>VFQN01004965.1_pt1 | contig 16869 bp, 29 predicted proteins | sample 3512371 | NCBI WGS metagenome assembly VFQN01 (sample SAMN10412370, study PRJNA504923) | tailings metagenome | isolation source: Replicate 2 from Balatoc abandoned mine | place: Philippines: Itogon, Benguet | collected 2017-08-28 | reverse complement strand
CCCGTCTCACCACTACTACCTCCACCTCGCGTTACTAGTACTTTGTTTCCCCCCCCCCCCAGCGCGAGTTCGCCCAGCGCTACATGCCCCACAACACGCTGTTCAAGCTGGTGTCAGACCTGTACGAGGTGGTGCCCGAGGTGCTGGGCAAGACGGGCAAGGTGCGGTGTGTGTTAGCTGTGTATCAGCATGCTGGCGTGGTGCGCAACGCGCCGCTTTGGCACGTGGCAGGTCCTGGGAAGAAACGGCCCCATGCCCAACTGTGCGAGATTTGTGCCCGGGGGACTGAGCACCGGTGCCGCTACCGTGCATGCCGCTGGGTGACCGCGAGGGAGGGACGTAGTGGAGTGCACCCCTGCAGCACATTGCCAGCAACGCCGCCGCTGCCCACGCCGCCCCCACGTGCCTCCTCTTCCTGCCTCTGCCCCTGCCCCTGCCGTACAGATCAAGAACCCGTGGCCCAACGTGGACGCGCACAGCGGCGTGCTGCTGCAGTACTACGGCATCACGGAGGAGAACTACTACACCGTGCTCTTCGGCGTGTCGCGCGCGCTGGGCGTGCTGTCGCAGGTGAGGCGGGGTCGAAAGGTGCTCGCTTGTTGGCGTGTTGTTGCGGGCGGAGACGGGAGGGAGGGGCCTGCGGCAGCGAGCGCTGTGTACCAGTATGGTATGGCGTATGGGTGGCACGGCATGGGGTGGGGAGAGTTCTGGGCACAGGCTTGGCAAGCAGGGCTCGGGCAGGGCCTGTGAGTGTCAGTCCAGCCAGCGCCTAGATGGTGTGCAGCGTGGAGCGCTGGCCGTGCTGACTGAGAGAGGGAGTGGAACGGCGGCAGGACACCTACCAGGGAGTGCGACGGGCACAAACCGGTACCAGTATCTGGGAGAGGTGCACAGGCAGAAGCGGCACAGGCCTGGCCGGCAAAAACTTACAAGTCCCTAGGGGAGATGCACAGGCAGAAGCGGCACATGCTTGATCGCTTGCCTGCCTGTCTCCCCCCCGCAGGGCATCTGGTCCCGTGCGCTGGGGCTGCCCATCGAGCGGCCCAAGTCCCTCACCATGGAGCAGCTGGAGGCCAAGTTCGCGGCGCCCAAGGCGTAGTGGGAGGTCCAGGAGTCAAGGCGGGTAACCGCAGAGCGGCAAACTGGCAACCGGACACAAACGGCCTGCGGAGAGCGAGGTTAGCGCCGGCAACAGGCGGAACAGGATCAACGGGGGGCCGGGACCTGGAGGTATAGGTGCATAAGGCGTCCAGGGAGGCTGAGGACCGAGTGGATCGAGGATTGCAGGGCACCGGGGGCAGGGCAGCAGCTGGCTTATCCGAATCCAGGTGTGCGCGGCGATGGAGCAGGGTATTGGTGTTTGGTGTTGCTGGTTGTGCTGCCGGTTGTGTTAGAGTGGCGCTGGGTTGCTAACCTTCTGTGTTCGTACAGGTTGGTTCATGCAACTTGTGGAGTTTTCGGAAGACGTGGGGGCGCGGGATCTGGTGGGAGACTGGAGTCCGTAGATGGAGAGCGGTGCAGAATTCGTAGACTATAGGCACAGAGCATAGCAGCTACTGGTCATCTCGGTTTACCTCAATGCTCACCTACACGTTCTGAACACAAGGGTCCCCACCCAGGTGTGGTGCAGACAGTATGTTGTCAGCTCGTCACATGTCTCCGTTGGTTCGTACCCCTGTTGGGCGAGTTGCTGAGTGTACTTGGTGACTGTACACAGCCGCCAATCGGGGCAGTGCTTGGTGCACAGCCAAGCATGTATGGAGACCCTTGAGCCCCCAGCTCGTACACGTGTCGTTGCACTTGCGGAGGGAAGAACCCTCGCCGTGTAACACTGACTTAGTGAGCCATGCATTGCTAGGACACGGCTTTATTCCAGAAACGCTGTCGTGCATACTGATGCACGCAGGGCGACTGCGTGCAAAGCAACTGACAAGGGCGTGTGGCATGCAGTCGGGGGCTGCCTAACCATACGCAGGCGGTGCCCTTGTTCAACGGCAGCTCCTTGCCCGGTCGATGGTCATTGATGAAGACGGGGCACATGGAAAACATCCAAGAAGATTACAGCTCCTGGAAGCAGCGCAGCTTCCAGCACAGAGCTCAGTGGCATCAGGGGCCCCTGGTGGCATCCCCCTGATCGATGCAACAGACAAAGTGGCCCCTGGTGGTCGTCAGATGCAGACAGTCGGCGCATCCCGCGTCAGATGTGGAGTCAGAATGGGGAATATAGGCCATGCCTCGAATGAAATCAGTTGACCCCAGGCCGAGACACGCACAGGGGCCGCGAGGGCGCCATGCACTCAGCCCACGAAGGGCTTCCGGAGTGGAGAGGAAAGACAAGCATGAATAGAGAAAATGCGTCACGCGCGAAACTAGGTCAGTGACCACGCCAGTGCGACAGCTACGCAGCATGCAGGGCGGAGAAACATGCACGCACGCCCACACAGTTAGTCCGGTTGTCCCCATGGCAGTCACTACGTCGCTTACTACATTGTACAATGGTAGCCTGCAGGGGGGCCTGTGCCCACGTCTGCAAGGAGTCACGTGGCGAGTGAAAAATGTAGCTAATGGGCCTCCGCATGCTGGCGCGCTGCAGTCACAGTTCCAGATAACACACATGCGGACATGCCGCACCGCAACGCACATGCGTGCACGCCCAACCAGGCCGTCTCAGGGCTGGTGTGCCAGCCCCGTCCTGGCCCTGCATAGCCCTGCCATCCAACAACCTCCTACCCTGCTAGCCAGCGCAGGGTTGCCAATCCGACAGCCGCGGCGCACGCTCCCTTGCTCACTCGCTCCAGAACAATCAACACACAATCCAACATGCTGGCACAGCCACGGCAGCCCGAACGCACGCACAGCAGAGCTCCTCTCTCCCCAGGGCTCTGCTCCCCAAACCCCTCAACCCCAAAAGCGCTCACGCTTTAGAAGTCCTCGTCCATGGAGAAGTTCTGCACCTTGCCCTGCAGGCCCGCCATCACGCCGCTCTTCTGGTAGTCACCCACGCGCTTCTCGAAAAAGTTGGTCTTGCCCTGCAGGCTGATCATGTCCATGAAGTCGAAGGGGTTGGTCACGTTGTACACCTTGTCGCAGCCCAGCGCCACCAGCAGCCGGTCCGCCACGAACTGGATGTACTGCTTCATGAGGCGCGAGTTCATGCCGATGAGGTCCACCGGCAGCGCGTCGGTGCAGAACTCCTGCTCGATCTCCACCGCCTCGCAGATGATGGCCTTGACGCGCTCCTCCGGCAGCTGGCTCTTCAGCATGCTGCGGGGGTTAGCAAGGGTGGAGGAGAGGGTAGGGGTAAGGTCGTGTGTGGGAATGGGGGATCAAGCGTGCGTAAGCAGCGTGGCGCAAGTGGCCTGGCGCTGATAGTGCCATGCTAACTGAGCTACACAGCTGGTATGCTACTGTGTCCCCGCAACTGCATCGCCACACATCTGGTAAGAGTGGTTCGTGACCTGGACTGGCATTGGAGGGTATGGTGAGATGAGGCAGCATGGCAACACCCGCCTGGTTCACACACCTGTACAGCAGGCAGGCGAAGTCGCAGTGCAGGCCCTCGTCGCGGCTGATGAGCTCGTTGGAGAAGGTGAGGCCGGGCATGAGGCCGCGCTTCTTGAGCCAGAAGATGGAGCAGAAGGAGCCGCTGAAGAAGATGCCCTCCACGGCGGCGAAGGCGATGAGGCGCTCGGCGAACACGCTATCGCTGAGGTGGGGAAGGAGGACAGGGCAGTTGGACGGAGGCGTCAGATGTGGAACTCTGTACGGAGTATTGTTTCAGGGTAGCTGGCAGGTAAAAGCAGCGCAAGCATGCGTGTGGACTACGTACGTAGCTGCTGCACTCCCGCAGGACGATTGAAACTACGATGCGGGGCTGGGACACGGCTCACCTGCCAATCCACTTGATGGCCCACTGCGCCTTCCGCTTGATGCACGGCACCGTGTCGATAGAGTGGAACAGCCTGTGCTTCTCCACGGGGTCCTTGATGTACGACTCCAGCAGCAGCGAGTACATCTCTGCGTGCGTGCACATCAGGCGACATGGCAGCGTGAGAGCGAGGGAGGTAGTGGTGGCCATGAGTCCCACACACAGGCGAGAAGGACACGTGTGCATTAAGAGCTCAACCATGTCTTACCGGAGTGGATGTTCTCGATGGCCACCTGGAAGCCGTAGAAGGCGCGGGCCTGCATGGCAACGACGGGAACTGCGTAAGTGCCAGGTGCCAGCGTATGGGGTGCCAGGGGCCAGGTGCCAGGGTAAGTGCCAGGTGCCAGGGTATGGGGTGCCAGGTGCCGGGGTAAGTGCCACAGGTGCCAGGGTATGGGGCAAGTCGAAGAGGCGCCCATGCGCGCCTGCCTACCTCTGGAAGCTGCACCTCCTTCATGAAGCGGATGGCCAGGTTCTCGTTGACAATGCCGTCGCTAGCAGCGAAGAAAGCGAGCACGTGCGAGATGAAGTGGCGCTCGCCGTCCGAGAGCTTCTCCCAGTGCTTCATGTCGTCGCCCAGGTCCACCTCCTCAGCTGTAATACATGGTAAGATAATAGATGGTGTCAATGCACCAGTTATTGCTGTCCAGGGCAAGCCGCGCGAGGCGACAACGCTGCTACCGCTCGCCGCGCCAAAGCTTACTAGGACCTTGGACACTGGGAAGTCACTTGCCTGTCCAGAAGCTCGCCTCTGCCTTCTTGTACATCTCCCAAATCTTTGGGTGCTTAATCGGAAACATGCAGAACCGGTCCGGGTTCTCATCGAGCAGAGGCTCAGGCTCGCGCAGGCTCTTGCGAGGGCTGGTGAACAGCTCGCGAATGTTACCGCCCTTAGCAGCCTTAGAAGGCGTGTCATCGTTGGCAGCGACCTTGCGCTTGCCAGCAGACTTGGGTGGTGACATGAGCATTTGGTCGGCCCCCTTGGTGCCCTTGCTGGGAGTTACGGAGCCAGCTGCGCGCCTGGACTTGCTGGGAGTACCCTTAGGGCTAGCAATGTCAGCGGCCAGCCTGTTAGCCTTGCCGCTAACATCGGACAGGGGAGCGGTATCGGCCATTTTCGCGAACTTGTGTGTTCAAATCGAGCGCCGATTGATAATGTGAGGTGTGCAAGGGTTTAGACCAACGATGTTGCAAAGGTTGTGCAAAGAGCTTTGACTGGCGCCTTTATGGAACGCTCGAAAATTTGGGTTGCTCGTGCTGTGCATGCTGGTGTACGGTGGCCGGCCGTTGGACCACGCAGAATGCGCGCGCTACGGGGCGGGAAGGAAACGAACAGACGCATTGGTACCAGGATATTTAAATACGTAGCAATTAAGCGTAAATGGTCATATTGGCTCTGGCCACGGCTGATTCGACGCAATCGCGCGGGAAGGTTGTGAGGGCCGAAGCGGCGGGCTACTGGTCCGCCAGGGGGAGACAAAGATGATACCCAGATTCCAATCCAATTCATTTGTATACTGGATGGCCAGAACCCAAAGGGTTGGGTGCGTATGGGCCAATCGTTCGCAGGGTGCTGTGTGTGTGGCCGCAATCCATGGCACGTGTATTAGTGCCCACCTCACATCTGCTTTTGGGCCCGTCTTGTGGCACATCAACCTAGTTGTTATTTTATGTAAATGTGTTGGTTTTGGGACCGCGGAGTTGGCGTTGGCGGAGGTCCGGGCCCCCGTTCAATGCTCTGTGCTGGTGGATTTGCACCGTTCCATCAGACAAATCCCTGCATAAGCAGTACGCCAGTACCGACATGGAAAGGGCGTCTGGCGTAACCACATGTGCGTACTGGACCCATTTTCAGCGGCTGCACACTGCGATTACGTCTGCTGCGTGCTGCCCGGCGACCCGGGGTGTTTGTTCCTGTTGTTCCTGTTGTTCCTGTAGGATACGTAGGGATGCTGGCACAGGTGCTCACAGGTCACAGCGTCACGACCAGGCTTCTCGTGTTGATCTGTTTCTGTTCACCAGAGCTCCTTGGAGAGCTGCTTACATGTTAGTGCGCACAGCAGCAGCATGCTGGACCGATTCAAACCTGTGGTCACTTTGAACGCACTATGCACAATCAAAGTCATTGCCTGCGCAACCACAAGGGCGTAGCCACTGTAGCCCTTACTGCCATCAGGGATCCGCCCACTGCCAACGTACAGAGCCGAGCCTGAGCAGCTGCAAGCAATGAAATTCATACACTTACGCACCGTGCACTTCTGACGCTATGAAAGAAGCTCTTAACACACAACGATCAAAGCGACCTGCCAGGGTGCTCCTAATGCTTACATATATGCACACATAGCGCAGCTCGTGCCCGTCTGCCGATGTCCAAGCGGCCGTACTTGCCGCTTACAGCTTGCGTTGCTGTACTGCTAGCATACCCATGATCACGTTGCCAAAACGCATCAATGGCTCACTGAGAGTCTTTGCATGTTCTTCTTCTCATAACAAAACAAGGCAAACGTACAAAAGGGAGGGACAGAGTGTAGGGCGGGGTTCAGGGTCGGATAGCGGCCCTCGGACACTGCAACGGAACGCCCAACATCTGTCGCCAGGAAAATTCCCCTGCTCACCACACCACCGCTATAGGTACATCCCGATATCCCGTGTGCACCGCACGCCTGCCGCTACCGGCCACGCCCATAGCCCAGCGCAGCCCACACCGGCCCCGCTGCCACCCGCCCTCCAACCCAGCACAACATATGTTACAACAAACTCTCCACCGCTACCCCTCCGCTTACCCACCAACCACCACCATGGGGACCACCTGCCCCCAGCGCCTCCCGCCCCCATGGCTCCCTCACCACACCGCTACCGCTACATCCTCCCCCAACACCGCCGCCACCTGCCCAACCTCCACACCCGCACACCAACCCATCAACCCCCTTCCTCCCGCACCCGCAGCCCACACCAGAGGCCACCGCAGCCTTCCTTACCCCACACCACAGCCCCCTGCTCACGGCCACCGCAGCCTTCCTTACCCCACACCACAGCCCCCTGCTCACAGCCCCGCGGCCTGCAGCATGAGCTCCAGGGTGAGCTGCTTGGGCAGGCCCATGACGGAGCACTGCGTACCCTCCATGCGCACGATGTGGGGCTCCACCAGAGGGTGCTCCACCATCAGCCCACCCGCGCAGTAAAACACCTCCCCCTCCTCCACCAGCTTCTCCCGCACCTCGGCCGGGATGGGCCGGAAGTGGATGTGCGAGCGCTGCACGCCCTCCGCGATGCGCCCCGTCTCCAGGTGCGTCGCCACCACAGCGCCAACCGTTGATGCAGGGCTGTGGCGAACGGGGTGGGGATGGATAAGTACTAAGCGGTCAAGTGAGAAGCAAGCATTGCGACAGGCTTTGCAAAGATGATGCTGGTTGCACCGATGCACAAAGGTGGTGTCTACCGCGAGCTCCGTCACCGTGGCCGTGGCGCGCAAGTAACCAACAACGTGCCGTGCACGCAGACGTGGTGCATCAGGGCATGCACGGAACATGTGCGTCACCAGCAGCTTAGCTGCTGCCCCAACCCACGCGACACCCTCAGCGCAGCGCACCTTCTCCCGTATCCGTCGATGAACTCGTGGGCCTCGTCAAACGAGTTGGGCTTCTCCAAGATGCGGTCCTCGTGCACCACCACCTGATGGGAGGGGCAAGCAGATGAAACTTAGCTAAGCGTTATTCATCCACGAACGTGCCCCCATGTGATGACTTGGTGAAACATCGGGTGGTCGTGTGCGTTGTCCTCCTTGCCATGTCCCAGGCTCACAAGGCCGCCGGCCCCATGTCTCCCTGCGATCAGCGCTACAGCCCCTAGTGGCAGGCAGCTGCAGTGCTGGGTTCGGGGTTGCACGCTTGGCGATGTCGCTTTGGGTTGGATTCGTGGAGTAGGTGCGTGTGCACCTGACCGTGACCTTCATGGGTTCCCGGCGGAGTGCTCTCACCTGGTCGCAGGTTATGAGCAGGCCGGACATCTTCTCGCCCTCCCGCTTCAGTTTAGCAATGATAGCCTCACGCTTGGCATGCGCCAGCATGCGTACGAGCGTCTCTGGATGGGGATCCCGGATCGCCTGTGCGTGGCAGGTATTTGAGGAAGGCAGGAGAGGGGTTGGGGGGGAAGGGTCCACGAGCGGAGGGCGGAGAGTGGGTTGGCACAGGGGATTATAGGGATTGTAGGAACGGGTCATGGCATGCGTATTGGCAGGATCAGAGCGTGTAGACAGGGCTGCAGAGTTGATGCAGAGTTGTCTCAAGAGGGCAAAAAAACACACAAGAGTGAGGGTTGCACGATTGGAGCCGTGGAGGCCACTCCGTGCCGCCCCCCAGACGGGACCCCCACACGAGTCCCGCCGCAAACGATCGGAGCGTACCTTTTCGTCAATCCCAGCCACTTTGACTTCGTAGGAAAACCCATAATGTTCGGCAAGCTCTGTGAATAACTGCTTTCGCGCAGAGGAAGACGAACCAAGGATGATGCGTGGTTTCTGCCGGACGAGGGCAGCGACACGGCTTGGATCCACCATATGCGATGAGGTGGTCACAGGCGCATTGATTCTGCGGCTGGCTGCCATGCCCGTGACCCAAAGCCTCGGTAGGAGAGCAATACTGACAGGGCACTTCTGTCTCCGAGCCAACAGCCTACAGGAGATCACAACAGACGCAAGCGCAGAGGAAGCAATGAGCTGGCGCTGGCGCCGTGTACAGATAGGGTAACGTCGCAAGCTTTGGGCGGGAAGGCGCAGGCTTATGACACGCGGTGGGTGTATTGGCTTGTTATACGTGCAACAATAGTCTAGGGATAACGACAAGCAATCAGCTTATAGAGCTGTGATTCCTGTGCAACGTGCTCACCGTGTCACCGAATACTCGATGCCGAAAGGGCGCCGCGTGTCCGGCACCGTCGGTGCTGTTGTTCCACTACTGGAAATACCTTGCAACCTGCACGTATACCTACTTGTGCTTACAGTGGCAGGCCCTGGATTCCCCGGCATGATGACAAAGGCGGTTGACCTTGGCAGTTGAGGGGCTCCCACCTGCTCCCACCAGCACCGGTGCGCACGCCGTGCTGTGCGACGCTGCATCCACCTGGCTGCACGTCTGCAATCTTGCAAGGGAAGCTCCGTTACCTGGGGCCGTTGGACGGCACGCCTTCTTTCACGGCATGGGCACGGGCATGGGAGCCCTGACCAGGCGTTCTAGGTGTCAATGCAGACAGGGGAGTCATGTGGACCCAAGAAAAGGAGACCTGCTGGACCCAAGGGTAGTCACCTGCATGGGCCTCACTTGGGTGTCCTGGGCGCCTGGTCCGAGTGACTTCTCTGGACTACTCACCCGCAAACAGTACGGCATAGTTGCATACCTTGCTCCCTCAGTACTGATGATATGCTCCGTCCCTCAGTACTGGTGTGGATCCACAGTCTGCGACTGCATGTGCGCTTGCACCCAGGGGCAGGCAATACCGGTAAGTTCGCACCAGCTCGGCCATGCCTTCGTTGCACCTTTCCCAACGATGCATCCTGCTGATTCCTTGGTTCCCTTGCAGCCCCGACGAGTTCGGTATCCGTGGGGAGCAGTGGGGACGGCCATTGCAGCCGCGTTGCTGTTGCCTACGGGCGGCCTTGGTTCTGGCTTGATTGTGCCGTATAGCACCTGGGTACGCCAACTAGCTATTGGGCCGATTACGTACAGGCCCGGCTGCGGGGAGCTCACTACGATGGCCACTGAGTCAGTGGCCAAGGCCCACCCCTCGCCATTGCGTGCATGCCTGGGCGCTCGCTCCTTGGGACGTACACGGCACGCCTGTTACACCATTAAGGCAGGCACGCTATGGGGTCCATGCACACGGAGGGCTTTTGCTGGTGCATCAAAGTCTTCACGCAGACGACACACACAAACACGCACGAGGGCCGCAGCACGCCCAGTCGTGAACAAAAGGGTCTGCGGAGGTGAATGTCAACATGCCCAGGGCCATTGGCCCAAACAAAGAAAATTACGAACGCGAAGAGTGTAAGACTGACTCTCACGGTCAAGCAAAGCCTGCAAAGTTGATAGTGTATAGTCCGGCCATGCATTGTACCTCCACTTCGAGCCATCGTGCGTGTGGTTCACATTAAGAGGGTAAAACCGCTCCCAAGTGTACACACAGTACATAAAAAGAGATGCTGCCGTCCTTGTGCATGAAGGGATCCCCGATTCACAACATCCTAACAGCCTTGCCAGGTCCATCCGGCGACTCTCGAAATGCGCCGCAACGTGCCACTCACCCCTGTGCTGGCACCAGAAATGCATCGTAGCTGCCCCCTATTGCGAAACACTGTACTATCCTGGTGACCGTTTCGTGCAACCAACAGCCACAAACCGGAACGTCTGTCCTCGGGACGGAGTCTCACGGCCCCCAGCCCCACACCCAGCACCAATAAGCGCCACACGAGCCCTCGCACGGGCCGCAGCCGCCACCACCCCGTGCTGGAGACAGGCTGCTGCCCACGTTGCACGCACCGCTTGCGCAGCCCGAGCGCGCGCAGCACACGCTTACACGGCATGACAGCGCAGTGCTACGGGCAGAAGTCCCAAAGCCGCGCTCCCGCCAGTGCAGCGCTCGGCCCGCCGCTGTCCACCAGGGACGAGGTAGGGGCCATGGCGCTGCTGCTGCCAAGGTAATGAGGACGGGCGAACGCTGCCTGCCATACCGTACAGCTCCTGCTGGCCTCTCATAGGTTCTGCTCTCCTCCCCAACTATGCACGCCGTCATGCAGCCACAGGCGTTCCCGCCAGGTGGCGTCGGAGGGTGCAGCCTGCCTGCCAGCTGCATATTGTCGTCCATGCGCGTAGGGCTGCAGCAGCTGGGCTGGCCCCGGCTGCACGGTGCCCAAGCCAGCCCAGGCGCACTAGCCGCCTCCTTCCATGAGCTGCTGTTCCGCCGCCAATGCTGCAGCCGCCGATGCCCACATCCCACACCCCCGCACCGCCAAATTCGAAGTTCCCCGCTTACTTGTTGGCGGGTTGGCTCTGCTGTATAGAGCCGACTGAGCCGCGCTGCTCAGGTGCACCCAAGCCCTCCTCCAGAGCCGCCGTTGCCCAGATCTGCTGCAGCCATTTACCGAACACCTCCCTCCGGCTCCGCCAGCTGCTGCTGCTGTCGTAAGCCCCGCGCCATTGGGCCGCGCTCACCCGGCTGCTGCAGCGCTCCACCCGCTCGCGTGCACATGCCCAAGAGTGAAACCCGCAATGCAGCTTCCGGGCCATCCGCTGGCCATGCATGCCATTCGCCGTCGAACTGCCCTCCAGCGCACCCAACCGCTCAACTGTATTAGCTACTACCTCTTGTGGAACATGCGCGCGCTCCGCACCGACGCACCTTGACACGGTGCAGTCAAACCCACGCCTTGCAGCGGCCCCGTTATGCACCAGGACGGTGCTGTCAATGTACGCATTCGCTCGCTCATGGGTGACCCAGTACTTTGGAGTAATGGAGCCCCTCCACTTCACCACTGTATGGCGAAAAAATGGGCTTGCTGTCATTCTTCACCTTGACGAACAGCACCTCAAAGGGGTGCAAACCTGGGTAATCTTTGTCTCTAGGCACTTCCAGTGGGCCTAACGTCGGGTTCCGTGGGTTACGCGCGCAGTAATCTTGGAACCCGTTCTGCCAGTCAACACCCTGCTGGTCGTACTGCAGGGATGCTATTTGGTAGCCACCCTGAAGGATCGACCTGGAAGCTCCAAGCTCCCCTGCAGGCAGCATAGCGATGGTGGGTTATCAAGCTAATTAGCCCCAGACTCCGTCGCACGGGCGACAAGAAACACCAAGGTGCACCTCCTAACCCACCTGACTGAATGGCAGCAGTCCGGTTGGTGTGGCAGTCGAAGACTCCCGACCGCTTCATAAGTCCCATACCGACGGCGTCTGTGGCCAGAAGGTATGTTTGGACGTGGGGCATGAACTCGCAGTTGATTGTGCAGCCGACCTGGAGGAGTTGACGTGGACGAGGGGAGGGAGGGGACATGGGGGGGGGGGGGTAAGGGGAGGGGTCGCAGGGGTGCGTGCGTCTGTGCATCAAGGTACTTCCTTTGCCCCATCACCCCGTGTGGATCTCGTTTGCACGCCCACATACGGTCTCGAATCCCTGCTGCACCTACCAGCTTCACGTGGTCTGTGATGAACTGGATGAAGACCACCGCCCAGTGTAGCCAGGGCACGTAGGCCGGCAGGAACGGCCCGCGGACGCTGCTGTTCAAGATGATGAAGTACTTGTACGCTGTCATATCAGCATATCCGCACTGTATGAACCACCCGAACGTGCCCAAGTCGTAGCAGTCGTTTTCATGCACAATGTAGCGGACGTTCGTGGGCAGGTTGCTTGGCAGCACCCCGAACTCCTCTGTTATGGATAGTGGCGCAACGGCGAATGGGGGCAAGCAGCTAGTTGTTGTGGTGAAGTTCGACTGTAGCACAAAATAATAGGAGGCGCCATCGCCAGGGTGGACACCGTGCTCCAGAAAGTACAGGAGGTTGGACCTCGCCATTGGCTGCGCTGCATGAACATAGAAGACTAGCGTCTTTGGGAGAGGCCGGTGTCGGGCACCGTGCCCGACCCTAATCGGCCCATTAGCATAGGCAGCAGCTGTTGCCGCAAGGATAACAAGAAGGCGTAACAACACGTGTTTCTGCATGGTTTCTAGACGCCAAAAATAAACTTGGCCGCAGTGAACTGCAGAGGGAAAGCACACTCAAGAATTTCTCCGTACGGCCACGAAGTCTTCATCGGACATCAGACATCTTAGACAGGTTCTGTGGAGCAACAAGCCCTACAAGCTGCATTATAGCAAGAAGTCGTGCGTCCGTAGAACACATCAGGTTAAAGGGGCATTCACAGGGCGTATTGCAGTCCGTCCGCAGGCCCGATGAACTGTGGCCCTTCTGACGCAATACATGACATTAAAGCCTTTGCGGCCCATACTACACAGGCTGAGGCCACGGCAGTATACAGCGGTTGGTTGGCCACAACAGGACTTCGTCACCCACGACAGGCATTGAGCTCTACGCCGTTGCTCATTCTGCACGATCTACGCGAGGCGAGCGCTGCCTGATGCGCTATGGGATACTATGTGCTCACGCGCTCACCTAACCGCGGCGTGGTGAGGGTCCCTGATGTGCCCCTCCCAGCCTGCCACCTGCTCCCCCAGTTGGGTTGCCGCACAGAATTTCAAAACAGCGACATAGGTTCGACGCACAACAGTGCTTCAGCAACCTTTCATACACAGTGTCTGCTCCCTATGCCAGCAGTGCCACTTACGGCGCGCACGGATCGACCCCGACCCCGCTGACTCACTCCTTCACTCCCTCGCGCTCTCTTCGAACTCAACTCGAACTCAGTCATTCCCCTACCCTGCCCCGCACTCGCTTCCCATCCCCACTCCTACCCTCGCCCCTCCCCTCTCCCTTCCCCTTCCCATCACCCCTCCTCCCCCCGCCCCGCCTCACTCCCCGCCCCCGCTCCCCCTCCCGCTGCCCCGCCACCGCCCGTGCCGTGGCCGTGGCCCTGTCCAGCACGCCCACCAGCGCGAACAGCGTGGCGTTGACGCGCACCGTGTCGTCGGGGTGCGCCACGGAGGCGGCGGCGGAGGGGGGCAGCGAACGCACGCCGGCGTGCAGCGCGTGGCGCATGGAGTGGATGTGCTGACGAAGCTGCAGGCGGCGCAGGTCCAGCGCTCGCAGGGCCGAGCGGAGGGCGCGCAGCGTGGAATACCTGTCGGAGCCAACAGCGGGCATTCCCACCCCTGGTGGCGCTGCTGCTGCTGCTGCTGCTGCTGCTGTCGCTGGCCCCTCTTGATGCAGGGCGAACGGCGACGCAGCCGCGCGCCCTGCACTCTGCCCTCCCGTAGGCTTGCCGCCTCCGCCACCACCGCCACCCATCGCGACAGCAGCGTCGCTGGCCGTCGGCCCCGACTCCCCAACATCTCCCTGCTGCCCACCCCGCGCAACCGCCACACTCCCTTTGTCCCCCTCCACATGCCCTGCCTGCCCCTCCACCACCCGGGCAGCACCTCTCCCAGCCCGCAGCTCAACGCTGCTCCGCCTCCGTGCCCCAGCCGGCAACGTCTGAGCCGCACTGGCCGCACCAGCACCACCGGCCGCCGCAGCAGCAGGTGACGAGGTGCTGCCAGTGGCCACGTCCCCAAGGGTGGCCGAGGCAGCCGGGGAGAGCCCGTTGAGCAGGCTGAGCAGGGCGCGCTCCGGCGGCTCCGCGCCACCGTGCGCCCTGTGTCGGGGGTCCAGCAGCTGCGCGGTGAGGCTGGCCGCCACGTCCAGTGCGTCGAAGATGGCCTGCGGTGTGCAGCAAACCGAATGCCACGAGCGTCAAGCAAGCTAGTGGCGTATAGTAGCGCGTTGCTTGGAATCGTAGACACTGAGTGCGTGTGACAAAACCACCACCACCATGCAGGTGCTCCAGAAGCCCTGCCATCAACCGTTGCAGTACACAGGAGGACGTTCCTGTTCCTCATCCTGTTTCTCATCTGGTCCATCTTAAAAGAATGGCCTGCGTCTCGTGCAGGGGATGCCTTGAATCGTGTTCCGGGTATTGCTGAACCCTACTAGAGCACAATTGCTCGAGTACTTTGGTACCCAGCGCAACCGGGGATTTGCAGGTGCTCGGCGAGACGCTTCTTTCCTTGGTAGCTGCCTCGCATCTGGGTCAGGTCCAAAACCTCTGTGCCGCCACCCATACCTGCCGACTGCATCCTGACATGACAGCCATGCCAGAAAACGCGACCAGTGTAACATACCACATGCACCCTGTGCTTATCAAGGCGAGGTACGCACGGCGACACTTACCAATACGTCCTTGTGCATGGGCGCCACCAGCGTCGCGAACACCCATCCCGACAGGTGTCCGTGCACCACCGGCGGCGTGTCCCGCACCACCAGCTGCAGCGCGGACAGGCGGTCGGCCAGCTGCAGCTGCTGCCCCAGCGCCAGGGGCACCAGCGAGGGCACGGAGTACAGCCCGCGCGTCCACACGGCCACGTCCTTCATCAGGGAGGCCTGGACCGACACCAGCGGACCGGACACCAGGGACTGCGGGGGGCGGGGCAGGGCGGGACGCGGGAGGCAAGAGGGCACACGGCGAGGAGGAGGGTGATTAACCAACTGCTTGCGGCAGCTGGGTAGTAAAGGATGACTGTCGCCTTCACGCTGCCCAGTCAGTTGCATTCATGCGTGCCTCTTTTATAGCAGCACCGAACCGCAGGGCACGGGCAGTGTAGGGATGCGCACCTGCAGTGACAGCTCCGCATTCGTCGGTGACTCAGCAGAGCCCAGCGGTGGCTGCTGCTGCTGCTGCGGCTGCGGCTGCTGCTCAGGGGGGCCGGCAACCGGCTCGACAGCCGCTCCGCTCTGCCTTTTTCCGCCACGTGGCTTAGCCTTGGGCGTAACCTGGCCGGTGCCTTGGGTTGAGGCGCGCTCAACCTCGTTGGCCTCCTCCTCATGACGCAGCCTCCCCTGCTGCTGCTGCTGCTGCTCCTCCGGACCTGCTTCCGCCCCTTGCGCCTCCCCCTCCCCCTCCCCCTCCGCCAGCCCCACCAGCACCCCCTCGTCCAGGCCGTGCGCCCGCAGCACCGCCGCAGTGGCTTCGTGGCCGGCATGGTCCAGATAGGCGCTGGGGGGACAATGCAAGCACAGGCAACAACCCGACAGGAAGCGTGACGGCACAGACATGCGAGCCGGTGTTCTGACTGTGTACGGTATTGTAGGTAGCTTGTGCGAGGGTGCATTGGACCGCTTGGTTCATTGGAAGGCAGCAGCGCAGGCGGCTACGGTTCGACCGCGTGAGGCATGTGAGTTTTGCACGCGCAGCTGCCGGTGCCTACCTCAGCTCCTCCATGTAAAACTGCATGTACAGCGCCCGCACGAGGGCGGCGGTTGCCGTACACGTGCCCGCCATTGTCTCCAATGCCCAGTCAGTCGTGTACCTGGCGGACAGATGTACGGCGACTAGATTGGTACGGCAGTTTTACGGTGGACTAAGACGGGCGCATGCCTCTCTTCCACGACAGCGTCATCGCATCGGTACTCGTCCGGTCGTGGCCGACAGCCCGACATGTTACTAACTGCGAAGCTACCGGCGAAGGTGGTGCAATTGCGCGTCGTTCAAGCTTCAGCACGCACAGTGCTGAAAGTCGGCATGCTTGCAGCACACGCATTGCTAGGTTGGCTTCGTGGCACCTCAACGCATCGTGGTCACGCGGGCGACAGCAGCACATACTGCACCCACCATGGCAGGATCAACTGCGACAGCAGGACGGGCAGCGTGGATCCGAACAGTACGGACAGCACCCGAATGCCGTACAGCACAAGGACGTCGTGCCCCGTGTTGCAGCAGTTGCCGCCGTACGTGCACATGGTCATGGACTCGAAGGTCAGCAGGGCCAGCACCAGCCCGTACTGCAGCCTGTACGACGTCAGGGTGCCAACCTGTGGGCGGTGCAAGGCCACAAGCATTGGGCGCACATGCCCTTCATGAGCGTTTTGAGTCCCTTGCATATGCCGTTTACTAAATGTTGTTTTGGTGCCCTTGCATGCGGCATTGCCGGCGTATGTGGCGCAGCTGCGCAGGTGTACCGCGCGGGCAACACCTACAATTGCCTTCAGTGCGTGTGCGAGGAACGTCTGGCCCACGGTGCAACCTTGCATACATGTGCAGACATGGAACAGCGCAAACCGGCTAGAGGGCCTCTCATCCTTTGCCACCGGCACCGGTACTACGCCCGCCGTCCTGGTTACTGAAGGGCAGCGAAGTCCCAGTAGTGTGCACTAGTACTGCTTTACTACCTCACCCACCAGGAAGCCCGCGGCGCACACCAGCGCCTGCAGCCCCACGGGGCTGTGTCTTAGCCCCTCGCCGGCCA
>VFQN01004964.1_pt1 | contig 16879 bp, 23 predicted proteins | sample 3512371 | NCBI WGS metagenome assembly VFQN01 (sample SAMN10412370, study PRJNA504923) | tailings metagenome | isolation source: Replicate 2 from Balatoc abandoned mine | place: Philippines: Itogon, Benguet | collected 2017-08-28 | reverse complement strand
GGGGGGGGGGGGTGGGGGGGGGGCGGAAGAGGGGGGGGGGGGGGGGGGGGGGCGGGGGGGGGGGGGGGGGGGGGGGGGGGAGGAGAGCAGTGACGGCGGCCTGGCGCTGTGGTCTTGCTCGGCGGCCGGTAGTGGTACGTTGAGCGAGCGCACGGTGGCGGGGAGCAGCAGTGCGGGGCCGCTGCGGGGACCGCACCGCAGCGGCAGCAAGAAAGGTTCAGGCCAGCGTGCTACAGCCGCTGCCGCCGCTAGCGCAGCTCCGGATGCAGCGGGTTCCGCCATCGCCACGGCTGCTTCGGCGGTCGCGGAAAACATCGTGGCTGTTGCGGCGGGCACTGCGCCCGTCCCGGGCCCAGCCGCGGTCCCCACAGCACAGTCCGCTCCTCCGCCTTCGCTCCCACCTCTCTCTCCCGCCGTCACCCTGCCCACCCAGCGCCCCACGCGGCCCCGCCCCTCCCCCTTCCAGCGCGCCAGCCTCCTCCCCGGCCCCGTGCCCATGCCACGTGCCGTGTCCGACGCGTCGGCCGCCGCTCCGCCCCCACGCCCACCGCACCCTGAACACGCCGCCTCAGCCCCCGTGACGGGCCCTGCACGGGCAGCAGGCCCCCAGCCCAGCTTTCCCGCCCTTGGTACAGAGCAGCCGCCGCGGGAGGTCCCCGCCGGCGTCGCCGCCGCCGCCGCCTCCCTGTCCTCCAAGACGTCCTCGGGCCGCCGCAGGCACCACAGCGGCAGCGGCCGACTCGCCACGGACGGCAGCCAGAACCACAACAGCAGCACCCACGGTCACCACCACCACCGGCCCCCGCGCACGGTCAAGGAGTACGTGGCGGGCACCTCGCTGGACTTCCGCCGCATCTATGCCACGGCGGGAGGGGAGCCCATCACGCCCGACACCACCAACCAGCTGTTCGCCGACAACGTGGCCTACATCACCAGGTGTGTGCTGCCTGCGCTGCCGACTTGTCGTTACTACACATTGCGTAACACACTGCCCGGTGCACGTGGAGTAGGCAAAATTGAAGATGCGGATCTGCCCCAGCGCTCGTTGCAGACCCCTCTAGACAGCCCTGTGCACGTCCCTCGGCTGCTGCTGGTTCTGCTGGTGTCTCAACACGCCTCCTTTTTGCCCACCTGAATTCCTTAACCCACAGGGCTGTGGAGGCGGCCCGCGCCCAGGGCCTGGTGCCGGTGGTGCTAACCCACCACGCGCCCTCGCTGCGCGGCACCTCGCACCCGCGATTCGCCGGCCACCCCGCCACCTACTCGTACGCCTCCGACCTGGAGCCGTACCTGTACGGCAGCGGCATCGCGGCGTGGTTCTGCGGCCACACGCACCACAACTTCGACATGCAGCTGCAGGTGCGTCGGGGGAGGTGCTGAGGGTGGTCCCAGCGTACTCTTGTGAGCTGTAATGGTATTTGTAATCTCACACCTCGTAGCAAGCTTCTGGTACGACGACGTTACACAAGCACCATGCGCGAATCTCAATCTGGACCTGCTTGAGTGGGCTGGGACGGCTGCGGTTTCACGTGCGCACACCACCCCGTGCCGTACCGTGTGCTGGAAGTGCCCTCTACAGCCGCTGCCGCTCCCAATCCCTCCTATCGCCCAAGCCCTCCCAAATCCCTCCCTACTGCCCAAGCCCCGCCCTGACTCACGCACTTCTTTGTCCTTGTGTGCGCTGTGCATTTACTGTTTGCAGGGAGGTCCGCGGCTGGCCAGCAACCAGTACGGCAGCCAAGCGGCCCCTGCACCGGGCTACAGCAGCAGCTGGGTACGGCACTTTGCGCCCGCCTCTGCATTGGCAGGAGCTGGAAGTGAGAAGGCGGCTGGGGTGGTGGCGGCTGAGGACGTGGCTGCGGAGGCAAAGGAGGGGAAGGGTGGAGAGCTGCAGGGGGCCACCGTGCGGGGTGCGACGGATGTGTGGGGAGACGCGCAGGCGGACGTCAAGGCGACGGTGGTGGTGCGTGCTGCGGGCGCACAGCTGCCGGCGCTACAGGCTTACTGAGTGCAGGGAACTGGGGCCGTGCCTCGATTGTTTGCGCAGCACACAACATCAGAATTGTGTCCATTGGGGCCGTGCGCTGGTGTGCACGGGCAACAGGACCGGAGCGTTCACCCATACGCAGATGGGTTCGGATTAATCGGGATTTATTGGGAAGTCGGGCGGCAGTTTACAGCTTGGCCCGGAAGGCTTCCTTGCATGGGGCTGGCGTGTGCTGGATTGTGCATCATTGCGTCTTTGTGCGCCTTGCAGGCCTGACCTTGGCGTATTGGTGCAGTCCAATACATGCCATGCCTTCAGCGTTGCTCTGAGGCCTGGTCCGTCAGTGCGGTTGCTCTGTGCAGTTTTGGGTGCATTAAATTTGAGACATATTGTCGCTTGGCCTCTTGTATGCTGGTACGGTGGCTTTGGAGCAAGTGGACTGGCGTACTGTCAGCAGGGGTGGACAGGGAGGCGACTCAGCTGGTTGAGGCCTGTGGGGCTTGGTGTTGGAGGTTGAGGAAACGCGGCAGGGTAGACCATTCCGCCTCCGCTTCGTTTCAGAGCCTGGGCGTTGAGCCGCATGGGCTTGGGCATGGCATCTAAGCTGCATACGAAACTCAATGTTCAGAGCTTCAAACTTTTGTTATTGCAGGGTTATTGCAGACTGCCGGTCGTGTGCGTGATGGCGCTTCGTCAGGAGGGCGCCTGTACATTGAGTGTGCAAGCCGTTGAGTGCATCGCGAGAGCTAGGCCCATGCCGTTAGCCGTTGGGGAGCTGAGTGTTGACGATGTTGCAACAACCGCAACAGGTTGTGTTGTCGTGATGCTGTGTAGATGATAGCCGGTAGGTAGCTTGTTCCGGGTTGAGGAAATAGCAAGACAGTCAGCTGGACAGCGTGCTTGCGGGATGTGTGCGTGGCGTCGGGTCGTGTGTGGCACTCGTATGCAGCAGCGGCATGGGAGACCCGAGACCTGGAGTTCCCCAGGCCCTGCGGTCAGACGTGTATAGCGTATTGGACTCCCGGGCCTCCCCATGCCATGTCCTTGCAAATGCATACCGGTACACAATGCCTGTGTGTTGGTTCGTTGAGTCTGTGTCGGTAGAAGCGGTTATCTAGGTTGCTGGGTTTGGATAGTTAGGGTGGTAGGCTGGTGGCTACGGAACCTAGAGATCTCGGGGTCTCAGCCGCGACGCGTGACCCGGTCGCTAAAGCCTATAACATCGTACAGAGTGTAAGCGAGGCTCTAAAAGGTGCGATCGCATTACGACTGAGCCTGGAAGATTCCTGCCCAGGTGGTCACGCAGCACTAACCTGTGTTTTGGCCTGAAGGTCTGGTGCTGGAGCCGTTGGGTGCGGTTGCCTTCGTTGCCCCCACGTGTACGCACCACGGTTCCCCTGATGTGCCTCGCTTACGACATGGGTATACTGGCCAGTCTAATCGAAAGCCGCGCCGTTGTGGCATGGCTATGTGCTGCTCGCCCAAGAGCGCTGCAAAACTGCAATGTGCCATGCCGGTATCACAGCGTTACTGTAACCATGGCTTCCACGTTCCACCAGCATTCCTGCCCTTGTCGTTCTGCCTCCTTCGCACCGTACCGTGCATGCACGACCACCATGCACGGCCGCCAGAGTGCCCGTGAGACCTCAGATACGTACTCCATACAGAACTGCAGTCGTGACTACAGCGGTCTACAACCCCCGGCTCGAACAGCCCCTCCCCCCCCCCTGCTTTTCAGTACTATTTACTTTAGTAACTTCTTCCCCCCCCCCCCGCAAGGAGGTTACCGTACGGCAATGCAACGGCGATGCAAGGCCGCTCGGCGGTCACAGTGGGGCAGAGGTCATCGACCATTCGACGCCATACCCCACAACGCACTTTGTCCACCCTTTTGTCTATCGCCCGGCAACATAACTGCCTGCCGTACCGTTGCCGTTGCGTCAGCCCCGTACAGCACGACGCCCTTTTGTGACTGGCACTGCGTTTTGCCAGGCCACCGGCCTGAGCTGCAACCCGCCGAGCTGCTGCATATGAACTAGGCGTGGGCCCACACCCTTAACACACGGGCTACACCCACGCCCTGCACGCCAGCTCGGGTGGGAGCACCCGTCAGCGCGGGAGCAACCATCCACGCAGCCCTCCCTTCGCCTACTGAATTGCACATCTTTGCAGAGTCCCATCGGCCGACTACCGGAACATGCACCTTGTACCCTGGGTGCGCCATGCATGAACGGAATTGTGAAAACCACGAGCAGGGCGGCCCGCCTCCGACTTCTCGTTGTCGTTCTGCAGCATGCTGTTGCTTTACTCGTCAAAGCCGCCCTGCACGTTGCTGCACTTGAAGCGGCCCGGCTCCTCACGCAGGCACGTGTCGATGGCGGACACCTGTGGCACGTGGCACGTGACACGTGGCACGCGAGGGGCGGCGGCGGGCCAGCGCGTCAGAAGTGCATGGGTTTGGGCGCCCACAAGTCGTGCGAGGCACCCCGCAGCCCGCCCGCTCCTCCGACACACACCGAGACATATAGTTGACATGCATTGGATAGCGGATATGCAGCACGTGACTGTCGGGTACGGGCGCTTACACTGTCCAGACGCCATTGCCTTTGCAGACCCCTGACGGACACGACTACCCTAGCTTGGCAGGAGCGAGTGAGCGTGCAACTCCTTACAATCGGCGCCAGTGCGCATGCTGACACCTTAGAAGTCAAGAACCCCAGCACCAGCTCACCGCGTTCAGGATGGACGACGCCTCGCCCTTCTCCTGCCAGTAGAACTTGTTGCCGTACTGCAGGGCAGTGCACAGCATCCACATGCATGGTAACGCCACAAGCGTCATCATGAAGAAAGCAGTGCCGTGGCTGCATATGCTGTTACGGCAGCAGCTGGCCGTGACACTGGGTCACCACAACCAGCAAGGAGCGGTTCAATAGGCGGCTGCGCTGGCTTCACGGATGTGCGGCTGCCCGGTGACCTACCACCGGCCGAAAGCGCGCGACTTCACCACTGCATATGGGCTATCTCAACGCCAACGGAAGCCATGCCCACGAGAGACCCTTGGCCCAGTCAGGTGTCGTGGACCACAGGACCAGCACCACACCGGGACATTACGGAAATGGCAGCCGTACGCACACGCACAGCCAGCAGGGGGTCCTAATCGGGACCGCGCGCTCCAGGCCAGCGGTGGCCCCCTGCTGCCGCCGTCGCGTTGCTCGTCCACACGCTGCACCGGCATGGACTCCGCTGCCCGCAAGACCAGCCCGGGAAGCCCCCTTGCCCCGCCCACCTTGCCCGCTAGCCGGCTCCAGAAGCTCTGTGGGTGCACAGCAAAGAAGTGGAGCAGGTGGGAGGGGGACTGAGTCTGTAGGCGTCAGCATGTACGAGCATGCATTGCCGCGCCACACCGCATGCGTGGCGAGCACCTCCGGGGATGACAAGGCACGCCACACAAGGCTGCGCATTGAGGCTGCCCTAAAGCCCGCTGCTTGCCGCCACCAGACAGCCTGGCCTAAACCACTTCTTTTGTGCAGAACAGCTTCCCAAGGTAAAGGCCTTGACTATGTGCGGTATGAAAATGGTATGTCTGGGTCCAGCACTACGACCCTGCAGGATCCTGCGATCCTGTACTCACCCGGGGGACCTCCAGGTCGATCCCCGCGCTGCCATGTGCCACGTGCCGTGTGCCACGTGCCGCAGGCCGCCGCCAAGGAAAGCGGGAAGGTAAGGAATGGGTGTCACACGTGTCAGAAGCCATGTGTTGCATGAGGAGTACGGCCAGGACCTTGTAGGGGAGTATGTACACACGCGGTCACGCGCCCATGACTGGCGTGGCTCTTCAGATGACACGGAGCAAGGGGCAAGGTATCAAACCTAGCGTTCACACCGGACGCGTATTAGGCGGCCATATTCGGCAGTCATCACACCAACGCACCAACGGCGACAACCCACCCGACGTTGAAGTTGAGGATGTCACCGAATGACGGGTCCGCCACAAACACAATGGTGTTGTCGTCCACGCCCCAGTACTCGCGGATAGCCAGGCCTGGGCGGTGGGGCAGGAGCAGGCAGGAGGGCAGGAGGGCAGCTCGTCATCCGAGTGCAAGGATAGCGTCTGCACAAGCTTGCGGTGAAGCATGTGTCGTGCAGCTTTGCCGCAATGGGTCCCCAGGGTACCAGCAAGGGCCCTGAGCATTGGATTCCAGAGCCCTGGCACCCGCCGTACAGGTTTGCCGCCGTGGCGTCAGCACACCTGTCCGTCCCAAGGTCTCTTCCTGCACCCACAGCAACCCCATAAAGAGCCCCCCACCCCAAGTAGCCCCACGGCCGATCGAGGTCCCGTGCATGGGCACTGTTCAACCGACATGTCAATGGCTGGCCCCAAGCATACGCTGCAACCGCCTCCGTGAACGCCAACGCCCACCCCGTCTGTGCGTCTGGGGGTCTGGAGCGCACACCTGGCGTCTCCGGGTAGTTCTGCGCCAGCACGCGCAGCTTGAAGCCCGTGTCGCGCTCCAGGGACTCAACCTCCGACTGGATGCGGCGCTCCTGTTGGTGCGTGTGTAGATAGCGGTGCATGAGGACGAGCGGTGTGCACGAGAAAGTGTGTGTGTGCAAGAGTGCGAGGGCACGCCTCTGACCGCATGCGGCGCTGCCCTGTCAATAGCACATGCAGGAGAGACGTGTGTCCAACAGTGTGTGTGCGAGGGTGACAGACGGTGTGACGGTGCTCCTCCGACTGGCACGGCATGCGTTCGTCTGCAGCACTGCAGGTTATGACCCCTCCCACCATCACCGCCCACCCGCCAACGCTTTTGTGCCCCGGGGCACCCTCCATTTCCCGCCGCGCCCCTCCCTGGACTGAGACAATAAGAGTAGAACAAGCAAAAGACTGGTGTGTTAGCCTATGGTGGTGGCATAGAAGCCACGCACCTCCGAGGGTGTGAGGAAGCCCGCCACGTCGATGACGGTGGTGAAGTCCCCCTGGGGCAGCAGCTCGGGCCGGTTCACGCCAGAAGGCCGGGCCTGGGCGCCTGGGGCGTGGGGGCGAGGGTGGCAGCGGGGAGGTGGTGGATTGGGAGACGGTACAGGGGAGGTGGTGAAGAGGGGTCATCGAGGGGAGGTGGTAATGGGGAGGCCACCGAAGGCGTTGGGCAGGTAATGGCCTGTGAGCGAGCTGCATGGGGTCAGGTTGCGGGGCTGCTTATGGGTTGACTGTTCAGGTGGTGCAAGGCGGCCAGTAGGCTGAAGGGTGCGCGTGTACTCCCGGCCGATGGCCCGCTGCAGCCACACCACTGGCCCCGGATCCGTGTAACGAAGCGGGCTCTCTTTCCATACCACACGATAAGCATCTAAGAAGTACTATATATTGATGTACATGGTTTCGCGGGCCTGATCACTTGGTAGCTCTGGGCAGCATGTCGCCCTGTTCCACGTCAGCCGAGGGCTATGCACGCAGCAAGCACCCACAGCACGATAGCCACAACCTCGAGACCTAGTTAGGACGTCGCAGCGCTCACTTGTTGCAAGGATTGAAACAGCTGCAAGCCCCGCAAGCGTCGCATTGGCCACACGACGCGCAAGGCCCTCCGCTGCTTGCCCGCGCTCCGTCGATTGGAGCTCCACGTTCGCCGAGATCACACGTGAGCTGCGAGCTTTCATGCAGACATGCGTCCGGCGCGAGCGGCACTGCGTCCCGGTCTGCACAACTGGCTGGCGGAGCATCATGGTTGCAGTGTTGCACTACCAACAACGCTACGGCGTTAGTGTGCCTGTTTACGTTACGGGGCAAAAGCAAAGCCAAACGATTGTAGGACTGGGGGCAACTAGTGAATAAGGCTTGAGGTTTCCGAACGGTAACCGTTGAGGGCATCCGGCATGTGTGGGCATGCCGGTGGCCTGTGAGTGCGCTGCCGCAGGGTGCTTCCATAAACCATTGCGCGCAACGGATACCACGTCGATGCCGTACGCTGCGTTCGTGCCACCATGTCGATGCCGTACGCTGTGCAGCGAGTACGCTGCTGCAGGCTGGCTGCACGGTGCTCCAGTGCTCCATGCACCACTGCGCACAACGGACATCCCACAAGCGACCAATCACAGCCGGCATCCGTGTACCGAATGCACGGCTCCCTAGCGCGCCCTGGCGCATAAGGGCGCTCCCCCGCGGACCTGCCCTGCCTGTGCACATGAATCCCGGGGCTGCCCTGTTCGGCTGTACACGCCAGCTCCCTCTTTCTAGTGAGAATAGTCGCGGCAGTCCGTGAACGCAGCCGCACCTGCCTCTCCACCACTTTTGCGGCGCTTTTGCTTGCCAGCTGCTCATTGCCGCACTCTGCCCTGGGCCGCCCTTAGACTCTGCCAGCGACACGCAGAGGCCCGAGGCGGCCTTAGGGCCGCCGTCGTCCGGCGTGAGGGGGGGCAGCGGGGACTGTGGCGGGCGATCGGATGGGGGAGTGCAGGAATGGCAGGATGGCACTCACAGGTGGCCTACGCGTGCAGGATGTGGAGGGGTAAGCCGCTAAGCCCCAACGAGGAAGCTTGGGTCAGGTAGGCGAGCAGGGAGGGGCGCGAGAGCGTGTTCACTGGGGGAAGTATGCTACCTGTGATCCAGTGTTGCACTGTGGGCAAAAGCCGGGGGTCCATAACCGGACCAAGACACAGCCGGCGATGGCCTCTTGGGCCTTAGGCACGGGCGGGGAGGGCTTGAAACACGGGACAACGCCCGACAGCACATGCGGGGGTCTACCCACCCGTGGCCCCAAGACGGCACAGGCAAGAGGACAGACCCACGCAACCCGCACAACCAACACCCCCACACGCAACGCCAAGAGTGACCAACGACAAGCAGCACGCCGGGGCAGCAGGCAGCGCAAAGCAAGGAGAGCACAAGGGCCGGGAATAAGAGCCGCCCGGGGCGCCTGAGACACACGCAGCAAGGCAGCACACCGCTTGCCAGCCCACGACGGCGTACAACCCCCTGGCCAATCCCTCTGGCCGGCGAAGGCAAGAGGGCACGTAGGGTCTGACCAAAGCAAGCGAGTCCCAGGGCCGGGCACCTCCCGCCCGACAACTAAACCTAACACACGACCCGCGATACGGGTTGACCTAGTGAATGCAGCTGGAAGCCCAAGCGTACACCGCTACCACCCAGTCGATGTGACGGAGGCGACACCGCAGCACCGTAACACCCCGCGAACCACGCGCAGCAGCTAGCAAGCCCGCCACCAGGACCCACCCCTAAGCAAAGACATCCTGGACCTAAGCCCCTAGTGGGGCCCCTCGATCCACCTACGAGCCCCATAACCAGGTCTTCCCTACGAGCGCTTCCCCGGCGCCCGGGGAGGTCAGTCCGCTGCCTCCTGCGCGTCAAAGGCCACCGGTTGCGCTACCCTGAGCCGCCCGTCCGCCACCGACAGTACGAGGTGGTCGGGCCCCACTTCCCCCTTTAGCCATGGCGCGGGACGCCCAGGGCCGCGAAAGAATACAGCCGTACCAAGAAGCCCACTGCTGCCCGCGCGCACGCACGCTCCAGGGGGCTGCCCCATCCTCCCCAGCCTGCTGCGAAGAGGCTGACCCCTGCGATAAGGCCTGCGTAGCCCTGGCCCCAGCGGGGTTACGAGTGGCGGGATGGCGGCCCGAAGGCTGGTCCGCCCAGCCTGCATGGCTGACAAGGCTGCAAGCGTGATGACGTCCCAGGGGGAATGAATGCAGCCATCTGGCGGCGTAGCCAGCCACAGGTGCGCACGGGGGACTGGCCCAGCTGTGTAGGCGTCGATCTGCTGGCGCACGCTGCGGGCTACCGGGCAGTTCCAGAAGTGGTGCAGGCGGGGGTTGGTGTGCTGCCCCCCCTCTCCACCAAAGCAAGGTGCAGCAACCGCAGGGCTCGGCTGGCAGGGGGCCAGGTGGGTGTTGCCAGGCAGCGCTACCACCTCCACAGCCAGCCGCCACAGGGTGTCCTTATCCCCATTCTCCCAGCGGATCCGCTTCCACAGCCGCCTCTGGGCGGCTTGGAAGGCATCCGCGCTCCTCCCGCATGTGTGCCCTGGGTTGCCCGCCTAGCGCCTCCCGCATGTAGCCCTCTGCTAGCTGCCTGCGCTGCTCAAGCACTTCCCCTAGCTGTAGTCTGGTTGACCAGCGCACCGGCAGATTGCGCACCCGGACTACCGGGGAGGAGCCTGGGATGCGCCAGCCAAGGCGCGGCATAATGAGGGCCATGGTGGAAGGGCGCTGGTCAGTCGGCAGCGTGGCTGCCTCCCCCGCAGCAGCCTGCCACTCTTGGCTGACTTCTGCGGCCATGCGATGCAGGGCGCTCTGGACAGTAGGGCGGTCGTGGAAGTCAGCTGTACGGGAGGGCTCCAGGTGCTTCGCAACCCAGGCTTCCCACTCGGCGGCCCCAGGCTCTGCCAGTGTGTCCAGGACGCAAACCAGGTCCCCTACCGTATGCAATCGCCTGCAGCTGGTCAGTTGGCTAAAGCGCGTCTCTAGGCCAGGTCTCTGTGAGTGCGCAATGTCAGAGCGCCGAGCTGGTAATTGGTGTGCCCTGTCTTGTGTGGACTGTAATGGATGGGAGCTGATGGGAGGGGAGGAGGGCGTCGCAAGGGCGAAGGGTTCGCCGCTCCCTCCGCCACCACCATGTGTGCGGATCAGGGGAGGAAACCTGGCGCACACCGTTTCCACAAATGCTGCTGCTCCTGACAATGGGGAACACATGTTGACGTCCCCCACAGAGCCCACCACCAGCCCTGCCCACCACGGCCCCATGGCAAGTGGTAGTACAGGTGGACCTGTACGGGTACCTCCACACAGCGTGCGGCCTCACAGTCAAAGTTTTGGTGTATTTAACTCCCTTGTCATTACGTCTCAGCCCTGTTTTGACCTCAGCGCTGGGTTTACGCTCCAAACGCCAGACTGCGAAATGACCACCTTTCAGCCGGAGCTGCAGGACTTGCGGAACCGGCTTGAGCAACAGGGGGCGATTATAGCGCAATTGCAGGCAAAGGCTGTGGCGCGGGCGGCGCATAACGAGGAGTTTGCGACGAAGGTTGCGCAACTGGAGGATGCGCAGAATAAGCAGGGTGAGTCCTCCAGGCAAGCCACTCAGTACTGATTTTGTGCGTTTTTAATAACCTGGACGTCCGTTGTGTGCTTGCAGACCCCTTCACGGAACTTTTTCTTGTGGCGCGGGCTTTCTTTGGCTACGATTCACACCGTGCCCCAGCTCACGAGAAGGTGGCGTAGCTGGGCGAGCGTCCCCTCCTTCACAGGTGTGCTGGCCTACACTGGCTACGCCACAGGGTGGCGAATTTGGAATTGGTGAACCACACACGCGAATAGGATCGGCGCCTTGCACGGTTAGCATACTGTATGCCCCCCCCTCAAATACCCCACATGCTCACTCCTCCATGTCCCTCCCTGTGCTGCAGTCCCGCACCCAGCGGCAGTCTCCCTCTAGCCCACCGCCGCCCCGCCCTCCTCCGCCCGCCGGCATCAACACCGGCATCGGTATCAGCCTCGGCCGCCGCATGTTGCCCCCACCTGCTGGCACCAACCCGGGCGACTGTGAGTAGGGTGCGGGCAGTTGCAGGCAGGTGTAGACAGGGGAGGAGAAAGGGGTCCTTCTGTCCGAGGACTGTCTGGGTGACACCGTGCGTGCGCTGGGGACCTTTCAAATGAACAATGTTAATCCGCCATCCGCTGGATGTTGGCTGCTATTCCTCTGTCCTCCTGACCCTTCCTCCCCCGCTTCCATGCCCCCATGCCCCGATCCAACATACAGTCCACTGCACCGTGGCCGCCCACGGCGCAACCTACCGCCAAAAGCAGCCTGTCAACAACCGTCGCGTGGTCAAGGCCGCACATGCTTGCTAGGTTACCGGCAGATGTACATGCATGGTGTTGGCGGAGAGGCAGGACGTAGTGCCTGGCAGCACATAATGTTGTGGCTGGGGCTAGCTGTAGCGTTGGCGGAGCAAGCCCCTCCCTTGCAAGCCGCTGGTGCCTGACCGACCTGCTGTGGTCGCGAGCGCGTCGATAAGTGCGGAATCCTTCCTATTTTTCACAGTGTGTGTGGCTCGACCTGATACTCCGAGTCTTTGGCTCGTGGCCATGCACCAAAGGGCAAAGTAGGGCAGTGCAGAGCCAGATGAGTGTGGGACCTAAAAAGGTGGTCTTGAACCCAATTATGGTGTTTCCGCTTGGGTGCATGTCGTCACATGCACTTGGGCCGCCTAAGCTGCTGGCCCCGCAACAATTTTTTGGTAACATGGGCATACCGGTAGTGGTTCTGGTATTGCTTGCCTCCCGTGTAGGTAGCATATCTTTGTTTTTCATATCTTTGTTTTTCAGGTGAGGCGGACTTGCGGCGTCCGAGACACGAGAGTCTGTTCGACCACGGTGGTCCCATGGTTCATGGGGTTCATGCGGTGTCACCGCCAGGCTGTACAGGCTCTCCACTGCATCAATCAATGTGCCCCGGGATGACTCACTCCCGACCGTGCCTGGGCCTCGGCTCGCACCAGGACTCACTGGTAACACCGGTTGTATCGGTGCCGGCGGCCACCGCTTGAAGCGCTGGTTAGGGTCCTCTGCACGTTGTGTTACTGGTTCTGCTGCAGGTGTGCTGCCTGTGTGTTGTCGCGCAATGGCTGCAGCAGCAGCGAGCATCTACGGTAACAGACCAGAGGTAGGGCCTCTCCCAGCCTCTCCACATCACCATTAGGCGGCACTTCAGTCCGTGCGACACTTATTATGAGTTGTTGCCACGACCTTACCAACAGCCTGCTGCTGTGCTGCACCGGATGCACCTGGATGAACTCACCTCGCTGTTACCGTAGCGGCACAAATTTAATTGACAAAAATAATTGCTCAGGGGGTCTTGTCAATAGAAAAAATTAATTGTCTGAGGGTCTGTCAAAAAGTGCAATTAATTGTCGGCTCCCGAGGTCTCTCCAGGAAAGGCCCAGAAAGCTTGCCTAAGCCCCCTGCCGATGTTGTGAGTGCTTGCCAAGGCCCTTCAAGCTCTGTTCCTGCTGGTCCTGCGTGCCTTGGCCCTTCTCAGGGGCCATACGGGTGCTGTTTTGTGGGCCTACACGTGCCTGGCAAAATGGCAAATTAATAGCTGGGACCCTTGTAAAAAACGCAAATTAATCGCCTCTCGCCGGGCGTGTAAATTTGTGCCACTACGGTACCTTCTACGGGGGCATGTCCTCACGTACGGGGGCATGTCCTCACGTACGGGGGCATGTCCTCACGTACGGGGCACCACTTCTGCATTGCCGTGTACCCGAAGAGTGGCAGACGGAGCCCCGAATAGCAGGCAGGCCTGCGGTGGCTCGTATATATGTTTCTGTGCTGATGCATGAGGCCATGCCTGCCGTCGTAGGACCTGCTCAGCGCAGTGTAGTGCTTCACGGCGACCAGTCACGCATGGCCTGATGCCGTGTCCACGGCCGTCCCATGCACCGACCCAGCACAATCGACAGCATCTCTCCAGTTGGTAAAGGCTGGAGCACGTAAATGGGTCAACAGCAAGGGGCTGTGGAGCTTCGGCCGTGTGTTACACTGACCCGCTGATCGGATGCAGCCCCTGTAACTCACTCCCACGGCAAGGTCGGGCATGGAGAGAGGCACATGGCTGGGTCCCCCCTCCACAACTTGTAACAGAAGGCGACCCATCCATAAAGCTCGTCATGCCCGTAAAACAACTAGTATCAATGTATTAACAGCACAACAAGCACGTGCCGTATTCTGCCTTGCTACCAGAATTGTAGGCGTGCGTGGAAGGCACTCGCGCACGCAACTTGCTGCACAACAACCATGTAAAGGCGGTCACATTTGACCGTCCTTTGAAGCACGCCTTGGTCAGTGAGTGTGCAGCTATTTACGTCGCCACCAGCAGATATGCAGCACATTTGCTACATACGCAGAGAACGAGACACCCGAACATGTGCATGGCGTGAGCCGTGAGGCCGCGACTTGATGCGAGGCCGAGCGTGCCTGGCAGCACCCCCCAGGCTTCCGGAACCCCACAAGCACGTCAGTCCAGCACAGCTGCACCACACCGCTCCAGCGGACATCCCACCCGGCACACCACCGGATACGCCATCGGACACACCGTCAGATACCAACTCCTCGGGTCTCGCCTCGTCACACCTACCTCTTACTGCATCGTCTCCTCCACGCACCCGTGTGCGTGCGTGCATCCTGAGCATACTCTATCTGCACCGCGTGACCGAGAGGGGCGCCGCAGGCAGGAGAAAGCTACGCGCGGCGGCAGGTCTAGGCGCCGCCCACTCTCCAGTCTCCACGCATTCATACACCCCTCCTGCAGCGTCACACTTACCCCCTTCCCACCGCCCACTGACCTCCACCCCCGCACCCCACCCCGCAGCGTCTGCACCAGCGCCTCTACGAAGCGCCGTTGCGCATATCCCCGCTGTACAGCGGGCTGTTGGCCCAGCCGTACTCGCCCTTGTGCCTGTCGTACATGGTCTGCTGCTCGACAATGGTGGCGTTAAGCAGTTTGTCAACCTGGGGGAGGGGCAACGGGGGTGTGGGTTAACGTTGCGTGGGTTGACGGGTGTGGGTTTGAGAGGAGGCCCACATTTCGCGGCGCAGTTGGCTGCTGACGCCCTTCTGGCCATGTGGCGGTTGCGGTACGGCTTCGTGACCAGAAGGGGTCCCCCTCAACGAAGCAACACAACCAAAAAGCCTTGTCGCGCAGCGCCAATGCGCCAGCCCAGGCCCTTGCATGACCCCTACCCGCCTGCATGACACCTTGCTGCTGGCTACGGGACAGGCGCTGGTCAACACACACCTGCTCGTAACGCGTGTAGGCATGCCGACTGGCGGCGCCCCGTCCAGCACGTCCGACATCCAAAGCCCAGCGGCGCCCTACCCGCCGGCTGTGCCTCCCACAGCGGTGTAATGACCTTGGCACGTGCCTGCTTACGTTCTGATCAGCAGTTCCGGGGCCGAACCAGCGCCCACAGGACCTCGCACTCCTCGCCCATCGCATGCACCAGCTCATCCACATCCTCCACTCGTGGCAGGGGCAATCCTTTATCTGCCTCGAAGCGTGATTCCGGGAGTCCCATCATCACGTCGACAAGAACCGCCATTTCCGCAAACCCCAGGCCGCGCTCCTTGAACCAGGGTGGGTGCTCTTGCATAAGAGCCACGCTGTAGTCATTCCACGTCCTGCCGGCCTGCTTGGGCCCGAACTCGCGGACCAGGTGCTGCTTGTAGACCTCGCCCACGACGTACCGCAGCACTCCTCCAGCGGGCGTCGGAATCGTCTGCTTCAGCAAGTCGAGGCGGTCTAGGAATGCGTCGAAGTCATCCTGCTGCCTCTGGCGAGCCTTCCCAGGCGCCGTCAGGCGAGCTCCGGAACCTCCGCTCGCGCAGCACACGGAGGTGCAGTAGTCCTGGAATACGTGGTCCACGGGTACACAGAGACACGGGTATGCAACACCGTGGACAGGCATGCCAGGCGAGAATAAGAGATGTCAGATACCATACATGTTCATGAAATTTGAGGGGACCCATGGGGGACCTGCCCTCCTGCTGTACCGTACGGCAGCTGTCGTACACCCTCCAAGCATCTTTGTTTTGGGCCGCGAAAAGGCATATGGTAGAGTCGTTCTACAAAGCTGATGTTCCAAGAACCTGATGGGTACAACACGTCGGGAACGGCGGCTCCGGCGCCCCCGCCCCCCCCCCCGCCCCCCGCTCCCGCCTGGGCCCCTCCCTCACCAAGCGACCGCCCCCGTCCTTCACCCACAGGCCCCGCCCCTCCGACACGCCTGCTGCTCACATAGTACACGCCCAGCACGCTTGGCATAACCAGGAAACCCCCCTCATCACTTCGCACAGCTCTTTGCTAGACCAGGACCCCTACCCAGGGCACATCCTGTACTGTAGTGCGTAAGCCCGACGCCCTGCTCGGGGGGCAGCCGGTATGACAGCCACGGCCCTAGACTGAGTTGGCCTGGCGAGGATACCACATGGAGCACCACTAGCAGGACCACCTTGTAAGCGACTGAGCGCTCAACCGTGCGCGGACACACCTCACCCTGCACAGGAGGGCGGCCACCCACCTCCCATCCCACTCCCCCCATGGGTCCCCACCCCAAGTACCTCACATTGATACTGCAAAACTTGTTGATGTGCTTCTTTACGGAAGCTCTGCCCGTTAGCAACACACCCAGACCCTACTCCACAACCGAGCTAGGAACTGCCGTAACTTCATGGTGTACTACTTGCTTGCATGCCCTGCCCGCTGCCCCCCAACACCCCCACCCCCACCTCCCCACCCCCCTTGCAGGGCCCTGCAAGTGCGGTACACTGACTGGTTCTCCAGCCGACTGACTCATCGGTTCACAATTCATCGGTGACAAGAGAAGCTGCTCCAAGAGGGGCTAGGCATACCTTGACTTGCTTCGGGCCCAGTAGGAAAAGCCTTGGAAGGCGGTGCAGCCTCCCAGGGTGAGGGACGAAGGGCAACCTGGCGCCCACGCAACGTGTGTGAAATTGGGCAGCATACATTTGGTAAAATCCGTTATGTTATTCTTAGTGAAACCGACGGGAAGACGGGAAGCGTAGGGTAAACGGGGTCACTGCTGCGCGCAGAGGCCACAAGGGAGCAGCCTCGCAGTTGGTCGGCTCCGCAATGCAAAGAAATACTTAGGAAGGATGTTGATACAGGGGGCGCAGGCCGAGGAAATGTAGGAAGTTCGTGCCGCTTGCATCGCGCGTCGGTTGCGTTGCGCGGCATGTGTACGCCTTCTGTGGCACGCTGTGTAGTGGCCCCGGCCCGTTCATACGGCTCGCCATAGTCCCCGCTTCCCCCCCCCCCCCCCCCCCCCCCCCCCCCCCCCCCCTCCCCCCCCCCCCCCC
>VFQN01004963.1_pt1 | contig 16880 bp, 14 predicted proteins | sample 3512371 | NCBI WGS metagenome assembly VFQN01 (sample SAMN10412370, study PRJNA504923) | tailings metagenome | isolation source: Replicate 2 from Balatoc abandoned mine | place: Philippines: Itogon, Benguet | collected 2017-08-28 | reverse complement strand
ATGTGCCGTTACGATTTCGACGATGGCCGCCGCGACCCGCTTACCCTGTTCGGCGTCGATACCATGGACAGTTGCCGCTGATGCCCGCCTCGTGGCGAACATCAGGCCAGGCGTCGCCGGCGTGAGCGGGCGTAGCAATCCAGCCGGTCGCTCGGCCAGTGCGCGATCTCGGCCAGGTCGCCGCCGATCGTTCCCGGCAGGCGCTCGCCCAGCGGGAGCATGACGCGTGCGGCCATGGCGGGATCGATGCCGGGCGACAGGGACATCAGCCAGGCCAGGACAATATCGCGCGTGGCGTGGCCCAGGCCGTGGGCGCCCGAGGCCTGGGCAAGGGCGGCGCGCAGGAGACCCTTCGGATCGGCCTGCTCCGCCGAGAGCGGCGATCCGGAATCCAGCGAAGACATCAGCAAGGCAGACCTCCAGCCGGGGCACCCCGCCCGGCGAATTTCGGTGACGTGCATGGACGGCAGGTATCCCGGCTCGCGGGTCGACACCTTCCGCTCTGCCTTCCCAGGAGGAACATCCCAGTGGCGTGAGCTGAGCGGAGGCTCGCCGCTTACGGTTGCGGGGGCAGCGCCGGCATCGCACCGGCTTCCCTGAGCCCGGGTCACCCCGGGCACCATCCGCCTGGGATCGTGATGGTTCTTGGCGGATCTGTCAAAGCCGGCTTGCTAGAGATCGATGGGCGCAAAGGAGACGGACATGGAAGTCGGCGGGTCGATCGTGGTGCTGGTGATCCTGGCGATCGTCATCGTCATCGTCCTGATGGGGGTACGCTCGGTCACCCAGGGCGAGGAATGGACGGTCGAGCGGTTCGGCCGCTACACGCGCACGCTCTCGCCCGGGCTGAACCTGATCGTGCCGCTGATCGACCGGGTCGGCGCCAGGCTGAGCGTGATGGAACAGGTCCTGGACGTGCCCTCCCAGGAGGTGATCACCCGCGACAACGCGATGGTCACGGCGGATGGCGTCGTGTTCTACCAGATCCTGGATGTCGCCCGGGCCGCCTACGAGGTCGCCGACCTGCGCAACGCCATCCTCAACCTGACCATGACCAACATACGCACGGTGATGGGCTCGCTCGACCTGGACGAGGTGCTCAGCAAGCGCGACGTCATCAACAACCGCCTGCTGGCGATCGTCGACGAGGCCACCCAGCCCTGGGGGGTCAAGGTCACCCGGATCGAGATCAAGGACATCCGTCCGCCGGCCGACCTCGTCAACAGCATGGCACGGCAGATGAAGGCCGAGCGGGAAAAGCGCGCCGCGGTGCTGGAGGCGGAGGGCCTGCGCGCCGCCGCCATCCTGCGGGCGGAGGGGATGAAGCAGGCGGCCGTGCTGGAGGCCGAGGGGCGCCGCGACGCGGCGATGCGCGACGCGGAAGCCCGCGAGCGGCTGGCCCAGGCGGAGGCGGAAGCCACCTGGATGCTGGCGACGGCGATCGGCGAAGGCGGCATCCAGGCCGCCAACTACTTCGTGGCGCAGAAATACATCGAGGCGTTCGGGAAGTTCGCCACGTCGCCCAACCAGAAGACCCTGATCCTGCCGATGGAAGCGACGGCGGCCCTGGGCTCGCTGGCCGGCATCGCCGAACTGACCAGGGATGCCCTGGCCCAGAACCGGCCGTCCGCCGCCGCCCCCTGGGGCCCGCGGGCGCCCGAGGGCAGCTAGGAGAAGCGGGCATGGAGGCCTGGCAATGGGTGGTGCTGGCCGGGGTGCTGGTGCTGCTGGAACTGGTGACGCCCAGCCTGTTCTTCTTCCTGTGGCTGGCGCCGGGCGCCCTGATCGCGGCCGGCGTGGCATGGCTGGCGCCCGCGGCCATCTGGCAGGTGCAGGCGGTCGTCTTCGCACTCGCCACCATCATCGGGATGCTCGCCTGGTTCCGCTTCCGTCCTTCGCCGGCACCTCCCGGCGAACCGGGGCTGAACCGCCGCGCCGCCGCCCTGGTGGGAAGCCAGCTGACCCTGGACCGGCCGATCAGGAACGGGCTGGGCCGCGCCACCGTGGGGGATTCGAGCTGGACGGTGAGCGGGCCCGACCTCCCCGCAGGCGCTGTCGTCACGGTGGTCGGGGTCGACGGCAACCGGCTTCGCATCAGGCCCAAGGAGCCGGGATAGTGCCCCCGTACGCGACCGATATCACGGTGGACACCGAACCCGGGGACAATCAACTATTTGATAATAAATGATAATTTCAATTCTTGGGTTCGTTCGTGCAAAAACGCGATTCGCGGTAGGATACTGCCGACCAGGTTGGCTCGAACGATCCAGCATAGCACAAATCGGCGTGCGCGCACGGCGGCGGTTCGACCCTTGGCTGCTGTCTGGCAAGGGTTCCGCGACAGGTGGGAATACCTCTCATCCGGAAGGCACGGAACGTTTCACCGTGTGGGCCGCTATTCTGGTCCAAGCAGCCAAAGGAATGCGCGGCACGATCATCGGGCTGGCCCAGGCGCAGTCTCGGGCCTCGCCGGATGACCGGGAGTGTCGGAGGTCACAGCAGCAGGGGCAGACAAGCCTGCAATCATGACCGTCAGCAAAGCTGACGTTTGAGGGCTCTTCGCGATGACGACTTCGAGGTCCAACGAGTTCGGATTTCTGGCCGGTGGCGGAGAGATGGCGGGGCTGATCCGCCAGAAGGACTGGAGCGAAACCCCGCTCGGGCCGATCGAAACATGGCCATCCGCCCTGCGCGCGGCCCTGGGGATCGGCCTGAACGTGAGCTTCCCGGCCTGCGTCTACTGGGGCCAGGAGATGCGGCTGCTCTACAACGACGCCTGGAGCCAGATCCCCGGCGACCGGCATCCGTGGACGCTGGGCCGGCCGGCGCACGAGGCTTGGCCCGACATCTGGGACGTGATCGGCCCGATGTTCAACCGGATCATGGACACGGGCATCGCGGTCCACACCGAGGACGGGCTGCTGGCGATGCAGCGCCAGGGCAGGGTCGAAGAGCGCTATTTCAACTACAATGTCAGCCCGATCCACGACGAGGAGGGGATCGCCGGCCTCTTCAACGTCGTCATCGAGACGACCGACCGCGTGCTGGCGGAGCGGCGCGCCGAACTCCTGCGTTCCCTGGGAAATGCCACCTACCACGCCCGCAGCCGCCAGGAGATCTGCGCCCGGGCGGCCGGCGTCATCCGCGACGATCCCTTCGACCTGCCCTTCTGCCAGTTCTACCTCCTGGAGCGTGACCGGGCGGCGCGGCTGGCGGCCACGGTCGGTCTCGCCGCCGGCACCACCATGGCGCCAAGCTCGGTCGATGCCGACGAGGCCGGGCCGTACTGGCCCCTGGCCAAGGCCGCCGACTGCCCGGAAGGCCTGCTGCACTCCTTCGCCGAGCATCGCAGCAATCCCCTGGTGCTGGCGCCCTGGCCGGAGCCGATGGGCTCGGCGCTCATCGTGCCGATAGCGAACGAGGTCCGGAAAGGAGAACTGCTCGGCTACATGGTCGCCGGCATCAGCCCGCGGCGTCCCCTGGACGCGCCCTACCGCATCTTCATCGCCAATATCGCCCGGCACATTTCCGCCCGCGCCGCCGCCATCGAGGCCCTGGAGCAGGAGCGGCGGCAGAGCGAACTCCTGGAGCGCCGGGTGGAGGAGCGGACCCGGGAGCGCGACCGCATCTGGCAGGTGTCGCGCGACCTGCTCCTCGTCGCCGACCTGGACGGCACGTTCATCGCCGTCAATCCGGCGTGGCGCCATCTGCTCGGCTGGACCGAGGAGGAGCTGGTCGGCCGCACCTCGGTCTGGCTCAACCATCCCGACGACGTTCAGCCGACCCGGGAAGAGCTCGAGCGGCTGGTGCGCGGCGAAGCGACGTTCGGCTTCGAGAACCGATTCCGCCACAAGGACGGCCATTACCTGTCCTTCGCCTGGACCGCCGCGCTCGAGGCCGGGATGATCTATGCGGTCGCCCGCGACGTCACCCACGAGAAGGAAGCGGCCGCAGCCTTGCGGCAGGTCCAGGACCAGCTCCGCCAGTCGCAGAAGATGGAGGCCATCGGCCAGCTCACCGGCGGCATCGCGCACGACTTCAACAATCTCCTCCAGGGGATCACCGGCTCGCTGGACCTGGTGCAGCGCCGGATCGAGCAGGGACGCACCGAGGAGGTCGGCAGGTTCCTGAGCGGCGCCATGACCTCGGCCAACCGGGCGGCTGCGCTGACCCACCGCCTGCTGGCGTTTTCCCGCCGCCAGCCGCTCGATCCGAGGCCGCTCGAGATCAACCCGCTCCTGGCCTCGATGGAGAGCCTCATCCAGCGGACCGTGGGCGAGCGCACCGAAACGGAACTGGTCCTTGCGGCTGGCCTCTGGCCGACGTTCTGCGATGCCAACCAGTTCGATGCGGCGATCGTGAACCTCGTGATCAACGCGCGGGACGCGATGCCCAGGGGCGGCAAGCTGACCATCAAGACCTGCAACATGCGGCTGGATGATGCCGCGCAGGGCCAAGGGGTGCCGCAGGGCGACTATGTCTGCGTTTCCGTCACCGACACCGGTGTCGGCATGGCGCCGGACGTGGTCGAGCGCGCCTTCGACCCGTTCTTCACCACCAAGCCGATGGGCCACGGCACCGGGCTCGGCCTGTCGATGATCTACGGCTTCGCCCGGCAGTCCGACGGCTATGCGCGGATCTCCAGCGAGCTGGAGCACGGGATGACGGTCAGGCTGTTCCTTCCCCGCCTCCTGGACGAAGCCGAAACGCCCGTGTCCGCGGCCGGCGCCGAGCCGGGGTCCGACGGCGACGGGCGCACGATCGTGATGGTGGTGGAAGACGAGGCGGTGGTGCGCCTCCTGGTCGTCGAGCTGCTGCACGAGCTCGGCTACGACGTGCAGGACTATCCGGACGCCGCTCCTGCCCTGGACGTGTTGCGGTCGCCGCAGCGGATCGACCTGCTGGTCACCGATATCGGGCTTCCGGGCATGAACGGCCGCCAGCTCGCGGATGCCGCGCGGGCCGTCCGGCCGGACCTGCGGGTCCTGTTCATGACCGGCTATGCCGAGAATGCCGCGATCGCCTCGGGCTTCCTCGACCCGGGCATGGCCTTGATCACCAAGCCGTTCGCGCTCGACGCCATGTCGGCCCGCATCCGCGAGATCATGACCAGGGGCCGCAAGCCGGCGCCGCGCTGAGCAGGCCGCACCGGCCGGCCCGTCAGCCGGAACTCGGCACCACGCGGCGCACCACCGCAGCCAGGCTCAGGCCTTGCACCACCACGGAGAAGAGGACGACGCCATAGGTGGCGTCCAGGATCAGGGACCGCGCCGGTTCGGCCTGGGGCAGGGAAAGAGCCAGCGCTATCGAGATGCCGCCGCGGACCGCACCCCAGGTAAGGACCCGGACCGTGCCCGGCGTGAACGACTGCCAGCGCCGCAGCATCAGGACGGCGCTGCCGACCGACAGGTAGCGCGCCAGGATCACCAGCGGGATGGCGATGAGCGCCACCCATGCCAGCGAAACGGAGAAATCCACGACCAGCACTTCCAGCCCGATCAGCAGGAACAGGATCGCGTTCAGGATGTCGTCGATCAGCGTCCAGAAGCCGAACACGTAGCGCTTGGTCGTCTCGCTCATCGCGCGGCGGGCACCGCGATTGCCGATCAGCACGCCGGCCACCACCACCGAGATCGGGCCGCTCATGTGGAGCGCTGTCGCCAGCGCATAGGTGCCGGTCACCAGGGCCAGCGAGATCATCACCTCGATCGAGTAGTCGTCGATCCCGCGCAAGGCCCGGTAAGCGACATAGCCCGTGGCAAGGCCGAGCACGCCGCCGCCACCCGCTTCCACGGCGATCATCTCGGCCAGGTGCGAGAGCCGGGCCCCTTCCTGCGTCGGCTCGAGCGCCAGTTCCAGCGCGATCGTGAACAGCACGACCCCGACGCCGTCGTTGAACAGCGATTCGCCCGCCATGTCGGTTTCCAGCGCATGGGGGACGTTGATCGCCTTCAGCGTCGATAGGACCGCGACCGGGTCGGTTGGCGCAATCAGCGCGCCGAACACCAGCGCCCAGGCAAAGCCGATCGGCACGCCAAGCAGCCCGCCCAGGAGCCATAGCCCCGCGCCCACGATGAACATCGAGATCACCACGCTCAGGGTCGCGAGCATGCCGACCCCCAGCGCCCGGCTGTGCAGCGCGCCCAGATCGACATGCAGCGCGCCGGCGAACAGCAGGAAGGCGAGCATGCCGTTCATCAACGTGTCGTAGAAGTCGATCTGCCGGATCGCATCGGTCAGCGCGCCATAGAAGGGCGTGTCCGGAAAAGCCAGCTCAACGCCGATCAGCAGCAGCGATGCACACAAGCCCATGACCAGCAGGCCGATATTGGCCGGCAGCCGCAGCACGCGATGATTGATGTAGGCGAAGACTGCGGTAGCGGTAAGAAGCGCTGCAATCAACTCGAAGATGGAGAGCACTTGTTTTCCCCGTGACCGTTCGCTGGCCGCTTTCGCCAACCAGCGTGCTTGCGCGCCCAGCGGCTGCTCCAGACCAAGCGGGCTTCCATCCAGCAAATCTGGCCTGCACTTTCATGCAACCTTCGAGACAGCAGCAGGTTCACGAATCGACTGGCCCGAACCACGCCCGGAACGATGGCGCAAATCTTCACTGCTTCGGCCGACACGCGCCTGCGGGCGGCAGTCCTGATCGTGGGCATCGTTGCGGTCGGGGCCGTCCTGTTTGCGGGCGGCTACATGGAGTCGAGCTATGCGACGATGGTCGGCTGGGTCCGGGACCAGCCGGTTCCGTTCAGCCACCAGCACCATGTGGGAGGCCTGGGGATCGACTGCCGCTATTGCCATACGAGCGTCGAAACCAGCAGCCAGGCCGGGCTTCCGCCGACCCATGTCTGCATGACCTGCCATTCGCAGATCTGGACCGGAGCGCCGGTGCTGGCGCCGGTGCGGGAAAGCCTGGCGTCGGGCAGGCCGCTGGAATGGCAGCGGGTCGCCCGCGTACCGGACTATGTGTACTTCAATCACTCGATCCACATCGACCGCGGCGTGCCCTGCGTGACCTGCCACGGGCGCGTCGACCAGATGCCGCTGATGACTCGCGCCCAGCCGTTCCAGATGGGCTGGTGCCTGGACTGCCATCGCGATCCGGCACCGCATCTGCGCCCACCGGACCAGGTGACGCGGATGGACTGGTCGGACTGGGACGCGCACCCCGAGCAGCATGCCTTGTATGGCATCAACTACGTCAAGGCCCACGGAATCGAGCCCATGAAGCTCGACGACTGCAGCATATGCCACCGGTAGACGGACAAGCGCGGCGGGATGCCGACCACCCGGCTGTACAGCAGGTCCGCGCGCGCCTGCGCGGCCGCACGGGGCGGTCCTTCTGGCGCGGCCTGGACGAGCTGGCCGGCACCAGCTCGTTCCAGGACTTCCTGCAGGCGGAGTTCCCTTCCCTGGCGCCGGCAGCCGGCGCGGTCGACCGCCGCTCGCTCCTCCAGGTGATGGCGGCGTCGCTGGACCTCGCGGGTTTCACAGGCTGCGCCGGCGAGCCCGACGAGGAGGCGCTGCCCTATGTCGAGGCGCCCGAGTTCGTGATCCAGGGCCAGCCCAAATGGTACGCTTCCGCCGTGACCATGGCCGGGTTCGCCCAGCCAGTCCTGGGCAAGACGCAGGCGGGCCGCCCGGTGAAGCTGGAAGGCAACCCGGATCATCCCGTGGTCCAGGGTGCCACCGACCCGTTCATGCAGGCGGCCCTGCTCGGCCTCTACGACCCCGACCGCTCCCAGTCGCCGCGCCGCCTGGGTCGCACCGCCACCTGGGATGCGTTCGACCGGGCGATGGTCGACCTCGCTCGGGCCACCGACCAGACCAGGGGCGAAGGCTTCCGCCTTTTGACCGGCACCGTCACCTCGCCGACCCTTTCCCGCCAGATCACGGCGCTGCTGGAGCGCTGGCCCGCCGCGCGCTGGCATGTCACCGAGCCGGTGGGCCAGGGGCTGCGCCACGAAGCGACCAGGCTGACCTTCGGCCGGCCGCTCGACCAGCATGCCCGGCTGGACCAGGCGGAGGTGGTGGTCAGCCTCGACGATGACCTCCTGGGGCCCGGCCCGCACCAGATCCTGCATGGCAGGCTCTGGTCGGCGCGGCGGCTGGCCTTCCAGCGCCGCCAGGGCGAGTCCCGGCTGTTCGTAGCCGAACCCACGCCGTCGATCACCGGTGCCATGGCCGAGGCGCGGCTCCCGGCGGCGCCTGCGCGGATCGGCAGCCTCGCCCGCGCGCTGGCGGCAGGACTGGGCCTGCAAGCCAGTGCGCCGCCGACGCTGACCGAGCGCGAGCAGGCCTGGCTGCAGCAGGTCCTGGCGGCGGTGCGGGATCGGAACGGCAAGGTGCTGGTCAGCATCGGCGCGCACCACCCTGCCGAGTTGCAGGCTTTGGGCCTGCGGATCAACGCGCGGCTGGGCAGCTTCGGCACCACCCTGACCTTCACCCTGCCGGTCGCCGTGGCCCCGCCCGATGGCGACCGCTCGCTGGGCGTGCTGGCCGAGGACATGGCGGCGGGCCGCGTCACCGCCCTGGCCATGCTCGACTGCAACCCGGCCTATGCCAGCGCCGCCGACCTGTCGTTCGCGGCGCGGCTGGACCAGGTTCCGTTCCGCCTGCATGCCGGCCTGCACTACGACGAGACGGCGGCGCTGTGCCATTGGCACGTGCCGCTGCAGCACGAGCTGGAAAGCTGGAGCGACGCGCGCGCCGTCGACGGCACGGCCAGCATCATCCAGCCCCTGGTCCGGCCGTTCTACCAGGTGCGCTCCGTGCATGCCGTGCTCGACAACCTCACGGGCGGGCAGCGCGACGGCCGCGCGATCGTCCAGGAGACCTGGCAGGCGCGATGGGGTGCCGCGTTCGACGGCAACTGGCGCAGCGCGCTCTATCGCGGCTTCGTGGCGGACAGCGCCGAAGCGATGGTCGACGTCGCCGTCAGCGGGACGCCGGCGGCGCCGCTTCCGGAGGAAGCCCCGGAGGAGCCAGGCCTGGTGCTCGTGCTGCGCGCCGATCCGACGATCTGGGACGGCCGCTTTGCCGGCAATGCATGGCTGCAGGAACTGCCCAAGCCGCTGACGAAGCTGACCTGGGGCAACCCGGTGCTGGTGAGCCCGAAGCTCGCCGCCGAGCGCGGGCTTGCCAACGGCGACGAGGTGCGGGTCAGCCTCGGCCGGCATGTGGTGACGGGGCCGGTCTGGGTGATGCCCGGGCAGGACGAGCGGACGGTGACGCTGAGCCTGGGCTATGGCCGCAGCCGCACGGGCCGGGCGGCCAACGGCCTGGGCTACGACGCCTACCGGCTCCGCCAGAGCGCCACGCCTTGGCATCTTGCGGGCGCGGCGCTGGAGGCCACGGGCGAGCGGCAGGACCTGGCCAGCACCCAGCTGCACCAGGCGATGGACGGCTTCAACTTCGTGCGCACCGTCGATCCTGCGCAGCGCCCGGAACGGCAGCCCGAAGGCACCGGCGCCACGATCGCAGAGGACGCCAGGGAGAACCCCACGCTCTATCCCGAGCAGGAATGGGACAGTCCTTCCTGGGGCATGTCGATCGACGTCGACCTGTGCATCGGCTGCAATGCCTGCGTGGTCGCCTGCGTCGCCGAGAACAACGTGCCGGTGGTGGGCAAGGAACTGGTGGCACAGGGCCGGGAGATGCACTGGCTGCGGGTCGACCATTACCACGAGGGCGACCCGGCCGCGCCCAGGTCCTATTTCCAGCCGGTCCCCTGCATGCATTGCGAGGATGCGCCCTGCGAGATGGGCTGTCCGGTGAACGCCGCGGCGCACAGTTCCGACGGCCTCAACCTGCAGGTCTACAACCGCTGCATCGGCACCCGGACCTGTTCCTCGTTCTGCCCCTACAAGGTCCGGCGCTTCAACTGGTTCGACTATACCGGCGACGATCCCGAGCAACTCCAGGCGATGCGCAACCCGGACGTCACGGTGCGCAGCCGGGGCGTGATGGAGAAGTGCACCTACTGCATCCAGCGGATCAGCGCCGCCCGGATCGCCGCCAAGATCGAGGGCCGCCCGATCCTGGACGGCGAGGTGGTGACCGCCTGCCAGCAGGCCTGTCCAACCCAGGCCATCGTGTTCGGCGACGTCGTCGACCCGGGCACACGGGTCAGCCGGCGCAAGGCGGAGGAGCGCAACTACAGCCTGCTGGAGGAGGCCAACACAAGGCCGCGCACGACCTACCTCGCCCGGTTCGAGAAGGCGGAGGGATCGTCGTGAGCGAGGACGCCATCGCCGCGCCGCCCGACCGCTACGCGGAGATCACCGAGGAGATCACGCAGATCCCGCTGAACTACCCGGAGCCGGTGGCCTGGTGGATCTGCTTCGGGGCTTCTTCCTGCTTCCTGCTGCTGTTCTTCATTTCGGCCGGCGTCCTGTTCTGGAACGGGGTCGGGATGTGGGGCAACAACATCCCGGTCAACTGGGGCCTCGCGATCTCGAACTATATCTGGTTCCTGGGCATCGGGCATGCCGGCACGCTGATCTCGGCCATGCTGCTGATCCTGAACGCGCACTGGCGCAACTCGCTGAACCGCTTCGCCGAAGCCATGACCCTGATGGCGGTGATCTGCGCCGGTCTTTACCCGATCCTGCACCTGGGCCGTCCCTGGCTGTTCTACTGGATGGCCCCCTACCCCAATACGATGACGATCTGGCCGCAGTTCAAGAGCCCGCTCACCTGGGACTTCTTCGCGGTCCTCACCTACCTGACCGTTTCCGCGCTGTTCTGGTACATCGGCATCGTCCCGGACCTGGCCGCGACCCGCGACCGGGCCAGGAAGCGCCGTGCCCAGGTGCTTTACGGCCTGTTCGCGCTGGGCTGGCGCGGCTCGGCCCGGCACTGGCATCGCTGGCGGCAGAGCTACCAGCTCACGGCGGCGATCGCGGTGCCCCTGGTGGTCTCGGTGCATTCGGAGATCTCGCTCCTGTTCGCCGCCGGACCCATCCCGGGATGGAACTCGACGGTGTTCCCGCCCTACTTCGTCCTGGGCGCCGCCTTCTCCGGCTTTGCCGTGGTCGCCATGATCGCGGTGGCCATGCGCCATGCGCTGCGCCTCTACGACCTGGTCACGCCACGCCACCTGGACCTGCTCGGCAAGCTCCTGCTCACCACCGGGCTGATGACCGCCTACGGGTACTGGTCGGAAGTCTTCGACGTGCTCTATGCCGGCGAAAAGCAGGAAATGGCCACGCTGATGGACCGCCTGGTCGGCAACTATGCCTGGAGCTACTGGAGCGCCGTCGTCGCCAACTTCCTGCCGCTGCAGCTCTTGTGGTTCTCCTGGTTCCGGCGCAACCCGGTCAGCCTGTTCCTGGTCGGGCTCTCCGTCACCATCGGCATGTGGTTCGAGCGCTACATGCTGCTGGTGACCAGCCTCTACCGCGACTACCTGGTCTCGTCCTGGGGCGAGTACCACGCGAGCTTCTGGGAATGGTCCCTGTTCGCCGGCATGCTCGGCGTGTTCATGGTGCCGTTCCTCCTGTTCGTCCGCTTCCTGCCGGTGATCTCCGCCTCGGAAATCAAGGAGGCGCTGTTCGAGGACAAGGGCGCGTCCGATGCGTGAGCCCGGCGCGCATACCGAAGCCTTCGGGCTGCTCGCGGAGTTCGACCAGCCGGAGCGCCTGATCGAGAGCGTCCGGCAGGCGCGCGCCGCCGGATTCCGGCGGATGGACGCCTATGCGCCGTTCATGGTCGAGGGACTGTCGGAGGCCCTGGGCTTTGAGGACAACCGGGTGCCGTGGCTGACGCTGGGCGGCGGGATCTTCGGCGCGCTGCTCGGCTACTGGATGCAGGTCTACACCAACCTCGACTACCCGATCGAGATCGGCGGCCGGCCGCTGGTGGCGCCGCAGGCCTTCATGCTGATCACCTTCGAGCTCATGGTCCTGTTCGCGGTCCTGTTCTCGATCGGCGGCATGCTGCTGCTCAACCACCTGCCGCGCCTGCACCACCCGCTGTTCGGCGTCGACGCTTTTCACCTGGCGAGCTCGGACAAGTTCTTCCTGGTCGTGTTCAGCACGGACCCGAAATTCCATCAGGAACGGACTCGCGCCTTCCTGGAGGGGCTGGAGCCCGTGCGGGTCGAACTGGTCGAGCACACGGAGGAGCCGGAATGAAGGCGCGGCTCCTCGCCTGCCTGGTCGCCCTGGGCCTGCTCGGCTGTGACCAGATGGACCAGCAGCCGCGCTACGACAGCTACGAGAAGAGCGGCCTGTTCCCGGACGGCAAGTCGCTGCAGGCGCCGCCCGAGGGCGCGGTGGCGCGCGACGATCCGGCCTTCGTCGCAGCACTGGCCGAGCGTCCCCCCATGAGCCCGGCCCTCCTCGCCCGTGGCCAGGAGCGCTTCGGCATCTACTGCGCGGTCTGCCACGACTTTGCCGGCTACGGGCATGGCACGGTGCCCGACCGGGGCTTTCCGCAGCTGCCCAGCTTCCACATCCCGCGCCTGCGCCAAGCGCCATCGTCCTATTTCGTGGATGTCATCACCTACGGCCATGGCGTGATGTACTCCTACGCCGACCGGGTCCTGCCCGCCGACCGCTGGGCGATCGCCGCCTATATCCGCGCGCTCCAGCAAAGCCAGGACACCGACGTGGCAGCGCTCTCGCCCGACGAGCGCGCCCGTGTGGTGGAGGGAAGCGCGGATGCGAACTGAGCTCGGCCGCGGCGCTCCCAGCCTGCGCAATCTGCTGCTGTCCGGCGCCATTGCCTGCGGGCTCGCCCTGCTGCTGGTGGCATGGCAGCCAAAGGCAGCCCTGGGAGGCTGGCTCGTCGCCTACGTGTTCATCAGCGCCATCCCGATCGGCTCCCTGGGCCTGCTGATGATGATGCGCCTGATCCCCGGCGCCTGGGGCGGCGAGCTGGCGCCGCTGGCAGAAGGGGCAGTCCTTCTTTCGGCCACCGCCATGGTCGCGGCCCTGCCCATGCTGCTCGGCCTCCCGGTCCTTTATCCCTGGACCGCGGGCGTCGAGCCGCATGGCATGCGCCCGATCTACCTGACCTCCTGGTTCTTCGTGCTGCGCACCGCCCTGTTCTGGGCGAGCGTCGTCGTGCTGGCCATGCTGCTGCTGGCCCGGCGGTCATGGTCGACCCCGGTCGCTTCCGCGGGGCTGATCCTGTTCGTCCTGCTCGGCACCACGATGGCGGTCGACTGGCTGATGTCGCTGGAGCCGGACTTCCATTCCTCCGGCTTCGGGCTCTACGTCCTGTCCATCCAGATGACGGTGGCCTTGTGCGCGCTGATCGCCGGCCGCCTCCTGGGTGGCCCGCCGCCGGAGCGCACCGGCATCCTCGGCGGGCTGCTGCTCACCGCGCTGCTGCTCTGGGTCTACTTAGCCTTCATGCAGTACTTCATCATCTGGTCCGGCAACCTGCCGCAGGGCGTGCGTTGGTACGAGGCGCGGGCCACCTCCGGCTGGATCCTGGTGGCCCAGCTGGTCGGGCTGTCCCAGCTGCTCCCGGCCGTCCTGCTGCTGTTCCCGCCGGTCCGCCAGTCGCCGGTCTGGCTGCTGGCGCTCTGCTTCCTCGTCCTGATCGGAAAGGCGCTGGAGATTTCCTGGCTGGTCCTGCCGGCCACCGCACCCGGGAGCCTGCTGGCGCCCCTGGCCGCGTTCCTGGCGCTGGTCGGGCTCGGCCTGCTATTCCTGGCCGGCGCCAGCGTCGCCCGGCCGCTGACGCGCCGCCTGGCCGGGTCCCCGGCCCAGCCGGGCGAGGCAGCGTCATGACCGTGCCCCGCCACGAGCACAGCGATGTCCAGCCACGCAGCGTCCTGCTGGCGACCGGCCTGCTGCTCGCCGGGATCCTGGTGTCGCTGGCCCTGGTGGCGGGGCTGTTCGCCGTACTGGAGAAGGTGAAGCGGCAGCCCGACCGTACCGCGCTGGAAACCAGCCAGCAGGTCCCCCCTTCCCCGCGCCTGCAAGTCTCGCCATCGGACGACCGGCTGGCCATCGAGGCCAGGGCGCGCGCCATGCTGGAAGGCTATGCATGGACCGACCGCAGCGCCGGGCGCGTCCGCATCCCGATCGAGCGCGCCATGGAGATGGTCGCCCGGAAGGGCTGGCCCGATCCCGAGCCGGGGCCGGCCCGTTGAGCCGCCTCCTGCTCCTCCTGGCCATCCTCCTGCTTCCCGGAGGAACGGCCATCGCTTTCGACCCGTTCGGCGCGGCCGGCATCGACCGGCTCCCCGACGCGGCCGTGCCGCTCGACCGCCCGTTCCTCGACGAACACGGGCGAAGCGTGACCTTGCGCGAACTCGGCGGCGGCAAGCCGATCCTGCTGGCCCCGGTGCTCCACGACTGCCCGAACATCTGCGGCGTCACCCTAGCGGGGCTGGCCCAGGCGGTCCGCGCCCAGAACTACCGGCCGGGAAAGGACTTCGTGATCGTGGCGTTCGGCATCGATCCCAAGGAGGGGCCAGCCCAGGCGCAGGCCCAGCTCGCCGACCTGCGCAAGGCCTTCCCCTCGGTCGCCGGCAGCGGGACCTACGCGCTCACCGGTGCGGACGCCGACATCCATGCCGTCACCGATGCGCTGGGCTACCGCTATGCCTGGGACGAGCGCATCGGTCAGTACGCCCATGTCGCCGCGGTGGCCCTGCTCACGCCCGACGGGCGTCTCGCCCGGTGGCTCTATGGCCTCGCTCCGGATCCGGGCGATCTCCGCCTGGCACTGACCGAGGCCGGCGAGGGCCGGATTGGCGACTGGGCCGATCAGCTCCTGCTGCTCTGCTACCATTACGACCCGCAGACTGGCCGCTACGGGCCGCTGATCTGGACGGTGCTCCGGATCGGCGGGGGCGCCACCACCGGGATCGGCATCGGGCTGATCGGCCTTGCGGTCGTGCGCGAGCGGCGTGCCGACAAGCGTGCCGCCGGGAAGCCGCAGCGATGAGCGACTTCATCAGCCTGTGGCCCGGCCGCGCCTCCGCCTACGGCACGCAGGTCGACCTGCTGCTGGGCGGCTTTTCCGTGCTGATCGTGCTGCTCTCGGCGCCGGTCTTCATCCTGATGATCGTGTTCGCGGTGCGCTACCGCCGCGGCCGGCCGGCCGATCGCAAGCATCCGGTGAACCAGAAGGTCGGCCTGGAGATTTCCTGGGCGCTGATCCCGTTCCTCTTGATCCTGGGCTTCTATGTCTGGTCGACCAACATGTTCTTCGAGCTGCACCATCCGCCCGACCATGCGCTGGAAATCGACGTCGTGGCCAAGCAGTGGATGTGGAAGTTCCAGCATCCGGGCGGGCAGCGCGAGATCGACGAGCTGCACGTGCCGGCGGGCGAGCCGGTCAAGCTGACCATGGCGTCCCAGGACGTCATCCACAGCCTGTACATCCCGGCCTTGCGCATCAAGCAGGACGTGGTGCCCGGCCGCTATACCAGCCTCTGGTTCACCGCCGACCTGCCGGGCGAGTACCAGCTGTTCTGCGCCGAGTTCTGCGGTACCGACCATTCGGTAATGGGCGGCCGGTTCATCGTGATGAGCCAGGCCGACTATGCGACCTGGCTGGAACATTCCGACGTCGACCAGGACCTGGCGGCGCAGGGCGAGGTCCTGTTCCGCACCCATGGCTGCAGCGGCTGCCACGGGCCTTCCGCCACGGTGCATGCGCCGCCTTTGGAGAACCTGTACGGGACGCCGGTGCCGCTCGACGACGGCTCGGTCGTCACCGCCAACGAGCAGTACATCCGCGACAGCATCCTCCTGCCGCAGTCCCAGATCGCCGCCGGCTACCCGCGGATCATGCCGACCTTCCAGAACATCCTGAGCGAGGACGAGGTCCTGAAGCTCGTCGCCTACATCAAGTCGCGCGGTGCCACCCGCTGGAGCGACCGGCAATGACCGACGCAGCCACCACGACCGACGAACGTCCGGACGAGGCCAACCTGGATGACCGCGGCCTGTCGGAAACGCGCACCGAGCGGGTCAGCTACCTGCGCGCCGGGCACACCCTGAAGTCCTGGCTGCTCACCACCGACCACAAGCGCATCGCGATCCTCTACCTGATCTCGGTGACCCTGTTCTTCTTCGTGGGCGGTGCCGCGGCGGCGCTGATCCGCATCGACCTGCTCACCCCGCAGGGCGACCTGCTCAGCAACGAGGGCTACAACCGCGCCTTCACCCTGCACGGCGTGATCATGGTGTGGTTCTTCCTGATCCCGTCGATCCCCAACACGTTCGGCAACTTCCTGATACCGCTGATGATCGGCGCCCGGGACCTGGCCTTTCCCAGGCTCAACCTGATCAGCTGGTACATCTACATGGTGGGCGGGCTGTTCACGCTCTACGTGCTGATCTCGGGCGGCGTGGACACTGGCTGGACCTTCTACACGCCCCTGTCGTCGATGTACGCGAACGGCAACGTGGTGCTGGCCGCCACGGCGGTGTTCATCGTGGGCTTCTCCTCGATCCTGACCGGGCTCAACTTCATCGTGACGGTGCACAAGCTGCGCTGCCCGGGCATGACCTGGGGCCGCCTGCGCCTGTTCGTCTGGTCGCACTACGCAACCTCGATCATCCTGGTCCTGGCCACCCCGGTCCTGACGGTCACCCTGGCCCTGATCGCCGCGGAGCGCCTGTTCGGGCTGGGCATCTTCGATCCGGCACTGGGCGGCGACCCGCTGCTCTACCAGCACCTGTTCTGGTTCTACAGCCATCCGGCCGTCTACATCATGGTCCTGCCGGCCCTGGGCGTGGTCAGCGAGCTGGTCGCGGCCGCCGCGCGCAAGCCGGTGTTCGGCTACTGGTTCGTCGCCGGCTCCTCTATCGCCATCGCCGTGATCGGCTTCCTGGTCTGGGGCCACCACATGTTCGTGTCCGGCCAGTCCATGTACGCCAGCGCGGTGTTCTCCTTCCTGAGCC
>VFQN01004962.1_pt1 | contig 16882 bp, 24 predicted proteins | sample 3512371 | NCBI WGS metagenome assembly VFQN01 (sample SAMN10412370, study PRJNA504923) | tailings metagenome | isolation source: Replicate 2 from Balatoc abandoned mine | place: Philippines: Itogon, Benguet | collected 2017-08-28 | reverse complement strand
TGGGGGTGCGGCCGGGGGGGGGGGGGTTTTTGCGTGGGTGGGTTGTGGTGTTGTGGGGGGGGGGGGGGGTGGGCGGGGGGGGGGGGGTAACTAAGGGTGGGTTGTGCGTGTGGGCAGGCCCTGGACTGCCATTGGCGCACGCTAGTCGGTGTTCAGGGTCCACATGGCAACAGAAGTGCAAACAGTGCTCGGCGCTTTGAATGGCTTGCAAGCTTTATGTGGCAACTTGTCTAAGTTCCGCGCGCAGCTGTAAGGCCCAGCCAGGATTCGCCCAGTCCAACATGCGCTTCTGGGGAACGTTCTGGGGGTACACCTGCATTGTACAGGGCGGCTTCTTGTACAACCCCAGCCTGCAGGGGTCACCTGATACCTGCATGAGCAGTATCACTAAAGTAAACGATGAAACCGGTTCCTTGGCTGTACCGCGCGTACCCTCGGGCGTAGAGCCGTTGACTCAGGGGACCCTCCTGTGACCGGTGTGACCTGCGGTGGCCACTGGGTGTAGCAGCATGCGATGGATAGAGCCCAAGCCACAGGGAAGCACGGCACTCCTTCCTTCCATGTTCCATCTCGTAGTGCAGGTGCTCGTCGTCCAGGCACTCCGTATCAAGCTGTTGTCGATCTCGGCAGCTCTGCAACCGACAACAACTGACCCACTCGGTTGCCTCGAGCGGTACGACACAGGCGTTACACGTCGGTCACCCATCGCCTTGAACACGCATACACCAGCTCACTTCCGTGGAAGGTTCTCCAGTACCCTGTGCAGCTCACAACCTAATCAACAACCAAAATGTGTGAGGGGAGCGCCTCCAGCTGCGAGTCGGCCTGCGCCCTCACGCTCGAATTTTCCGGTGGCAAGACGCTCACCGCGCCGCGCTGCACGCTGTCTGAGGCTTCGCCTGTGCTGCGGAACGTGCTGTCCTTGGCCCTGGCCATCCCGGGGGTGCTGGCCCTGCATGACGACGACCCCGAGGCATGGGAGGATGTCCTGCGCGCGATAGTGCCCAAGGACTTCATTCCCGACCTCGTGAACTGGGTAGGTATGAGGGCACCCTGAATATCCCTGCTTCCCCACGTCCTGGTCTGTACCATGCCACCAACGCGGTTGCTTGCAGCAGCGGGGCCCCCCGCCCCCCTAACTTCTGTCCCCCGCCCGTGGGGCGTTTATGCGCATGAACGAGGTCCACCACTAGCTCCTGTCTTGCGTGCATCACCAAGTTGCCGTCTTCTGGTATAAAGTTGGTCCCTCGCCCGCCCTTTAGGACAACGTGGAGCGCATGCTGGTGCTGGCGGACAAGTACGACATGGCCTACGTGCGCGGCATCTGTTGCCAGTTCCTGTCGTTCAACGCGGCCAACATGAGCCTCAAGCACCCCCTGGCATCTGCGCAGAACCCCCTGCGCGGGGCCAGCCTGGCGTGCTTGTACGGCAGCAAGGCGGAGAGCCTAGGGCCGTATCGCCAGGCGGTGCTGGGTGCGCTGGAGGGCGTGCTCGCTAAGCTCTTTGACCAGCCCAAAGTCTGCTTAAGCTGCTACAAGATGGCAAAGCCTGTTCGTCATTGTAGCTGCTCGGGGCCGTCTGTATTCACGCCCAGCACCGTGCTACTATACAAGGCGGACAGTCCGCAATGCAATCGCCTGCTGGAGCTCGTCAAGGATGCACTGTATCCCCAGCTGGTCGTCAACGAAGTACAGGTAACTGTAGCATGCAAACAGGCTACGGTATTTGGTACACCGCATACGTTTACGGTAAGCATTCCTGCGACAGGCGGTTAGAAAAATCACCTGAAAGCAGGGGATCCCCTGCCCGAAAGCCACCACATGTGTATGTGCGCACACCGGCAGTTGGACGTAACCTGCTGTGCGTACGAACTCGAGGTGTTTTAGCAGCTGGAGTTGTATACGGTACTCCGTTTACAGATCGTACTCCCGTTTAGTCACCTGCTGCTCAGGCTGTATACAGGGTTGTATACAAGGTTTATAGCGTTTTGCCATGTCCAAGACCCGTATTCCGCTTCCTCGCAGACGGCGGTGCTGTGCGCACTACTTCGGAGGTTCTGAAGCAGGCAAGGGCGCGGCCAGGCCTGACCACGTGGCCAGGCATGCATACAGCTTCTACATCAATTTGGCAGAGTACTGGATAGCGCTATCTACCAGCAGTGCTGTACAGCACAGTGCCTGCCCTGGTGTGCGCCTTCCTGAGGTTGCAGTGCTAGTCCAGGGGTGGCATGTTGGAGCGTAATGTTGTGCGGGTAGCATCGTAGTGCTCGTGTTTCGCATGCAGGCATGACGCTGACTCGCTCACTGACCCGGAAGTGTATCGCAGTACAGGTGCCATAGCACGCTGCATCAGCAGGGATTACCAGTACTCCTACCAGCAGCTTTACCACCCCTAGCAACGTAGCAAGTAGTCCGTTCAGGTCCGTTTGACGCACGGGTTGACGCGTGGGTTGACTCACCAATTTACGCTGCTCAGACAAATTTGCGCTGCGTAAACACTTGTACACTTGATATCGATCCTATCCAGAGCAATTGTCACTAATCTTTCTTGTGTGGCGCGTAGTTGCTTATACTGAGGGGTGAGCGATCAGGCAGGTGAGTGGTGGCTGGGACCTGGGAGCAGACAAGAAGTCGACGGGCGGGGCAGGGTAGGGTATGTAGCGATGTGTACATACGGTACCACTAGTCGGGGAGGTTCCCTCCAGCGGTTGAGGCTCTTCCAGAGACACTTTGCGGTTTGTAACATCTGGTAACATGCATCTTCTTGCTGCCGCTACCGTTGGGGAGGCGGGCCACGACTTATGCCTTTGTACTGCTTTGTGGCACAGTGGCGCTTAGGCAACGGCAGTCCTCAGGGGCAGTGCCGTCTCGCTTGTGGTCCCCTGCCCCTGGGCAAGCGTGTCTTCGCGTAGGGAGGTACGCCCTTGGTCCGTTCAGCTAACGCATAGTCGGACTGACATGCTGACAGCACAGGCCTTCAGTACTTTGCCGTCAGAGGCCCGGCGTCCTGGAGGCCGTGCCTGGGAAGCCATGGGTCTGCCTGGATGCGCGTGTGAGCCGCAGCTGCCCCCTCCGCATGCCCAATCCTTGCCGTAACAAGTTACCTCTGTGCCCCCCGCCCCGGTTGCATGATTGTACGGCAGGCCTCGACGCACCCTAAGCGAGCGGAATGGCATCAGACACAGGGTGCAAGAGACCGTTGAGAACACCGCCCACGTGCGGACGCGCCGCGCGCATGCAGAAACTGGCAACCGGCAACCGACCCTTTAAACATTGCCGACGCTCCAAGCAGAAGGCACCAATCCCAAGGCTATTATGCTGACCAACTGACGTTGCAGAGGTTACTGCCTGTTCGCAAGTGCCAGGACATGTCAGAGCCGACAGGCACAACAGGCAAGCGAGGGCGAGACGAGGATGTTGGGAATCTGGGCTGGCTGGCATCCTCGGGCGTGCTCCCACGTAAACGTAAAGAGATAGAAGGCGTAGGCGGCAGTAGTATATTAGAGCTACAAGCCCAGCTGTATCAGGCTCAGGAGAATGCGCGATTGCGAGGCAGCGGCGTTGCGGTGCCCGACCGACGGACAGCGGGGCTCAACGTCGCTTCCATCATGAAAGGGAGAAACGCTGGCGTGGAAGAGCGCGATAAGAAGGACCGGCTGGAGTTGAAGGTAAGGCACGGACCCGCGGGGTCAGCACGGAGGGCTTGTGAGGGTCCGGGAGGCAGGGCAGCGGCCCCTGTCCTGCTGGCCGGCATCCTACTCGTTTCGTGCCCAAGGTGATTGTATACCCATCATGGTGACGAGGCAGCATTCCTTTGGAAGTAGCCTGGGAGGCGGCCCCATAGGCACATGCAGGGCGAATCGGTCAGGGCAGCTGCGTGCTGTGTCCTGGCAGCTGGCGGCCAGACTGGCGCAGCGAGCACGCCCTTGCCGTGACCCTCATAGACCACCGCGGACCGTGTGGGGGAGTGCTATGCCGCCCTGGAGCGCAAAGCCCACCTGTACGACAAGCTTGGTGGGTGGGCGGGGGTTCGGGTGGGATGGGGCGGGTTGGGTTGGGGTGGGCGAGTTGACGGGGATTGGGGTGGGGCGGGGGTTGAGAGGAGTACAGGGAAGAGGAGAAGGGTACATAGGGTTGCTGGTGCGCTGGGCCGAGCGTGGAAGTCGTAATACCTGTGTGCTCTGTATAGCCTGGCGTGTTGTGGTAGTCCATGGGCGCCGGGGCGCTTGCCAGACGCAGTTCAAGGGGGGCGAAGTAGGATGGGGCCCTGGGGTGCGGCGGAGCCGAGGGTGGGGGACATGTTTGCGATCAGCGCTCGGTGCTTTGTCCGGCTTGTTATGTCTCCTACCCCACCTCACACGACCCTGCTGCCGCCGTGCCTGTCGTACTCCTGACACACACTGCCACGTGTGCGTTGCTGGCTGCAGCGCGCGGGGAGCTGCCCGACGAGGAGGACGATGAGCGCTACGAGGTGGACTTCCTGCGCAAGGGCATGGAGCAGCAGGGGCGGGGGGAGGGGCGGGGGAGAGCCGGCAGCGACTGGGGGGAGGAGGAGGAGGAGGAGCGTGGGGGAGGGAGAGGCGGCCGAGGAGGGCCGGTGGACACGGCTCTGGCGGCGGTTTCCGGCACAGGTGGGGAAGAGTTGCCCAGTTACCGGTGCAGGGCGGTTGCGGGGTTGGTGATGGGATCACCGGAGAGCAGCCACTAAGCTAAGGAGGCAGTGATGCATTAAAAAAACATTGAGTGGAAGTAACGGTTATGCACGTGAAAGTTGGGGGTGGGGGATGCGCACGTGTCTGTAGCGCGGCCTTCTGGCAATGAGGGTCATCACCTGACTTGTTTGGTACAACAGCACTGATGCTGCCTTATCCGGTTGTCGTACGGTACAGCTGCGGGGTGCTGGGGCGGGTGCGGCATGCCCCTGGGGTGATTGTCTTGGGGGTCTGCCTTGCTGTTGCGTGAGATGCAACCCACAACAAGGTTGCCGCACATTCTTTCCTTCCACCAAGTTACACATTTAACGTGGACGGCCCCCATCTGTTTCCAGGGGGCATGGTGTCTGGCGACATGCTGCGTGAGCGCGAGCGGCGGTCATGGGAGGAGGAGCAGCAACGCGTCCTGGAGGAGGAGGAGGCAGAGGCTAGGCGGCGAAAGCAAAAGGAGGTAGGCGTGGTGGGGTGCGTTGGCCTGCTGGCGCACACGGGGTGGAGGTAGGAGGTGCGGGCCAGAGCTGTCGGGGTGTCGGCCCAAACCACACTACCGTAGGGCGATCATCTTTGGCACGACTCAGCGTGCGAAGCCGCACAGTTGTCGCAGGACTCGGTATACCGAGCCACACTGTCGTGGAGCGTGTCACTATTCCTAGTGTGCACCGGGCGTGGCGCGCTTGTTGGGGCATGCGCGGAGCGTCAGAAACGTGATGTGCATGACGCGTGTGCAAAGTTGCAACTGACGCTGTGTCTTAGCTTTCGGCATGCGCATGCTCCTCCGTGCGAGCCGGAGCTGCTGTCGATGGCTGTGCATGCCGCGTGTGCACGCCAGGCTGTGCGTCTACGTGCCCCCGGTCGTAACTGTGCTGCTTCTGCTGCTGCTATGTGTGTGCAGGAGCTGCTGTCGATGGCGGTGCAGACGCGGGAGGAGCGGGAGCGGGCGCAGGCGGCGGCGGCGCGGAGGGAGGAGGCCGCACGGAGCAAACGCGACCAGCTCAAGCAGGAGTTCCTCAAAAAGCAGCTCAGCAAGGTCATGGCGGCGAAGAAGCAATAGCACATATTGGTTGCATCAACTTAGTGTTGCGTAGAAGCAGGTGGACTGGCCGGTCGTTTGCAGGGGGTGCACATGGTGGCAGGTGGAGAGGTGGCCGCTGACGTGCCGTAAGGTACCGGTATCCAGGGGGCGGGCATGGGGAGGGCGTGTTTGGCGATGCTTGGCATGTGGCTGTTGTGAGGAGGGGACGGGTAGCAGGAGCTGGTGCCTGACGGGATGCAGGCTAGGTCTGCGTCGTACGCACAACCAGCGTGGGTATTGTGGTAGCTTGATGCGGAGCTGTGAAGCGCGGAGCTGCTGCATCAGGAACCCTGCTTGCGCCCGACACGGTGTGGGTAGCACGTGCGGTGCTAGCATGCATAAGATGCCACAGCTGCCCGTAAGCCCACGCTTCAACCGCTCCAACAATAACGGTATTGACTGGACTGTGCAAGGGCTTCGTTGGGTTTGCTGGCAGAAGTTTTGGGCTGCTTCAGTGTGGGGCCCCACCTGCCTCAGCGACCCTCGGTTCGGCGGGTATCGGGAGCGACAGAGCGCCCCGCCCTCCTGCCGAACTGCGGCATCAAAAGTTTTCACGGCAGTGCAATGCATTAGAAGTGCTTGCGACAATCGGCAAATAGCGGAACCCAACCTGTACAACTAACCATCAGTAACCAACAGAGACAGTCATTAGCGCATTGCACCTACCCTGCTTGTTGGGACATGACGTTGTAGGTGACAAGTAGGGAAAATGCGCGGCGTCCTTCAGAACCTCCTCCGGCAGCAGCCGGGCGAGCCCCTGCGGGCCGTGGCCGCTCGCGCCTTTGGCTCAGCTGCCAAGGATGTCGCCACTGCTGACGGCAATGCGTTCCTGCGCTTTAGCAACCCGTTCCCTGCTCCCATCGACCATACCCCGCTCCTTGCTACTCTTCCGGAAACCAAGGTGTGCAGCTCAAATCAGACCTTCAGAATGCCCTGACTACAAGTAGCTTATGCCAAAGCCTGAGCGAATTAGCTTACGCGCACCAAGGACCGCCGTCTCACCTTGGTTTGGTGCGGGGTCTGATGGCAGGTGACCACGCTGCCAAACGGTCTGCGCGTGGCTTCTGAGGCGATTCCGTTTGCGGAGACGACTACCCTGGGCATCTGGATCAACTCGGGAAGCCGCTTCGAGACGGATGCCAACAACGGGGTGGCTCATTTCCTTGAGCACATCCTGTTCAAGGGCACCAAGGCAAGCAGCTTTTGTGCATGGGGTGGACAGGCACTGAAGTGCGCATCTAGAGAAAGCTAAGCGAAGCCTTTGCCCGCTGAACACGTGCGCGCAGAAGCGCACCGTTAAGGAGCTCGAGGTTGAGGTGGAGAACATGGGCGGGCAGCTGAACGCGTACACGGGTCGCGAGCAGACCTGCTACTACGCGAAGGTGATGGGTAAGGACGTCGGCAAGGCGGTGAACATCATCTCCGACATCCTGCTCAACTCCAACCTGGACGCCCGCGCAATCGACAAGGAGCGCGACGTCATCCTGCGGGAGATGGAGGAGGTGCGCAGCTGCGGGGTGCAGCTCCTGCTCTGCAGCATTCAAAGCTACACACCTTGGCGTTCTGACGGGGGGAGGGGTGTTGCACCCGCCGGTGCGCTGACCGCAGGTCAACAAGCAGACGTCGGAGCTGGTGTTTGACCACCTGCACGCCACGGCCTTCCAGTACAGCCCCCTGGGCCGCACCATCCTGGGCCCCGTGGAGAACATCAAGTCCATCAACCGGGACCAGCTGGTGGAGTACATGAAGACCCACTACCGCGGGCCCCGCATGGTGGGTGCGCAGCTACCTCCGCAGCACCAGCCGCCAGGTCAACGCAGCAGCAGCAGCAACAGTGGGCAGCTTGGCGATCCAACAGCAAAGCGTGCGGCCCGTGTGCGTTGATTGGAGCGCTCGCAGCAGTGGGGAGCATGCACAGCGGAAGCGGCACGGGGGGCTGGGGGGTTGGAGGAGCGGGGGGCGGGGGGGTACGCGTCACTTTGTGCTGGGCTCATGTGGGGTCAGTATGCACGTAGGCCTCCATGCGGGGGCAGCTCCACACCAACGCATACCTGGGTACCGTATGCGAGAGGGGCGTCGGCGCGCCACCCCGACGTGGGCTTGGGTGCCAGCTGTGCTGCACTGCCACTCGGTTTGGGGCGGGCAAGCTATGCCGCTGCACCTCAGCCACTCACCCTCGGCCCGAGGGCTCAGTAGCCACGTAGCAATTGACGCTTACGGGCGTCCTATGGCCTTGCCTCCGCCCCCATGATAGACTCGCGATATGCGCGAATACCTAATACCGTCCCCCGCCTCCCCCTCACACCAGGTGCTCGCTGCCGCCGGCGCCGTGAACCACGACGAGCTGGTCAAGATGGCGGCGGACGCGTTCGGCTCCATCCCCGACGAGGACCCCGCCACAGCGGCGCGCGCGCTGCTGGCCAAGGTGGGCGGGGGGCCTGGGCCCTGGACCGACGGGCATAGTGTAAAAGCTACATCAACGGGGCAATGGAGATGGGCTGAAGGGGCATTGCGAGGGCGAGTGGAATTGCTGGCGAGGTGGGCGGAGGCGTGACCGCAGAGCGGCAGAGTGGGCGGCAGGGCGCTGGGCCGACCAGGGCGGGGGTGATGGGTGTGACATGTTGGGGAAGGTCTACGCTGGGCGTCCGTGGGGCTGGGCAGTCATCGCTCTTGTGTTAGTGGACTCTACCCGCTGGGGTGAGAGGGCGGGTGGACCACCTTGGTGTGAGTGGCCGGATGGGGTTCAGAGGTCGAGTGCAGCGCTCACGGTGGGCATTTGTGGAATGGGGAAGTGAGCGCTCTCGTATGGCCTAGGGGCCGTCCTTGGGTCAGCTAGGAACGCAGACTGTGCACCACCCGTAAGAAACCTTGTCGCACTCCGTATGCCGCGGCCCCAGGCATCTCCCACGGCCTTTGCCCCCAACCTTCCGGCACCGGTTTGGGTTCGGGTATCCACTGTTGCCACTGTTGCCAAGTCATCATCAAGCGCGCCACTTGTAGAGTGCGCCCATCCTCCTACCGCCGCTCTCCCGTCCCGCCGGGTCTCCCCACCTCCCCACCCGCCCGCCTCCCCCCGCTGTCCCCTGCAGGAGCCCTCCCGCTTCACCGGCTCCTACGTGCACGACCGCTTCCCCGACGCCTCCGACTGCAGCATGGCGGTGGCGTTCAAGGGCGCCTCGTGGACCGACCCAGACTCCATCCCGCTCATGGTCATGCAGACCATGCTGGGTGAGCGACGGGGGAGCAGGGCGGCTGGGACACGAACAGCACTGCCTCCTATGCCCCTGCCCGCGCCCCACTAGCCACCCAACACCTCTCACCCTTCCACGCCCACTCCCACCCCTCTGCAGGCGGCTGGGACAAGAACAGCACGGTGGGCAAGCACAGCAGCAGCATGCTGGTGCAGACGGTGGCGTCCGAGGGCCTGGCGGACGCCATGATGGCCTTCAACACCAACTACCACGACACGGGGCTGTTTGGCGTGTACGGCGTGACGGACCGCGAGCGCTGCGAGGACTTCGCCTACGCCGTCATGAGCCACCTGACCAAGATGTGCTTCGACGTGCGCGAGGCGGACGTGGCGCGCGCCAAGAACCAGCTCAAAGCCAGCCTCATGTTCTTCCAGGACTCGACACACCGTGAGTCACGGCGCGCTTCACGTGCGGCTGAATTGCACGCGGCGCAGCGGCGTCGGGGCCAGGAATTTAAGCGTCCCCTTGCAGGCCTTGGGTGTAACATAGCATGCTAATTTGGGGCGCCCTGTTGGCCCCAACACGTGAGCGCGGCGACAGCGCCTGTTGCTGCTGACAGCTGACCTTCCCACGGATCCGCGATCCTCTCACCACCCCCAAGCCCCGCCACCCCGTGCCGTGCACCCAGTCCATTTCACTGATGGTGCTGCTCCTGCCGCTGCTACCGCCGTTACCCTCATCCCCATTACAAAAACCCGTGCATCCTTCTCGCCTCCCGCCCTCCAGACGTGGCCGAGTCCATCGGCCGCGAGCTGCTGGTGTACGGCCGCCGCATCCCCAAGGCGGAGATGTTCGCGCGCATCGACGCCGTGGACGCCAACACGGTGCGCGCCGTGGCCGACCGCTTCATCTACGACCAGGACATGGCCGTGGCCTCGGTGGGAGACGTGCAGTTCGTGCCCGACTACAACTGGTTCCGCCGCCGCTCCTACTGGCTGCGGTACTAAGCGCGCTCGGCGTCCGGAGCCGCGCTCCTCCTAGCGTCCGGAGTCTCTGCTGATGGCGTCCGGAGCCGCTCCCACTGGCTGCGCTCCTCCTGGGCGTGGAGGCGGGCGGGGCGTGGGGGCGGGCGGAGGGTGCGTCACAGAGGGGCGAAGGGACTGGGCGGGGTAAAGCGGTGGAGCGGGTGAAGATGGTGGAGGAAGCGGGAGCAGGCTTGGTGCGGGGGGAGAAGGGAGGGTACGGCTTATTCCAGTTTTGTGTAGCGTGTGCGGGTGGTGGACATGAGGGGGGTGCGTGTTGGGCGGGCCGTGCAGTGTTAGGCGTGAGGCATGGGCGTGGAGAAGTAGTGGTATGATGAATGGTTGGGGGACGATGAATGGGAGCGTTAGGTAGGCTGGCGTCTGTGGGAGACCCCGCACATTGCGCAGTGCATGGGGCCGCGGCTGCGCTGGTGCGCTGCTGGTAGTGGGGCAAGGCAAGGCGACTGCAAGGAGGTGTCGCGGATGCTTGGCATTGTTTATGCAGTAGTTGAGCTCTCGCACGCTGTGGGGTGCCGCGGAGCCGTGGGTAGCTGTGCAAAGCCCTTCGCCACGCAGGCTGGCACGTGGCAGGGGGAGCTCAACATTCCCCAACAATCGTGGCCGTTGTGACGGTTGCGGTGCAAGGACTTGTGACTGTAAAAGAGAATCATATCACGTTTGATATTGCAATTGTGAATCCAAATCCTGATTCTGTTCCCTCTCGCCGCCGCTGTCGCGGGCATGCCAACCAGCCCAAGCTTCCAGTAGGAGTCCGACGCAGCGAGGGAAGTTAGAGGGTTACGGAGACACAATAACATATCTAATGCCCGGTAGAGGCCAGAAACATGACCTCTCTAGTCCGCCTATCGTCGTAGTGGAGAACGTCCAGTGCTATAGGGAATGCGCGGCGCATTACCTTACCCCAAAAGATGTCGTGATTGAGATTGGCGCAGCGCAGGGCTGCACCACGAGTGTCATAGCACAGTATGCGGGCCAGGTGCGAGGGGAGGGGCGTGCCGGTACAACACGCTGGAGCTCACGTGGAGAGCGGGGGTTTGCCGTGTTGGTCCCGACACGTGTTCAACGACAGTCAGCACAGGGTTAGCAGCAGCCACCACATGTACGATAGCACTGTAGCAGTTTACCGATTGTTACTGCACCTTACTGCGCGTGTGTCCTTCGGTCCAGCAGCATGCAGCATGGTTCTGCACAGGTGCTGCACAAGGGGCGGCAGGGCAAATGCGGCTCCGCAACTCCCTTGACATGGCCTTGGTGTCTGCAGTATAATCTGGCATGCACACGCCTAGGCACAGGCTGACCGAACCGACACCTGTAGCGGCCCATGTCGCCACCCCGTGCGGCCCTGCCTGCCCAGCCCCGCTCCCCTCCCCCCACCTCGCCCATGCCCCGCAGGTGGTTGCAGTGGACAAGTCGCCTTTCAATGTGGGCGTGGCCAAGGAGCGGTACCCCTCCATCCGCTTCTATGAGATGGATGCGATGGACATCAGCGGTGAGTGTGCGCAGGCGCACAAGGGATGGGCAGGCTTTCGGGCCGATTAAGCCGATGCTGCTTATGCGGTTGCGGCTGCTGCCTTCATCCGAGTTCCTGCCTCGCCTTTGCTCTATTGGCTGTGTACGTGCATGGGCCTGTACGTGCATGGGGCGGGAAGGGAAGAACCAGAGCACCATGCGCCAAGCCGTGGCGTGTGCGCGCAGTCCACAGCTCCACACAAGGGAAGCAGCCGTGTGGGTGCTGTGCGCCGATGCGACAAGCCTAATATTGCTGGTGCAGGCCCAGACGCCGTGGCCAGGCGCCGCTCAGTGATTCCCACCTATGCAAGGAACTGCTCGTGGATAGTGGCTGAAGGCCAGTGTGTCAATCACGGGCACAGAAGGCCGCGGACGTGAGGGGAAGGCTAGGCTTTGCACCTGCTGCCCTGGACCGCGGCGGAGGGGCACGGCCTTGTGCTGCCACACTCCCTGATGACCTCCCTGCCACGTCATGTTGGTGTCTGCTGATACCCCAGGCCTGATTGAGCTCCACAAGCAGTACCCCTTCAACAAGGTGTTCCTGGACATTAGGTGGGTGTCTTAACTTCCTGAGGCGCCAGGCTCTGCATGGCAGGGGGTGCCGCTGGGTGCATGGGACACACAACCCCACCGCCACATGCACGGCAGCCCAGCAGGGACCTGCTGCTGCAGCAGCTGTCTTTATTGCACCCCGGTAGTGCCTAGGAATGCCAACGTGGCAATGTCCAAGCTCTCGCTTCCCCTGCTCCTCTCCTCCCTCCATCGGGCCATCGTGACATCCCGCCTGCAGCGGCTCGCAGCCCGTAGGTGAGAAACCGTGTGCAACAGTGGCGCGATGGCAATATGGTTGGCGTAGCTGCGCGAGGCCGTGCTTGCTACGCACCAGGTCTGGGCTGCCATGACACAGGGCGGCGCACAGTTCCAGCCGACAGTTACAACTCGCGATGTAACGCGCCAACGTCAACCGTCATGCGCACCCGCACGTGTCATCATGTCAACCGCAAATGAGCACCCGGCCACCCGCGTGCCCGCAGGGCCCCTTGCGACGCTGCTCGAAAAGTACGAGCGCACCTTCCCCGGCATCGACCTGTTCGTGGTCAAGAGCTACCGGCTCAAGAAGCTGGTGGGAGCCAGCACCGTGTTCCCGGAGGAGGTGCGTTGTGCGTGCACCATGGTGCGCTGCAGCTACCCCAACTGCCAGCCTTTAGCCTGCCTCAACCTACCGCCACAGGGTGTTTGCGCAACTGAGCAAGCACTGCCATTCCTCCCCCGCACTCGCATGCCAATCGCTGAATGGCGTGCTGGTGCATGACAGCTAAGACACGCGCCTCTCCCACGACCCAACAACAACAGGTGCTCGGGAGAACGCGGAACCCGACCGCCAAGTACATGACGCTCAAGGCAGGGCCCGGCCAGCACGCAGCAACGTCAGCAGCGGAGGAGCAGCAGGCAGGGCAACAACAGGGGCAGCGGGAGGCTGCGGGGCGGATACCCGTGCCCTGGCTAGCCTCCCTGCCAAGCCGCATAGGCAGCGTGTGCATTGCGGTTACTGCCTTCGTGGCAGGCGTGGCGGTGGGGATGCGGAGGCGGTAGCAGCCCGCCCTACTCCTCTTGTCCAATAGTAACAATGTCAGTGTCGGCAACAAAGTGACAATGCGCGTGCTGCGCCACGCTAGGGTTTATGGCAAGGGTGATGCTAAAGGCCCGCAAAACGGAACCAATTGATGTCTGCGAACGGTGTGCATACACCGCTAGGGCCAAGACGTATGATCCCAACCCCACTCTTGCTCCCTCGAGTCTGTGTAACACTCGCCACCCAAGGCGATGTGCATCCTACATGCCCATGCCCGTCCAGTCCATACGACACCTCCACCTCTCCGTCCAGCCAACCTCCGCCACAGCTACAACCAACTCCACTACACCTCCTCATCCCCTGGCGTGCAAACCTCGCCAACCTCCGCCACAGCTACAACCAACTCCACTACACCTCCTCATCCCCTGGCGTGCAAACCTTCTCCCCTCCGTCGTCTACCTCACAGCTCAATCTCCGACTGGTCCAGCTTCAAATACGGGTTCTCATTGTTCGGCCGGAACTTGACCGCCGTCCACACGTAGAACGCCAGCGTGGCCAGCTGGTCCGCCGCCTCGCTAACCCACGTGTACTCATACGCCATGGTGCTCTGCAGCAGGTACACCACGATGCGCGTGAAGTAGATGTACACCACCACCATGACGTAGAACTGGCGGAAGAGGGTGAGCTTCTCCAGGTTGCGGGCCGCCTTGCCGTCGGTCTGGGAGGCCTCCCGCAGGTGCTTGATGGACCAGACGATGGGGAACAGCACGGCGCAGCAGCAGATGATGTCCACCAGGTGGAACACGTCGCGCCACGTGAACCAGTCCTTAGTGGAGGGCGCCTCCTCCTCCGTGATCACGATGGCCACGTTGGCAAACACCTGCACGAGCGGGGGGGGGGCGGGTTGGTACGGCAGGTCAAGGCACAGCGACGGTAATGGGGACGCTGCCCATGGGTATCACGCGGGGCTCCTCCTCAATGATCACGATGGCCACGTTGGTACACACCGGGGCGCGGGAATGGGGGGCAGGGGCCCACGAGGGGTGTGCGTACGGCAGGCTAAGGCACAGCGACGCGTGCGGAGGGGACGCTGCTCGTGGTCAGCACATGCTCCCCCCTAATGCGTTGCTGCTGGACAGCAGCAAAAGCCTCATCCCCTCTTGGACCGCAAGCCAAACAGTGTGGCGCCTGCGAGACGCCAGCGCGCTAGGCGCCGCCCCGACCTACATGCTGCTCCCCATGCCATGGGCGATGCCGCTCGCTCCCCGTCCCCCACCCCCAGCGTGCCGTCCGCCCACCTGCAGCCGCACCACACAATCACGATGCCCATCCCGCGTGGCCCCACGGCATCCTCCTGCCTGGACACCACCCAGGCCGCTCCGTCCGCCTCCCTACCCCACCTGCAGCCACATTCCTCCCCTCTCCCCGTGCCTGAGTGCTACGCCGTCCGCCCCGTCCGCCCACCTGCAGCGGCACCACGATCATGATGATGCGCTTCTCCTTGTCGCCCAGGAAGGGCTTCATGTACGACCAGCCGGTGCCGATGAGCACCACCACCGTGAAGAACAGCACGCCGCGGAAGAAGGTGAAGACGTAGTAGGCGATGTTCCAGCCGTCGGCCTTGCCGGTGCGCTCGATGTAGTGCATCATGAGCGCCTGGGAGAAGAGCGTCAGCGCCTTGAACACGCCCAGGCCCAGCATGAGGTAGTGCACCTTGTGCACGTACTGCTTGTTGGTGTACATGTACCCGCCCCACATGAGGGTGGCCAGCGTGAACAGCGAGAACATGGACTGCGGGGGGCGGGGGGGCGAACCGCAGAGCGGCAAGTGACAAACGGAAAAGCGGTGTGGGGGGAGGGAGAGGTAAGGGAGTGGGAAGGGAGTGGTGGGGGAAAGCAGTGGGCTGCGGGAGGGGAGGGGAGCGGATGGCACGGGAGCGGGAAGGTTGGGAAGTGGGGGATCTCTACGGTGCGGAGCTGGTTGGCAGGTCAGTCGGCAGAGGGATGGGATATGTATGCAGGCCCCTGGTTTTATGGGGCAAGTTGCGCATGCTGAGATAGCAGAGTAGATACCGGGCAATGGCAGAGCTGGCTGGGCTGTGTTTATGTAAGCGGCCTGGGCCCCGATATGCATGTGTGCCACTGGCTCACACGGCCGCTGATGCACAGCATGTCCTGGCGCCAGTTGTGTTCGTAGTGGCACCCCTTCCCTAGCCCTGCCCGGAATCCGGAGCAGCTGCACGGCAGGGCCCAAACGCAACTTGGCGCGTGGAACCCCTTCCCTGACCATCATACTGCCCCGAGGAGCTGAGCGTGAGAGTTCAACGCACTCGTTCCGTTGCCGCGGTGTTGCATGCCGTCAACCCTGGACCCTGCCCCGTCCCAGAACGCTTTAAGTGCCAGCACCAGCACTTACCCAGTACACTGCGTCCAGGGAAGTCTCCCCAACGGACAGGTAGTCCCTCCGGCCTTTGCGGTCCATGTTGTACATCTCAATCTTAGCGTCGAAGGAGATGGGTGCATCCTTCTCACAGTTGACAAAGTAAAGGTAGGACAGGCCACCTGACTTAACCACCCAGTGGTAGGTGAAGGACACCACCCCTCCGTTCTCTGGCCCCTTGATGACGCTCTGGATACCCGAGTCTTTGAAGGTAACCAGGTTGTTTATGTCCTCGAGGATGCACTTGTTGGGGTCCATGAGCCCCTGCTCCAGCCCAGCTTCGGCATCGACGGGAGACAGGAACAGCCCAAAGTTGTCCCAGTCCGGGCTAACGTCCTCGTCATGAAGCGTAAACAGTCTAATGTTGCTGATAGTAAGGTCTAGGTGCCCTCCCTCCGCGAAGCCGAACGCGTCCGTCAGTGGAATGAGGGGCCGGTCGTCGACGTCCACCACGCTATGGTGTATCCTAGCATTGACGCTGGTCGCTACTAGGACCAAGAGAGCAAAGCCGAGAAGGGCTTGCGTCATCGTGAAGACCAAAGCCAGCGCAGCGCGGGATCGATACTGCAGTTTCCACAGTGTTACGTCTTTAGGCGCTAGTGCATATGAACCATTGCGAACTTGTGCATCGCAGCCGTGGAGAATCCTTCTTGCCTGTGCCGCACGCGTGCTCGGATACAGCGGTTGGTTCAGGACGTTGCGAACCGGTTGCATGTTGCAAACAACGGCACAGGGCTTTCAAGAGAATGCCCCGGCGCGCATTTAATACAATATGCTCTCCATACACCCGCGGGCGACTGTCATGACCTCATAGTGGCCGACCCTTGGGCCCAGGCACCAGAGCCCCACGCCAGAGCCCCACGCCCTGTGACCCCTGGCCCCACGCCAGTGACTCGAAGCGGAAGGAACGAGGGCCTGCAGTGCCGGTGTCACACCCTCTGACAAGCTATAAAGGCGCAATCACGCCTAGGCAAGGCTAAGGTCTGCATGTGCACCTGACGGTGCAAGTGGAAAGGTCGCTGAACGAGCTGGAATGGGGGCTGGGCATCCCCTGCTGGGCATGCATGTGGTAGGTACGGGAGCCGTCTGTCGCGTGTACGGCAGCAGCTGCAGCCACCTGCAGCCACCTGCAGACCCGACCGAGCGCCGCATCCTAGCTTCCTAGGTAATGAACAGAGAAAGTCCGTTAGTCCTTCGGACTTCTTTAAGAGCGGGCTCTGCCTTACACAAGGTAAGGATCGGGGCGCGAAAGTTGGTTCTTAGACCGACTTTCCCGGGATTTCCAACCCGGGTTCGAATCCTACCTCAGGCGAGATTCCAGTCCTCGTCTGCCTGTGTGGTCTG
>VFQN01004961.1_pt1 | contig 16886 bp, 17 predicted proteins | sample 3512371 | NCBI WGS metagenome assembly VFQN01 (sample SAMN10412370, study PRJNA504923) | tailings metagenome | isolation source: Replicate 2 from Balatoc abandoned mine | place: Philippines: Itogon, Benguet | collected 2017-08-28 | reverse complement strand
TTTTTGCACACATGGGCTACATATGGTATGTTCATGTATTTAAAGGCGATAACTCAGGCTCTATGTGGACAGAAGGTCCCATTCTGGGCACTCAGACCCCCTGTACGGCAACCGCTGTACGGCAGGCCAAATACAAAAAAACAAGGATTTGACACATACAGGCCGCTAGTACACGTCAAGAGCTGCGCGGTGATGTGCGTGGTGTCCTTGTTTTTTGGTATTTGGGGGGGTTTATTGCATTTGGCAAGTACACCTTGCGGTGTACTCAGTGCCTGGGCCAAGTGGTACCCGCTTGGGCGCACGTGCCGTGCACCCCAGGCATGCCCAAGGGGACCAGCACGCAGCCGTGGGGCGTTGCCGTTCAGGAGCAAGTATTTAATGACTGATCCATGGCTACGATCTCCGCAGCGCATTGCGTATCACTGTCATCGTTCGCCATGGACGCCCTGTCTGGTCCTCTCGGTTACGCGAGACCAGGGGAGGCCTCCCCTGCGCGAGACACCAAGTAGGGTCGGTCGCAAGACGACGTCCCCTGAATAGTACCATAAGTATGCATTGCAATTTTGGTGCTTATGCCAAGCAGGTGAAAGCGCAGCTCCCTGCCGCAAGCTTACGACACGAGCTGCGTAGCTGCCCTCGGCTGTGCCGTCTCGTACGCTCGTAAACGGCACCGACGCAATACACTGACAAACCAAATTGGAAGTTGCTTGCGTACTTGACAGGGAGTAGCTGTTGCTCCTTCTGCGACACGCTTAAGCACGCTCCCAGCCCAACCGTTCATTAACGATGCTGCCGCAGCGAAATAAGCCCTTCCTTTGCTTTGCTTTGAAACCGGTTTGGATGGAGCCTCGGCGGTCGCGGCCCTCCCGGTGTTGCCATACCACGGCCAGCAATTGAAGTTCGAGGAGGTGGCGAGACCGCGAGTCAAGGCAGCGCACCAGCCCGTCACTGCGGCTGGTAGTACTGCTGAACCCCTGCTATTGTCGTGTCTGCTTTCTCGCCAGCTCAGCTTGTGGACCCTACCCACGTGTAGGTACGGCTACCCGCCGCACGTACATGCAGCTGCCTGCCGCCCCCTCCGCCTTGAATTCCCGTTACCTCGCGCCGGCCTCCTCGCCACCACCAAGCCCTGCTGCGGACCTCCGCTGCAACGCTGCCGCAGCTCCTCCACCTGCTGGCCCCGGCAGGGCACCTGGCAGGCATCTCCGTCCACTACCTGGTGCTGCAACTGGCGTACCGAGACCCCACCGGCTTTGGGATGTGTGCTCGGCCTGGCGCTGGTGCCCCCTGGTGGTGCGGCCGTGTGGGTGGCATGCGGCTGCTGGCTGGCCATGCATGGGGCTGCTGACGCGCTCCTTTGCGCCGTTGTGGTGGCCCTGGTGCGGCGCGAGGACCTGAGTGGAGTCAACCCAGCATACCCCCGGTACGGCGGTAGGCGTGCATCACGTCAGCAGCAAGTCTGCCCTACGTCGGTCGAGTTGGGGTGACGCTATGCATGCGGCTGGGGCAGCGGTATGAAAGCTGGACGCGTAAGGGCGGGTGGGGCGCCTACCATGCATGCCAGACCGGTCTGCCATGTTCGGCAGGAAAGATCATCCTTCATGCTGTAGATGCAGGCAGTTCGCCTGTCGTCGAATGATTTAAGTATGGTGTGTCTTAACAGGAGCTATTGGTGTTAGTATAAGCGCCCACCTCCTGCCTCCCACCCTTGCATACCCTCAGGTGCGCAGCTGGCCCCCTTGCCACCCTTGCCGCCGGCACCATCACACCATAATGGAGGCCTTCAGGGGACCACGGCCGTGCTTTCCATCCGCAAGGCGCATGGCACGGCGGAGGCCCACAGCCACAGCACCTGCTGCCCAGTGTGGGTGGCACCGTCCCCCAGCATGGTGGCCGCGTCCTAGGCCGCCGCCGCCCAGCGCTGGGCCCCAGCCGCCGCCACTCCATTGGTGCCGCCAGGCCGCTCGCCCCCTGCTGAAGCGCTGCTACTGCGCACGTGGAGGTGGTGATGATGATGCTGCTTCTGTGCGCGGGCATACGCGGCGGGGCGGGGCGCTTTGCCCACAACAACAAAGGGGGGCTGTGTCAGGCAGAGGCGGCCACCGGGGCGGGCGCGGGCACCCGATCCAGGGTGTGCCGCTGCGCACCACCATGGCGGAGGCGGGGAAGCTATACGAATTCACGGTGTTGATATGAAGCGTATGTACGCAGCAGCACATGTGCAGGTGTTTCTATACGCAGGGGCCACTGAGCGCCATTGCTCACCAGAACTGGGCGTTGGACGGTTGGCGCGGACGTGCATGCACGGACGCACCGCTGAGCTCAGGTGCAGATGACGTACCTGGACGTACAGGTTGCCGTACAGGTGTGCAACACATGTGACAACCGGAGAAGCGGCGGGCGGGTGCCTTGGTTGACGCTGTGGTGTGGCAGGCACGTGTCGACTTTCGTTTGCCGTGTAGCTACGTGTGGTATTCCTTGGGCCCTACGGCTCGTGTGGGAAGTCACACCTGCCACGTTGAAGGTATGCACTGAACTGGAATAACCCCTTGGTACTGATGGTGGGCACGGGCCGGCGGGAGTTTTTGGTCGCCTGCACACGTGCACAACAGGTTGCCTGTCCCCACACCGTACGCAGATTGTCAGAGCGGCGATGGCATGTTGGCATCCCGTGGGTGGATTCGTGACGAGCAGCTGGCAATACCGGTAGCCTAAGGAACTTACAAAGGATGGCAGTAAGGCAAGACACACAAGGAATGCCGTCGTCGCGTCGTGCCTGTCGGCCAGCTGCTGCGTTTTGTTTCTGGTCGGAAGGGGTCCCTACTGCGCTAGTCACGTCGTGCACGGTATGCGGAAGGCGGGCATACGCATGAGACAACGCCAAGCAAGGAGAGCCTTACGGTACTTTACCAGCCACAGCCTGGCCCACGCCACATGCAGCGCTACCAGTATCTGCCCATGTGGCCAACAAATATACACTGCCGCTTGGCTCACATCGCACCTGTTGGTACGGCACACAAGCTGACATGCAACCAAGGAAGCCGGCCGCCTGGCCCTGGTCTTGAAGCGCTGACATGCATCCTGCACACACACTTAAATTCGCCGTGGCACCACCAGGACACCAACGGGACGTGAAAGCCTCCACCCCCGGCTTGCCCTGCATGCTCCCAGGTCCCAGCAACATGACGCACCCCTCTCAGGCTCTCACACGCCCTCTCCACCGGAGCATTGGGTAGAAGCCTTCCAACCCAGCTGCGGCGCAGCAACCCAGCGGACAATCAATTACATCAAACCCAAAGGATGCCCAAGATGCACGCATTCGAGTGTTGCTCCTTGCGTTGCGTGCAGGCGTCGCACCACCCACTGCCCCCAGCACCCCGCACACTCACCATACACGCCACAAGGGCACCGCTGTTTGCAGGTGCCCCAGAGATGTCCCCGTCTTGCCCTTAACGTACGGTCCGCGGGCAATGTGGCAACCAAGCCTCCTAGCTCCTACACAGTGTCCTTGAATATAACTGCAGCTTCCTCGCTCGTTACCCATATCCAACCGCCAAAGACGCTCTCAAGCTCATCGTGCATGTGCGTGTACACGGTACCGCAGATGCACATACGGTACCGTACATTGCAAGTAACGTAAAACCTCGAAAAACGCGCCTCTAAAGTTTCCACCATTCGACACCCATAGATGGCCAGCCACCTTGACCGCCGCATACTCGCCGCACGTGCCCGCCCGCGCAAACAGTGGGCATGTCGTCGTCGAACAGCCACCTCCGTGCCGCTGCACGCCAAGGCGGAGGCGCGACAAAGAGGTGGGTTGACCCACGGACGCAAGCAGGGTGGCTGGGGGCCAAGAAAGCTCCGCAGTGAGGCCCACCTGCGTGGGGTAAGTGCGGGGGTCACAAGGTGGAGGTGGCGACGGAGGCGCGGACCAACGAGATGGGTTCACGGCACAGGCAAGCAGGGTGCTGCGTGGGGCTGCCAAAGCGTGGCGGGGTTACAGCATGACACGATCTAGGTCTGCGGGCCCGAGGCGGAGGCGTGGGCAGAGAGGTGGGCTAAGCAGGAGTTGTAAGGGGCCTGTCCTACGTGCAAGCAACGAAGATCGGCCAAGGAGCAGGTCCAGGATTGGCGCTACGGGACTGGTGTGTTGCACTGGGGACGTAAACTGGCACATCTGCGCACCTTCTGATGCGTGTTAGCCCACAGCGTACATGCAGCCACAAATGCAACCGTGTGCAAGACCACACGCCTACTGCTGGGGTCCATGAGCACTGCACCACGTGGCATGCTCGTTTAAGTGTCCTGCACCCTGCCCCTGATGGTGCCGGTCCTAAAACTGGTTTCCGTGGCCTACACATGGCGCGCGCCCTCTCCGCTCACCGTCACGCACTGCAGCACAGCATCTTGTGCGTCCGCGGCACCCCCATTTCCTCATGCAGGCAGCGTAGGGCCCTGGCGTGAAACTGACGTTCAGCTCCTGCGTGTGTGGGGGTCCACGGAGGGCTTGTGGGCAGACATGAAGCAATGGTAACCAAGGCGGGTTGCAGCAGGCCGTATCCTCACCTCGGGGCAAGTCCGGCAGCCGCAGTGCTGTGCGGTCCACCAGCTGCTGCACAAGCCTGGCGTCATACCAGTGCACGGCCTGGGCGGTGACGCTGAACGCCAGCCCAGTACCACTCCGCCTGCAGCTGCTGCTGCTCCCGCTCCTGCCGCTGTTGCTGACGCGGTCATTGCTGGTGACCCTCCGCCCCACCGCACCACAGCTCCCAGCCAGCCGCGCCACCCGCCGCGCACCGCCTCCGCCCCACGGCCCCAACATGCTGCTGCAGGCGTCCAGGGCGCATAATGACAGCGTGGCGAGCTGTGTGCAGGGTATGCCGAATCGCAGACCGCCCTTGCTGCACTGGACGCGGCACGCTGCCCCAACCAGCTGGCTGGGCAGGAAGGCTCATGCGCTTCCCTGCCCCGCTCCAGGTCCTCCTCAGCCTTGCACAACGAGCCCCCCACACCTCTTGCCGCAGCCACCATTCCCTCCCCCAACACCTCAGCGTCCGGCCCCTGGCTCTGGCCCCACCTCCGCTGCACCCTGGTCGCCGCACCCACCCCGCCCTCCGCCCCTGGCTGCCTGCGCTGGTCAACAGTGCAGCGCGCCGAGCACACACCCCAACCAACCCAGGCCCAGCCCTCGGACTGTCTGCCTGTGCTGGTTAACAGCGCCTGCGTCCTCGCCAACTGCCTCTCTTCACGCAATTTTGCGTTCGAAGCCGAGGCCGCGCCCAGCAGCGTGCAGCTGCGACAGGAGGTGTGCAGGGCCATGGCGTCCGCCCTGCTGCACTCCGACGCCCTGCCGGCCCTCAGCCACCTTCTCTCCTCCGAGGCGCAGCGCGGCCCCGCCCAGGCGCTGCTGTGGTCCCGCGGGCTGACCACGTGCTTCCTGCCCCTCCGCCAGCTAATCAGCATCGCAGAAACAAAGCCGGGCGGAGCTCGTTGACGTCCGTGGTTTCTGAATGCTGATCAGCTGGCGGAGGGGCAGGAAGCACGAGGTCAGCCCGCGGGGCCACAGCAGCGCCTGGGCGGGGCCGCGCTGCGCCTCGGAGGAAAGCAGGTGGCTGAGGGCCAGCAGGGCGTCGGAGTGCAGCAGGGCGGACGCCATGGCAGAGAGGCAGTTGGCGAGGACGCAGGCGCTGTTAACCAGCACAGGCAGCCAGTCCGAGGGCTGGGCCTGAGTTGGTTGGGGTGTGTGCTCGGCGCCGCGAACGCTGCTGCTGGCGGATGAGCCACAGCTGCGTAGGCCTGTGCCAGAGCGGCCAGACGCGCGGCTAGCTTGTTCCTGTGCCAGCAGCGCTTGGTCCCGGCGGAGAGGGGAGCGCCGCGACCTCCCGCAGAGCGACAGAGTAGACCTTGACAACAGCAGTGCACGGCGCGTTTCGGGCTCTCTTCAACTTATTGTGCATGTTTGATGGCGTTTGGTCAGATCTACAAGGACTACTGAATCGCGGGACGCTGCGGCCCTATCTGGAGGCAGCCAAAGTGCCATTGCGCGCCAAAGGGGCCGCAGCAGCGTCCCGCGATTTACTAGTCCTTTTAGATCTGGCCAAATGCCATCAAGCATGCATCATAGGCTGTGGAGAGCCCGAAACGCGCCGTGCACTAGCTGCCGCTATCGGTCAAGGTCTATTCGACGCGCTGGGGAAGTCGCGGCGCTTTCATCTCCGCTGGGACCAAGCGCTGCTGGCACAGGGCAAGCTGGCCGCTCGTCTGGCCGCTCTGGCGCTGGCCCGATGGTTTTTGCTCGGCCGGTCGTGGGGCTGTCGCTTAATTGGCTGGACCTCGACTTGCTGACCGAGGATGCCTTCGACCGCACAAGTCGGCTACAATTCATATGGACTCAGGACTGTAGGGGCCTGATCAGGACTCGCAGCGTATGTACCCTGCTGCGCAAGAGTGGCGTGTCTTGAAGTACGACCCATGCATGGTGAGCTCGTTAACAGGCGTAGGGCATGCACCGCCACACGTTTGTTTCCAGTTTCCCCCTGCCCGCAAAGATGGCTCTTTATTTACCGAGTGTTACGGTGGCGGCGTGCAACAATTACAGGTGGACAGCGTAGGTGTGAGCACGGAGGCCGTTGTCAGCACACAGACACAAGGCCGAATGCATGAATGCCGGCTTGCCTGCAGAGCATGGCCTCGGCCCTAGGCACGGGAACTGCCGGACTGTGTACCGAACTTGCCCGACGCCTAACTTGTGCCACTCGGCAGCACCCCGTGTCCCTGCAGCACGCACAATGCACGCAAGCAAGGACTGGGACTACGGGCAGAGGCTGGCGGTACACCTGCACCAACCCACAACTCAACCGACAGCTGGGCACATGCGCTCTTGTATCAGTGCAATGCAAAAATAATATGCAAAAATGCCATCTTTGTGTTTTGTGCAAGGCGTCCAAGCCGATGGAAGACGGCTTTCACCCGCATGCGCAGGGGAGACCCAACCACACCGACGCTACGCAGCCTGTGTCATCCGCGGTCTCGCCACCCCACGCACAGCGCTTGCTTGCAAAGTGCAACCACGAATCAACCGACGACCCCCGCAACCGCAAGCCTGAAGACTATTGCCCAACACTGCGGTTCAACATCGGCACAAGGCCCTTCTGCATTGCCAAGGATCGTCCGACTCAGCCGTGCACACTAGCTACCTGCTGCGCGCGATGCCATTGCCTGTTGATGAGGCGATCAGCCGCTTCACATAAAGAATGAAGTGCAGCAAGATGCGGTGCAGAGACATACGAAGGGATTATGTAAGTAGTACTGTGGGGACCAGACTGCGATAAGGGCTGAGTGCCCTGCACCTGCTGCGCACGTGCACAGGTACGTAGCCACATCACCGATCTGAAGCTTCAAACATGTGACATGTGCTTGTTGCAAACAGACGGGAACCGGATCACCAACGCCATGGAACTGTTCCGAACACCAGTTTCCTTCCAGGCGCATGCGTAGGATCTGTTGAAACACGCGTACCGCTGTACGCACAGTGCAGGCCATAGCCAGCGGCGCTGGCCGCGGCATGGCAACGTCCGTACCACGCTGCGCCTGCCAGTACTGCTCGCCACCCACACAAAGGAATAAGCCATGCGCTATAACATGATCGATACATAAAACCCAGCCGCTTGAATGAACATATGAACGCAATTGTGTGGCCTCTCGCCCATGCTTACCTACCAAGCAACCCCAAGTTGCCCGGCGAGGAGCGCCGGGCCTGCGGTTGCCCTAGCCGCCGCTCGAACTGCTGCTGCTCCTCCTGCCCCTCGCGCCAGCACACCCCTGCCTGCACCCCTACCTGCAAAGCCACCTGCTGGCTCTGCCCCTCCTGCTGCTGCGCCTCCTCAGCCATCCCATGCAACCACGCCTGGATCGCACGGGGCTCAGGCACCGCCCTAGAGCCGCCCCGCTGGACATCCCGCCTCGCGCCCCAGCCCCATCCTAGCTGCGCCCATGGCCCAGAGGCTGCCTGTGACCCACACTGTCCGGGCCTATCTTGGACTACGTTCCCCGGCTCTAAACCTGCAGCTTCGCCCATGTCTCGGGGGTCCCCCGTCAGCCCTCCCTCCGAGGCCGTTGCCACCGCCCGCGCTCCGCCTTCGCTGCCCCGCAGCGCCCGTGCCCCCAGCAATACGCCGGACGCGGCGCCCCCTGTCCCCCGCCCATGCAGCCACGACAGCACAGCTGCAACACGGCCCTGGCCCTGGCCCCTCTGCCCGCCCGGGCCGCTGCCGCCACCGCCAGCGTCGCCACCGTCGGGACCACCACAACCATCCCCACCGGCGGGCAATGCCTGGCCTCCTCCTTGCCCCGGCAGCCCCTGCTGCTGCCCTAGCCGCTGCGTCGCCGAGACAGGTGACGCATGTTTCTGTGCCGCCTGATCACCGTGTGCTGCCAGAGCTGCAGCCACCAGCCCGCCCAGGGACGCCGAGGGAGCCTCCGACGGCGCAGGCACGCCCCCACGTGCCTGGCGCCCAGCCGCATAACCAGCGACAGGCCCCCTTACAGCACCTGCTCCCGCCGCCACCGCATGCCCTGCAGGCCCCCGGCCCCATCTGCCCTTCCACCCACGCCCCTCCGGCTGCCGCCCACCGTCGTGCTCCCCGGACGGTGGACGCGACCCCAGCCAAGACCCAGAACCGGAACCTGATCCAGACCCGGACCCGGAGCTTGACCCAGAACCGGACGTGGGCCACACGCCCTCCGCCTCCGCAGCCAGCACCCCCGGCGCCACCCCCGGCCGCACGCCGCCCTCACGACACACCCGCAGCAGCTCTTGTGCAAGCAGCCGCCGGGCCTCGGGATGGCTTAGCACCTGCTGTTGCTGCTGCCCGCTACCTGTGCCAGCATATGAGTGCGAGCCACCGACGCTCACCGAGGTGAGGGTGCTGATGCTTGTGACGCTGGTGCTGCTGGCAACAGTGTTTGTGGGGCTGCCGGAGGGCGGGGCCACCGGGCCCACGGCGGTGGAGCCAGCAACGTGCAGGTGGCGGCGGCGCCTGATGCGCGGCAGCTGCGGGCCAGGGGCGAAGGCGTCAGCACTCGGACGCCTGCGCCTCCGCTGAGCCCACATGGCCTGTGCAGCTTCTGGCCCACCTGCCGCAGCTTGCGGCATAGTGTCTTGTACTGCAGCCGCATGCCCTGTCGCGCTACCGTCAGCAGCTGCGCCCTCCCCGGGGCCAGCACCCACAGGCAGGGAAGGCCATGCCTGCGGTGCGGCCGTTACGGCCATAGGCGCAACTGGCCTCACCGCCCCGGGCGACAAGGCCGGGCCGGGCTCCTGCTGTACGGACAGGCTGAGGTTTCTGGCGTCCCTAGTCGGGTGGTGCTGCTGCTGCTGCCGCCCCCAGGACACCGGCGCGTGCCACCAGCGCGTGCTGCCGCCGCCCTCCTGACTCCCCGCGACCTGGCCGCCACCGTCGCCGTCCCCCGCGTCCGTGTCCGTGTCCATGCCGGACAGGGAGCGCAGCACGGGGGCCGACACGGCCAGGCCGTCGGAGGGCAGCAGGATGTTGGGGTGCGTGGGCCGCGCGTGGGGAGGCAGCTGCAGCCGCTCAACGCCAGGTGGACCGTCGGCCAGTGCGGCCCATGAGGGACGGCCAGCTTCACCGCCTGTGCCCTGTGCTTCAGAATGGCGGTGATCCTCTTGCTGCTCCTGTAACTGCTGCTGCTGTTGTCCGCCCGTCTCAGGGAGCTCATAGCCAAGGAGCTCGCTCAACGCCTCACGTCCGGGATCTGCAAGATAGCTATCGCCGCCGACGCCGACAGCGACGCACTCCTGTACCTCCGTTGCCTTCGACACCCATCCGACATCCCCCCGATCGGGGCAGGAGGACCGCTCAGCAAAGAGCCGCCGGCGTGAGCCCTTTGCGCCGGCACGCGGCTGTGGGTGCGCATCGGCAGCTGCGTCCTCCGGGAGGGGCCACAGCCAGCTGTTGCTGTGCCGCACGCCGCCGCCCGCACCTACACCCCCACCTGCACCTCCAGCGCTACGGCGGGGCGGCGGCAGGCCAGCCGCAGGCGCACGGGCGGTGACCCTCGGCCGTAGGTCCCCGCTGGCATGCCCAACCCACCCTAGGCATCGAGCTGACTGGGTGCCCTGCAGCGGGAGGCGTGCGGCGGTGAACTGCTGCAGCCGCGGACGGTGTGGGTCCTCTGGGTCAACCTCGGGGCTGGCGCCTGGGAGCAGCAGCGGGCGGGGGAGCTGCTCGGTGTAGCTGTCTTGGAAGTGGTGGTACGCGCGGTGGTGGCTGGGGGCGGACGCTTCCACGATGCCCCCGGTGGTTTGCCGCCGTCGGGCGCGCGCAAGGTGCTGCAACGGCAGGCTGTCGGCGTCCGGAACGGGCCAGACGGGCTGCGGGGCGTGCGGTGAATGCTCACAGTCATGCGCTCTGTCGTCACCACGGGTGGGCAGCGTTGCACCGGCCCCAGCAGCGAGCGTTGGCGATATGCATTCCACATCCAAGGGCCAACGGACTGCGTCCCCAACGGCGGCTGCTGGAGGCGTGTCGCCGGGCGTGTCGGGCAGCGCCAGGAACGACGCCGCGGCCCCCCCGGCCACACGGCGGGTGCGGCTGCCGGGCGTGTCAGGGCTGCCAGGGGAGCCCTGCGGCTGCGCCAGGAACAGAGCTGCGGGTGGCAGTGCTACGGACTGCGACAGCTGCTGTTGGTGTGGCAGCAGCTGCTCAGGTGCGTCTTGCGGGTCCGCGTCCGGGTAAGTTCCGGTCTTTGCTGCTGCCGGGGTGCTGGTGGAGAGGAAAAGGGGCGCAGGTTCGCAGCCGCCAACGCCGCCACCAGGAGCGCCTGCGCCTGCGGGTGCTGATGCGCGCTGTTGCTGCGCATAGTGCTGCGGGTACTGTTGGTGCTGTATGGCCCCTCCGAGCTTGCGCTCGCCCGCTATCCACGCGCCGCTTGAGGCATCAACGGGCAGGGGCACAATCGAGTTGCGTGGGCTGCCCGCGGGCCTTGTTGCAGGATGCAACCCGCCATCGGGCAGGCCCGAATCGGCATGGGGAGCTAAGACATGGCCCACTGCGCTGCCGCCACTGCTGCTCCCCGCTGCCGCTTCTGGCGCTGGCGGCGGCGCGCCTCCGCCGCTGCCAGCGCGGGACAGCTGCCTCGCGAGCAGCTTAACAAAAGATGTGGTCCTACGGCGGCCAAAGGACTCCTGGGCCCGAGGGCTGGGCACCGACGACGGCGTGCCCTCTCCGTCGGCGTCAACAGCGCCATGGAGCTGGTGTTGCTGCTGCGGCTGTGGTTGAGAGCTCCCCTGCAGTCGCGACTTCCCGCGAAACGAGAGCGACTTGCCGCCAGCGCCTTGGGCGCCGTCGGTGATGGAGCCGTTGCCGCCGCCATTTGCGGGACGCTGTCCCGCCGCCGCCGCCGCCGCCGCCGCCAGCGCCTGAGGCAAGAGGGCCGCGGGCGGGGGCCTCGCCGAGCCTGACGCGACGGCAAGGCGCGACGGTATGAGGCTAGCGGACCCTGCGCCGTCGTGGCTTGCACGGCAACGGCGCTGTGGCGGAGGCGTCGCCTGCAGCGCCGCCCAGCCCTCACGCGGCGAAGCCGAGGCGGAGGTCAGGCCGCCGCCGCCGCTGCCGCTGCTGATAGAGCCGCCGCCGGGGGTGCTGTACGCGGGCGCGCGTCGACGGGCTGGTGGCGGAAGCGGCGGCGTGGGAGACACCCTCTCCCCAGCCTGCGGCTGCCGGGGTTTGGAGCCAGGCTGCGATGCAACAGGAACGCCGCCTTCGCTCACGCGCCTGTCCACGGCGGCTAGGGCTAATTGCGAGCCAAACCCACTGCTGACCCAACCGCTGTTCGCTGAGGGTAGAGCCGTGGGTGCCCACCCCGGCCCCGGCTCTGCGCCTGACGTTGCACCCTTGCTCGTAACAGGCGTGGCAGGAGACATGCCCACTGGCGAGATCCCCGCGCTGGGGTATCCTATCGGCGATGGCAACGCGGCGGATGGCGATGGCCCCTTGCCTGATGAAGGCATCCTGGCTGACCCTTCGCCCCCGCCGGCAGACAGGCGCTCCCCCTCCGGCACCTGCACATGCACCTGGGGGCGGGGCCGGCCCTGCTGCCCAGATCTGTGCTGCTGCCCATGGCCCTGTGAACCAGCCCCGAAGGGCTCTGGTGTACCTGGCGAGACGGCCGTTGGGGGCGCTGGGGAGCTGGGGTTTGGGGAGCTGAGGTGGCTGCTGGGAGACTTCAGGATGGACTTCTGCGTGTAGGCGGGGAGCAAGCGACGCAGCGGTTGGAGTGAGGGCACAGGTTTACACGCTAGGGTGATCGCTAGAAAAGGTCTGTTGGCATACCTACACCGCGTTCTACGCCAAACAAGTACTAGGCCAGGCTGTCAAACAAGGTTGATGGCAACGTTCGGCCGGGGTGCATTTAACTGAACTATGGTGTCGTCCGCAGGCAGTCCAGTACCCAAGCTCCCTGCTCACCGCCGGCTGCGCTGCCAACTGCGGCCTCCGCCCTCCGCCCGGCTCCACCGCTGCCGCGGCCTGCGCCCCTGCCGGCAGCACGAGCGTCACCTGGGGGGAGCTGCCGCAACCTACGAAGCCTTCACCGCCGCCACGCTCCGGCGATGACAATGCTACCACGCCCGCCATGCGCTGCTGCTGCTGTGCGTGGCCGCTGTCCTCCGTGTGCGTGGCGCTGGCGCAGGGGCTGGCCCTCAGCGGCAGCGAGTCCAGCAGCACCTGGGACAGCCGCCTGGACCAGGAGCGGTGAGACGCCTGTGGGGGCGGGGGTTGCATCAAGGCATGTGAATGAGCGAACGTAGGCCTGTGACCGACGGGAAAGTTGCGGAGGTACAAGCTGGGGGCAAGGAAAGGGCAGAAAGGGAACATGCCTATCCCATGTCCCTTCCATCTAAGACTAGAACCTGGGACACACACTCCTGCATGCACGACAAGCAAATAACGCAAGAGTGAGTGCACTGCACGTCGCTCGGCACGGGCTCAGCTATGTGCGAACAACGCATTGAGCACCCTGGAAAAGGAGGGAAGCGCGTCTACACTGTATGCAGGCTTACCGAGGGCCGTCGCTTCGCCGTTCCCGCAGCCCAGGGCGATGTATCCTGGCTACCCACATCGCCGCCACTCCCCTCCACGCCGCCGCCATCGCTCCCACCGTCCCTTTCTCCGCACCAGCACAGCCACCGGCTCCAGAGCCTTCCCCTTGAAGGACGAACGCCCTGCCCGCCTGCCTGCTCCCCTCCGCCCCCGCCCCGGTGCCCCGTGGCGCTGGCCACCACCGTCACCACCGCACGGGATCGCGGCACTGCCCTTAGCCCCGGCTCTGGCGCCGCTGCCGCTGCTAGCGCCTCCCTTGCAGGGCCCCAGCGGCCAGGGCTAGGCGTGCGCCCCAGCGACCCGCGGGCTGACGGAGCTTCTCGCATACGTCCACTGTGAGAACCGCGGAGAAACGAGCCCTCAGGGAAGGGTGCGCTGGCAGCCGCCGTGCTAGGAGTGCGACCGAAGGTGCTGGGCATGAGGCCGGACGCTCCGACATAAGGACCGTGTGCTGCGACGGAGGCGGACGCAGCGGCGGAGGGCCCTAGTGACGATGTGCGCGTGCCGAAAGGCGACAGCGGCGTTGAGACGCCAGGGGAGCGGCCGGAGGCGGACGGGGCGATGGAGGCCGTCGGTGTGGCGGCGGCGGAGGCGCGCGACGTCACTGACGGCGGCCGCGGCGGCAGGCCGTACGGCTGGCCGCTGACGCAGCCGTTGCCGCTGGCGCTTCGTTGACCGTTGGCGCCGCCGGCGCCGGTGGAGTGCATGCCAATCAGCCCCGGCTGGCTGCCGCTCCGGCGCCCCGAACCCAAGTCAATAGCGGCTGCAGCAGCTGCGCTGCCAAAAGGGTGTACCGGCGCCCCCGGTGCAGCTGCGCCCGCCCCCGCTGGCACCGTCACGCCTCCATTGCTGTGCACGCTGTATCCGCTGTACCCGCTGAAGCCGCTGTGCCCGCTGGTGGCCTGCAGGTTGAAGCTGCCGCCCCTGGCGTAGCTGCCGCCCGAGCCCGGCGTGCTGAACCCCTCGCTGTGCATCTTGACCAGCCCGGCTCGCTGCGGCGTGGTCTGCTGCTGCCGCTCCTGCGGCTGCAGTGGTGGGTCTGATGTGGCGTCCTGCAGTGGCTGGCTGTGCGCATGCTGCTGGTGGCCTGTGCTAGAGCTGACTTGTCCGAAGACACCCAAGCCCCTCCCGCTGCTGCGGCCCATAGCAAGCTGCTGCGGCAGCGTCCGGCTGTCGGCGGCTGTGTGCTGCGAGTGCCGGTGCAGGGATGGCCACGACGGCAGGGGCACGCCGTCGCCTCCCGCCGCTCCCGCGCTCACCCTGCTCGACGCCGACCCAGACGCTGAGTCCCGCCCTGACCCGCCCCCTGCCGCCTGGGCACCTGCCCCTTGCCCTTTGCTGCGCCCCTGGCTCTGCAGGCGCACAACTGCAGGGTTGGAAGGGTTGGCTCCCCGCCAGCCGACGGCGATGCTCCCAACGCTGCGTCCCGGTACGCTGCCGCCAGGGTCCGAGGCGCGCGGAATGCGGGAGCCCGACCTCGAGAGGCCCGGGATGGCGTGGCTGTGGCCCAATGCCACGCCCAGCCCGGTGCCGTGCGGGGGGATGCCGAGAGGCGCACCGGCACCAGCCCCCGTTTGCAGCGGAGACTCTAGGGCTGCAGCGATTGCCGCCGAGGGCCGGAGGTGGATGACGTGTGGGTCGTCAGGGGCGAAGAGGAGCGGCGCACCGAAGCCGCCGTGGTGAGGGTGGTGGGAGTGGGGCTGGGGGTGCGGGTGCGGGCCGCCGGGGCTGCTGGTGGAGCTGTGGGAGGGAGCTGCAGAGCCAAACGCCCCGATTTTTGGCGCGGGGCCTGTGGACCCTACGGCCGCAGCGGCAGAGCGTTGGTACTGCGCCAGGGTGGTGCGGGGCATGCGCGCGCTGACGCCGCCGCCCCCAGGGAGCGCTGCGGCGAACACCGCGGACGCGTCGGTGCAGCTGCCGTCTGCCGCGGCCAGAGCTCCTGCATTGAGGCTGCTGTGGGTGTTGAGGAGAGCAGGTTGGCTGAGGCGGCCGGACTGGGAGTTGCCGCGGCTGATGGACCCGGTGGGCCATTGCGGCATGGGCGGCCCGTGGGGGGAGGTGCGGCTGTGGGGCCCGGGGCTGAGCATACGGGGGGCAGCGGCGAGGCCGAATGCGCCGGGTGAGTTGCTGCTGCGTGTGCCCTGCAGGCGAGGGCGCTGTGGTGGCTGCGCCGCTGTCTCACCCGCATTACGGAGGTGATGTGGCTGGCGGTGCGGCGACTGCTGCTGCTCCTCGTTGGGGTTGTGTGGGATGTGGACAGCCTGCTTGCTGCTGGCGCTCCTGCTGCGACGCCCCAGGCCCGGAGACGCCAGAAATGCTGGAGGCCACGGCATGCCGGCTAGGGGGGGCTGTTGACGACGACCAGCGGCTCGACAGCCCACAAGTGTGAACCCACGACGGCAGCCGGGCAGCTGTGGTTGCACGTAAGAAGCAAACAGTATCTTTACTGCCTTTGAAGACATGGTAGCAGTGCCATTGCTGCCCCATACAACGAGTATGCGCCACAGGCGAAAAGGGGAGTTCCGGGGGTTTCCGTTCTTCAGTCGGCAAGACAACGAGCAGGGATCGCCAACACACCTGGCTCTCACGCAAAGGTGACACCGATGCAAACTAGCCTCGCGCCCAGTCTCTTGGAGCAGCACTGGCTGAGCCCAGTGCGAGCGCATGGCCAACGAACGACGAAGATGTACGCTTATGCTTTGCGCAATCTATTACTTAGTAAGGAAGCTTGGCTCAAGCGTACTGCGAGCTTTGCTGTGAGGTTTCCTGTGTTTCATGTGACGAGACGGCATTAAGGTGTCAGTGACGCGACAGTTGAAGCTGGGTACTGTCCTATTATATAGCCATGTGAAATATTAGTGCACATGGATGGGCTGCTGACTCTGGGCTCGCTGCCTGCATTGCAGCCTTGTACGGCTCCTGTCTCTAACAGTGTCTGCACAGTCTCTAACAGTGTCTGCTGAAACCTAGCAACGGATGCCTCAGCTCCCATTTTCCCAGGCTGCCCTCTTGGTTACTCAGCAGAGAAGCTCCCCTGTTACTCCAGATGCAGTCAGGTGCGCGTCAAGGGAGGGTAGGACAATTCCCGTGCCCCAGCGTGCCCCAGTTTACCGCAACTAACCCAGGCGGGACACGCAGGCGAACAGCGTCAGACACCTATCGCATATCGGTACCCTTACAGCTTCCACCCTCCCTGCCGGCACCCTGCCGCCCAGGACATCAGCTTAAACGCAGCAATGCTATGTCGCTCTAGCAAACTGCCCTGCCTCCACGTGTCCACGGCGCCACGCACAGCGGATTGGTGGTCTGACGCCACGTGTCCGCTATTATGCTGCCACCGCGCCCCTTCCACCCCCAGTTGTCTGGGCCCACCAGAACAAGAGCGTGAGAAAGACAGCGCAGTGTTCCACTTGCTGCTGTTAGCGGGGCACGAGGCGCTTCACACTTGCACCATTTCACCACGTTCCATTCCCATGGTCCAAGCGTGCATTACTGTAACCATGCTGCACACTGTATTGTACCCATCCTGATTCAAGCATCCGTCCTAACGCTCGCCCCATAATCGTTCGCTGCCACGCTGCATCCTGCCAGACCCGTTGCTCGGCTCCAAACAGCGAATATAATTGCGACGGCGCAAATAAGTAGAGCAGTTTGCGGGTATGAGAGGGGAGGCCTGCGTTGCCTGTTGGCCTGCAACACCGTTCAGCACACTGCCCTGCGCCCACAGGAACCCACGGATCCGCACTCACCCGCCTCCTTGTACGC
>VFQN01004960.1_pt1 | contig 16894 bp, 4 predicted proteins | sample 3512371 | NCBI WGS metagenome assembly VFQN01 (sample SAMN10412370, study PRJNA504923) | tailings metagenome | isolation source: Replicate 2 from Balatoc abandoned mine | place: Philippines: Itogon, Benguet | collected 2017-08-28 | reverse complement strand
AAAGCAAAGAAATGACTTAGTTTTGAGTAGGCAAAACCTTTGAAAGAGCTATTCTTCTTCTTTCCTTATCCCTCAAAAACATTCTATATACAGCTATATCTCGTTTTAACATGAAGCAAGGCTTTGATCACAAGACTTCAACTTGGGATAAAGGAGTAAAACTAAACTCGTAACAATTCATGTGCAAACTTAAGATACGATGATTTTCATCAAGAACTATTTGATAGGTTGAGCACATTCTCATTTTTAGTGGTTCAGATCCTAATTGCACATTCTTTATTAGATCCTCGTGACTGTGTATAGGTGGTGGAGGTGAGTCAAGAACTGGTAAAAGATCTTTGAATGAGTTATTCCTATCAACTGGTTCTCCATTAATTTCCTTTGGAATATAAATCATTGTTCCGGTTTTTTCCATATTTCCAAGGATTCTACTCCCATTTTCATTGAGTCTTTTACAGATCTTACTGTCAGAATGAAGTTCGATACCATCTGGCATTAGGTGAAATGAAGTTAAATGAAAACTTTTCACATTATCACGACCAACTAAATTCAGAGGTCTAAAGGAAGTTTGGATATTATCTGGCGATGAATGAGAAATATAAAAAGTTAGGGTGATAAAACTCATCAATGAAAGACGAAAATAACGACACATCATGAGAGTTCATAACGTTTGATATCATTTGAACATATTTTCTTCGAATATCTCGTTTTAGGATTCGTATCGATGGGATGAAGGGAATATTTGTCGATGGTCTACGATAATATCTTATTTGCTTCGCTTTCGGTTTCGTTTGTGATTCCGTGATTTGACAAGTGAAGGAGGAACATGATGAAGGTAAAGGAGAATACATCTCACCACTTATTGTTTGAAGTAATTCTTCATCTTCTTTTCCGACTCTGACTTCTTCCTCGACTTCTTCTTCTTCAACTTTGATCACATAGATTTTCCTATCTCTCTGATCTTCCATTGTTTCATCAATACACTCTGAATTCTTGGTTCAACAAACAACTAATATTCGTTATTCACTGTAGTCGCTTTTTCGAAATTATACGCTATGAGAACAATGTTACGAGACTTCGGATGATGTAAGATGTGTTTTTTCCGTCAGTCTTTCAATATACCAATACTTGTTGGTGTTACGGGTGAAAAGCACTCCTAATACAAAGGATGTATGATGTTTTAGATGACTCGTATGCTTTAGAGTCAAAAGAAAATTCAAAAAAAAAAAAAAAAAAAAAAAAATCAATAAATTAATAAATAATCGATGAATAAATAAAATAAAATAAAAGTTAAAAAGGGGGCCAAAAATCTTATTTATCGAACACATCCTCTTCGATCAAAGACTATAAGTAATGAAATGAAAGAGTTATTATATTTATTATATCTTATAGTTTTCCAGAAACTGCAGTAAACTCCATTTCATAACAATAGAAATTCATATTAATAAATCTATTCTGTTCATCTAAAACAATTTCATATTTTTCTCGCATAATAAATTCGATTGGATTGGTTGAGATTTGAAACTTCTCAAGCAGATCTTCTTTTGATCGTATTGGTGGAGGAGGTTCAAGGGAAGGCTCACAATCTCTGATGGAATGACTGCTATCGAGTGGTATCTGATTAATATTCTTTGGTACGTAAATAATTGTTCCTGTGGTATCAACCTTTCCAATGATTCGACTGCCTGCTTCATTGAGTCTTTGACAGATCTGATTATCATAATGACGTACAACTCCATCAGGAAGAAGAAAAGATGTGCTTGTATGAAAACACTTCAAACTCTCTTTTCCTTTGAGGAGAAGAGGTCTGAAAAAGCTTTGTGCGTCTTCGGGATATGTATGAGTTGAGGAACAGTTAGGATGATAAAAGTCATCAATAAAAGACGAGAATAAAGTTGGATCATGGGAGTTCATTACATTTGCGATCATTTCAACATATTTCCTTCGAATATCTCGTTTGAGGATTCGTATCGATGGGATAAAGGGAATATTCCTCCGATAATACTTTGCTAGTTCTGGTGGTATATATCTTGGTTTTTTTTGAATTTGAGAGTTCATACAATTTTGGTTTGACAAAGAAGTTGAAGAAATGTCCAGTGGAAAATAATCTTCACCTTCTTTCTCATCTAATACCCAGATAATACGAGAAATCTTCATAATGAAGTAATATATAGAGTAGCGTGCAAAACCCGATTGATGTGCGAAACCCGATTTCGGTGCACTGGAAACGATGATGAAAAAAGAGATTGTTTTTCGAAGTTATCACCCTCTTATCTTGAAAGTGTGGTTGAAAGAGAATGCTTGTCGATTCTTGCCTCAGAATCCTTTTTTTTTTTTTTTCAAATGAAGTGAATTGATTTTTTAAGTAGTTAATTAAAAATCGGGTTTCGCACGACAAACACAGCAGCTTCCATAATTTTACGCTGCTAGATCTCACTGTTGAGAGGGAATCATTATTATTATTCTTACGTTAGGATAAATGACTGATCATCATTCAACACCAAATAAGATAGATAAATATCATCTTCCTCCGATTCAAGGATCATCTCATCGATCACCTGAATCAAAATTAGTGAGTAATTCCCGTGAGGAATTGTTTGAGGATTCTCCTTCTTTCCATCACAATCATAATAATCATAATTATTATCACAATAGCAGTGAAGCAAAATATCATGGTCAATTGACTCCAATAGAAAAATCATCTCGTAAAGAGGAAGAATTAAAATTTCCTCTTGGCCCTTTTGATCTGGATCATCATGAACATCCTCCTCATCATCATCTTCCAGCAATGGAAAAATCCGCAAGAAAATCAAAACTGTCCGTACTTCAACACATTCAAGCAGTAAGATCACATGATCCAGAAGATTTTAAAGACCAAGAAATAGATGAAAAGTGTCATGTTGGTGTCATAAAAATAGAGAAAAAGATTGAAAATAATCATCATAAAAGTGAAAAAGGGAAAAAATGTTTTATCATTCATCTACCATTTGAAGTATTCCCATTAATCCAAAATTATTGTAATAATTTAGATTATATGTTATTTATAAGTACTACGAACCAATTTCATGAATATCGTCGGAAAACGATTCGTTTTACCGTCTCAACAAACGATTTCCGCAGACAATATCTTCTCAACCATCATTTCCAAGAACAATTCCATCAAAGAATTCTTTCACCAAAGAATCAGATTAATATTCTGATTGATGGTCGTTCTATGCCAACAATAGAAGACTTTCAACAATTTTCATTGATTGGTGAAGTTCATTCATTATTCATGAGACAAGCAACATTCCCTTGTACTCCTCTCCCCAACCTCTTACCACATATTACTAAGACTGTAGAAGCAGTAACCTTTGGTTCTATTCCAACTCTTACGATTTTAAATAAACAAATTGAAAAATTTCATTTGCAAATCAATGTTCTTGATGATATCACACCTTTATATTCCTTCAAGCATTTACAAGAGGTTGAAATCTTTGGTAATGGTACTTTAGTCGATGTTTCACCATTAGCATATGTTAGAAAGGTCAATTTAATTGATTGTCATTCAGTAATTGATGTAAGTCCATTAACCAATGTCTATCATTTAATTCTATCACTTCTTGAAATAACGGATCTTACCGGACTAAAGAACAATACCATCGTTGAGATATATGGATGTAAAAACATTCAAGATTATTCACCATTATCATTTGTGAAGAAAGAAGTTCTCATCTCTTTTACAAAAGAGATAAGAAATCTTTCTTATCTTTCTAATAAATTAACATCATTATCATTATCATCCATGACGTTTCAACCAATATTCCTTTCTTATATCCCATTAAAATCATTAAAATCCATCTCATTTTATGATATCAATAATTTAATCGATTTATCATTCTTTGCAAATATTCCTTCATTAAGAGTTCAAAATTGTACGAATGTTGATCTACAAACACTTCATAATGGTACTGTGAAAGATTTTACTTATGCTTTACCAGGTAATTCAATGATTACCACAGATATTTCACCATTAAAAGATATTCCTAAAGTCAGATTAGAACGAATTAACTTCTCTTCTTCTACTTCCTTCTTTGAGAATGTTCTTCATCTAGATTTATGGAATTGTAATATTTCTTCTTTCCATGGATTAAAACGATTACAATCCATTAAAATTAGGAAATGTTTACAAGTGGAAGACTTTCATGGTCTTTATAAAGTTCCTTTGGTTGAGATTTTTGGTGATAATGATAAACTTAAGAGTTTGAAAGGATTAGGACGGAATGAGAAGATCATTCTTCATGAAGGTGTGATGATGAAGATTGGTTCTCTTGAGCTTTATCCATGGATTGAAGAACATTATATCATAGAGAAGAGTATTCCTCATCGAACTATCCTCCTTCTCAGATGATAAGAATAACTATCTATTCCTATAGTACTGTATCCTTGGAAAGCTTTTTATATATTATAATCTTTTTATTTTATTTTAAAATATATAAAAAAAACAATTATTAGTAGATGATGATTATTCGTTATTATTACTAAGTATTACTAGTAGTTATTATTTTATTTATTATTTATTATTTATTGTGAAGAGATGCTTTTCTGTGAAGTTCTTTTTGAACTGTGATTTTAACATCATCATCGTCATAATCCTAATAACACATGTACGACACACGCATCAATATATACAAACACTTCATATTAGAATGACACTTGTATTGGTCTTTGGAGACATCATGAAAGTGTTCCAACCAAATACAAAGAGTCAATGAAAACAGAAGGAAGGAACAAGCAAAACTCAAAACACTCAAGCATATGACACCAACTTAAAACTATCTTTTATTACTTGAGTGTGATGAACATTATTATGATTATTACTATTCTTATTAACAACTATAATAAACAGAGCGAATGAAAGAAAGAAAGAATGAAAACTTTCTTCATCAAAACACTTGATCATCATCATCGTTTATGTAAAAGAGATTTAATATAATATGAACCATGTGATGAATGAAGACTAAAAAACAACTATTGAATGTGATAAATAAAAGAGACATCATCTTTGTTTGTTTGTTTGTTTGTTCGGTATTATTATTTATTGTGGTTTTTTCTTATTCTTTTTTTTTATTCTTATAATTATTTTTCTTTTTCTTAGTTTTTCGTATTCAGTATATTATATAGTCATTCTTTATTTCTTCCTCTTTTTTTTTCTTTTTTTTCTTTTTTCTCTTCTCATCATCGTAGATAGATCATCCTATCATATATTATGAAACCAATTTATAAATTTTGAAGCACTCACACACATACTCCAAGTAAATAAATAAGAAAATCCTCCTCCATTCAATAAAGCGAATAAATCCTTATGTCTTCAAATAGTATCCCTCAGTTCAATACTAGGTATGATGATTGCTCTTACTGTCCGTCATGGCAGAGTCCGTCATACACACATATTACTAGTATATCATTATTATATTCCTTGGTAAATATGATTAAAATCCCTTGTAAAGTAAATAGATTGTTCCTGTTAAGATGTTCTAATGCCATGAAGGAAAGTGTCCTTTAGAATCAACTCCTCCTACACCAAAGCGATTATTCGTCGAATAACCTCCTCTAGATCGACTAGGACTCCCACCAGGCATAGGACTATTATCATTATTATTATTATTATTATTCTCCATAAACGACGGGTCTTGCTCATCTCTCGGCATCAACTGGGATTGACTTGCATTCGCCATCCATGGATATCGTTGCTGCGGTGAGAATGCTTCCTGTCTTAGCGAAGGACTCGAGGCATTATGACCAGCCGTTGTCAGATTTCCTCTACTCCCTAATGCTCTTGATAGATCAGTCGCTGTAGTGGAAGGTCGAACATCATAAGGTGTCACTTGACGTGTTTCTGGTCGATTTCCTTTCTGTTGTTGTTTTGCTACTTGTTGTTGTAATGTTTCAATTTGACGTTTATTTAATTGTTCTTCAAATCCTAAATTATAATTTAATGGTAATAATTCATTCTTTTCATTCATTTTCATATATTTTTGAAGATTTTTTGAATTCTTCACGGAATGATCATCATCGTCATCTTCATCATCATTCTGATTATGATAGGATACTCCTTTTCTTTCTCTCTGACCTGCTGATGTCGTGGTTGGACGACTCTTCGCCTCTGCTTCTAACAACCTTCGAGCTGAGGAAATACCTGGTCCACCGTCATCAGAGATAACATGACGATGCCTATCTTTACGTTGCTGTATTCTTCGTTGTTGAGCTCTTTCAATGATCTGTGTCGGAGTCAATCCACTGTTCCCAGATAGGTTTGATCCACTATGAATCGATAACAATTGACTGTTTTGACTCACATCATCGCCTAAAGACCCAGCTGAAACACCTCGTTGTTGAATTTCCATCATATTTTGATTGCGTCGTTGCGCTCTCTTCGCTGCTCTTTGTTTAAGAAGTAATTCCTTCCTTTCAGGACTTGAGAGGCCCGCTGTACTTGCAGGAAGAAGAATGTCACTCGCCTTGAGAATAGACGTGCTACTCGTCGTTCCATGGAGAGGTAAAGGTGGGATTGTAAGATTAGAAGGAGAAGGATGCATGGGCAGGACATAATCCATCTCCTTCTCCTCATCATAGACAGGATGCTGCGGTTTCTTCACAGGAGAAATGTTGTTAGCGGTAGGTCGGCTTGGTGAAGCTTTCTTCGCGAGTAGTTCCGGATTATTAATAATTTTATGAATAGGAATCTTAATTGGACTTCCTACTTTTCCTTTCTTTGGGCTTGCTTTAGGACTTCCCTTTCGATTAGGAGAAAAGGAAATATCATTCGCGGCTAACTCTTGTTTGGTGATTGGTTTAAACTTTGTCTTATGTCGAATCTTTTGTTGTTGCATCTGTTGCTCTAATTCCTGTACATGAGCAGTTGTCGTATGTACCAAAGAAGGATTGGTTCCTCCAAGTGCGAGACTTGGTAGGTAAGGGAACATTGATGCAACTGGAAGAGTCTTTTGATATTGTAAAGCGGTGAAAAACTTTCTTTCATGAAGGAAAAGAGCAACGATAATGATTACTGCAACAATAATCGCAGCAGGAATGGATACTAATCCAAGGAAATAGAAAGCAAGAAAAACCAAATTAATTACCAAGATAATACCTAATTCTAATAAGCTCTCTTGAACAGTAAATGGTAAACGAATATAAACCCATATAATAGCTTGATGCATTCCTTGTAAGATATATTTTAAGTTATACCACCAATATCCAACTTCTAAATAATGATATTGATTCCTTCGCTTCATCAAGGCATCCAGATTACCAAAGTTACCATGATGTGTCGCATGAGTCCCATAAACCGCGTCAGGACGATTGAAATAAGGGACATCATAATCATTCAGTGAGGCTAACAATCGCGAGACCGGAAGTTGTGGATATAAACGAGCTAAACGACAAGCAGGATTAAAATGTTGAATCAAAGAAGAATTAGCATCTCGCATGATTCCATCAGTACGATTCATAATCGAAACAAAACGAATTTTCATTGCAAGCCATAAAAAATAAAATTCAATCACAATTGAATGATTAATCACAATCCATTGATAAAAAATCTTAAATGGTTGAATGACGAGTAATTCTTCAATTAATGCAAGAAAGTTAATAATAAACCATAGAACTAATGCTTCTGTACCGATATCTTGATTTAAATAGAAGACAATTCCAATCATAACACCAAAGAACGCTAATAATAAAAATAAAGTAATATATCGAATAATAATATAATAATAAGAATCATGACGCTGTTTAATACTACCAAAGAAATATTTTAATAATATATTTTGATGAAAAGGATTGGGGAAATTATAGATAAAGAATTGTTTCATTAAAAATATTTCAACATCTTGTTTCATTAATGAAGAATTAGTAAAAGGTGATGATGTTGCAATAATAGATAATTTATCTTTTAAGTAATCAGTTGTTAAACGAACATTATGTATTTTATTAACTAATTCTTTCATCGTTGATACCTTCATTGCATAACGTGAATGCATTGGAGTATCAGTAAATTCATTGATTACTTCACCATTCTTCCTCTTCTTACGAGAGGTTATCATGACTAACTCAGAGCGTCCAGTGTCAAGGAGTTGTTGTTGAGCGGATTGCATTAAGTACTCACTCTCTTGGGTAGGGACAGTATAATCGATCTGTTTTAACATTTTTGTAATTCTGGCTGCCTTTAATAATTTTGGTGTAGTCATCTGACAATTCGCTAATTCATCACCATATTCCCAAACTTCTTTCAAAACATCATCTTCATCATTATAATCATTTAAAAGATATTTTTGTTGTGGTGACGTTATCTCAACAGGTTTCTTCTTCCTCTTTTTCTTATTTTTCGAACTCTTGCTTTTAATAATTTCACCGGTGATATCGTCAATCATCATAATATCCTTGCCATCTGCATCATGATCATCTATAAAAACATCGTCATCTTCAAATGTTACACTTTCACCTTTCTTTTTTATGATGTTGGACTTTTTAGATCCCTTCTTAGATATCTTTTCAGTCTCCTCTTCCTCTTCTCCTTCATCAAGAAAGTCAAAATCACCAATACCTTCATTGCTCTCCTCCTCTTCTTCTTCAAAGTCATTATTATCGTCGACCATTCGAACTCGCTTTTTCTGAACTATGTTTTTATTTCCCATACCTTTCTTTTTCAATCCTCTCTTTCGCTCAAAGATTTGGTCGTCAGTCGCGATGATGAGTTGAATCAACCGCTTCACCAACATTTCTATCATTCGATGAAGAGGTATTGCGATAATCATGATAATAAGAAGATATAAAATGACTGTGTAAACAGAGACTTCGGGGCGATTAAAATAGCATGTTTGATTATCAATCTGCCATTTACATGATCGATCCACTAATAATGGAAACGTTGATGCATCTTCACACTTATGCCGAGTTAAAATATCATTACAATATCCATTATCAGCAAATATTAAAGATATAAAAATCGTATGAATGAAAACAAATGATAAAAATTTACCCATAAATATTAACCATTTCGATGATCGTTTTAAATATTCATTTGTATTAAATTGTGGATTATGATTCTCTGAATATAATTTATTTGCTGCATCAGAATTTCTTTGGAAAAATTGTAAAACAGAATGTTCTTTCACTAAGCGATGATAAAATAATGTTCTCCATGATTGTTGAATATTAAAATCATCAGGGAGAAGATCTGCAAAGAATAAATCAATGGTTCTCATTGTTTTCTTTCTCTGTTGTAGGATAAGTTTAATCTCATTGAAATCTTGATAATCCCATCTCATTAAAAAGAAGAAAACGAAGACTAATAGCCCTGTGATTAAGGAGATAGTAATAAGAATTGCATCATTATAAACAGGCGCCTTAATCGGAGGGTATTCGAGATAATCTTTCACGGCTTCTTCATAAACTGTTCGCTGGGAGGTAGAGAAATAAAGTGCCTCCGAGGTTGTAAAGGAGCATTGACAAGTTGATATTCGTTCATCAAATGAAACTAATTCGCAGCGAGAATCAGCGGAATAGCTTAATCCGCTACTTGAAGACGTACAAACAGGCTCCTGACGGCTTCCTGGACAGGTAATGTTGTACTGACCCTTTTTATTCGCCAAACAAGTAACTTGAACAACAGTTCCCTCCGAACAAGTTGTGTTGAGGTAGTAATCTCGAGGACTATAATGAGAGCAATACAAGACGACGGTGTAGTTGGCAGTAGCGTTATATTGAATCTGTTGGTGATTTGGTAAAGTTATTAGAAGTGTGTTGTTACTAATCGTAGTCAATCGTCTGCTCGAAGATGATGCAATTTGACTTAATGGCTTGGTTATTATCTTTGTAATGGTCGAATTGGTCAAAACGAATTGTGGATTGTTCACATAGTTAATAATACTGACACCATAAGCAGAGGTAGCTGTGAATTGCGGGATCACAACTGTAACAGCTTGATCCAAATACTTTTCAAACGTAGTCAGCGGGGATTGAAGGACGGGATTTGTTCCCGAGCTTAATACGTAAGATGAAGAGCGAATACCCCCTTGGTTTAATTGGAATGGAGCCTCATTGATTGCCATCAAGCTTTGACATCCAACTAATATCGACTGAAGTGCGCTATTAACGGCATCTAACATAACTTGTCTGAATGTGGAAGAAAAAGTTCGACTGTTTAGAACAGAAAGTAGTTGAGTCAAAGTTTGAGTTGTCAGGGATGGTGCATATCCATTACACGCGGCTGAGGGATTGAGTTTGATAGTTTGAACAAAGGCATAGGTACAATTCAGAATTCCATCGTCTGAGAGAAGTGTGTAATCTTGTAAAATATTAGTAATAGTCATCGCACGATTTTGTATGATATCTTGATTCACATTTTGCTGAGAGAGAAGTTTTACCATATTCCAACAAAGATTATTCCTCAATGATTGGTATTGTCGATATTGACTTGTCCCGACAATCGAACAATCTCGACCAAAATAACCCGTCTGACAAGCGCAGTAGGTAAAGCAAGTGTCATCTTGATAGGGACAAGATGAAACAGGCTGATTGAGTACGGAACTGTACTTAATACAAGTTCCTTTATAGTTACAACTGCTCAGACAAACTTTTTCAACTTCTCTGCATCGACCGCCTCCACAAAAGCCAGAAACACACGTTAAATTTGCGGTGCAAGAGGCTCCAAGTGGAAGCAGGGAAGTAGATCGATTACATGGTAAATTTGAATCGCCATCTTGCCCAACAAAACCCGGAAGACAGGCCCCACAAGTCTTTGGTGTATAAGTGCATAAATTGCGATTTAGCAGAGAGCAGGAAGTGGGTACATTACAATCAACAGCATTTAGTGAACTTAATGCTGCAGTTATAACTTGATTGACCGCAACTGGGTTTTGATATTGGTTTGCACTGGCGATTAAACTGTTAGTTACACTCGTGATTGCAGTTATTGCTGGGATACTTGTACTCCCTGAATAAGGAAGCGCAGTAATCACCTGTGTCAACTGCGATTCGTCTCCATATCGATCGGTCACATTCACATAACAAGTTAGTTTGTACAACATACTCGGTAGCCCTTGACCCAGTGTTGTTGTCAGATAAGTTTGCTGGTCTCTGCCTTTAACAATTGTCGGAACTGATGAGTCGAATTGATAGTATGCGAATAAATAGGTGAGTGGCAGACTGTCAGTACTGTCGACCCATTGCGAAGTTTGGAACGCAAAGCTTGTCTGAAACGCGTTTCCACTTGTCGGACTGATCGTAAAGACTCCACCTATCGGCGCAGCATTAGTTTGTAGGGTAATAGACGTTGTGGAAAGTCCTGTACTTTCATAAAAAGCAACCAATGAAAAAGTATAAACAGTTCCTGCGTTAAGCGCATTCGGCGGCAAAGACAGTTGAAAGGAAGTGGACAACGTATCGGTACTAAATGAAATTGAGTTGGTTATCGGAGTTAACGCGAGCTTTGTGAGATTTAACGATGCGCAACTCCAACTTGCCTGTGCTTGAGACTGCTTTGTAGTAATAGTGCCAGTTAACACCAGTCGATTCCTTGGACTGATTGTGGTGGTCCGAAGGGAAGCGATGGAAACTGTCGGTAATACCTTTGAAGTTACATTGAAAACCGCGCTCGAAGTATCTGCGACACCAAAGCTGTTTTTGACTGAAAGGGTAACTTGATATACCCCTGCCAGAAAAAATTGAACATTGACGGTTGCTGTGCTTGCGGGGAAAACGGTACTACAAGAAGAACCATAAGTGGGAGAAACTGTTACACATGTCCAAGTAAAAATTAATTGCGAGAGATCATTCGGATAATCCATACTATAACTCGTGGTGCCGTCAAGAGTAATGGAATTACTCGTGCTTGCAGTTTGATAGGTTCCACCGGAAATTATAGAAACAACTCCACTTCGACCGATATTTATTACTTGACTACTTGTGAGAATAATCGGCTTTGGAGTTCCAAGATAGTACTGAACTTTCACTTGTATGGAATAGTTAGAGCCAGCATCTAATTGATACGGTGCGATAATGAAATATCTCGGATCATTCGAAGTACTAAGGATGGATAATCGATTGTAATCACGATAAATTGACCATAAGTATTGAATTTGCTGTGTAAAGTTCGCAATACAAGTTGGAATAGATGCTTGTACTTGTGCTGTAGTTGTCATCCAACGGTACGATGTGAAGCGAGCTGTGCCAAGTAATGAAAGCCGAGGAAAGCCGATGTTTTGATAATTTAAGCGCACAGTAGCGACAACTGTCGATGAAAGGCTAAGGTAATTTACGACAGTCAACCTCAACTGAAAATAAGATGGAGAATACTGCAACAAGAGATTTTTATTCGGGAGAGTAAAGGGAGAGGTTAGATCTTGAAATCGTGAATTAAGATAAACCGAAATCGTAGAAATATTACTTGCCGATAAATCAGAAACTACTTCCCAGGTAATAGATTGCCAAGTTCTTCCACCGTTGCCAGTAGATGCTGTAGCATCAATAATTAGATCATCACAACTCGCCAAGACGGATGTCATTGAAATCGAAGCTAAAGGAAGTTGAGGAGTGGTTGGTGCTCGAAGAACCAATGTTGTGGCGTTTAATGTCGGGTATAGAGAGCATAAATTGCTATTTGCACAATATGATGCAATTTTACCTGCCATTACACCAATATCATTGCCTACATTTACTCGAGGGGTTGAACCAAGTGCAGCCACTAATAGGGTGCTATTTTGCCAGTTACACGTCGCTGTATTCGCACCACTAAAACTGAGAATATTGGAACATGAAAATTTCAAACCCAAGGATGTCACTCCTCCTAAATTTGTCGCAGCATTGAAGGAGATAAAAATGCTCAAACCATCCGAACCGAGAACAGCAGAAGTCGCTAATGGAGCGGGTAATCTTTGATTCATCTTATCAACAACTTGAATAACAGAAGATGTGAGTGTCGTATATCTGGTCCCGAAACCTTGTGCGATCGAGAGAACATAGCAGCCAGCAGCACTTGCTGTCAATGTAAAGCCTCCGATGGGTATTGTTGGTGATAAGGTAAATGTTGAAGGAGTGATGACAGCTGTTGTTGAGTTTAAGGCCGTTAACAACTGACAGTTAACTGCTGAAACAGAAGCATTAGTTATCATACTCGAGGATGGGGTAGGATTGGCAGAAACCCGAAAGACAGTTGAAAGCGCAACATCCGAAATAATTGCAGTGAATGATTGGAAGGAAAATGTACCACAACATTTTGTTGTAGATCTTTGACGAAACTTGTAGACAGTGGCAATATCCATAACATGAAGGCTAAAATCTTCGGTATAGCAGTAGACAGAGTAATCAGTTAGAGGAGCTAAATTTGGGATTGTGACATGAAGCGTCGTTGCATTGACGGAAGTCGAGAGGTTATAATTTCCTTGGTTGTAAATCGTAGCAATGTCGATTCCAGAACGACTTGAAGGGAACGCTGCACATCGCAAATAACCAGCAGTGCTCACACGCGCCCCGACAAGAAGTGAAGTTGCGGTGCTTTGGACTATTGTAAAGTTTCCAATAAATTCAGGATATAGGACATTAAAATAATAGTCAAAACTCACGACACCGGCTAAAGCCTGATGATTTTTACAATTGCCTTGACAAGGATTGATAATGAAAGATCTTCCAGGACAGGACTCAGTGACAACACAAATCTTCTTGCAATTCAGGCAAAATACACGATTACCAAAACAGTTAAACACTCTCCATGTGACTTCATGACAACTAAATGCATACTCAGTTCCAGTAATTAAACTATTCACAAAGTTTCTAACTGCGTATCCAATATCACAAGTCGCTCTTATGCTCTTGTATTGATCGGTGCGAAAATCATACGTTCGGTACCAAGCATGCATTTGGTTAAAAACAAGGTCAGTAAAAGGTGTTTGTAATTGTAATGCGGTGTAATCTTGCCAATTTGAACAAGTGCCATTCTTCGTAGATCCTTTATAATAGAAGTTATTAAAAGCAAAAGAATTTTGCCTGCTTTTGTAGTATGACCCATTAGTTTGAAAGTCACGATAAATATCAGTTGATTTAAAATCATCTAAATCGTATGAAGGTCGGGAAGTTGGAAGAACTGTAGGCTTATTGGTTGCTCCTCGAAAGGATGGGGAGGAGGTGGTTGGATACTTAGAAGGACCAGCAGTTGGACGACCAGTTGGATAACTAGTTGAGGGTCGAGAAGATGGTTGACCTGAAGGCTTACCGGATGGTTGAGAAGTGGGTTGTCTCGAAGGTTGGGATGATGGTTGAGCAGATGGTTGGGAACTCGGTTGCCTCGACGGCTGACCCGTTGGCTGAGTAGTCGGTTGCGCAGAAGGTTGTGCTGTGGGCTGTGAAGTCGGTTGCGTTGTTGGTTTAGAAGATGGTTGAGTCGTTGGAATAGTGGAAGGTTGAGAAGTGGGAACTGAAGATGGTTGCATTGAGGGCTGACTTGAGGGTTGAGAGGTTGGACGGCTCGAAGGCTGTACTGTCGGTTGACCGCTAGGTTGGATAGTAGGTTGAGAAGATGGCTGAGCCGTCGGTTGCGCAGAGGGTTGAGTAGTTGGCTGACGAGAAGGTTGGGAAGTCGGTTGCGAAGAAGGCTGCCGGGTTGGTTGCGATGTTGGCTGAGATGAAGGCTGGGTACTGGGCTGCGTAGTCGGCGATGATGTAGGCTGCGTGGTCGGTTGACTACTCGGATTGGTGGGATTCGAGGTTGGTTGCCCAGACGGCTTTCCAGACGGCTGACAAGAGGGCTGACCACTGGGTTGCGCTGTGGGTAATCCAGAGGGTTGGGCAGATGGTTGTGTTGAAGGTTGGGAAGTTGGCTGTGAGGTAGGTTGGATAGTTGGCTGCGAGGTCGGCTGCGATGAAGGCTGATTGGAGGGCTGGGAGGAGGGCTGGGAGGAGGGTTGGGAAGTTGGAATTGCAGATGGTTGGCCAGAGGGGGTTGAAGAGGGTTGACTGCTTGGTTGGGAGGAAGGAGTCGAGGAAGGTTGTGTACTCGGCTGATCAGTGGGTTGTGAAGTTGGTTGCGAAGAAGGTTGGGAAGTTGGAACTGAAGATGGCTGCATCGTAGGTGAAGACGATGGCTGTCCTGTAGGTTGCGCGGAAGGTTGCATGGATGGTTGCGAAGAAGGCTGAGAAGACGGTTGCGATGAAGGTTGAGAGGAAGGTTGCCCAGTAGGAACACATGTCGGCTGAGAAGATGGCTGAGAAGTTGGTTGCGTAGTGGGTACAGATGATGGCTGTCCTGTAGGTTGCGCGGAAGGTTGCGCGGAAGGTTGCGAAGAAGGCTGAGAAGATGGTTGCGAGGAAGGTTGCCCAGTGGGAATACTTGAAGGTTGTGCTGTTGGCTGTGCAGATGGCTGCATAGTAGGTTGGGAACTAGGTTGGTTGGTCGGCTGAGATGATGGTTTCCCGGACGGCTGACTTGTTGGAACTCGACTTGGTTGACCAGAAGGCTGCGATGTTGGCTGAGTTGTCGGCCTTGAGGAAGGTTGAGAAGTAGGAAACGCGCTAGGCTGAGAGGAAGGTTGGCTGGTCGGTTTAGCAGAGGGTTGACTGCTCGGTCTTCCAGATGGTTGAGAAGATGGTTGAGATGTTGGCTGTGAACTCGGTTGTCCACTAGGCTTCGAACTTGGCTGGCTACTTGGTTGACAAGAAGGCCGCGAGGTCGGTTGACTTGACGGGACACTAGTTGGTTGCCTACTAGGAACTGCGCTGGGTTGGCTCGAAGGGTTCGATGATGGTTGAGAAGAAGGCTGGCAACTTGGTCTTGATGTTGGTTGAGTCGTAGGTCTTGAAGAAGGCTGAGAGGTTGGTTGTGAGGAAGGATTCGATGTTGGCTGTGAACTCGGTTGAGAAGTGGGCTGAGAAGAGGGTTGCGTAGAAGGGACAGAGGATGGCTGAGAGGTTGGCCTCGATGATGGCTGATTGGAAGGCTGAGAGCTTGGTTGAGTCGACGGTTGTGCCGAAGGAATACTAGATGGCTGTGAAGAAGGATTCGACGACGGCTGTACAGACGGTTGAGTCGTTGGTTGTGCAGTGGGAATCGAGCTGGGTTGTGATGTAGGTAAGGAAGTTGGTTGAGAGCTAGGTATTGAACTTGGCTGACCAGTTGGCGAAGATGAAGGTTGAGACGAAGGCTGAGAACTTGGTTTTTCAGATGGTTGCGAGGTGGGCTGGGTTGAAGGTAGCGAGGTGGGTTGAGATGATGGAAAAGACGAAGGTTGAGAAGTAGGTGTTCCAGAAGGCTGCGAACTCGGTACCCCCGAAGGTTGAGAAGAAGGTACGGTCGAAGGTTGAGAAAAAGGGCAAGAACTTGGCTGCGAAGAAGGTTGAGTGGTTGGTTGCGACGATGGTCGAGCAGATGGCTGAGTAGTGGGTAAAGAAGAAGGTTGTGCCGAAGGCAAGCTTGAAGGTTGAGCTGAAGGACGTCCAGAAGGCTGAGAAGTCGGAATAGAGCTGGGTTGGCTGGTTGGTTGGGAGGTCGGCAAAGAGGAAGGTTGAGTGGAAGGGACACCGCTTGGCTGAGAAGATGGTTCAGAGCTTGGTTGAGCGGAAGGGTCACATGTTGGTTGACCAGACGGAATCCCTGATGGCTGACTTGAAGGGTGAGTAGAAGGTTGCGATGAAGGAGCAGAGGAGGGCTGTGAAGTCGGTAGAGAAGAAGGTTGGGAAGAAGGTTGCCCAGTAGGCATCAAAGATGGCTGACCAGAAGGAAAAGATGACGGTTGTGAAGTAGGAAACGCTGAAGGTTGTGATGATGGAAGAGCACTAGGATCGCTGCTTGGTTGACCGCTTGGACTTCCAGAAGGCTGACTACTTGGCAACGAGGAAGGTTGCGATGATGGTCGATTAGATG
>VFQN01004959.1_pt1 | contig 16896 bp, 28 predicted proteins | sample 3512371 | NCBI WGS metagenome assembly VFQN01 (sample SAMN10412370, study PRJNA504923) | tailings metagenome | isolation source: Replicate 2 from Balatoc abandoned mine | place: Philippines: Itogon, Benguet | collected 2017-08-28 | reverse complement strand
CCTGGACGCAGGGGTTGTTGTGCAGCTCGTGGTCCAAGCTGAACTCCACCGAGTCCTGCACCAGCGCCTCCGCCACGCCAGCCGCTCGACAACCGCCAGGTTGGCCTGGGCCGACACCTGCATAGAGTATGACGATGCATGCGTAGCGGCGTCACAACGAACGGTACGGTGCGACGTGTGCAGACACACCTGCATAAGTAATGCACGGCAAAGATATACGGTCATGACAAAGAGCATCCAGCAAAGGAGTTAGGGTCCTGTTGGAACACTAAGCCAAATCACGCACCTTCATCTCCTTGTTCTTGTCCACCACGTTCTTGACCTGGGTGCGCAGGGTCGGCAGCCACGGGAAGACGGCCACCTTGAGCTGCTCCAGCTCCTCGGCCGTGAGCAGGTACGAAATGAGGAAGCGCATGGTGAGGGCTGGTGAGGGGTATCCCCTGGTTCTGGTTGCCTGGACGAAACCAACCGCCCGACCGATGTACAGCAGGTTGCTTTTCCCTTTTCCAGTGCGTCAGTTCGGCGTCGGTTCAAACAGCTGCGGTTCCCTAGGACATATAGCAACAGCCTACGAGACCGTGTTGCCCAAGATACGCGGCAGCTCGCAACCTTGCTGCAGTCTAAGCGCGATTATGTCATAACAACCTAGGGCGTAAAGCTGTAGAGCCGTAAAGGACCCTGACCGCCCTCTGGTCTCGATCCTAACCGAACGTCACCAAACAGGCTCTAGGACGCGGTATCCGAAATGATTATCGCTTTGGCAGTCATGGGAGTATAGCAAAAGAGTCAAAAAGAATGCGAACGCCTACACGATATGCCCGCGCCAAGCCTGGCCTGCCTGTTCCCTCGCTCCTCTTGGCCGTCACGTTGCTCGTGGCTATCGGCGTGATGATATGGTCCTTACGAATTGGTAAGATGCCGCCATAAAAACTTTACCCAGCAACCCAGTCACCCGGCAGTCACCCCGGCTGTCCCGGCCACCCTTAAAGCCCTGCACCGCCACCCCCTCGTCGCCCTGCGCAGTGCACCACGACCAGGAGGCATTCGTAGTCCAACCGCGTACATTTGGAGAAGCTGGCACTGCCATTGTGCTCGGCGGGGGTGACGCGAAGCAGGCGGAGGAGCAGCGACGGCTGCAGGAGGGTGGGGGGGCCGGGTCAGGGTCAGCTGGGGGGAGTGGGGCTGCTTCCGGGGGCAGCACGGACCAGTGCCACGTCGACCCCAATAACGAGTACCATGGGGACGTGGTAACATGGGGCGACAAGAACATGCAGGTGAGCCATGTTTAGGCGTCTACAAGTACGCCGCGGACGGCGCTGCTGTGGCGCGCGAAGCCTGCTCTCCGCCCAAGCGTTTGGGGCGGCCTGGCACCTCAAAACGCAGCAGCATGTCCCGCTCCTACCCTTGTACGACAGCGCCTCACCACACCCGCCAACTTGACCCCGCCCCAACAACCGCAACACCTTTCTTGTATGCGTTCTCAGGCCTCGGCTGCAGACTGCTGCGCCTCCTGCCGCTCCACCCAGAACTGCAACATATGGGTGTACTGCGGGGAGGAGGGTGGCTGCGGCAGCAGACCCAAGGTGCGGCCGCGCCTTGGCGCCCGAGCGTCGCACCTAAACGCGAATGAGCTGTTGCACAGTAATGTGCAGACTGCTCCTGATGACTGCACGCTGCACAACAGGTTACTGTTCGCATGGCACCCCGTACAGTGGGTACCAGGAAGCAGCTCAACAACGTACCCGAGACCCTTTTCCCATCTCGGTTACCGGCTTACCGCGTACACGACATGCATTGCCGCCCCTTGCCTCTGCCATGCCACGCGTCGGCATGTACGCCACGCTGTCGCGCAGAGCGAGTGCTGGCTGAAGAACAACAAGTTGTCGTACGTGATGGACATGCGCGGCAAGGGGCACAGCGGCATCAGCTGGACGGCGGGCGCGGTGTACAGCCCGGAGGAGTACGCCACGTACGAGCGGGGCCACGCCGCCGCGCTCAAGGTACAGCCTGATGTACACCGTACATGCCGTCCTGCCTAGCTACCTGTGTACGGCACACCTGTTCCGCGCGTCGGCCAGCGAGGTCCACGGCTGAGCAGCAAGTGTGCAATGGCACGTGCGCAATCCACGGCGCGCGCACAACTAGGTTGCGTGCACTGCTGCTGCCTCTTCTTCGCACCTCCTCCTCCTCAACCATTCTTTAGTAATATGATTTTGGATGTTTTCACTCAGTGGCAGCCGTCCCTTTCCCCTGTGCTCTTGGCCGCAATCAGGCCGAGGCGGACCGGTTGAAGGCCCTCAGGGAGGATCCAGAGCTGCCGTTGGTGGGTGCCAGCCTTGTGGGTGTGGCTGTGGGTCTCGGCACTCAGCGTACGCGTGTGTAGCCTCATCGGCGTGGCTATGGGTTTCAGTAGTGCCGGCAAGTCTGGGCAAGCCGCCTGGACTGGTCACCAGGGGCACCAAGCGCCATGCCGGCCAGACCGCACGGATGCAAGCAGCTGGTGCTTAAAATAACGTTGCGCACTGCGGTTTGTGCGTAAGACTGTTGACTGGGCCTGATGGCGGGGTGACATGGGGGCAACGCGCACTAATACGGGACCCGTCGGCCCAACAGCGGAGTACGATAGACGACATGGTGAAGACAGCATCGGCGCTGTGGAAGGGGAGGCCATGGTGCCGAGATGTGGCAAGGGCGTGGGCCGGCTAGCGGGGTCGGGAGAAGCCCGGGAGGGGCTGGGAGGAGAGAAGTTGATGCACGGGGTCCGGGGACACGGACCGTGTGCCGTGTCCCACACTGGGTGCTTGATCAGCCACCGCGGCCACCAGGGGCGCTAGACCCGCGTGCTCCCTCCTTTCCGACCTCGTTCTCCCTCCGGCCCCCAGGTGTGGGTGGACGTGGCGCTCAACGGCACCAAGATAGGCCGCATAGAGTACGTGCTGTTCGTGAAGGAGTCGCCCCGGGCAGCGGAAAACATGCGGCTGCTGTGCAGCGGTGGGTGGGTAGGGCTAGAGAGGGGGGAGGACGCTGCTGTGCCATGGGCTGCTGTGCAGGTAGGTACCTTGGACTAGCAGCAGACCCGAACAGCACGTGGGTGTGGCTGGCTGCTTGGTATCTAAAATCGGCTTGCTGGGCTCCTGTTGAACGCGGGGATGGGCCGCGTTTGGCCCCCGGCCGCCTGTCCGGAGAAGGGGCGGCCCTGCTACCGCCGGGGCTCCGGCCACGTTGCGACGTGCGGCAATAACTCGTGCAACGCAAAGTGCACCACCTCCGGGTGAGCATCGTGTTCATATGCCATGGCGGTGCCGCAGGCGAGCTGGGGAAGGACAGCAGCGGAGTGCCCATCCACCTCAAGGTGCGGTCGTAGCGGGGAAGCATGTCGAGAGTTGCAAGGTGCGCGCTTTCAAAGGCAGCACGCTCGCTTCCCTGGGTCCGCAACACCACGACACCAACACGCCGTTCGCGCAGGCAGCATTTCCCTGTGCTGCTTTTGCGCCGTAGGATGGGTGTGTGCACCGGTAAGGATGCACGGGGCTATACGCTCTTGTTGATATCACGCTGACAGTGTGCCGCCATGCCCTTCCTGCCCCTGCTCCTTGAACTGCAGGGATCCTACTACTACCGCATTATAGGTGAGCGGAGCAGTGTCCCTATGTACGGTGCTGTCCCTGGGCTGTCTCCAGGGCAGTCCCCATGACAGCAGCTGCACCTGCGGCACCTCCGCGCCTCCTCAGCATAAGGACGTGCACCGTCCCCCCACCTCCCATGAACCTCCGCGTTGCCCAGACGTGCTACCCAACTACGCGCCACGCTCACTGCCATCCAGGGCTCTGCCTCCCCCAGCAACCCTCGTTTTACTGTCCTCTATTGCAAATCCACCACACACCATAATCTATATCACTGACGTGCCTTGCGTCCGTAAACCCCACTGCAGACCGCTTCATCGACCAGACGGGTGCCGCTGTTGACGGCATCTACGGCGGTGACTTCCACGACGACCCCGGGGGGCTGGCGCTGCAGCACGACAGGAAGGCAAGACAGGGGCACGGCCTTGACCCATGCGGGGACACACCCACCGGGGGGTCGGAGGGGGGCACGCTGTCGGGGGGGGGGCGCAGTGTAGACGGCGGCCCCACACGTGGGCTGGCTCAAGTAGGACGGGACGGCAAGGCCCTGTCCTATGCGGGGATACGTTCACAGGGGGGCCACGCCGCACAGGGAGGAAGGGTGCTATAGGCGACGACCCTGGGGGGCTGGCGCTACAGCACGACAGGAAGGCAAGCGGGCGCTTCCCTGCGATGCTACATACGGCGGCGGACACGTGTGTGCTAGGCTGCTGAAACGAACGCTGCCCGTGCCGCTGGCCGACTGGCCTGCCGGCTGGGCCAACCCGCGACCCTTTCTTCAGTGCACATGGATGGCCTCACTCAACCCCCAACCAAGCGCCTGCTCGCTGTGCGTTGCATTGCCAGGTTACGCCGTTTCATTAGGCTGCACTCCTCCGGGCCTGCTGTTCATGGCCAATAGCGGGCCCAACACCAACGGCAGCCAGTGAGTGGTGCAAGTGTAGTGTAAGCGACGGGGTGTGTATTAACGCACATGTGTTGGCACCCCCAGGGCTTGCTGTCCATGGCCAACAGCGGCCCCAACACCAACGGGGGGCACTTCTCCACCGTCATGGGCCCGGCGCACCACCTGGACGGAAGCTACACCATATTCGGGGAGGTGGTCAGCGGCTTCGAGGTGGGTGGTGGGGTGGGGGTCAGGCGGCGGAGGCGGCGAACGCGCTGCTCCGCTCGCAAAGCAGTAACCCATGATAACACAGATCAACAGACCCAGGCATGTCGTCACGCTGCGTCTACGCCCCGCCCTTTTCCAGGTTGCGCAGGCGGTGAACGCGCTGTTGCGCTCACAAGGCAAAACCTTGCGCGACCGCCACGTGACAGACCGGCGCACGTTAGTGGCGCGTCGCCCACCCTTTCCTCCCCAAGGTTGCACAGGCCGTCAACGCGCTGTCCCGCTCATAACGCAACCCTGTACAGTGATTCAAGTAGGAGACGTACGCACCTTGCCCACGTTCCGCCCCTTCCGCGCCCTGCCCCAGGTTGCGGAGGCCGTCAACGCGCTGTCCCGCGGCCACGCGCACAGCGAGCTGCTGCACTCCAAGCTGGCGCAGGTCGTGGACGCGGGCCAGGAGCGGCCGGGCAGCCACGTGTCCACGCCGCAGTACAGGGCGGTCATCGAGGCGGAGAAGCGGCGCGTGGCGTGGAGGAAGTGGGTCGGGCTGGGGGGCGCCGGGCGGGGGCAGGGGCGCGTGAGGTTTGCTGGGTGCATTTGGGTGGGGAATGGGGCATCCAGGGGGCCTGTGAGGCAAGGGTTAAGGGAGCGATGCGTGCAGCTGGGACCCCCAGCCAGACCTACGACCCTCAGGCTGTGACCTTACCGTGGCACGCAAGGCGACTGTGATCCCAGGTACTGCGCCACCACACACGCGCGGCCCCCCTGCATGAGCCATGCCCCTTTTGCTACTTCTGTTCCCCGCAGCAAGCTGAGCTACTCGGAGCAGACCCGGCTGCGCGGGCTGTTCGAGGACAAGTCCCTGCCGCTGGTGTACTTTGACGTGAGTGCATGCAGGGCCACGTATGATCAGTGTGCGACAGGGGCATGGGCGGGTAGCGGGAACCTACCTCCCTGCCGCTGGTGCACCGCAGTAGTATTGTGAGCGGTGTGGGGGTGGGCCCACGGATAGCCCCTCGACGCGGACCCTCCTCCCCCCTGCTCGCGTGGGTGAAACGTTTAAGCCTCATCATCGACCACGTCGATCCACAGACGGTGCCTGTCTTCCTGCCGCCTGATCCCCCCTGCCTCCCCAGGTTGCCATCAAGGGTGTGTACGCTGGGCGCATAGAGATGGCGCTGTTCGCCAAGGCGTCGCCCCTGGCGGCGGAGAACTTCAGGCTGCTGTGCACAGGTGGGGGCCGGGGGGGGAGTGGAGAGCACGGTTGGGCACGTGGAGGGTGTACGACATGTGGGACGGGGGAGTGTGACGCAAGTACTGGCAGCCGAGGACTTCCGGCTGCTACACGGTACACAGGTTGGCTTTTGGGGGTCAGGGACACCCAGGGAGAGCAGCGTGTGGGGAAAGATAGGATGGCACGGCACGTGGACGGGCAGGTGCGGCGCGGGGGATCGCCGGGAGCTGTTGCCCACACTCCTGCCTGAACAGGAACGCGGCGCGAGTAGCGCAGATCATTGCACGGGAGCGGGTGCCACTTCCGCAGTACATATGACTTGCAAGTTGGGGAAATATGGCACCTTGTTGCTTGCGTGCCTGTTGCGCAGGCGAGGCTGGTGTGGCGCCGACTGGGCACGAGGGCGCCGGGAAGCCGTACCACTTCAAGGTGGGGGAGGGGGCAGGGATGGAGTGCTCGTTCATTCCCAGTTAGCGTTGAGGGAAAGGGAGGGGGCCACGAAACGGGGCGGGAGCGGACGTGTGGGCTGGGACTTGGGCGTGGAAAGGTCCGCAAAGGTATGCCTGGCGAGCACGGAGGGAAGCGCGTTGCGGCGCACTCATGGGGCTACGGTAGCCCGTGCAAAGTACGGCATCCGGGGACGGCGTAGCGTGGCGGGGTAGGAGAATGTGGCGTGTATGGAGGTTCTGTTCCCTGCTGGCATGAGGAGCGCAGGCGGCTGAGGTGCGGTAGGACGTGCCCTGGCGCAAGCGTAGCGCACTCTCGCCTGACACGGACACTAAGTGGTGTCTTACAATCTACTCCCCCCCTTGCATGCACCGCACCGTTAAGGGTCTCTACCAGTGCCGCGTTGCCTAACGCAAATCAAAGCACCCTTTCTTGGTACATCGGTCTGCCTTGTCCGCAGGGCGTGTACTTCTACCGCATCATCGAGGGCTTCATCGACCAGGCGGGGCAGAACACGGACTCGCCCCTGGGCGGCCTGTTCAGGGACGACCCGGGGGGCCTGCAGCTAAACCACACGCACATGGTGGGGCCACGGGGGCATGCGGCATGGGGCCGAGGGCAGGGGCCTTGGGTCGAGGTAGCGTGTTGTGCGAAACATGCAAATAAGCCAACCCCGGAGCCCCGAAGGGGGGCGCTGGGAGGCAGGCGGCCGGGTGCTGGGTCCACAACGGCAGCGCCACGGTACGGCTTGGCATGGCGTGACCGACGGTCGAAAGGGTGTGTCCTAAACGACCGTGCAGCCGGGGCCGCGGGCGCATCACCTACCGTACGGTGTGTCATGACTGTCTCTTTCGGGCACATGCAGGCCTCCCCCATGCGGTGTCCTACATTGCACCTGACCTCGGGAACTCGTCTTAGCGTACGGTATTTCCCACAGCAACCCTCACCCTACCGCCCTAAGCTACCATACGGTACCCAACAATCCAACATGGGCTCGTTACCCACACCTCCCCCAGGGCCTGCTGTCCATGGCCAACGTGGGCCCCAACACCAACGGCGCCCACTTCTCAATCATCATGGGCCCTGCGCACCACCTGGACGGCAGCTACACCATATTCGGGGAGGTGGTCGACGGGTGCGTCTGCGGGGGGGCACAGGGCGGGGCGCAAGGGTGTGGGCAAGGGCAAGAGTATGGCCATGCGCAAGCAAGCCAGAGGTGGATGTCTGCGCTCAGTCTGTGGTTGCAACCGGTCTTCACCGCTGTGGTGTGTAGACTGATTCGCAGGTGGGTTGCTTGCTGTATACCGGTACACGCACCTGCAAGAACTTTTCCCCCTCGTGTGCTACCACCCATTAGGCACAACGTGGCGTACGAGATCAACGCCCTGGCGCACGGGGAGCCGGGCAACGAGCACTCGGGCAGCAAGGATGCGCAGGTGAGCAACTGAGGATGCTGCTGTGTCTGTAGTGCATGCACTACCTGGAGTTCCTTACTAGCACGGCTCCGTCTACACAGCTTGGTCGTGGCTAGCAGTGCGCAGCGGTTTACGGTGGTGCACGGGCGGGTGCGTGCCATGTGGACGCGCGGGCTAGACCGTGCTTGCGGGAGTGTGCGGGGCGCTTGCGGCGCTGTGGCTGCGGCCTTGCGGGTCTGCGTCGCGCCCCTGCCGTGCTTTGCTGCGCACATGCTGCACTCCTCATCACACACGCCTAACCCATAGGCGTTGGCATGCGCGGCAAAGGCGTCACTACTTGCAGTAGCATGGCTGCAAGGAGTGGGCTACAGACTTTCCCTGCTATGTTGCTCGCACGCGTTTCGGCCTGGGGGTGAGCGTTGCGTCCTGCTGTGCGCTGCTGCTGCCCCCCAGATCATCGACAGCGGGCAGCTGCGCCCCGGCACCTACACCTCCTCGGCCGAGTACAAGAGGGCCATTGCGGAAGAGCGGCAGCGGCTCAAAGACAAGGCGGCAGGGGGCAAGGCGCGGTGAGGCGCTGCGGCCTGCCGCTGCGCTTAATGCATACGCGCATGTGGGTACGGACTGCGACGAGATTAGCGATGTGCGCTGAATCCTGAACGGTGGGGGCGGGGCATGCATGCTCGCATCCGTGCGTGCGTGCATGCTGGTACGGTAGCGACTCGTTGCATACAGGAGGTTGAGCAGTGTGTGCTGGTGTACTGCTGGACCTCTGCTCGTTGGGAAGTGGTTTTACGGGCTATGCACGCTGTACAATGGCAGCGTATCTTGCTTGTGGGAGAGGATGAAAAGCGATATCAATGACAACGGTCTGGCGCTACGGCAAACCCGGCTGCCATGCATGAACACAGGCTATGTCGGTGGGCGAACTGGCGAGTCTGGTGGACCTGGAGGTACCCCATGAGGAACACACGCCCTGTGTGCCCGCGTGGCCGCATTTGGTGCTGCACCACAGTAGTTAAATATATCCGATTAAGGTATTGCGTCTCCGGTAATCAATTGTCCACGTCAAACCCGTCGAAGGTGTGTTTGGGGTGACGCCGAGTCCTTCCGACCCATGGGTCCGCCTGTCTGCCGCAGCTGCACCTGCACCCAACACCGTAGAGCAGGAAGCTAGGTGTGGGCACATGGCACATAAAGCAGGTTACTGCCGCAATTACATGTTTTGTCAGCTCAAAGCATTCGCTATGCTATGTCATGCCTCCATGCACCGCGCATGCACAAGCGGGTTTTGCATGCAGCCGTGACCGCGCCAAAGTCGCTGGCAAAACATGCAACAAAGGCATCACTCCAGAAGCACACAAGATAATCGTTTCCTTGCTCGTTAACAAAAAGCAATTCACGGTACTGGGGACCTTCCCGCGTCCTCGCAAACCCGCTAGCAATTAGTACCGGTGCTTCCATAATGCATCTTGTCCGAAGCAGAAGCCTTGGCAAACCCTCAGACCCAACGCACGGCTCCGCACTGCCTCGCAACCGTCTCTTCTACGACGACACAGCTCAGCCATGCGACCGCTACCACGGCGTTGCGACAGCGTCCTGCTGCCCACCATCGCGGTAGTCAGCTTGAGCAATAACGGTAACAGCTGCCCACCAGGCTGCTTCAAGCTCATCAACAGTGGATGCGGTGGGCCGGACGTTGCGCCGAGGGTGTCCCAGGGCGCTGGCCGACGTGAAGGTGCGTTCTGTGTTTTAAGCTTTTAACCAGGAATGCATACGATAGTGCGCTATATCTCTTCTCTGTATGCATGTGGCGCTGGCAGGTTGCAGCGAGCACCCTTGAGCAGCACACCGGCGCGCTCAGTGAGCGGTGCTCCAGGGGCACGGCAGCTGTTCGTCTCGAGCACGGTCCGCCCACTTGGCAAGGAGCTGAGCTGCGCTCTTCCGTGCCGTGTTGCCCTGACCTCACCACTCCCCTGTTGCTGCCTGCATACATCAGTCCACAACCCCCGCGTGTCCTTACCTGCCTTTGCAGGTGACCATCGGAGGGCTGCAGCCGTCGGGTGCGGGGACCACGGTCGGGCAGAGACTGCAGCCGTGTCACAGAGGGAGGCCAGCTCAGTGTCGCGCTGTGCGACAGCGCAGGGCCGCTGGTCGGTGCCACCGCCACCACCGCCGCCGCCGCTGCTGCCATCCCCCGCTACCCCATCATCTTCCTCGCCTGCCAGCGTTGACACCCCGCCGGCGCAGCAGGGCCCCCTCCCTGTGACCCAGTCGCTTCCCGCCCCCACGCCACCCGCACCCCGGGACACCTCTTAGCTTCCTGATGAGGTTCCCAGTGGCGATATCAGTACACTAGTGGACCACAGCTGTCGAGAGCCGCAACCGCCGTCGCACCAGCAGCACCAACAGCAGCAACAGCAGCAGGAGGAGCCCGCACGCCAGCCCCCAGCCCTCGCCCCTGCTCAGGAAAATCTTAGCGCGATGCCCCTCAGCCCCCTCGCGATTCCATCAAGCACTCTGCAACTCAGTTGTACGACACAGCAGGCGCAGCAGGGAACCTCCCCTGCTGCCTCACCGGACCCCTACAGCCCATGCATCAGCGGCCCGCAGTGTGTGGACTTCGGCCTGGCAGACCTGCTCGCCCTGCCCACCTCCCCGCCGCCAAGGGGCCCGTCGTACTTCGAGGCAGCTATGGAGGGCTATGATGATGAGATGGTCAGAGGGGCAGCAGTGGGTAGACGACGGGGTGGCGTGAAGGTGGCGCGCAGCGTGGACGGGGCTGCAGACGGGGTCAGTGGTCTTGGCGGTTCAGCTTGTGCGTGCGGCTCCCACAACATGCGATGCCGCTGCCCCTGTGGGGAGCACCTGCGACGATGGACGCGGTTACGGCAGCCCGCAACACAGCACCAGACGCAGCAGGAGCGAGACACACGCCTCGGTGGGCCTGGTGGGCGGCGGTGGGGGCGGAGGCAGCCAGGCGGAACGCAGCCCTGCCCTCAGTGACGTGAGCTGCGGGACGGTGGGCACTGCATCGTTGGACGCTGCGTTCGCCGCGCTGGGGCATGAGACGCCTGGGGGCAGCGAGAACATGTGTGGAGCTGAGGGGGAGGGCGCTGGGGCTGTGGAGAGCCAGCGGCAGCAGCTGCTGCTGCAGCCCGTTCCTGGGCAGCGATGGTGGGGGCTTGCGAAGCGGGGCAGACGGCGGAAGGCAGCGTGGCTGGCACATGCCTCCAGGTGCGGGCGTGAGCAGCTCGGGGGACAGGGAGGCACCGGGGGGAAGCTTGGCGGGGGCGCGGCTAGGCACGCCGCCCAGAAGCGGCAGCAACGGAAGCAACAGTAGCAGCAGCAGCAACAGCAGCATGTGGGGCTGGCTGGTGCAGCTCCTGATGAGTCCTGGGGCAATGGACGGCGGCTCGCACGGTGTGGGTGGTGGAGGGGGCGTGGGTGGGAATGTGGGCAAGGGTGTGGATGCGGCGGGCAGCAGCGGTGGGAACAGAGCGAAAGGGCAGGGGTCATCGGGGCGGCGGGGGAGCACGCGGTGGAGTGGCAGCTTGCGGAGCTGGCTGGGGCTGGGCGGGGAGGGCAGCGGGGCGGAAGTGGACGGTGGGGTGGAAGGTGCTGGGTGGTGTGGTGCGGGGCGAGGCGGGGTCTGGGTCGGGGTGCGGGGGTGCAGGCGGCGGATCGAAAGGGGGGAAGCGGCGAGTGGGCGCGGTTTTGGGGTCCGGTGCTGCAGGTGCTGTAGAGGATGTCGATGCGTGCGACGTGGCGCGCTCCCTGAACTTCGGTGTGTAGGCATGGCAGCGTAGCTGGGACTCAGGGGGTAACGGTGCCACGGTTATTACCGTGGGGAATGGGGCATACCGGCATGGTGCAAGTTGTAGGCGTGACCCACTTCGAAGGTGTTCAGCTGTATGCGTATTTGTGGGCGGTCTGCTGCGGTGGTTTGCGGTGAAACCGGATGAAGAGATGTGGTAGGCCAGGCACGTCCATGTCCATCGGCAGAACGCAGTGTGTAATGTGCGTGTTGGTCTGCAGACCTGACGGTGCCTTTCGTGCATACCGGTAACGCCACACAATGCGCAAGTGGAGCAAAAGGAGACCAACGCGGCAATGCTGTCGTATTACACTGCCAGTTCACGAGCACCCTGTCGTCCATGCATTGTTCATGTACACTATCCACAACTATGGGGAGGCAAGCATGGCCACAGTTACTGGTCTCTGCAGAGCAGGCTACACCGCCCGGACGCAAGCCGCATGACACCTTCCCCGACCTGCACCTGACCCACACAGCCCATCCAGTATTACTGCAGCAGCCCGCTTCGGGCCGCATTCACGCTCCTGCACCAGCAAACAGCCGCGCAAACAGCATACCATGCACTGCTACTCAGACAAAACGATACATTACTGCTGTACAACAGGGACGCTGCCTTTCATGCACCGAAACAACAAGGTTGCCAGTCACCACAGTTCACACGGCATCCTGCTTGCTGCTGCTGCTGCTCCTGCCACCGCTGGACCTGTCCCACAGGTCCCTCTGCCGCACGGTGGCGGTGCCAGGCGGTAGGGCGTTGCCCCACCGCTGTGGCGCACCGCCTGCTTCCAGGAGGCCCGCCGCTCACAGGTCCGAGTCGTGGCGCACCCAGGCCAGGTGGTCGGGCGCCTCCCACACGCTGTCGCCCGAGTGGCGGTTGAAGAAGTAGTGCTGGCTGCAGGCCACAAAGCAGGGTGACGGGGGGAGCACAGGTGAGAAGACGAGGACGCATGTAGAATCAGCATACCGGTATCCAGTTAAACACAGCGGGGTCAGTCGCACCCTGCACATGCCAAGGGGCACGGCACCCCTCCTTTGGCGGGCTCGGCACCGCGGCCCTGTTCCCAAACGCCGTGTCCCATGGCCCCGGCGGCTCACCCGGTGGTGTCGTCCTTGACCTTGGTCCACGCCATCTCCGCGGGCAGGTCCCACACGCTCTCGCCGCTCTCCACGTTGAACCAGTAGGGGCGGCCGGTGGCTGCGGCAGGGCAACAGGGGAGACGCACATGCAAGCCAAGCGGTCACGAGCAGGGGGTTGGGATGCGACAGGCTGCATGCGGCTGGGGCCATAGGCGACTGCCCGCCACGGCCTCAACGACCTGCACGACTGCCTCCTCCTCCGCCGGGTGGCCCCAGCATGCACCGCCCTGGCCCCAAACGCTTCCGCCCCTCCCCACGCCCCCTGCCAGGAAGCACGCACTGCTACGCCACCGCACTACGCAAGAAGCGTTTGTGCCCCGACTGCAGCCATAAAGCACGGAGTAGGGCAGAACATCCTCTGGTGCCCCTTCTTGTGCCCCATGCGCCAACTGTCGCACAACGGTAAGCCCTCGCACCATAGGTACGGCGCCTAGCCGTGCAGCCCGGCGCACAGCGGTGTACAGACAGCCCGCGAGACAGGACTCCCCTTTTTCCCTATCCCTTCCCCTCCCCAGCGCTCACTCTCGTCCTTGAGCTCGCGCCACAGGCTGTGGTAGGTGGGGTCCACCCACGAGTACTCGCCGCTCTTCTCGTTGTACCTGCAGGGGGCCAAACGGCATGGGGACGCGGCGTTCACGAGCCTTGCAGCCAAGGAGGTAAGTGTGCAGGCATGGAACGCAGTAGGCCAAGGGACAGCAAGACTGTCGTGCCTATCAATACAATGCCGCAAAATGCGACGTGGTGAGCGCTGCGCACTCCTGAGGGTAGCAGGACGTCGGCGTCGTCACTGACTGGCTCATGTGTTCACCAGTGCGAAGTGCAGGACAGGGGCAGCGGCAACGGCAGCCGCACGCACCAGCGGATGTTGATGTTGGCCTCAATGCTGGCAGCCAGCTCGGCGGGCAGCTCGCCAGGGGCCTCCAGCTGCGGGAGAGCATTGCATGGGCAAGAAAAAACAAAACAGAGCGTCAGTTGAGCGGCAGACAGTGCGGGAGGGCGCCGCGGGCTCTGCAGGAGAGGGCTGGGCGTGCGGCGTGGAGGAGCGCGTTTGATGGTGGCTTCAGCCGACATGCTTGCTTACTGCTACTCTGGTATTTGATGGAGCTAAAGCGAAGGATGTCAAGGACATGCTCCAGCTAGCAGGGTCAGATCCATCAGGTCGGATCCAATTGATGGACGGGCGGCTGGTATGCTTTTGCAGCTGCTAGGGTGCTTGTGTCTTTGATAATCATCTAAGCAGAACCCAGGTAGCTGGGCAAGGGGTACCAAGGGCGATCCGCTGGCACAACCAGGACGTCTCACCGCCGAGGCGTTGGTCTTGAAGTTGTAGTACATCTCCTGGCCCTCCATGCGGACCTTGACCCAGGCCAGAGCCTGCGACACAGCCACCAATCGGACATAGGACGCAGGGCGAAAGAGCCGGAACGCCGGATGGATGGATGAGCACGGACGCGTCGCTTTCGACATGCGCCTCAAGCAACCCTTGCGAATGCCCCTTGTCCTTCCTTGCAACCGTGCGTTCCGTGCGTTCGTCCCCTTCCCCGCCCATGCCACCCACCGCCGGGATGGTGTGCGTCTCCTGGCCGGTCACGCTGTTGACGTAGCGGATGGGCTGCCCCTGCACGTCCAGGCGGCTCCACGCGCAGCTGGGCGGCGTGTTCCAGCGGGCCTCGGCCGTCTTGCTGTTGAACCAGTAGGCCTCCTCTGCAACACACACAGCACACACACACACGCGGACGCCGCGCATACCGCGTGAACACGACTGCTGGGGCAAGCAGTACCTGTGCTTGGTACGCAGAATGCGTGCAACGCGATTATAGCATCGCGCCGGGCGCAGGGGCCTTAACGCAGGTGCTTGGTTTGACCCAGGCCGCGAGCCACAGACACGTCCCGCCACTGTGTCTAAGGACCAGCTGCCGCAGGTACCGTACAATGAGTATGACGGTTACACGCTGCACGTGTGCGGTGTTTACATGCATACTGCCGAGCAAGGATGCACATCCTTCATGCCCCCGTGTGACCCACCGCTGTCCTTGGTCTCCCTGTCCCAGGTGCCGGGCTCGTCCTCGAAGGCCATGGCGCCGTCCCTGTCGTACGCCTCGATCAGGGCGCGGATCTCGGCCGAGGGGGCGTAGTCGCGGGCGCGCTTGCCGCCCTTGTCGTCCACGTTGGGGTCGGCACCGTACTGCAGCAGCAGCTTGGAGATCTGCGCGGGGCAGCCAAGGGTGCACGGTGGGGTTTGGCGGGGGCGGGTAGGAGCAGGTAGGGAGTGAGGGCGGCATGTGCGGGTGGCGGGTGGTTGGGATGCGACGCCGTGCTGCAGCAGCAGCTTGGAGATCTGTGCAAAATGGTGAGTGGTGTTGAGGGGGGTTGGGATGGTAGGATAGAAGTGGTTGCCATGCGCGGGAAGCAGGTAGGTGAGATGTGGTACCGTACGGCAGCTGCTACTTGGGCCTTTGTTAAAAACGGTGCGCTAAGAGGATGGGGGTGGGGGGGATGGGGTGTGGCAGGGGGGGGCGGGCGGGGAAGGTGCGTTGAAGGCGGGGCGGAGTTTAGGTGAGGTGGGTTCACCGCAGAGCGGCAAGGTGAGGTGGGGGTTGGCAGGAGCTTGAAAATGCAAAGCGATCAGGATACTGAACAGCGATTGTGAGGACGCTAAGGTACGGTATCATGACATCACCAGCAAGCATCTTCCACCGTCGCTATCACGTATGCCCCTTGTTCCCAACTGTCACCCGCCGTACATCGATCAGGTTCTGCTGGAAGGCGACGTGCAGGGGGCTGGCGCCAGAGGCGGGGTCCTTGGACTTGGCCAGGGCGCCGTACTGCAGCAGGGCGTCCACGAAGCGGGTGTCCTTGGTGCGCACAGCCTCCACCAGGGGCAGGCGGCCGGTCGAATCGGGCTGGTTGACGTCCATGTCGGGGGACTGGAGCTCCGCGACAAACGCGTCGTAGGCCCTCTGTGGCAAGCAGCAGAGAAAGCAATGCAGGTTACAGTAAGGGCACGCTCGAGCTTGGGACCTATCGTCTGGTCGAAGGAGCGACAGTAATGCTGCCGTGGCATGGCAACGGAACGAGCAGCACATCGTGGTCATGCATGGGTTGCAAGCTCTGTGAAAAGATCGTAAGTCTTTTTCAGCGGAAAGCGGAAAGCGCTTCCGCGGTCCTCTGCGCGGCGCTGACCTTCTTCATGTGATCGACCAGCTTGTCGGTGAGGTTGACGTTGACAGCAGTCACCCCCAGAATGAGGGCAACAGCCATCAGGCTAAACACAACCGCGCGGGCCATGGCTGCGCGTAGCTTTGCTGGCCGACGTGCTCGACTCTGAACCTCGGTCAGCAAGCAGGAGGACGAAAGTCCAGGTGTTAACACTGCCTGGGTAATGCCAGCAAGTATTTGACGCCCGTCTATGAAACTCCACTGTGGAAACCAGCGCGGCGTACTCATACTTGTCCGGCTGCACGACGGGCAGAATCCCCTCATTGTAACCAGCACCCGACACAGTCAGGAATGTGCAGCCATCTATGTATTTTGTTTTTATATACTTGTAGACCTGATCAGTCATGTCGCACGCGTCACGGCGGGCACAAGGCAGCGCTAGACAGGCCGCGTGTCCAGGCTATGTACAGGAACGTCTGAAACACATACGGTTATGAAACGGCATATAGCGTCGTGATGCACCAGCACGGGCAGGGGTAGCCAACGAACACCCCACTGGCCCACCACTCACCTGCGCTTTCCCTGAGCCGGTGCGTCCCCCTGTGTTCAGCTCTGGCCTCTATAGAATCTCACCTCATCTTCTTCATGACACTGCTGTCCCGTTAGTGGCAATTCTCCCCCAAATTCCATTGCAGGACGATAATTTGCTGGTCTCGAGAACGAGTTTATGCTGTTAGTAGGGACAGGGGGGAATGAGGATTTTAACACCCGACCCGGTTTCACCAACGAAAAATAATCGCAGTCATGGGAGGCACGCATGGTGGTGTTGTGGTGTCTGGTGGGGGGCAGAACCAGGGGCAGGACATACAATTCCTTGGGCGCAGTCGCACGGGCTCTGTTTTGCACTGCCGCTGGAGCCGAAGACGGACATGTCAACCCCTCCTCCAAGACCA
>VFQN01004958.1_pt1 | contig 16898 bp, 17 predicted proteins | sample 3512371 | NCBI WGS metagenome assembly VFQN01 (sample SAMN10412370, study PRJNA504923) | tailings metagenome | isolation source: Replicate 2 from Balatoc abandoned mine | place: Philippines: Itogon, Benguet | collected 2017-08-28 | reverse complement strand
TCCTCGTTCCGCGCATGGTACCAGACGCCGACCTCGTCGAAGAGAGGCCGCTGCTTGCGCATGAAGCGCAGTTCGGGAGGAAGACGACGCTCGACCAGGTCGCGGAAAGCGGCCCGGAAGTCGTCGTCCGACATCGCATTCCAGTCGGTCGCCATCAGATCGTGTCCTTGAACACCGCCGGGCGCTTCTCGATGAAGGCGCGCATGGCCTCCTTGGAGTCCTCGTGACGGGTCATCTCGTTGGTGAGGTTCTGCTCGAAGCGGTAGCCTTCGCGCAGCGGCATCGAGCCGACCGTGTTGATGGCGCGCTTGGCAAGCGAGAGCGCCTTCGGGCTCTTGGAGGCGATGTTGCGGGCGAGCTTCATCGCCTCTTCCATCAGGTCCTCGAGCGGCACGCAGGCCTCGATGATGCCGCGGCGGTAAGCCTCGGCGGCCGGCACGCGATAGCCGGTGAGCACCATGCGGCGGGCGAGCGACTTCGGGAAGATGGTGGTGATGTGGCTGACGCCGCCCATCAGGCCGATGTCGATCTCCGGCAGGCCGAACACGGCGTTCTCGGAGGCGACGATGATGTCGGCAGCGATGACCGGGCCCATGCCGGCGCCGAGTGCGGGACCATTGACGGCAGCGATCACCGGACGGTTCTGCTCCATGATGCAGTTGGTGACCTCGCGGGCGCGGCGCATGTGGCGGTAGGTCTCGCCCTTGATGTCGCCGACGGCCTGGCGGTTCTTGATGTCGGCGCCGGCGGAGAAGATCTTCTCGCGACCGGTGATCACGATGCAGCGCACCTCCGGCGTATCGTTCAGTTCGTCGAACACCTCCAGCATTTCTTCGGAGAAGTCACGCGAGTAGGCGTTGACCGGAGGGCTGTCCATCTTCACGAGCGCGATATGGTCGGCGATGTCGACCTTGATCAGATTGTTACGCATAGCATTTCCTCCCGCGGTTAGGCCGCGCGTTCCACTTCGACGAATTCCAGGCGCATCGCTTCGGGCTGGCCGAGCGTCGCGCTGAGCGCGATGGCGCGCTTCAGGTAGAGGCCGATGTCGTGCTCATCGGTGAAGCCCATGGCGCCGTGCAGATGCACTGCGCGGCGGCAGATCGAGGTCGCCGCATCACCGCAGCGGGCCTTGGCCGCGAGCACGGCCATGGCCGCTTCCTTCGCATCGTCTTCCGACTGGCGCACGACCGCGTTGACGACGGAAGCGCAGGCGAACTCCGCGTCGCTCCACATCTCGACCATGCGGTGCTGCACCGCCTGGAAGCTCGCAATCGGCTTGCCGAACTGGATGCGATCCTTGGTGTAGGCGATCGTCATCTCGATGGCCTTGCTGGCAATGCCCGCAAGCTCCGCCGCGATAGCGATCCGCGCATTGGTCACGGCGGCTTCCACGAGCGCGGCGACGCTCCGGCCGCGAGCGATCACGCGGTTGGGCGCGACACGGCAGCGCTCGAAATGCAAACGGCCAATGGCCGCGCCGTCGACGCCCGCCTTCTCCGACACAGAGAAGCCCGAAGCATTCGAGGGCACAGAAACGACCAGCGCCTCGCTGCCGGCATCCACGACAACCAGGAAATCGGTCGCAGAGCTCGCGCCGTCGACGAAGTGGCGATCTCCAGTGAGCACGACGCCGTCCGCGTCCACGGCCGCCTTGAGCGGCGCGCCATGCGCATGTTCCGACGGATCCTGCCAGGCAGGCGCGACGAACAGCTCGCCGGAAGCAAGGCCCGCCGCGAGACGGTCGCGCTCGGCGGAGGCCGGCGCGTCGCGCAGAAGAGTGGAGACAAACACGGCGCCCGCGCCGACCGGCTCGGAAATCAGCGCCCGCCCCAGGGACTCCGAGAGCACAGCCTGTTCGGCGAGGCCGAGACCCGCGCCGCCGAGATCCTCAGGCAGCAGCAGGCCGGTCCAGCCGGCCTCGGCCATGGAGTTCCAGAGATCACGGTCGACATCGGCCGACCTGGCACGCTTGGCGCGCAGGGATGCTGCTCCCGGCTGACGCGACGCCAGCGTCGCCACGCTGTCGCGCAGCATCGCAAGCGTGCCATCGGGATCGTCGAAAACTGTCTGCGGCATCATTCCTCCCGGATGGGGCCGTACTGTCGCGCGAAGGCTAGGCGATCAGGCGGCGTGGCACAATCACTGCATCGATGTGCAGCATACTTTCACGGATGTGAATCGAGTCAGGCGGGCAGCGCGTGATTCCTGAACTGGTCGCGCAGCTTCGTCTTGAGGAGCTTGCCGGTCGCGGTGTGCGGGATCTCGTCGACGAAGGCGACGTCGTCGGGCAACCACCATTTGGCGACACGGGTGGACAGGAAGTCGAGCAATTCTTCGCGCGAGGCCTCGACGCCGGGCTTGCGGACGACGATGAGAAGCGGGCGCTCCTGCCATTTCGGATGCGGCAAGCCGATCACCGCCGCCTCCTGAACGGCAGGATGGCCGACCGCGGCATTCTCCAGGTCGATCGAGGAAATCCACTCGCCGCCGGACTTGATCACGTCCTTGGAGCGGTCGGTGAGCTGGACGTAGCCCTCGGCGTCGATCTTGGCGACGTCGCCGGTGGCGAACCAGCCATCGGCATCGAGGACATCGCCGCCCTCGCCCTTGAAATAGCCCTTCGTGACCCAGGGGCCGCGCACCTTGAGGTCGCCGGAGACCGAGCCGTCCATCGGCAGGTCGGAACCGTCTTCGCCGGTGATCTTGATGTCGATGCCGTAGACCGGCCTGCCCTGCTTGGCCTGGATGTCGATCTGGTTGTCCACCGGCAGGTCTTCGTGCGCCGGCAGCAGGTTTCCTATCGTCGCGACCGGGCTCGTCTCGCTCATGCCCCAGGCATGCAGGACGAAGACGCCATGGTCGCGGCGGAACCGCTCGATGATGGCGCGCGGCGCGGCCGAGCCGCCCACGACTACGCGCTCGAGCCTGAGCTTCGACACGTCGAGGCCAGGCGTGTCGTCGATATGCTTGAAGAAGCCGAGCCAGACGGTCGGGACGCCGAGCGAGAAGGTGCACTCCTCCTCGACCGCCAGCTCGAACAGGCTCTTGCCGTCGAGCTTCGGCCCGGGCAGCACCAGCTTCGCGCCGCACATGGCGGAGGCATATGGGATGCCCCAGGCGTTGACGTGGAACAGCGGCACGACGAGCAGCACGCTGTCGGCGCGGCCGAGCTTGAAGCCGTCCGTCGTGCAGACCATGAAGGAATGCAGGATGGTCGAACGATGGGAATAGAGCACGCCCTTCGGGTTGCCCGTGGTGCCCGAGGTGTAGCAAAGCGCGGACGCCTGGCGCTCGTCGAAGACCGGCCAGGAGATGGTGTCGCTCTCGGCGTCCAACAGATCCTCATAGGCGACGACGCCATCGACCTCCTTCGGCAGATGGTCGGCGTCGGTCAGCGCCACGAAGCGCTCGACCGTCGAGAACTTCGGCTTCAGATCGGCGACGAGGCCGGCGAAGGTGATGTCGAAGAACAGGACGCGGTTCTCAGCGTGATTGACGATGTAGTCGATCTGCTCGGGAAAGAGACGCGGATTGACCGTGTTCAGCACCGCGCCGATGCCGGAGACGGCGAAATACAGCTCCATGTGCCGGTGCGTGTTCCAGGCGAGCGAGGCGACGCGGTCGCCCGGCTTGACACCCATGCGCAGCAGCGCGTTGGCGAGCTTCGCGGCGCGGGCACGCAGGCTGGAATAGGTGAGGCGCACCGTCGGGCCTTCGCAGGTGCGGCTGACAATCTCGGAATGGGGATGGAATCGCGCCGCATGTTCGATGAGCGAAGAGATCAGCAGCGGCTGGTCCTGCATCAGGCCAAACATGGGGTTTCCTCCTGCGCGACCGCTGTCCCCGGAAGGGTCGCGGTATCTTGCGGCGGAAAATCCCGGCGGAAGGCTGTCGAGTCAATTCAAACTCGGATGAGTAAGAGAGTTTCATATCCTTGAAAGTCGGACATGCGCGCGGAGGCCGTTTGCATGGGCGCGGAGGCTCAGTGAAAAGGGCGTCCAAAGCGGCATCGGGAGGAGACCGGAATGAGCGCGCTGTTTTCCCAAGGCAGGCTTGGCGGCCTCGACCTCGACAACCGCATCGTCGTCTCGCCGATGTGCCAGTATAGCGGCGAGCGCGGCGTGGCGCAGCCCTGGCACCTGATCCACATCGGCAACCTGATGATGTCGGGCGCCGGGCTCGTGATCATGGAGGCCACCTCCGTCGAGGCGGCCGGCCTCGGAACCCATGGCTGCCTGGGCCTCTATACCGACGAGCAGGAGGAAGCGCTCGGGTCTCTCGTCGCGCAGGCACGCACCCTCTCCTCCGCCAAGCTCGGCATCCAGTTGACTCATACCGGCCGCAAGGCCGCGACACGCACAATCCCCGAGCGCTGGCGCGGCGAGCCGCTGCCGCCGGAAGAAGGCGCATGGAAGCCGGTGGCGCCTTCCCCCATCGCCTATGACTCCGGCTGGCAGGAGCCGGACGAACTGACCGACGAAGGCATCCGCAACATCATTCAGGCGTTCGCGGAGTCTGCCGTCAGAGCCGACCGCGCGGGGTTCGCCCTGGTCGAGATCCACGGCGCGCACGGCTATCTGATCCACTCCTTCCTGTCGCCGATCACCAACCACCGCACCGACGGCTGGGGCGGATCGACGGAAAGGCGCAACCGGTTCGCGATCGAGATCGTGCGCGCGGTGCGTGCCGTGTGGCCACGCAGCAAGGCGCTGGGCTTCAGGATGAACAGCACGGACTGGACGCCGGAAGGTTCGACGCTCGAAGACGCTGTCGATCTTGCGAAGGCGCTGGAAGCGGAAGGTCTCGACTACGTTGTGATGTCGTCCGGCAACATCAAGCCGGGCATTGCGATCCCCCCGGCGACGCCGGGGCATCAGGTTCCGTTCGCGACCGCGATCAAGAAGGGAACCGGGCTTGCGGCGATGGCGGTGGGAATGATCGCCAAGCCCGAACAGGCCGAAGCGATCATCGCATCGGACGAGGCAGACTTCGTCGCGTTGGCGCGGCCGATGCTCGACAATCCGCGCTGGGGTCTGCATGCGGCGGCGGCTCTCGGCGCGGACATCCGCTACCCGCCGCAATATATCCGCGCCCGGCCGAACAACTGGCTGGGCTTCGGCTTCGTTCATCCCGACGCCAAGCCGCCGGCGACGACGCAGCAGCTCGACCGGCCGAAGAGCGTGTCGTCGTGGGACAGGCCAGCGGCGCCGGAAAAGCCTTCCGGGACAGCTTGACGCGCGCCGAGTTGAGGACAAAGATTTCCGAAAGCGGGGCAGAAGGACAAAACAAGCGCCCCGGGAGGAAACGATGGCCACCTCGATCCGGCTCTTCAGGGGCGCGTTCGGGCATGTGTCTGTGCTCAACGTCGAAAGCGATTTCGTCACCCACGCGCATCCGGAAGCGCATATCATCGTCTGGATCGAGGGCGCTGCCGGGCGCATGACGATCGGCGACGGCGCAGTGTATCTCGGCGCGGGGATGGCGGCGGCGATCAACCCGCTCGAACCGCACAGCCACGACCTCGCCTGCGAAGGCCGCGCCGGCCTGTTCCTCGCCTTCTACATCGACCAGGCCTGGGCGCGGCAGCGGCGGGGACTGTCGTCCGGCGCGCCGCTGTTTGTCGAGCCGACCATTCCGCTGGAGCCCTGGCTGCACCGCGCGGCCGCCTCCCTGCTCGACCAGCTCTGCGACGACTACGGGCTAGACGATCTGGCGCCCTACGAGATCGAACGGCTGATCGACAGCCTGTTCGACGCCGCGGACGAGGCACATCCGCGCCGTCTGCGCGGCCTGGCGGCGAACGCCATGCTCGACCATCGCATCCGCAAAGCGATCGAGTTGATGAAAGGCAATGTCTGCGAACGGATGAGCCTGGACGACGTGGCGCGCGAGGTCGGCCTGTCGCGGCCGCATTTCTTCGCGCTGTTCAAGGAGCAGACCTCGCTGACGCCCAACGTCTACTGGAACACGCTGCGGATGGACGAGGCTCTCAGACAGTTGCGCTCAACGCAGGAACCGCTGATCTCGGTGGCCTGCCACCTTGGCTTCACTACGGCCGGCAACTTCTCGCGCTTCTTCCGCGACCATGCCGGCGTGCCGCCGACTCTCTATCGAGAAGCGGCGCGGGCCGGTCTCTGAACGATTTTCAGACGGATCGATAAGCCGACAAGACTCCTTGATAAGCGCCGTAGCGGGCGCCGCCCTAGCCTGACCTCATCCAACCCGCGAGGCAGGCGAACATGGCATCGGTCACCATCTCAAGCGTCATCGACGCTCCCATCGAAAAGGTCTGGGCACGCATCCGCGACTTCAACGGGCTGCCCTCCTGGCATCCCCGTATGGTCGAGAGCGAGATCGAGGACGGGAAGAAGGCAACCGACATCGGCGCGGTGCGCAGGTTCAAGGTGGCGTCGGGCGCGACCATCCGCGAGAAGCTCACTGCCTTTTCCGACGACGACCACCTGACCACCTACTCGATCATCGAACACCCTGCCCCGATCTCGAACCACACGGCGACGCTGAAGCTGGAACGCGTCACGGACGGGGATCGTACCTTCGCGGTCTGGACAAGCACGTTCGACGCGCCGGCCGACAAGGGTGACGAGATCGCCAGGGGGATGGGCGACAACGTCTTCCAAGGCGGCTTCAACGCGCTGAAGGCGCATTTCTCCGGGCAAAGCTGAGCCAGGAAGAGGAGGCCGCCATGGGACTGACCCTGCAGAGCTTCCCCTCCGTCGCCGACGCGGCCGCAGCACTCGCAGCTGTCGACGCACGCTATCTCGGCGGCGGCACGCTCGCGGTGCGGGCGAACAACGAGGGCGACGTGTCGTTCTCGAAACTGGTGCGGGTCACCGATCCGACGCTGGCGGCGATCTCGGTCGACGGCGTACGGGTGAGGCTCGGCGCGTCGGTCACGATGGCGGCCATCGCGCGGCATCCCGACCTCGGGACGATAGCAGCCGCCGCCCGCGCAGTCGGCGGACCGGCGATCCGCAACATGGCGACGGTGGGCGGCAATCTCTTCGCCGCCGCGCCATATGGCGACTTCGCCGTGGCGCTGCTGGCGCTCGACGCGACCGTGCATTTTTCCGACGGCGACCAGCCGATCGAAGCCTTCCTGGCAGGACGGGATACACTGCCGCCCAGGCGCATCGTGACCGGGGTGAGTTTCACCCTGCCGGCGGCTGGAGCGTTCCGCTTCAAGAAGGTCTCGCGGGTAAAGCCCAAGGGCGTCTCCGTGCTCAGCATCGCAGCGGTCATCGAGGAGGATGGCGGCGCGATCAGATCGGCGCGGATCGCGCTCGGCTGCATGGCCGACAGGCCGATGCGCGCCAGGGCGGCGGAAAAGGCGCTGGCCGGCAAGGCGCGGACCGCCGAGGGCATCGCCGTTGCATTGGCGGCCGCCACCGACGGCACCTCGCCGATCACCGACGCCATTGCCAGTGGCTGGTACCGGGCTGAAGTCCTGCCCGTGCATCTCGGGCGCCTTCTCCTGGAGTAACGCAGACCCGAACACCCGACGCAGCCAGAGCCACGCAGGGAGGAAACATGGCGAAGGTACCAGTCCAGCTCACGCTCAACGGCACGGAGCGCGCGGAATTCATCGACGGCGGACTGACGCTGCTCAACGCGCTGCGCGACCGGTTCGGCGACACATCGCCCAAGGGCGGCTGCCACCAGGGCACCTGTGGCGCCTGTTCCGTCATGATCGACGGCGAGCTCAAACTCTCCTGCCTGACGCTGGCCGAAACCTGCAACGGCGCGCATGTCGAGACGACGGCGGGCCTCGCCAACGACGGGATCCTGCATCCGCTGCAGCACGCCTTCCTCGATGGTTTCGCGGCCCAATGCGGCTTCTGCACGCCGGGCATGATCATGGCCGCCAAGGCGCTTTTGGCGCGTGTGCCGAACCCGAGCCGCGAGGACGTGATCGAGGCGATCTCCGGCAATATCTGCCGTTGCACCGGCTACGAGCCGATCATCCAGGCGATCCTGTCGGCCGCGCGGTCGAACTCGCAGAACGCGGCATGAGGAGGGTCTGATGGAACTGCGCAAGAGCTACTTTGCCGACGAGCGCAAGGACGACCTGAACGAGATCGGCCAGTCGCTGCAGCGGTCCGACGTGCCCAACCACGTGACCGGCAGGACCGCGTTCTTCGCCGACCGGACCTTTCCGAACCTCCTGCACCTCAAGATGGTGCGCAGTCCGCACCATCATGCGCGCATCCGCGGCATTGACCTGTCGGAGGCGGAGAAGCATCCGGGCGTCGTGCGCATCCTCACCGCCAAGGACGTGCCGCAGAACCTCTATACAATCCTGATCCTGATCCAGGTCGGCCCGCCGGACGAGCATGTGCTCGCCGAAGGCAAGGTGCGCTGGAAGGGCGAGGCGGTGGTGGCGGTCCTAGCCGACAGCGAGCGCGCGGCCAACGAGGCGGCGGCAAAGGTCAAGGTCGATTACGAGGTGCTGCCGGCCGTCTTCGACATGCTGGAGGCGCTGAAGCCGGGCGCGCCGCTGGTGAACGAGCATCACGGCCAGAATTACTACCGCTACGACAGCGGCGCCTCGCGGAAAGTGCGCTTCGGCGACGTCGAGAAAGGGTTCGCGAAAGCCGATTTCGTGCTGGAGGAGACCTACCACTCCTCCCCCATCGAACAGGCGCCGACGGAGACGACAGGCTGCATCGTCGCGCCCGAGGGCAACGACCGCTTCACCTGCTACACCAACACGCAGGCGATGTTCTTCACGCTCGACAACGCCTCGATCATCCTGCAGATGCCGGGCCACAAGCTGCACATGGTGGGTGGCACCGTCGGCGGCGGCTTCGGCGGCAAGGTCGACGTGACGGTCGAGCCGATTGCGATCCTGGCGGCGCGGCTGACCGGCCGGTCGGTGTCGTTCATCTACAGCCGCGAGGAGGAGATGCAGATCTCCTCGCCGCGCGCGGCCGAGACGATCACGATCAAGGACGGGGTGATGAAGGACGGGCGGATCGTCGCCCGTCAGGTGACCGGCTACACCGATGCGGGGGCCTATTCGCGCCACTCGCCCTATGGCGCGCAGAAGGGGGCGGCGCACTATCCCGGCCCCTACACGATTCCGAACGTCTGGGTGGACACCTACTGCGTCTACACCAACCGGACGCCCTCCTCGGCCATGCGCGGCTTCGGCGTCACCATCGCCGATTTTGCCCTGGAGGTGCAGATGGACAAGCTGGCGCGGCTGATCGGCATGGACCCGCTCGAGTTCCGCTTCATCAACGCCTATCGCGACGGCGACATGAAGGCGCACCGCCAGCCCACCGAGGGGGCAGCACTTGTCGAATGCATGCAGGAAGCCTCGATCGCCGCCGGCTGGCCGGTGGCGGAGCGGTTCATGAAGATGTCGTCGAAACGCAAGGAGGCCTGAGATGGCGCTGAGACGCGGGCGCGGCGTCGCCGCGATCAACTATCCGACCGGCATGAACCTCGGCGGCGACCCCAGCCAGGCGCTGGTGCATTCGACGCCGACCGGCGCCTTCATGGTGACCCTGTCCTCCGTCGACCTCGGCCAGGGGCTGCGGCAGGTGATGGCGCAGATCTGCGCCGAGACGATCGGTATCCCGACCGAGCAGGTCACGATCGACACCGCCGACACCGACACGGGACCACACTGCATGGGCACCTTCGCCTCGCGCGGCACGCACCGCATCGGCAACGCGGTGGCGCAGGCGGCACGCGAGGCGCGGCAAGTGATGCTGGAAGTGGCGGCGGAAGCGCTGGAGGTGGATGCCGGCGATCTCGACACCGACGGCAAGGGGATGATCCACGTCAAGGGCGCGCCGCAGAAGTCGATCTCGGTGTTCGACACCGCGCTCGCCGCGCATTTCAAATATGGCCGCTCGATCTCCGGCCGCGGCATGTTCCTCGTGCCGCGCTCCTTCCCCGAGACCGAGACCGGCGCGATGAAACCGGCGACCTGCTACGCGCATGCCTGCACGGTGGTCGACGTCGAGGTGGACGACGAGACCGGCGAGGTCGACGTCGTGTCGGTGAAGAACGTCTTCGAGGTCGGCCGCGCGCTCAACCCGCGCATGGTCGAGCAGCAGTTGGTCGGCGGCTCCTGGATGGGCATCAGCCACGCGCTCTACGAGACGACGGAGCCCTACTATCCGGCGCGCGAGCACGGCGGGCGCGACTTCAACGAATACCTGATGCCGGGACCGGGCAACCTCGCCGAGACCGAGACGATCGTACTCGAGCGGCCGGCGGCGGATGGCCCTTATGGCGCCAAGGGGGTGGGCGAGATGTGCGCCAATCCGCAGATCCCGGCGGTGGCCAATGCCGTGTTCGACGCGGTGGGCGTGCGGATCGATTCGCTGCCAATCACGCCGGAGAAGATTTTACGGGCGCTCAAGGCGCAGTGGGCGGCGGCGTAACGACGATGGAACTGCCGCAGTCGACTGGTAGGCCGGGCGCATGAACGGCGCCGACTCCATCGCCTCCCCGGAAGCGGTCGCCGCGATGCTCAAGGGCGCGGATTACATCGCTGACGAAGGACTCGCCACCGCCGTGTTCCTGGCGCTCCGGCTCGGCAAGCCGCTGATGCTCGAAGGCGCCCCGGGCGTCGGTAAAACCGAAGCCGCCAAGGCGCTCGCGGCCGGCCTCGGACGCGAGGTGGTGCGGCTGCAATGTTATGAAGGCATCGACGCCGCGCATGCGCTCTACGAATGGAACTACCAGCGGCAGCTGCTGGCCATCCGCCAGGCGGGCGAGAACGAGGTCGACATCTATGACGACCGGTTCCTCATCGATCGGCCGCTGATGCAGGTGCTGCGCGCGCCGGAGCGGCGGGTGCTGCTGGTCGACGAGATCGACCGCTCCGACCACGAGTTCGAGGCGCTGCTGCTCGAATTCCTGTCGGATTTCCAGATCACCATCCCGGAGCGCGGGACGATCGCGGCGGCGACGCGGCCGGTTGTCATCCTGACCTCCAACCGCACGCGCGAGCTCGCCGAGGCGCTGCGGCGGCGCTGTGTCTACCACTGGATCGGCTATCCCGACGAAGTGCGCGAGGCGGAGATCATCATGCTGCGCGCGGGCGACGTCGCGCGGGAGACCGCGAGAGCGGTGGCTGGCGCGGTGCGCGAGATCAGGCGGCGGCCGCTGGCCAAGCCGCCCGGCATCGCCGAGGCGGTCGAATGGGCGAATGCGGCGACGCTGCTGGAGCGCGCCGGAAGTCCCTGGCCGGAAGCCTTCCGCCGGGCGATCGGCGTGGTGGTGAAGGATGAGGAAGACCTCGCCTGCCTCGCGCCCGAACTCGATGCGATCCTCGAGGAGGCGCTGGCATGAACGCGCTCCCCCGCGCCGCTCGCCCCTTTCCCGGTTTCGCCCGGCTGCTGCGCAGCTTCGGCTTCCGGATCGCGCCGGAGCAGGCGGAAGCCTTCATGCGCTCGATCACGCTGCTCGGGCCGCGCACCATCGACGACATCCGGCTCGCGGCGCTTGCCACCTTCGCCATCGATCCGGACCGGCGCGGCGAGTTCGACGTGCTGTTCCGAGCCTATTTCCACGGCGAGCAGAGCCTTGTCGCCGACGGCGACGACGAAGAGACGGAGGTGAAGGACGATCGCGGCCATCTCGAGCAGGCAGCGGCGGCGCCCAGATTGGAGGCGGGCGGTGCGCTCGCGTCCACGATCGACCAGGCCGGGACGCGCAGCTTCCAGCGTGACGGGGATAGGCTGGCGGAACTGCGCCGGCAGCTCGCCGCCGCGCTGCCGAAGCGCCGCTCGTTCCGGTCCGAGAGAGTGAACTCTGGCGGGGCGACGGACCTGCGCCGTGCGCTCAGGTTGATCGTGCGTGCCGACGGCGACGTGCCGGACCCGCCGTTGCGGCGGCGCAAGGCCGTCGCGCGATCGCTGGTGCTTCTGATCGACGTCTCCGGATCGATGAAATTGCACACGACCGACCATCTTGGCGTAGCGCACGCGGCCGTCCAGGCGGCAGACCGGGCCGAGGTCTTCACCTTCGGCACCCGGCTCACCCGCATCACGCCGGCGCTACGCGTCCGCGACCGCGAACTGGCGCTAGCGAAGGCGGCGACACTCGTCGACGACTGGGACGGCGGCACGCGGATCGGGCCGACGCTTGCCGCCTTTCTCGCAGTGCCGCGCTACGCGGCCATGGCGCGAGGAGCCTCCGTCGTGGTCCTCTCCGACGGGCTGGAGCGCGGCGGCCATGCCGAGATGGAGACCGCATTCCGGCGGCTGTCGGCGAGTGCGCACCGGCTGGCATTGGCGACGCCGCTGGCAGGCGATCCGCGCTTTCGCCCGGAGACCGCGGCGCTGAAGGCGATCCTGCCCTGGCTGGACGACCTCGTGGACGGATCGTCGGTCGAGGCGCTGTCCGACTTCCTTCTTTCGCTCGCCCGCCCCGCCCCCGACGCGGCGACACTCTGGAGGGCCACATGACGCAGAAGATCATCGATTCGCATTTCCATATCTGGCGGCAGGCGGACCAGCCCTGGCTGGTGGGTCCCATGGTGCCGCGCATCTTCGGGCCTTACGAGCCGATCCGCCGCGACTATCCGATGAGCGAATATCTCGCGGATCGCGCGGGCACCGGCGTCGAGAAGGCGGTCTATGTCCAGACCAACTGGGCGAAGCAGGATTTCGAGAAGGAGGCGGCCTGGCTGCAGGAGACCGCCGACGCGACCGGCTGGCCGCACGCCATCGTCGCCTATGCCGACATGACGGCGGACGACGTGCGTCCGCAGCTCGACCGGCTGAAGGCCTATCCGCGCGTGCGCGGGGTGCGCATGCAGTTGCACTGGCACGAGAATGCCGATTTCCGTTTCGCGGCGTCCGCCGGCCAGGTACTGGACAAGACGGTGCGGCGCAACGTGGCGCGGCTGAGGGACTACGGCTTCTCCTTCGACCTGCAGCTCTTCCCCGCCCAGATGCGTGACGGTGCTGTGATGGTGGGCGAGAATCCCGAGATCGATTTCGTCCTCACCCACACCGGCATGCTGGTCGACCGGGAGGCGAAGACGGTGGAGGAGTGGGAAGCCGGCCTCGCTGCCATGGCAAGCTTCGACAATTTCTCCGCCAAACTGTCCGGCCTCGGCACCTTCGTCCACCGCAACGATCCGGAGCTGATCGCCTTCATCGTCGCGCGCGCCAATGCCATCCTCGGCAGCCGCAAGCTGATGTTCGGCTCCAACTTCCCGATCGAGAAGCTGTGGACCGACTATTCGTCGCTGGTCGCCGCGCATGTGGCGGCCGCAGCGAAGCTTCCGCCGCAGGACCGGGAAAACATCTTCTGGAACACGGCGGAACGGGTGTATCAGCCGGCTTGACCAGGGCTTGAGCCTAGGCGCAATTGCTCAAGTCAGCCCTGCAGCAGCCTGATCGCTTCCGGCACGAGGGCCTGACCCTCGCCGCGATCAACCAGGCCTTCCAGCGTTCGCGACACGCCTTGGGCGACGAGGTCTGCCGCGCCCAGGTCTTCCGCGAGCCGGCGATAATAGGACAGGTCCTTGGCCGCATTGGCGATCGAGAAGCGTAGCTGCGCCGTCTCGCCGCTTTCGATGTAGGGGCGCAGCCGCTCCAGCGCGACCCCGCCGCCGCCGCCCTTGGCAAGGCATTCCACCAGCGCATCCATCGACACCCCGCCTTTGCCGGCGCAGGCGACCGCCTCGGCGATCAGCGTCACCGAGCCGAGCGAGACGAAATTGTGCAGGAGCTTGAGCTGGTGGCCGGTGCCGACCCCGCCGGCCTCGAAGATGTTCTCCGAAAAGGCCGACAGGAGCAGCCTGACTCGCGCGACGGTTGCCGGATCGCCGCCGACGAGAAGATTGAGCCTCCCCTCCTCCGCCTCTTTCGGCGTGCGGGTCATGGCGGCATCGACGAAATGCGCGCCCTTCTCCGCCACCTTGGCGGCAAGCGACACGGTCGAGGTCGGATTGGCCGTCGAACAGTCGATCACGACCATGCCCGGTCGCAATGCCTCCAGCACCCGCCCGCTGCCCAGGAGCACGTCCTCGACCTGCGGCGTGCCGGTCACGCACAGGACGAGGATATCGCTCGCGCCGGCCAGCTCCGCCGCCGTGTCGCAGCCCTGCGCGCCCGTGCGGTCGAGGTCGTCCGTCGGCTGGTTGCCGGGATGGCGCAGATAGCGCAGGCTCCAGCCCTTCAGCGCGATGTTCTTCGCGATCCCGTGGCCCATCAGACCCACGCCGATCATGCCGACCCGTTCGTTCATCCGCAGTTCCTCGTTTCACGCAGCATCCCGACGGCTGCCATGACGCCGTGGAAGGTTTGGCCGAGCCTCGCCCAGCAGGCAAGACCCAGTTGCCCTACCGCATGGGCACAGGTGCGTTGCTGTGGAAGAGGGTGGTCGCACCGTCGCCAATCATCGATTGTCGAAAGGTAACCAACAGAGAGCGGAACAGAAGCAATAGGCAGCCGGATCTGCGAAGAGCTGCGACCTGGAAGCGAGACAAGGAAAACGTGCCCGGCTCCAGCAGGCACGACGATCACTCAGGAGCCTGTGGCCTTCTTCGCTCTCGTTTGAACGGTCCTCAGACGGGGATGATGCATTCGAATGGCGTCCCGGCCGTCGTTCTTGGCTTCGTACAGCGCCATGTCGGCCCGGCTCAGGATGGTGCTGAGGTCGTCCTGATAGCCGCAATTGTAGATCCCGAAACTTGCCGTGGCCAGCGGGAGGTCCTGGCTCTGGAGCGTTGTTGAAAGATCCTTCTGGAACGACGTGGTGATCTCGTACGCTCGGTCGGCTTCCTCGCCGGCGAGCAGTATGGCGAATTCCTCTCCCCCGATGCGTCCGACGACAGCATCCGGAGGCATCGTCTCCATCAGGGTTCGGCCAAATGCGCGGATCACGGCGTCGCCCGTCGCGTGGCCGAGCGTATCGTTGATCTGCTTGAAACGATCGATGTCGGCGACGATCATCGTCAGACGCAGTGTCGAACGGTCGGGTGCCTGGAGGAGGTGCAGTGACTGCTCCTCGAAGCCACGACGGTTGAGACAGCCGGAGAGCTTGTCGAGACGGGCCTCCAGCTTGAGTTCCTTCATCAGGACGACCGCCAGGCCGACAAGCAGCGATAGGGCAGCGAACACGGCCAGGATCGGGGAGCCGAGACGCGTGGTGTTCCAGTAAATCGAATCGTGAAGCGCGTTCTGGTCGGCGTAGAAATTGCCTTCCCACATCACCTGCAGGGGACGCCAGGAGAAGTTGAGGAGCGCGAGGGTCGAGACGGCGATGGCGAGGGATCTGCCCCATCCCCGCCATCGCGAGCGGACGGTAGCGATCAGCGTCACCAGGGACATGACGGAATGCGACACGTTCATCACATGAATGCGGGCGGTCAAGTCATTGTCGGCATAGAGCCACCACAGGATGGCGCCGACCGTCGCGAGAGCCGTGAGGCCGAGGGCGAGCAATGGCACCTTGCCGCCTGCGGTCTCGATGACCGCGACGCAGATCAGTGTCACGGCCGCCAGGAACGCCAGGTTCGTGAACAGGTTCGAAAGCCGGTACGGCAACGCCGGCACTATGTCCTGAACGACGAATGCGACGGCGAACGCGAAGAGCCCGAGCGCAGCCGTCCGCATGGCGTTCGCACTCGGCCGATGATACCAGATGATCAACATCGCCGATGCCAGGATGCAGGCGATGGCCGGATTGAGCAGCAGGACATAAACATTCGTCGACACGAAGCACCTCCGAACGGTCAGTTCTACGGAACCTGTTGCTTGTTCCCCACTAACCGTCGACGCGGCTTTTTAGTCAAATCTTGAGCATGACGCCCGCAGCGCATCTACACTCACCGGCCTGTCCCGACAAATCAGTACCGCTCGCAACTCCGAAGAGCGATCGGCCGATTTCGTGCCGGACCGGCCTGCACGGCCATGTTGTCAGCAGCGCGCGCTCCCTATATTGGCGAGGGGCGCGGCGATGCCGCGTCGTCGTTGGAGACTGGATGTCAGAGCTTGTGTGACAAGGCTCTCTGAACCTCAGAGAGCCTCGTGAATTCAGGCCTCCGGGTGCATGCGCGCCCGGGGTGTTTTTTCACGCCTGCCATACGAGACTTCCATGAACATCTCACGAAATGAACAACGTGCGCTGCACGTTCTGGCCCTTGGCGGCCATATCCTGCACGAGCGTGGCGAGGGTCCCAAGATCATCGCCGTCACATGCGTCACGCGCGACGGGATGGTCCTGGCCGACTTCGACCTGACCGTCTTCAATCGGTTGCGGCAGAAGCGACTGATCGAATCCAGGTCGGGCAGCCCCTACCGGATCTCGAAACGCGGCCGCACGTCCGTCCGCGCGCAGCTCGACAACCAGGGAGCATGACCATGCTGATCCGAAACGAAACAGCCGGCGACATTCCCGCGATCAGCCGGCTCGTCACCGAAGCGCTGCGGATGCTTGCGCAATCCACCGGCACGGAGGCGAGCATCGTCGAGGCGCTGCGCGCCGAGGGCGCCCTTGCCCTCTCGCTCGTGGCCGAGGAGGAGGGCGAGGTGATCGGCTACCTGGCCGCCTCGGCCGCACGAATCGGGACACAGGACGGCTGGGGCCTGATCGGCCCGCTCGTCGTTCTGCCGTCAAGGCATCGCCAGGGTATCGGCACGGCCCTGATGGCAGAGGCTCTGCGCCGGCTGCGGGCGAGCAATCGGGGCGCAGCCCTGGTGGGGGACCCCACCTACTACGGCCGGTTCGGCTTCCGGGCATTCCCGGGGCTGCGCGTGACCGGCTGTCCGCCCGAGGTGGTTCAGGCGCTGCCCTTCGACGGCACCGAGCCCAACGGAGAACTGATCCATCACCCGGCATTCGGCCTCAACCAACCGGGGTGATGGACGGCCGGGCAGCATCCTCGAAAGGTGCAGCCC
>VFQN01004957.1_pt1 | contig 16900 bp, 11 predicted proteins | sample 3512371 | NCBI WGS metagenome assembly VFQN01 (sample SAMN10412370, study PRJNA504923) | tailings metagenome | isolation source: Replicate 2 from Balatoc abandoned mine | place: Philippines: Itogon, Benguet | collected 2017-08-28 | reverse complement strand
CCAGCGCGCTCCATATCGAGGGGGCGAAAAGCCTGGACGAGGCGACACTCGGGCGCCTGTTCGCCGGTCATCCCGCGCCCCCGATCGCTGCGATGGCGGGGCTTGCTTGGTAGACAAGGGCGGATCCTACAACCTGTGCGTCAAATTTGCTGCATCTGCGAAACCGATTGACGGGGCAGTCTGAATCCCCCATATGAACGACGTCGGCCCGCGAGCGCGCCAAGCGCTCTGCTGCTTCGCAAGTCGGTCCTGAGTGATCCCGCGAAGCGTACAGTGTTCTCTCCGGGACGTTCATCGAACCATCAGGCCTTTGCTGCGGTGCGCAGCCCGGGGCCAACAGCGCCCTAGAACGCCCGACCGGCGGCCGCGTGCCCCGTGGGTGGCGCAGAAAGCTATATAACTCAGTGACTACGACGACCTTTGCCGAGCTCGGCCTCGCCGAGCCCTTGCTGCGCGCATTGAACGATGCGCAATACATCAACCCCACCCCCATCCAGGCCCAGTCGATCCCTGTTTTGCTCGCCGGTCGTGACCTGCTAGGTCTCGCCGAGACCGGCACAGGCAAGACGGCCGCGTTCGTGCTGCCGTTGCTCAATAAGCTCGCCGAAGAGGGGCGGGCCCAGCCCGGCGCCCCGCGCGCCCTGATCCTCGCGCCGACGCGCGAGCTTGCGATCCAGATCGGCGAGAGCATCGCCGTCTACGGCCGCCACCTGCGTCTCTCCCACACTGTCATCTTCGGCGGCGTCGGCCAGCGGCCGCAGGTCAATGCCATCGCCCGCGGCGTCGACATCCTCGTCGCGACGCCGGGACGCCTGCTCGATCTCATCGACCAGCGCCACCTGCGGCTCGGCAACGTACAGACGTTCGTCCTCGACGAGGCCGACCGGATGCTCGACATGGGTTTCGTGCGCGACGTGCGCCGCATTCTCAAGCTGGTGCCGGTGAAGCGCCACTCGCTGCTGTTCTCGGCCACCATGCCGGACGACATCGCGAAGCTCGCCGCCGAGTTCCTCAAGGACCCGGTCCGCGTCGAGATCGCCCGCGCCGGCAAGACGGTCGACCGCATCGACCAGCAGGTGATGTTCGTGTCGACGTCGGCGAAGCGCGACGTGCTCGGCCATATGCTGAAGGACCCGGAGCTGCGACGCGTGATCGTGTTCACGCGGACGAAGCGCGGCGCCGACCGCGTCTCGAAGGCGGTTGAGATGATGGGCGTCGGCGTACACGCGATCCACGGCAACAAGAGCCAGGGCCAGCGCCAGTCGGCACTCGACAGCTTCCGCAAGGGGTTCACGCGAGTACTGGTGGCGACCGACATCGCCGCCCGCGGCATCGACATCGACGAGATCACCCACGTCATCAATTACGAGCTGCCGAACATTCCCGAGAGCTACGTGCACCGTATCGGCCGCACCGCGCGTGCGGGTGCCAGCGGCACCGCGATCGCGCTTTGCGCGCCTGACGAGCGCGATTACCTCCGCGACATCGAACGCCTGATCAAACGCCGCCTCGACGTCGTTGCCGCGCCGGGTGGCGACGGACGTAGCGCACCGCGTTTTGAGTCCCATGAGACCGACGACGAGCAGGTTGACGCTCGCCCGGAAACTTCGGGCCGGCCCGAGCGTCATGACCGCGTCGAGCGTCGACCGCGACAGGATCGTCCGACCCGTAGCGGCGACGGCGCACGTGCGCATCGTCGCGACGGTGCCCCCCGCCAACGCGATGGCGCGCCCCGTCATCGGGATGGCGCTCCCCGTGGCGATCGCTCCGAGGGTGGCCGGCCGCCGCGTCGGGACGACGACCGCCGTCCAGCATTCGCCGGCGAGCGTGGTGATCGGCCGGCTTCTGCCGAGCGCCAATCTGATCGCGAACGCCCGAATGGGCGGCCGCACGAGCGCCAGGACAGCCGTCAGGACGGCCGCAGGGCAGAGCGTCGCAGTGATGACCGCCGCAATGGTCACGGCGATGGCCATGGTCAACGCAACGGAAATTCCGGCGGCCCCCGCCATGCCAACGGCCGAGGCCCGCGTCAGGGCGATGCGCCGCGCGACGGCCGCTCGGATGCGCCGCAGCCGTGGCGCAACTGGACGCGCGGTAGCGAGTTATCCGAAGCGCGTCCCGAAAGGTCGGCCGCGGATCGCCCGGTGCGTGATCGCGCACCGCGCGACGAGCAGCGTCCGGATCGTCAAGAACGCCATACCGGACGTCCCCATCAAGCCAAGGGGCCGCCTAAGGGACCGCGCGGCGGCAATCGTGAACGCCGCGGTGAGGCCCAGGGCCGCGGTCGCGCGTTTCGCTGATCGCGTCCCGCATTGCGTATCGAGTAATGAGCGTCGAGTATGTGGTCGCTTGCGCGTATCTGGCGGCGTGACGTCAAATCGACGATAGTCCGGGCGCGTCCCTCCGGGGGACGCGACCGGGCTCAGGCACGCGGGGTGCGCGTCAGCGCCTCGCGCGCCTGCAGCGCCGAATGGCCGAAGCCTGGGAGCACACTGATGCGAGAAGAGCTGAACGCCGCCATGAAGGCCGCGATGCGGGCCCAGGACAAGTCCCGCCTCGGCACGATCCGCCTGGTGCTTGCGGCGATCAAGGATCGCGACCTCGCGACCTTGAACAAGTCGGGCGACGCCTGCGCCCACACCTCGCTCATCACGGACGCCGAGATTGCGCAGATCCTCTCGACCATGATCAAGCAGCGCCGCGAGAGCATCCGCATCTACGAGGAGGCGGGGCGCGCCGAGCTGGCTCAGAAAGAGGCCGACGAGATCGTCGTCATCTCCGAGTTCCTTCCCCGCCAGCTCGATGACAGCGAGACGACGGCGGCGATCAAGGACGTGATCGCGGCGATCGGCGCTACCGGCATCAAGGACATGGGACGGGTGATGGCGGCGCTGCGCGAGCGTTATCGCGGCCAGATGGACTTCGCCAAAGCCAGTGCTATGGTAAAAGAGCTGCTGTAGCGCGCCGTTCGGGTGCGGCGACGGCGCGAGGTCCGATCCGTCTCTGATCCGCTGGGGGCCGGCTCCGCTGATGACCAGTCTGGTTGATCGCCGGCACCTGGCATTTGTGCTGGACGAGGTGCTCGACGCGCCCGCCCTCCTCGATCTGCCGCGCTTTTCCCACGTCGATCGCGACTCGGCCGTCGCCATGCTCGATGCCGCGGAAAGGCTCGCCCGCGATCATTTCGCGCCGTCCTTCTCTCATCTCGACGCTAACGAGCCGCGGATCGAGAACGGCCGCGTGGTGCTGCCGGCCGAGATCGCCTCGGCGCTTGCGGCGTTGCGCGACGGCGGGTTCTTCGCCGTCATGGCCGACCCGCAGGACGGCGGCGTCGGCCTGCCGCGCAGCTATGCCAATGCCGCACTGGTGATGCTCCAGGCGGCCAACGTATCGATCGCCAACTACGCCTTCCTCACCATGAGCGCGGCCGAGCTGCTGGCGCAACACGGCACGCCCGATCAGAAGGCGCGCTACATGGCGCCGATGCTGGAGGGCCGCTTCCTCGGCACCATGGCGCTTTCCGAGCCGCACGCCGGCTCCTCGCTTGGCGACATCCGCACGACCGCCCGCATCCGCCCCGATGGCAGCTACGCGCTCAGTGGCACCAAGATGTGGATCTCGGGCGGCGAGCACGACATGGGCGACAACATCGTCCACCTGATGCTCGCCCGCATCGAGGGCGCGCCGGCAGGCGTCAAGGGCATCTCACTGTTCGTGGTGCCGCGAAAGCGCCTCGACGCCGAGGGGCGGCCGACGGAGTGGAACCACATCGCGCTCTCCGGCCTCAACCACAAGATGGGCCAGCGCGGCACCGTCAACACCATCCTCAACGTCGGCGAGGACGGCGAGACGATCGGCGAGATCGTCGGCGGTCCAGGACAGGGCCTCGCGTGCATGTTCACGATGATGAACGAGGCGCGCATCGCGGTGTCGATGGGCGCGGTCGCGCACGCCAGTGCCGGCTACCTGCACGCACTCGCTTATGCCCGCGAGCGCGTCCAGGGCCGCCACCCCGACGCCAAGGACCCCGCGAGCCCGCAGGTCCCGCTCACCGCCCACGCCGACGTCCGCCGGATGCTGCTCCAGCAAAAGGCGGCGGCGGAAGGCGGCCTTGCACTCGGTCTCTACGTCTCGGGTCTCGCTGACATGAAGGCGGGGGCCGAGGAAGCTGCGGACCGGACCGAAGCCGCGCTGCTGCTCGACTTTCTCACGCCGATCTTCAAGGGGTGGATCAGCGAGGAGATGCTGCGGGCGAGCGACGCGGCCATCCAGGTGCTCGGCGGCGCCGGCTACACGCGCGACCACCCGCTCGAGCAACACTATCGCGACAACCGCCTCAATCCGATCCATGAGGGCACCAACGGCATCCAGGCGATCGACATGCTGGGCCGGAAGGCGGTCATGGAGGAGGGCCAAGCGCTGGCCCTCTTTCTCGCCCGTGTGCGCCATGCCGTATTGGCGGCGAGCCAGCGAGGTGATGAGATCGCCGATCTCGCGAACACGCTCGCCGCCGCCGCCGATCTCGTCGAAAGCACGACGGCCGATCTGAAGGCGCTGCGAGGGACCCACGGCGTGCGGCCGTTCCTCGCCAATGCCACTCACTATCTCGATCTCGTCGGGCGCGTCGCTTTCGCCTGGATCTGGCTCGAGCAGGCCCGCGTCGCAAGCACGGCGCTCGTGGCGGCCGAGGGTAGCGAAGCGGACTTCTATCGCGGTAAGATCGCGACCTGCCGGTACGTGTTCTCGCATCGGCTTCCTCAGGCATTCCAGCTCGCGGGCCTCCTGTCGCGCGCAGATCCGACCTACCTGGAATTCAAGGAGCAGTGGTTTTAGGGGCGTTCGATCTGCGTCGATACGCGCGCCTCACTCACGCGATTTGGAGCTGCCATCTCATGTTCGTGTTCGACGCCAAGGTCGTCCTTTTCTTGCAGGTGCTCCTTGTCGTGGGGCTGCCCATGCTGCTGTGGGGGCCGCTGCATCTCGGTCGGCTGATGCCGCTGCCGATCATCCAGATCCTCGCCGGCATCATGCTGGGGCCGTCGATCTTCGGCGCGATTTCGCCAGAGCTCTATCACTTCTTCTTTCGCCGCGAAGTCCTCTACGGCGTCGAGACGCTCGCGAATGTGGCGCTGGTCCTGTTCGTGTTCCTTGCGGGCTGCGAGCTAGACCGCCAGATCCTACGCCGTTCCGCCGGTAACGTATTGCGCATCGGAATTACCGGTGTTTTCCTTCCCTGGATCGCGGGCTCGCTCGCCGCGTGGGCACTGTTGTCGATTTATACGGTGCCCGGCATCCTCGGGCCGTCGAACAATTCCACGCTCTACGTCATCGCGTTCGGACTGTGCATGGCGGTAACGGCGCTCCCGGTTCTCGTCATCGTGCTGCGTGAGCTAGGGTTCAACGTTAAGCCGATCGGCACCATCGCGCTCGCCATCGGCGCCGTCGACGATGCGATCCTGTGGTCGGCGCTCGCCGTACTCCTGCCGTTCGCGGCGGGCAGCGGAAATCCCCTGCAGTCCTTCCTCGTCGCGGTGAGCGGCGGCATCCTCACGATGGTCGTGCTCGCCTATATCATCGCGCCGGCGCTCGAGCGGGTGATCAAGAACGACGGCACGGAACGCGTGCTGCTCTCCTGCGCCATACTGGTGCTGTTTCTGTCGGCGGCCTTCAACGAGTCCACGCAGCTCCATGCCGCCATCGGCGCGTTTCTTGCCGGCCTCCTGCTGCCGGAGAAGATCCGTCACATGGCGCAGGACCGCTTCGACACGCCGGTCACGCTGCTGCTGCTGCCGTTCCTGTTTCTCGCGACGGGCTTGAAGACGAACTTCAGCTTTTCCGACCCCTCGGTCTGGATCCTCGTCGCGGTGGCGATGATCGTGTGCGTCGGCGGCAAGTTTCTCGGCATCACGCTGCCGGCCTACTATGGTGGCCTCGGCTTGCCGTTCTCCCTCACGCTCGGCACGCTCATGCAGTGCAAGGGGCTGATGGAGATCGTGGTCGTGACCATTCTCCATCAGCGCGGCGTGATTGGGCCGGTGACGTTCTCGGCTCTCGTGCTCGTCGCGCTCATATCGACAGCGATGACAGTGCCGCTGGCGCGCCTGTGCGTACACTTCTTCGGCGACAAGGCTACCGAGACCGAAAGCAAGGAGACGATCGAGGTTGCCGCGGAGGCTGCGGGACCCGCGCCGACCCCCGCCCCTGGTACGGCTGGCGGTCCTGCCCTGGTCATGGAGGATGGCATGACCTTCCCGCTGCACGAGGGCGAGGAGTTCATCGGCCGCCACAGCGAGAACGACATCCGCATTCCCGATGTGCGCGTGTCGCGCCGTCACGCACGCATCGTCGGCATGGGCGGTCACTACGAGCTGCACAACCTGACGGCCGTGCGCTCCGAGCCTAATCCGATCCTGATCAACGACGTCGAGCGCGAGCACGCAACGCTCGCGAACGGCGACGTCATCTCGCTTGGCGGCGTCAAGCTGCGCTTTCGCGCAGCTTGACGCCGCCGACTATTTTTTTGCGCGGTCCGCGACGCCTTCGGCTACCGCGTCCGCGGCTCTGCCTCGCCCGTTGGAGATCTCGCAACGCGCTCCTCGAGCGCTCCGAGGACCCTCGGCGTGCACCTATCGGTAGTGGCCGAAGGCCACAAAACCGGAGTGCGACCGCGAGGCAGTGCCGGCGCGCGTGTAGCCGAAGGCGTACGCGTCGCCGGAAAGTATCAAGCGACCGCTCTCTTGGTCATGACGCCAACCAAGTGTGCCCTATAGGCGCCATCGGCGTGGATGTCCGACATCAGGTTCGACGGATCGAGCTTGAGGTTCGACAGTGCCGCAGGCGCGAAGTTCGCCGTCAGCGCCTGCTCGGCTTCCCTCCAACGGAAGACGCCGCCCTGGCCCGCGCCCGTCACGGCAATGCGAACGCCGCCCGCCGTGCGCGCGACCGCGACACCCACCAGCGCAAAGCGCGATGCCGGCTGATCGAACTTCATGTAGGTGAAGCTCTGCGGTACCGGGAGCGCGATCTCGGTCAGGATCTCGTTCTCCGCGAGCACCGTCGCGAACAGGCCGTCGAAAAACTGGTCGGCGGGGATCGCGCGCTTGGTCGTGTGCAGCGTCGCGCCGAGCGCCAGCACCGCGGCCGGGTAGTCGGCGGCGGGGTCGTTGTTGGCGATCGAGCCGCCGATCGTGCCGCGGTTGCGCACCTGCGGATCGCCGATGTCGTCGGCGAGGCGGGCGAGCCCGGGGATAGCCGACGCGACATCTTTCGACGCCGCGACCGACGCGTGCGTGGTCATCGCGCCGATCACGAGGTCGTTGCCTTTGCGGGAGATCCCGCGCAGGGACGCGATGCCGGAGAGATCGATGATCGCCTCCGGACTGGCGAGGCGCAGCCGCATGGCCGGAAGCAGCGTCTGGCCGCCCGCGAGCAGCTTGGCGCCGGGCGCGGCTTTCAGGGCGAGGTCGGCTTCATTCACTGTGCCGGGACGGCGATAGTCGAACGCGTGCATGGTTCTCTCCTCACTCCGCCGCCATCTTCTTCGGGCTCATCTGGATCGCGCGCCAGACCGACTGCGGCGTGGCGGGCATGGTGATGTTCTCGTGACCGAGCGCATCGGTGATCGCGTTCATCAGCGCGGCCGGCGCGGCGATCGCACCGGCTTCGCCGCAGCCCTTGATCCCGAGCGGGTTCGAGGGGCACGGGGTTGCTTCCATCGCCACGTTGAACGACGGCAGGTCGTCGGCGCGCGGCATAGCGTAGTCCATGAAGCTGCCGGTGATGAGCTGGCCGTTCTCGTCGTAGACGGTGTGCTCGAGCAGCGCCTGGCCCACGCCCTGCGCGATGCCGCCGTGCACCTGGCCTTCGACGATCATTGGATTGATGAGCAACCCGAAGTCGTCGACGGCGGTCCAGCGGTCGATGCGCGTCTTGCCGGTCTCGGCGTCGATCTCGATCTCGGCGATGTGCACGCCCGAGGGGAACGTGAAGTTCTTCGGGTCGTAGAACGAGCCTTCCTTGAGACCGGGCTCGATCACCTCGGGATCGAACTTGTGGGCGACGTAGGCCTGCAACGCGACCTCGCCGAAGGTCATCTTCTTGTTGGTGCCGCGGCCGGTGAACTCGCCGTTCTCGAAGTCGACGGTGTCCTCCGGCACTTCCATGCAGGCGGCGGCGACGCGCTTGCCCTTGGCGACGATCTTCTCCGCCGCCTTGACGATCGCGGACGCACCGACCGCGCCCGAGCGCGAGCCGTAGGTGCCCATGCCCATCTGCACCTTGTCGGTGTCGCCGTGGACGATGGAGACCTGCTCGATCGGCACGCCGAGCTTCGACGCGATGACCTGTGCGAACGTCGTCTCGTGGCCCTGGCCGTGGCTGTGCGAGCCGGTCAGCACCTCGATCGTGCCGACCGGGTTGACGCGGATCTCCGCGCTCTCCCACAAGCCGACTCCGGCACCGAGCGAGCCGACCGCGCGCGAGGGCGCGATGCCACACGCCTCGATGTAGGCCGAGAAGCCGAGGCCGCGCAGCTTGCCTGATTTGGCGCTCTCCTCCTTGCGCGCGGCGAGGCCCTTGTAGTCGGCCATCTGCAGTGCCCTGTCGAGGCAGCGCGCATAGTCGCCCGCGTCGTAGGCCATGATCACCGGCGTCTGATGGGGGAACGCCTTGATGAAGTTCTGGCGGCGGAACTCGGCCGGGTCGCGGCCGGTCTCGCGGGCCGCGACCTCGATCAGCCTCTCCACGACGTAGGTGGCTTCCGGCCGGCCGGCGCCGCGATAGGCATCGACCGGTGCGGTGGTCGTGTAGACGCCGTCGACCTCGCAGTAGATCGAGGGGATCGCGTACTGGCCCGACAGCAGCGGCGCGTAGAGGTACGTCGGCACGGAGGACGCGAACGTCGAGAGGTAGGCGCCGAGGTTGGCCTTCGTGCTGGCACGCAGCGCGAGGATGGTGCCGCCGGCGTCGAGTGCGAGCTCGGCGGTCGTCAGGTGATCACGGCCGTGCGCGTCGGCGAGGAATGCTTCGCTGCGCTCCGCCGTCCACTTCACCGGACGGCCGACCTTCTTGGCCGCCCACACGCACACGGTCTCTTCGGCGTAGATGAAGATCTTGGAGCCGAAGCCACCGCCGACGTCCGGAGCGATGACGCGCAGCTTGTTCTCGGGCGCGATGCCGATGAACGCGGAGAGCACGAGGCGGGCGACGTGCGGATTCTGGCTCGTCGTGTAGAGCGTGAACTGGTCCTGGCCCGCGTCGTAGTCGCCGATCGCGGCGCGCGGCTCCATGGCGTTCGGCACGAGACGGTTGTTGACGATCTCGAGCTTCGTCACATGTGCCGCCTTGGCGAACGCGGCATCGACCGCCGCCTTGTCGCCGAGGTGCCACTGGTAGACCGTGTTACCGGGTGCCTCGTCGTGAAGCTGCGCCTGTCCCGCGGCCTGTGCTTTGCCGAGATCGACGACCGCCGGCAGCTCGCCGTAGGAGACTTCTACAAGCGCGGCGGCGTCCTTCGCCTGATCGAGCGTATCCGCGATGACGATCGCGACGTGGTCGCCGACATAGCGCACCTTGCCGACCGCAAGCGCCGGATGCGCGCCCGCTTTCATCGGCGAGCCATCCTTCGAGTGGATCATCCAGCCGCAGATGAGGCCGCCGATCTTGTCGGCCGCGAGGTCGGCGCCGGTGAAGATGGCGACGACGCCGGGCGAGTTCATCGCCGCTGTGGTGTCAATGCTATTGATCGTCGCGTGCGCGACCGGCGAGCGCACGAACACCGCGTAGGTCTGGCCGTGGCGGTTGATGTCGTCGACGTACTGGCCCTTGCCGGTGATGAAACGCAGATCTTCCTTGCGCTTGACCGAAGCGCCAATGCCCTGAGCTGTCATGGAGAGTTCTCCTGTTCCGGGATCACGCTATTCGGCAGCGATTTTGGCGCCGGCGCCCATGGCGGCAGCGCCGGCTTCGACCGCGCGGACGATGTTGTGATAGCCGGTACAGCGACAGATGTTGCCTTCGAGCTCTTCGCGAATGGTGCGCTCGTCGACGCCCGACCCCTTGCGCTGGACGAGGTCCACCGCCGCCATGATCATTCCGGGCGTACAGAAGCCGCACTGCAGCGCGTGATGCTCGCGGAACGCTTCCTGCATCGGGTGGAGCTCGGTGCCCTTCGACAGGCCTTCGATGGTGACGACAGTTGCGCCATCGCAGGAGGCGGCGAGAACGGCACAACTCTTCACCGCGTGGCCGTCGAGGTGGACGGTGCAGGCGCCGCACTGGCTCGTATCGCAGCCGACGTGGGTCCCGGTGAGACGCAGATTGGTGCGCAGGAAGTCGACCAGCAACGTTCGCGGGTCGATGTCCGCCGTCACGCGGCGTCCATTGGCGGTGAGCGTTATTTTGACCATTCAGCGTCCTCCGGGTGAATTCGTTTTCTTGGCGGCCGGCAATCTGGCTGCAGTCGCTGCGCGATCCTGCGCTGCGTCATGAACGGCGTCAAGACGCCGTGTCCTGACGGTTCGACCAAAGGAGAGGACGTAGGGTCCCCCGGCCGTTGCTGCGCTGCAGTGCACGCTCACGCAAGTGTGTCCACGCCCGTTGAGACACCGCAACGATAGTGGGTAATGTTTCATTCGCCCTGACGGGGGCATCAACGGGCAACCGATTGGGAGGAGAGATTTGATGAAGCGTGACGATCGAATGACAGACTTCCGCACGACGCGCCGCGAAGCTCTTAAACTTGCGGGCGGCGTCGCCGCGCTGGGAGCGATTGCCGGTGCCGTGCCGACGGCTGCCCGCGCGGCCGCCCCGATGCTCGGCGTGTCGCGCCCATCGATCTATCGCTTCAAACTCGGCGCTTTCGAGGTGACCACCATCCTCGACGGCTTCGTACAAGGCAACGGGCCGCATCCAACCTTCGGCGCCAACCAGCCGGCCGAGACTGTGCAGGCGCTCGTCGCGGCGCATGGTCTGCCGACGACACGGCACGAGAATCCGTATGTCGTGACGGTGGTGAACACGGGGAAGGAGCTGGTGCTGTTCGACGCCGGCAATCCCAAGGGGCGCATGAAGACTGCCGGGCATCTCTCCGATCTGCTCGTCACGGCCGGCTACAGCCCGGCTCAGGTGGACATCGTCGTCCTCACGCACGGCCACCCGGATCACGTCGGCGGGCTTATGGCCGACGGCAAGGCGATCTATCCCAATGCCCGCTACGTTTTCGGAGCGCAGGAGTTCGACTATTGGAACAAGGGCGACAACATCGCGGAGAACCGCAAGGCAACGCGTGAATTGTTCATGCAGCAGGCGGCACCGCTGGCGGAAAAATCGACGATGATCAAAGCCAGCGACGAGGTCGTGAGCGGCATCCGCTCGGCGGCGGCGTACGGTCATTCGCCGGGCATGCTCGCATTCCACATCGAGAGCGAAGGCAGGCGGCTGTACAATTGGGCCGATACCGCCAACCATTACCTCATCACGCTCCAGCACCCGGAATGGCACGTCGCCTTCGACCAGGATCGGGACATGGCTGTCGAAACACGCAAGAAGACGTTCGACATGCTCGCGATGGAGAAGATCCCCGTGGTCGGCTTCCATATGCCCTTCCCGTCGGTCGGGTGGGTCGAGAAGGCATCGACGGGCTACCGCTGGGTGCCCGCGAGCTTCCAGTTCAATTTGTAGGGTTTATTTCGCTCACGCTGGTTCTTGCGCTCACGCCGAGCTCGCTCCGCTTGCCGGCTCCGCGGGGGCGGCCTTTCGGCCGGCGCGCGGTCGCGCGCTCATGAAAAAAGCCCGCAACTGAGAACGGCGTGAGCGGAACTAGCCTTGTCCGGGAGCAAGGCGACCCGGCGCGAATGCGCCGCCCGCGCGGAGCGGCTGAGCGCAGCGAACACCGCGTGAGCGAAACATGCGGCGGCGTGTCGCAAAATGATTGACTTCGTTCGGTCAATCATTTTGCGTCTTCTGCGGTCCACTCCCGCCTGTCGCAGGCTCCCGATTCTCAACGGCAAAACCGAATGATCCGATCAGACCCCTACTGGTGGGAGGCCGCCCCCCCGGCGACGCTTCCCGAAGTGCCCGTGCGCGGCCAGAGCGACGTCGTCATTGTCGGCGCGGGCTACACCGGTCTCTCCGCTGCGATTACGCTCGCCCGCGCCGGCCGCAGCGTCCAGGTGTTCGACAAGATGCGCCCAGGCGAAGGGGCGTCGACGCGCAACGGCGGCATCGCCAGCGGCAACCTGCGGCCGTCGACCGATGAGCTGGTCAAGAAGTTCGGCGAGCCGGCGGCGCGCGCCATCATCGAGGAAGCCAAGGTAGCCCGTGAGGACCTGGCGGGGTTCATCGCGCGCGAGGGCATCGATTGCGATTTCGCGATCACCGGCCGCTTCACCGGCGCCTCGACGGCGGCCGACTACGAGCGTCTGGCTCGCGAGGCCGAAATGCTGGCGCGGACCACCGGAATCACCGCGCATGCCGTACCGAGATCGGAGCAGCGCAACTACCTCGGGACCTCGTTCTACCACGGCGGCTCCGTGCGCATGGATATCGGCGGGCTGCATCCGGCGAAGCTCCATGCGGGGATGCTGCGCCTCGCCATCGCGGCCGGCGCCATCATTCATGGCAGCACGCCGGTCAAGGGGGTGCGCAGCGAGGGTCTCGACTACGAGGTCGAGACGTCGCGCGGCCGCGTCAAGGCGCGCCACGTCATCACCGGCACCAACGGCTATACCGACCGTTCCGACCGCTGGCTGCGCCGCCGGCTGGTCCCGGTCCGGAGCCGCATCATCGCGACCGCGCCGCTCTCCGACAACCTGATGCGCGAGCTGATGCCGAAGCGCATGATGCTTTCCGAGACGCGCAAGCTGCACTACTACTACCGCCCATCGCCCGACGGCCGGCGCATCCTGTTCGGCGGCCGCGACGGCACCATCGCCGGCGATCCGACATGGCCGACGGCGAGCCTGCGCGAGGCGCTGGTCGACATCTTTCCCGAGCTCGACGATGTCGAGCTGACGCATAGCTGGTTCGGTCACGTAGCGATGAACCGCGACATGATCCCGCGCATCTTCTCGCGTTCGGGCATGCGGTACGCCACCGGCTACTGCGGCTCCGGCGTCGTGTGGGCGCGCTGGGCGGGGCAGAAGGCGGCGTGGCAAATCCTGGGCGAGGAGCGCGGCACCTCCGCCCTCGACATGCGCCCGCCACCGGCCATTCCGCTCTACAACGGTACGCCCTGGTTCATGCCGGGCGTTTTCGCATGGATGGCGTTTCAGGACCGGCGCACGCATCCGCGTCGACGGCGGCCGAAGCCGCAGGCTGCGCCATGACCGCGACAGCGGAGGCTGACGTCACCTCGGGCGCCGAGCCGCCGGCCGATGCGCCGCGCGTCAGCATCGCCACGACCTATCGCCGCGCACTTGGGCTGCTGGCGCCCGAGCGCTGGCTTGCCGGCAGCCTCGTCGGAGCCAACGTCATCATCGGCGTGGTCCTCCTCGCCGAGCCGATCCTGCTCGGCCGCGTCGTCGATGCGCTGTCGAAAGGCTCCGGCGCCTTTCCGCTGATCGGGACGTGGGCCGCGATCGGCCTGTTCGGCATCCTTGCGGGCGTGGTGGTCGCGGTCGCGGCCGACCGGCTCGCCCATCGCCGCCGCCTGATCGCGATGGCGCAAGCCTTCGACCAGGCGATCACGCTGCCGATCAGCTATCATGCGCGGAAGGGCTCCGGCGCCGTCATCCGCGCGATCCAACAGGGCACCGACTGCCTGTTCGGCCTGTGGCTCACCTTCATGCGCGAGCATCTCGCCGCGCTGGTTTCTATCGCGCTCCTGATCCCGACCGCGATTTCGATGGACAGCCGCATGGCGGCGCTGCTGCTTGGCCTTGGCGCCGTGTATCTCGTGGCCAACATGTTCGTGTTCAAGCGTACGATCGAGCAGCAGGGCGAGGTCGAGCGATATCACCGCGAGCTGGCGGGCCGGGTCGGTGACGTGCTCGGTAATGTCACGGTGGTGCAAAGCTACGTGCGCTTCGAGGCGGAGTCGTCGGCGATCCGGTCGCTGATGCGCGATCTGCTGGCGGCGCAGTATCCGGTGCTGACGTGGTGGGCGGCGGTGATGGTGCTGACGCGCGCCGCTTCGACGATCACCATGGTCGCGATTTTTGCGCTGGGCGCGCTTCTGGTGCAGCGGGGCGAGCTGACGGTCGGTCAGGTCGTGAGCTTCGTCGCCTTCGCGACGCTGCTGATCGGCAAGCTCGACCAGCTCTCGCACTTCTTCCTCGGCCTGTTCCAGCAGAAGCCGGCGATCGACGCCTACTTCGAGCTGCTGGACGCGACGAGCCCGGTGCTCGACCGGCCCGGCGCCAAGGTGCTGGAGGGATCGCGCGGGCACGTGCGCTACGAGGATCTGACGTTCCGCTTTCCCGACGGCACGATCGGCTGCGATGATCTCAACTTCGAGGCGTTGCCTGGCGAGACGGTCGCTCTGGTGGGCCATACCGGCGCTGGCAAGACGACGGCGCTGGCCCTCCTGCAACGATTGCGGGACCCGCAGGAGGGTCGCATCACCGTCGACGGAACGGACATCCGTGACATCACGCTCGCGTCGCTCAGGACGTCGATTGCCGTGGTGTTCCAGGACGCGGGGCTGTTCAACCGCTCGATCGCGGAGAACATCCGCATCGGCAAACCGGGCGCGACAGACGCCGAAGTGCAGCGCGCGGCCGAGCTTGCCGGCGCCCAGGAATTCATCCTGCGCAAGCAGGGCGGCTACAACTTCCTGATCGGCGAGCGCGGGGCCGCACTGTCGGGTGGCGAACGTCAGCGTATTTCGATTGCCCGCGCGATCCTCAAGGATGCGCCGATCCTGATTCTCGACGAGGCGACGAGCGCACTCGACGCCGAGACCGAGGGTCGCATCAAGCGCGCTCTCGATGCGCTGCGTAAAGGCCGGACGACCTTCATCATCGCGCATCGACTGTCGACCGTCGCCAACGCCGACAAGATCCTGGTGATGGAGCGCGGCGCGATCATCGAGCGCGGCACGTTCCGCGAGCTTGTCGCGCAGGGAGGGCTATTCGCGCGGCTTGTTGCGGAGGGCGGTTTTACCGAGCCGACAGAGGTCGAGCAGAAGGCTTGATTTTTTGTTGCCGCGGTCGCCGACGGCTCTGCCTACCGGCGCCGCGGAACTGCCTCGCCGGTTGATATTCTTACCTCGCGGCCTTCGGCCGCCACTGATAGCGCAGGGTGGTGCGGTTATCCGGTAGCGATCGAAGATCGCGCCGCGCGATCTCCAACCGGCGAGGCAGCGGCCGCGGCGCGTGTAGGCGAAGCCGTACGCGTCCGCGAACAAAGAAAGCGCATCCGCGGCAAGCAAAGCTATCCCGGCAACACCACCTCACGCTCCAGGAACGCCGCGACATCCGCGCCCGAGACTTCGCGCGTGACGAAGGCCTCGCCGATACCGCGCAACAGGATCAGCGTGAGCTGGCCGCTCTGCACCTTCTTATCCTGCTGCATGAGCGCGAAGAGGGTTTGCGGCTCGGGACGTTCTGGGCCCGGGATGTGCGAGACGCGCGTCGGCAGCCCGACCGTGCGGAGATGGCGCTCGATGCGCGCGGCGGTGCCGGCCGGACAGAGGCCGCGCTCCTCGGAGAACCGCGCCGCCTGTGCCATGCCGATCGCGATCGCCTCGCCGTGCAGCAGGCGGCTCGAATATCCAGCCCATGCTTCGAGTGCGTGACCGAAGGTGTGGCCGAGGTTGAGCAGCATCCGGTCGCCGGTCTCGGTCTCGTCGCGCTCGACGATGCGCGCCTTGGCCGTGACGCTGACGACGATCGCCTCGGTGAGGCTCGCGGGATCGTTGCCGAACACGCTCTGCCAATGCTTCTCGAGCCAGGCGAAGAATGCCGCATCGCCGAGGAGGCCATACTTTGCGACCTCGGCGTATCCAGCGCGCATCTCGCGCACGGGAAGCGTGGAGAGGACATCGGTGTCGGCGAGAACGAGGCTCGGCTGGTGGAAGGCGCCGATCAGGTTCTTACCTTGCGGCGTGTTGATGCCGGTCTTGCCGCCGACGCTGCTGTCGACCTGGGCGAGCAGGCTGGTCGGGATCTGGATGAAGCGGATGCCGCGGCGCAGGATCGACGCGGCGAAGCCGGCGAGATCACCGATCACGCCGCCGCCGAGCGCGATGATGACGTCGCCACGTTCGAGCTTGAGCGCCAACAGGCTTTCGCTCAGCCGGCCGAGCTCGGCGAAACATTTGGTCGCCTCGCCGGGTGGCATGACGATCGTGCCGGCGTGGCGTCCGACGGCTGACAGCGCGGCTTCGAGGGCGGGGAGGTGGTGCGCGGCGACATTCTCGTCGGTGACGATGGCGGCGCGCGCCTTGCCGAGCCGTGCGACCAGCAACTCGCCGGCGCGAGCGACGAGGCGCGGGCCGACCAGCACGTCGTAGGCGCGGGCGCCGAGGTCGACGTGCACGATGGTGTCGCGGTCGGACGCGGGCGGGGGAGCCGCGACGGTCATGCGCGCTCCCAATCGTCGGCCGCAGGTGTAGTCGTGTTGCCGGCGGCAAGATCGGCGCGGGCGGCGATCGCCGTGATGATCTCGGCGACGATGACCTCGTGCGCGGTATCGCGGCTGTCGACGGTGACGTCGGCCTCGGCATAGACCGGGTAACGCTGCTCCATCAGCCCCTTCATGACCGCGACAGGGTCATCCGTCCTTAGGAGCGGGCGGTTGTCCCGCTTGGCGACGCGGCGCATCAGGACATCGAGATCGGCACGCAGCCACACGCTGATGCCGGCGGCCTTGATGGCGGCACGGGTGTCGGCGTTCATGAAGGCACCACCGCCGGTCGCCAGCACCTGCGGGCCGCTGGCGAGCAGCCGCTTGATCACCT
>VFQN01004956.1_pt1 | contig 16902 bp, 27 predicted proteins | sample 3512371 | NCBI WGS metagenome assembly VFQN01 (sample SAMN10412370, study PRJNA504923) | tailings metagenome | isolation source: Replicate 2 from Balatoc abandoned mine | place: Philippines: Itogon, Benguet | collected 2017-08-28 | reverse complement strand
CTGAGACGGTTGCGCCACGGCGGCCGGGGGGCTGAGCTGGCGGACGGTCGCGCGAGTGCAGGTGGGTGTGTATTCGACACTGTTGAGCAGGCAGGCACACCAGTATATATGGTCGGCACACCAGTATATAGTAAGATGCGGTGTAGAGATTGCAAATCAGGCATCAAGACAGGGTTAGGGAGGCAACGAGGTAAAGGTCACTGTTGGGCAAGCATTCAGGGTATCCAGGACGATAGCCCGGACGTGGGTGTTGTCGTTGGGCAGGCATGCCATAAGTGTCCAGGACAAACATTAGGAGAAGCAGGCAGCGACCCACGTGCTGCGGCTTAAAACTGTCGTATATACCTCACCCAGTCACACACAGATTGCAGATCGGCGCAGTGCAGGGGCAGCATCGTTGCCTTGCACGGGCCGTGCCAGGACCTCACGCATCGATCCCCGCTTTTGATCACACGCAATCTCCCCCAACCTGCGTGCGCAACTCCAGCTGACAGAATACCCCAACCCACATGGGCAACATGGCCATGTGTTCATATGATCCTTAAGAAACATTTCGTGATGAAGTGTATGTCTCACGGCAGGTGGGCGACATCCTGGACCGCGGGGACCACGAGCTGCGTACGTTGATGTTCCTGGAGCGCCTGGCGGGCGAGGCGCGGGCGGCGGGCGGCGCGCTGCACCTCCTCAACGGCAACCATGAGACCATGAACGCCATGGGGGACCTGCGCTACGCAACGCCAGGTGGGTAGGTTGGCTGAAAGCAGAAGCTGTTGGTGTCTGCAGCGAGTATAGCAAGAAGTGAACCACACACCCGGTGGGTGTGGAGCATGGCACGGTATTCAGGCGCATGTCCACGACCATGAACGCCATGGGGGACATGCGCTACGCAACGCCACCCCCTTGCTGCCTCGCCCCCAGGCGTCAACGTGGAGTGGGCGGCATTGTCCCACATGTGCCGTCGTCGCAACCCTGCTGGCTTACTGCAATACATCACGTACCTCCTTGCTTTGCTCCCCCCGTACGCTCCCCTTGCTTCTTTCCGCAGGCGCCAACGTGGTGAGGATGGCCTTCTCCACGTGGCGCCTGCGCCGCTCGTGTTGCTTTACTGCAGTAACTTAAGCCACCATTTTGATGGCCCCCCCGCCCCCCTGGCGCAAATGTGGAAAGGATGACCTCATCCATGTGGCGGCGCACCCGTGCGGTGTTACTGCAATGACCTCAAGGTCTCGTTGCTGTGTTTGGCCCCCTTCACCAGCCCCTTGCGTTTTTGCTCTCACAGGCGCCAACGTGGAGTGGATGGCCTTCTCCACGTGGCGCGACTTCAACGCCCTAATGCGGAGACACACCGGCTGCGGCCTGGACGAGCCAAGCCCGCTGCAGGTGCGCCGCCTTTACAATTTGAATAGCTTGACATACTGCCACCATGTGGAAACACAGCGGCTCCGGGCTACACGGGCCCAGCCCGCTGCAGGTGCGCCACCAGACTGCTTTGCATCGCGTTACCACCACCATTAACTTAAATCCATACCCGACCGCTCAGTGCAGCCGTACCGTACATGAGCCCAGCCCGCTGTAAGTCAGCTCGACTGCCTGCCCCCTGCCCGACCCCTTACCCCCCTTTGACCCGTTCCCTGAACCCTTACCTGGCTCGCACCTCTTTCCCCGTGCATCCCACACCACACGCCCTACCCTGCAGTGCCGCCCAGTGCCTGCCTCCTCACGGTCTCACCACTTCCCACACGTGCTTGTTTGTGCGGTTGCGACAAGGTGCTGCACGCTGAGGCACCTGCTCCCCCGGCACGCCCCCAGGCCACACGTGCTTCTTGTGTGCACGAACCTCTGCACGGTCAGACGCGGCAGTGGTTCCTTCGGCATTCCCCGCGCGCCCAACTGCCCTACATGATGATGCTGATGCGCAGCAAAGCGTGTTGGCTCCCCTGGCGCATGGCACGCCCCACCATAGGACCGGCGGCTTGCGGCAGCTGCCACCGCCTCCACGTCCCCGGCCTCCCGCATGTCTGCACTGCACTCCTGCAACTGGTTGCATACTGCGAGGCATGGAAGCATGATGACGTCCCCCGTTCCGCCCCACCACCACAGGACCGCCTGGCGGGCGCTGCCGCCGCCTCCACGTCTTCGGCCTCCCGCATGTCGGCCCTGCACCCCTAGCCTCCATCCCATGCAGCATAAATTGCATAAACTGTCAAATAATGCCCCCACCACACTAAACCACAGGACCGCCTGGCGGCCGCTGCCGCCGCCTCCACGTCCCCGGCCTCCCGCATGTCAGCCCTGCACCCCTACAACTGGCTGAGGGGCCGTGCGCTGCGGCCGGGCGGCGAGGTGGCACGGCGCTTCCTGGCGCCACGACCCATCGTGCTCCAGGTGGGGGGCGCAAGGAGTAAAAATGATGCACCGCATATACATGGCGGTATGCGTAAGGGGGTAGTATATATTGGTAAATGTTGGCATGGGGCTGGGGACGTGCGACGCACGCAGAAGTCGATCGCCTACCGGTATGGCATGATCCGCTGAGCAACGATGCTTAGGTCTCAAGCGTAGTGTTACATTTGGGAGAGCGTTCACACACGTTGCCGCAGGCCAGGGGAAAGCTCCGTCCCCTGCCGCAGGTCAGGGGAGATGTCCCCTGCGTGCCGCAGGGCCAGGTCTCAGGGTGCTGGGCACACTTGCATCCGGGTCGCACGTCGGTCAGGACAAGTGTTCGTTTCTTATACAGCATAACCACTTGATATAGCAAACGCGACACACTCGACTTTCTCCACACTGTGCAGATTTCAAAGCATCAAATGTCCTCGGTTCGTTCCGTTCCAATGCACTGCTGCGGTCTTGTTCACACCAGCCTCCTCCTACGCAGCCTGATGAATCCATGAAATACAGTGACAGACAATTGCGCAACCCATTGCAAGCCGGAAGCATCAACGCACGTTCATGTTGGCCGCATAGCCGTTGCTTGGATTCTGCGTGGCCAGCCTGCAGCACCATTGCTGCAGCTGCCAGACCGCTTAGTCCCTGAGCCCCACCCCATCTGCCCGCCCAAGCAAGCTCCTGTCCGCCATGTTGGGCGCTGCTTGCTCCAGTACTGCACCACTTTACTACGACTCGTCCGTAGGTAGCTAGCTGCTGACCAGCACGGGCTCATTCGTAGGGTTCGAGCTGCTGACCAGCAGGGGAGCTCCCCTGCTGACCCACGCTGCTGACCAGTGAAGCTGCGTGCTGACCTTCATGCTGGGGACGGTGGGGGCAAGGGTGTGTGCGCACACGTGCCAAGGTCAGACGGCATAGCACGATAGTGAGAAGCTCATCTAAAAAAAAAGCTGGGCAACGTGGGGGTAACAGCCACAGCTAGCTAGCTTACAGACTTTCACGAATCCTAGTTCCTGTATGTTAAAGCACAACCCAGCAATTCTGCTCTGATGCATGCGTTGTACCTCCCCTCACGGCATCCTACTACAACCCCCAGTACGCCAGGAAGGTAGGCTTATATATGAGGTAGCGATACCCCCCATACATAGAGGCCTGGCCCCACCTTGCACATGAAGTAAGCAAGTCGCCTATCTACTTGGCGAAGTGCGTGCGTGCCATGACCAGGAGCGCTGCCACGGCGTTCTTGTACCCTTCAATGCAGCTGTTGGGGTCTTCCACGAGGCCGTCCAGAAAGGCCAGGTCGTCCGTGCGCGTCAGGGGGTTTGCGACGCCGCGGCGCCGGTCCTTGGCGCACACGACGTACCGCCACTCTACAAACGCCTCCACGCTGAACCCGTGCTGCTGCGCAAAGCTGTCCAGGTAGCCTTTAAGCTCCTTTGCCTGGTCGGGGTCAATCGCCGTCAAGCTCCGCAGCTCAGCGGCTGCATCGGAGAAATAGTTGTATCCGCCGAACCGCGCCTCCTTCTGCTCCAGGTAATCGTTCAAGTGATCAACTAGGGGTCCATCGCATTCATACATCAGGTCCGCGATGAGCACGTCTGCTTTCACGGAGACCTCGTCGCGGTCGTGCCGCTTCGCGGCAACGTGGCCTGCCGCGCGGTTGAAAGAGGCCATTGTTTTCAATGCTACTAGATAATTGCAGGTTAGACTTGCCCGACTTTGAACAGGTATGCAAAGGGGGAAGACCCTGGACGAGGCACTTGCAAGGGTCTCCCCTGCTACTATTGGAATGACGGGGTGCTCCCCTGGACTTGGCTGGTGGCGTGGGTGCTGTCTGCGCACGGCAACAACATAAAAAAAGCAACAAAGCCAAACGGGTTGCGCCGGTGCCTTGCTGGCATGGGTGCTCGCAGCGGAAAAAACGGTCACCCCAGCAGCTGGCCACGACGCCTTCCTGCCGCCTTCCTTCCAACCGCTTTGGGGACACCGCTAGCCGAGTTCGTCTCGACTCAGCGCTGTAATTCTGCTTTCTTAACGACGTATACAAGCCGCGTAATGTGTCAAGCGTGTGCTGCGCTGTGCTGTACTGTGCCGTGCTGTGCTTGCTGCTGTTTGCGTGCAGGTTGGCAGCTGGGTGTTCGTGCACGGAGGGGTGCTGCCGGCGCACGTTGAGTACGGACTGGACCGGATAAACAGGTGGGTCGCACTTACCCTCACGCTGTGCGACATGAGGTTCTCACAACCAGCCTGCGCCCCATCCCTTGTCATCACCTTTCCTTGTCAGTTAGAACCACCAGCCAGCTTACCCCTCAGCACTCCTGCACGTGGCCGCACTCCGATCACCGCTGTAAGACACAAAACGCACCCCGGTAACCCCCGGGTTCAGGAGGGCAACCACCGCTCCAACCCAAGGAGCCGTTACATCTTCCCCACCGCCCAATGCCCCAACCACCTGCCCCGCCTCCCCCACCCAACCGCTCTCAACCGCTCCGGCAACCGCTCCCCCAACAGTGAAACCAAGGCGTGGCTGCTAGGGGACGCCGGGCCGGGCGCCGCCGCCGCCGCCCCTGGGTCGGCCCCTCCCACGCCGCCCCAGGCCCCCTCCTTCCTGCGCGGCGCCTCCGCCATCGTGTGGGCACGTGCCTTCTCGGCAACGGACGAGCGCCGCTGCGACTGCGACACGCTGCAGAGCGTGCTGCAGGTGGGTGCATGTGTATTAGCACAAAAAGGGGGGGGGCGTGGGCGTGAGGGGTCAAGGCACACAACGCGCGGGTACTGCGACTGCGACACGCCGCAGAGCGTGCTGCAGGTGGGGGCATAGTCCTGAGGCGGAAGCGTGTCAGCAGAAAGCTTGGGGTCGTGAGAGGCAGGGTGGGAACATTATGGGGAGGGCGAGGGGCGCGGTTGTCGTCATGTGTGCCTCATTTACCCATGTCGGCAATCCCCTTTCCCCTCCTGTCAACCAGTGGATGGTAACCATCGGCACAATACAGTGCATCCCTAGGAATGCCTCCAATAGCACACTGCCAAAGTTCGCTGTCTTACACCTCCCCACCCCTGGGCCCCTCTTCCCGCAGTCCATCCCTGGCGCTGCGCGCATGGTGGTGGGCCACACCATCCAGTCCCATGTATCCTAACCTGCCTCCTCTCCCGCCCTCCCCGCCCTCTGACCTTCTCCCACACCTTGCTGCACTTGTTTGTCTCTCCCTTCTTGCAGTCCATTCCCGGCGCTGCGCGCATGGTGGTGGGCCACACCATCCAGTCCCGCGGCATCAACAGCGCCTGCGAGCAGCGCGTCATCCGCGTGGACGTGGGCATGTCGCGCGGGTGCGGCGATGGGCCCGTGGAGGTGCTGGAGGTGCTCGGGGACACAACGGTGGGTATTAGGGGGCCAAAGGGGTGCGTGGGATGATGCAGGGCACAGGGAGCAGGGTGCGCGAGCGGCCCAGTGTAGGTGCTGGAGGTGCGACGGTGGGTGATGCGGTGTCTACTGTGGGTGCAAGGTGCCGGCACAGGTGGCCGACGGCCCGCTGGAGGTGCAGGGGCCGGTGGGGTGGCGGGTGTTGGCCGGAGGTGCGCGTGGCGCCGAACTTGGGGGTCCCGCTGTCATCTTGGGCACGGAAAACGGGCCTGGCCTGGGTCCGGCTTGGGCACGAAGAGGGGGCCTAATCTGGGCTTGGCCTGGCGCGGCATGTTGTGGCTCCGGAATGCACAACAGGATCAGCACAGCTGAGTGTGTGGTGCTACTATGCCCCCGCTGTGCGCAGGTGCGGCGGCTGCGGGAGCACGGCCCCCCGGTGGAGGTGGCGCCGCCGCCGCCGCGGGGGGACCACGTGCACGCGCACCCACACGCGCACACGCAACAAGGGCACGGGCACGGCGACAAGCAGCAGCAGCAGCAGCAGCCGCGCGTGTCTGCGGCTGCATGAGGGGCTGCGGCTGGGTGGTTCGGGGTTGCCGGTGCATAATTTGTGTGCCGGCGCTGCCGCCGGGCGTCAACTTGCCAGGCGTTTACGCGCACCAGCACTACCGGCAGAGGCGGACGGCGACAAGCAGCAGCGATGAAAGCAGCAGCTGCGGCCGCGTGCGTCGGCGGCTGCATGGGGTTCGGGGAGGGGCTGGGTTGCCGGTGCGTTGTGTGTAAGCTGGAGCCGCAGCCGCGCGTGTGGTATGTACCGTACGCACACGCAGTGATGGAGCGTACCAGCAACAGGGGGAGGTGTCGGCTGCTGCTTGGGGTTCGGGGACGGGCTGGGTTGCCGGTGTGTGTTGCGTGTCCTAGCGCCGCAGCCGTGCGTAGGGCACGTGCACACACGCACTTGCACATGCACCAGCAACACGGGCAGGTGCAGGGGCAGGGTGACAAGCAGCAGCAAGCGGAGCAGCCGTTGCCGTTGCGGCGTGTCTTGCGGCTGCGTGAGGGTCCGGGCAGGCCTCGGGGTAGTGTGGGTGGATGGTGGGTGGTGCGTGCAGGCGGTTGGTGGGCGGTGCCTTGAATGGCAGGCGGCCTGGTAGCCAGGCGGCAAGTGGGCGAGTATGCCGTAGACGGGGGGTGCTGACGAGCAAGGGGGTCGGGAGGGCTGCTGCGACTACCGCGCATGTCCAGCTGTGCAGGCTTCATCGAAGACAGTTGGCAGCCGCCAACTTCGAGTGTTGGGCGAGCGGAGCGTAGGACTGCTTGGTGGGATGCGTGGTTTACTGGTTAGCGGTGTCGTAGCAACGCGTACGTGCTTTGGGTTTGGCTGACTGCGATAGGTCGCACAGGTGGACTCTGTGTGCATAGGGCATAGGGCATAGGGTGCCTTACGCTGTACATGGGCCACAGTCAGATGCGCTGGATTGGCACACGATGGTGGAGGTGTTGGCCGGCATGCAGCAATACTGGTAGATTGGGTGTTTTAGATGGAGGGGTGTTGCAGCTGTCTGGGCGATGGAGCGTTATGCCACACCGCACAAGGTCCATGCTAGTAAAAACCTAACGGATGCCATGTATGCAAGATAGGCTCCTGCTCACGTCTCGGTGCCCCCTTGCGGCTGCATGACGCAGGATCCTCTTTCTGTTGCCCCAAAGGGGCTCGCAGATGCTCGATCGTAGAGGTGCCGTAATGACGACAGCAACCAACTCCGACTTACCGCGCATTGCGGCAGAAATGTAGTATTTGATGTCTGTTAAAGGCCTTTGCAGTACCTAGCCTCAGCTGATCTCGCGGTAGCAAACCTCCGGGAAACGTGTCGACGAAATGGCAGCAGACGCACCCCAGCAGACTCCGGCAGCCCAGCAACAATGTTCAAATTCACTTTGCACTACAGCTGACAAGCTGTTATCGATGAACGCCGACGCGGATCCTGCTCTGCTATCCGCAGCAGCTCGGGACTTGCGGACGCTGACATCACAGCGGCGCAGCGCCCTTTCCATATGGAAATGCAACACGTCAATGATTCCGGTCCTGCAGCTTTACGGTATTGCACTGCGTTCCGCGGTCGCACGTACCTTTCCGCCCTCCCAAGGACCAGACGCACCAGACACCCCTCTGGCCAAGTCCTCCCGGGAACTCGTCTCTGCTGTGGAGGCCAGCCTTCACTGGATACAAACTGCCGGCTGCTGCCGGCAACGAGTGTCGCTCGCCCTTGCGCGGTCAGAGGCCCTGCAGTGCTTCAGCAGGCTGATCGCTGAGGATGCAGAGGCATTGCTGCTCGCAGCGGGAGGCCAGTTGCCGCTGGACGCGCATGAGCAGCAGCGGCAGCAGCAGCAGGAGCAACAGCAGGAGCAGGAGCAGGAGCAGCAGCAAGAGCAGCAGCAGGAGCAGCAGCAGGCCAGCGATGCTGCCCACACGCCCACCTCGCCACCACCTCCCCTGCTGGTGGCGCCGCGCGCAGCCCTCCGGCTGTACCACTCCCTCGAGGAGGCCTCCCGGCTGCTCGAGTGGATGTTTGAGGGGTTCTTCCACAGCACGGGCGTGCCCAACAAGTGCGGCTGCGACCTGTGTTGCAGCGCCAGGGGCAGCCAGGGGGCCTCGGGGCGAGGTGGCAGCAGCAACAGCAGCGGCAGCAGCTCTTGCGTCCTGCTGGCTGTGTGGAAGGCGCTGCACAAGAGCTCCCTGTTGGAGCACCTTGTGCGGGGGGTGCTGCTGCTGTATCAGGACACGAGCACGCAGGGAGCGCTCCCTGAAGGCTGCAGCCGTCCTCACGGCGCTGGCAGCGCCTCCGCCACACGCCCCACGGGCGCCTCCGGCGGCAGCAGCAGCAGCAGCGACGGCAGCGGCAGCGGCGGAAGCAGCAGTAGTAGCGGCAGCAGCAGCGGAAGCAGCCACGAGCAGTTGGCTGCTGCCGAGGCATGGCACGTGGCAGCCCGCTCCAACCTGGAGCGGCGTGCCCAGCAGGAGTACGGCATGTTACAGGTAAGCGCCGGTACCTGCCATCGAAATCTCAAGGATGTGTGGACTATGCACAACAATAGTGAGTCAGAGGCGTACAGTATGCATATCAGCACAGAATGTAGATCTGCACAAGGCTGTATTGCTGGTACACCCCAACCTAACGCTGCGCACCGTCCATGCAGGGCCCGAGCGCGCTGCAGCTGGTGCTGCAGTGGCTGCCCGGCGGCCTGCCCGCGCCGGACCCGGCCCACCCCGCCTGGCCGCACTGGCGGGCATGCATGGCGGGCCGCGGCTGCCGCCTTGCGCTAGCCGCCGGCGTGGTGGCGGCGGTGTGCGCGGAGGACGGGGGGCCCGGTTACGGCCTGCCTGTGCACGTGCTGCTGGCGGCGCACGGGGGCATGGCGCTGCGGAGCCGACAGGTCGACAGCGGCGCGTGGTGGGTGCAGCAGTACCGGGCGTCGCTCGCGACGGCGTTGGGATGCAAGCTGCAAGCCGCAGCTCATCAGCCAGCGGTAGGGCGGCGGCTTGGTGGTGCAGGGCCCACCGTGGGGCTGTGCAGGCGGGTGATCGCGCTGTGCTGGCAGCACACAGGGCAGGTGGAGGGTAGTGGGGCGTGTGGGTCTGCTGGGGTAAGTCAGGCGCAGGTGGAAGGCGCAGAGGGCGACGCAGCGCAGTCGCAGCCGCCGCACCTTGCGGGAGCTGGCGGTTGGCTGGGGGAGCAGAAGCGTGGTGATGTGGTGCATCTAATGGTGCAGGCGCTGAGGGCCCTGGGGCGGGCCCTGGCGGCAAGGGAGGTCAGGAGGAAGCTGTCGGCGCTACGCGGGAGTGCGGCAGCCGCGTCGGGGCAGGTGCCAGGCGGGGAGGCGGTGAGGGAGGGTGAGGTGCGGGCGGCGGTGGCCAGCCGATGGCGGCCGGTGGGGTGGTGGCGGCAGGTGCTGAGGGCGCTGCCGCTGCTGCTGGAGCAGGAGGGGGAGCGGGAGGAGCACCGCGCCGCCGGCGGTCAGGGGCAGCCTCTCACGCCGGCACCGCGGTTCTGGACGCCCCGCCTGCACACCCACTACACGCTCATGTTCACCGAGTTCGAGGTGCTGCCGCGCAACGGTAGGCGCAGAGCCTGTATTGCACGGGGTTGAAAGAGCTGCCTTCACGGAGGAATTCGGGCGTGGGTACTTTGTTGCCCGCTGAGGCCTAGAGTGCCTAGGGGCCTACCCGTGCCGAATGCCACCAAGCGCGCCCACGTGAGCTGTGTACCCGGCCCCTCAACAGTGAAGCGGTGAGCCGCTATGCACACTGCACTGTAGCCCCTGCGTTCTGTGTGACAACCGTGTACCTTGCATCCTTTATTACGTCGTCCACGCACGTTACTTGTGGTTCACCAGCAGGTGGAAGAGCCCCTGTCTGCGCTGTCCCGCTCCGCGTGCCCCCAGGCATTTACCCGTCCGTGGCACCTCCCAACATCGCCAACGCGCTGCGGGCGGGCCTGCTGCCCTCCCTGGAGCGCCTGATGCGTGAGGGCGTGGGGGAGCTCGCAGCGCGCGACCAGAAGCCCGAGGTGCACGTGGCGGCGGTCTTGGCCCGGTACCTACTGCAGCTGCGCCGCGACTGGGGCTGGCTGCTGGCGTATGCGGACCCCCGCCAGGTGGCCGCACTCATGCGCACCTGCGCCCGGCTGGTGAGCCGCCTGGCGGAGCAGCCGGCGGTCCTCAAGTGAGGGGGGAGGTGGAGGGGCGGCATGGGTGCTCGCATGGTGCAGCGCTGGTGCTGGTGTTGGGCCCTGGTGTTGGATCGCTCCGAGATCGCCACTTGCCCAATTAAGGTGCCAACACACCAATTGATGTACCGTAGTTGAGTGACTCCCTCGCCCCAAACCCACAGCCCCAGGCGAGCGGCCCATCACCTCACCGTTCTCGTGTGTGCGATGGCGGACCTGCTGGTCACCTCCTGTGACGCGCCCATGGTGGCAACCGGGTGCTACACCTCCCACCCGCCGCCCTCGCCCGCCTTCGGCAGGGCAAACTGCGGCCCGTGGATCGCCAAGTGTAGCGACCCGCGCTGCCCCCACTGCGGCCCGGGGGCCCCTTGGCGCGGAGAGGCGTACGCCGGAGACGTCGACGTCGACGGCAGAGGCGGCAGAAGCAGCAGCAGCGGCGGCGGTGCCGGCGCCGGGGCGTGCCCGGCACGCCGCCTGGCCACCAATGCCTCCTGCACGCTGCTGCAGCTGCTGCCCGTGTTGGTGCACCTGGCGTACGGCGCGCAGGACATGGGGCTGTGGCAGTGGGCCGCGGACGCCGCCGGAGGGGTGCTGTACGCGCTGCGGGCGCTGCTGACGCGGCTGCACGCCGAGCGCGACCGGCAGGAGCGGTCCCGGCAGCAGCAGCAGGTGAGGAAGCAGCCACAGCAGCAGCAGCAAGCAGCGCGGCGCGGGGAGGGCGGGGAGGGCGGCCGCGGTGCGGCGGGGGGCTCCGGCGAGCAGCAGGAACAGCGGCCGCCACCGGCGGCGCCGCTGCCGTACGCGTCTGGGAAGGGCCGTACGGGCGTGCCGTACGGCAGCTGGCAGGAGCTGGCGGAAGCTGTGGACCCGGTGCGGCTGTTCCGGCTGCAGCTGACCAGCCCCGACGAGCCGCCGCACATCGGCACGGTGCAGGCGCTGCAGGTGCTGGCGATAACACACGGCGAGGAGCTGGGGCGGTTGGTGCGGCAGGACGTGTTGGCGAGGGAGATGCTGGTTGCCCGCGTAGCGCAGCAGCAGCAGCAGCAGCAGGAGAAGGATGGGGGGATACGGGATCCCGGGGGCCTACAGCCGGACATTCGTGCCGCGCTGGAGGATGTGGCATTGATGCTGGAGCCGAGCAGGGCGCTGGAGGGGCTGCTGGGGAGGCTGGGGCTGCCGGCGGTGACGCGGGCGGCGCGGTCGCGGGCGCGGGGGCAGGTGGCGTTCCGGGCGGTGGCTCCGGTGCTGGTGGATTGGGAGGACGTGGCGGGGCTGGGGGTGGGGGTGGGAGAGGCGTGAGAGTCGAGTCAGGGGAGAGGGAGTGCTTCAGCCGCGCGGGGGTCACGTGCACACGTGGGGGACAGGAGCACCAACCGCGGTTGCGTGAGTGTCTGGGCAGGTCGGGGGTGGTGGCGCCTGTGCTGGCGCCGCAGCCTCGTGTGGATAACGTGTGCAAACACCAGCACCACGGCGTGGGGAGGGGAAGGGGAGCAGCAACCACAGCCGGGCAGCTGCAGCCACAGCCGGGCAGCCGCAGCCGGGCGTGTTTCCGTCTGGGCAGGTTTTGGGTTGACGGTGGGTGGTGCGCGCGCTGGTGTATGCGGCGAGGCCGTAAATGCGAAGTTGTGAGTTTGCTTTTTGTGTGTGGGCGAGCGTAGATGGGGTATTGCCTCTGGGCGAGCGAGCGCGTGACGTGGAATGCCGCGACTGTGCCTCTGCAGGTTAGGAGTCGTTAGGAGTCGAATGGAAGAGTCTTGAGAGTCGTGGTTCAGGATACGGTACGTGGTGAGGTTAAGGGCGTATGGATGTGTGGTGGGGAGGAAGGCTGAGCGGTCGCAAGGGCACAGTGGCGTGTAGCTGTTCCCACATGTGTGATAACAGCCGGACTGACGTTGTGTTCACTTTCGTAGGCGCGTATGACTCTCCTAACAGGGTGCGTAGCTGATCTAGCAACGCGAGGCCCAACGTGTTGCGCAAGACCTGTTCTTGCCTTGCCCACAAAGTAACACTGGATTACAGTGGCAGCTGGGGCCCCAGGCGAGGACACATGTGAATGGTAGCGACTGCGTTGTAGACTGGAACTTCCTATTGCGGTGGTACAAGTAGTGTGACGACAATTGAACTCCACGTGGTGGGGGTAGCGTGCCAGCCACGTGCACGACGGGTCGTCAAGAAGGCGCTCGGGCCCTCCTTCCGGCTCTCATCGATACTTGCATGTTGTAGTGCTGAAAGCGAGCCTTTTGCTTTTTTTTCTGCTTAGAGTGGCGGACGTAGCAACGGAAGTCAAGGAGTCAACGACCCCATGCACCGCATGGACAGCATCCGCTTGACATGCCGATTCGACAAGGAGTCGCAAGGGGATGTCCTCGTCGAATTGACATGTCAGCCGACATATCAATACTATCAACATGACATAACCGCCTGACATCCGCGCCTCATCTTCCGCAATACTCGTCCCATACACGTTGTCACTATGCAGGCCCCTATGCTCTCTACCGGGGCTCTGCTGCAGGTGACAAGCACGCTTGCATCTGACGCGAAGCTCACCACAAATGGACTCTTCCAAGTCCTCGGTAAGCTGCCTTTCGCTCTCTTCAACCTCAAATCTTTCAACCTTGGGCTGCCGAGAAGGGACGCTGACTAGAGCTCTCTGATTGCAGATGTTCGCAATATGGCGAGCAAGGACCCTAGCGCGAAGCCGCGCTATCGTATTCGCCTGGGCGACGGCCAATACTTCCTAGCGGTCATGCTCTCCTCTCAAGTAGGCGAGCTTATCAATGCTGGCCAGATGGGACCAGGCGTGATTGTGCACATTAACGAGTTCATCTGCAACGCGGTGAACGGCAAGAAGTAAGTTCTGGGGGAAAGAGCTGGCGCTTGATGCAGCTGTTTCTCGTTTAGGGCGTGTACGCGGAGCAGGAACCAACTACAGCGTTTGGATTGTTTTAACGTGTATGAGTGATTCATTTTTAGCCCGGCAGCGTATGGACCCTCGTGTGGGTTTGGATCCCGCCAAAACCCAACGTATTGTGCGCCCGTTCGAGCTTTAACAAATGTCAACGCAAGAGATTTGTGCCCCTTAAGTTTTGCTTGCGTGTAGTCAAGGGCCTGCTGGTTCCTGACCTCCCGCCCCTGCCCCTCCCCAACCCCAGGATGTACATCGCCCTGGACTGCACCCCTATGCCCAACTACGGGTCGTTTCCGAACCCCATCACCACGACGCCGGGTGTGGAGCTGATTGACGCGCAAGCGGAAGCGCAGCAGCAGGGCCCGCCACAGCAGCAGGGCTATGGGGCCCCCAACGGTGGCCCTGCAGGCGGCTACGGAGGTGCACCGCCGGCCGGGCCTCAGGGCATGTATGGTGGACCCCCGCCCCCCCAGGCCAACGGCTACGGCAACGCGGGCGGCTACGGACAGCCACCTCCGGCCATGCAGCAGCAACCGCCGCAGGGTATGTACGGCGGGCCTCCGCCCCCAGCCAACGGCAATATGGGCGGCGGTCCGTACGGCGGTGGGCAAGGGATGTATGGAGGCCCCCCGCCCCCCGTGCAGCAGCAACAGCAGCAGCAGCAGGGCCCGGGCGGTGGAGGTCCCTACGGAGGCCCGGGGGGCCCCGGCGGGCCGGGAGGCTATGGGGGTGGTCCCGCGGGCGGGTACGGTGCGCCTCAGAACAACAACCCGTACGCCGCTCCTGGAGGCGGGTACGGTGGCGCCAACAGGCCTCCTGCTCAGTACCAGGGGCACGGTCCGATTGCGCGTGACGAGGCTCCTCCCCGCATCATGCCTATCAGCGCCCTAAACCCTTACACGGCGCGCTGGGCAATCCGCGGCCGCGTCACCAGCAAGGGCGAGCTGCGCAGGTGGGGTGCATGACTGCGACGTGTATTTGACCAGTTTGAGTAACGTTTGCCATATAGTGCGTTCCAAGTTACGAAATGGCTGAGGCGGGGCAGCAGTCACTCCTCCACCCCGGCTGTCATGGCTCATGGGCAAGGTGCACAACAGCCAGCTCTTGTAAGGACCTTGAGCAGGAAGCACGGCAAATCGGCAATATGAGGAAGACACGCAACCGCACGCTCATAGGTTTTCCAACGCGCGCGGCGAGGGCAAGGTGTTCTCCTTCGACCTGCTGGATCGGGACGGCGGGGAGATCCGCGCCACGGCCTTTGGGGCGGAGGCGGACAAGTTCTTTGAGATCATCGAGGTGGGGTCGGGGCCGGGCCATGGCCATGGCTGGGCTGGATTTTACAGCGTGTGTGTGTCGTGTCCTGTCGGTTGCGTCGGACTGGGCAAGGCACATCGCGTCCGGTCGAGGTGGCATCGGGGCCAGGCCAGGGTCACCCGAGCGTGGTTCAGCTCGTTCGGCTCTCAAGTCCGCCGTTGTCAGCTGGCCTGGCGCAACATAGGCCCCCGCACTGCTGCCGCCTTGTCGACGGGCCGTTGCCTTCGTGCTGTACTGGCCTCGTGGCGAGCGGGGAAGGGGCAGCGCTGTGTATGGCTGTAGGAGTGGGAGGAGGGCGTGGAAGGTGGCGGAGGGAAGCCAGGGGGCGCGCCCTGTGTAGACTGCATGTGTGTTTTGTCCTGTAGGCCTGGCCGGTGGCTGGGATGGGCAAGGTACCGCCTCGCGAAACATCTGTGGCGCTGCGCATTGTGCTGTGATGCCCTGGTCGCGAAACGCCTATATTAACGACATGTACACTGTCTGTGCTGCAGGTTGGCGGCATCTATCAGCTAAGCAAGGCCAGCCTGCAGCAGAAGCGGGCGGTGAGTCACGCACTGCATGGTGGTTGTTAGCTCCACACGAGTGTAGGAAAGGGCATAGAACCCGCGGGGCTTGCCTGGGGATACAAGTGCGACTGTGCACCCGCTGACATGTGCCTTCACGAACGCACACCCACGCTCTGCCCACCACACCCAAGCACCGAGCTGAGGAGCATGCGCCCCACTGACATGTGCCCTTCTCTTCCCATCTGCACACCCGCGCTTTGCGGCAGCAATACAACCACACCAACCACCAGTACGAGATTAAGCTGGACCGCAACTCCCAGCTGGAGCGCATGCCGGAGGACCAGGACACCGCGGCCATCCCCGCGGTCAACTACAATGTGGGTTTTGGTTGTTGATCGGTGTTGGGGACCATATTACGAAAAGCTGAGGCAACGGCACCAGCGCAGCGTGAACCAAGGTTGTTGGAACCGCAGTCATCTACTATGAGGCTTCGTATGGTGCACGGCACGCGTGGGACTGATCACAACAGCAGGACTTATGGCGCGTGCACGAGCATTGGCAAATCGCACACGAGGAGGTGTGCTGCCGGTGCGTGGGTTGGGTTGTACCTTCCGGACTCCTGACGACTCTGCGAGGGTTTGTTATAGAGTATGGCGATTGCCTGTACCGCTTCCTTTCCTCCTGGTGTGCAGTTCCGCCGCATCTGCGACCTGGAGAACGCGGACGCGGGAGCCATGGTGGACGTTGTTGGCCTGGTGGAGACGTGCGACAACTGGCAGGTGGGTTAGCGAGCTCAAGTGTCGTACTGGAGAGTTTGCCGTCCTCAGGGGGGAAGGCACCGGGAGAGGGGGCAGGGGGGCAGCTGCGGCAACTGGCAGGTGGGTTACGCGTCAATGCGCGGGAACAGTGTAAGGCGTTTGGGAGCCATGGAAACGCGACCAGGTGGGTTTATGGCAACAATAGCACGCTGCTACGAGGAGGATGAGCCTTGGCCGGGAGGGCGGTGCCGGGTTCGGGGGCAGCGGGAGGTGACGCGGCGGGAGGGGACAGGGCAGGGCATGTTGCGCTGCCCGCTTGGGCGCTCTTTGGATTGTGCACTGGCTTCTGGGTCGGGCAAATTGCCGCCGTAGATTGGGTTGTGGGAAAGAGGGCACATTCGCACGGATGGAGAGCCGCGGCAACTGGCTGATGGTTCAGGGGATGGTTCGGGGAGGGTTGCTGCGGGGAAACGGGCGCACGCGCATCCGGGCTAGGGGCGGATAGGCACGCGCTGTCGCCTTGCTGCAGACATACACGCGGCACACAGGACCAACGCACAGCGCACTTCAGGCATCTGGGTCGGGCAGGACAGCGCGGGAGTAGAGGTTTAAGAAAGCGGGTGCGCATGCTGACCGACTGGGTGCGTGCTATGTTGCCCCTTCTTTCTGCAGACCATCACGCGGCGCACTGGCGAGGAGACGCAGAAGCGCAGCATGATGCTGCGTGACGACAGCGGGCGGTCCATCGAGGTCACGCTGTGGGGCGCGCTGGTGCACAACCCGGGAGACATGATCCAGCAGGTGGATGGCGGCCCGTCGGGAGGTTGCGGCTGAGGGGGGGGGAGGGAGGGGGTTGCTGCTGAGGGAGGGAGGGTGACTGGGCGTTGCGGCTGAGGGGGGGAGACTGGGCGGTGCGGCCGAGGGCGGGGGGGTGACTGGGCGC
>VFQN01004947.1_pt1 | contig 16904 bp, 10 predicted proteins | sample 3512371 | NCBI WGS metagenome assembly VFQN01 (sample SAMN10412370, study PRJNA504923) | tailings metagenome | isolation source: Replicate 2 from Balatoc abandoned mine | place: Philippines: Itogon, Benguet | collected 2017-08-28 | reverse complement strand
ATAGTAAAAACTGAACAAATATTCGATTAATACTCTTGATCATCATCTTTCTGATCTTTATCTTTATCTTTACCTCCGGTTGATGGAACTTCATTCGTTGGCATCAGATGATAAAGCTTTCCAGTCTTTTGGAGTAATGTTAACTCATAGATGATGTCATCAACCTTCTTCATATTCGAATAAATCATATCCATCTTCTTGAAGAAAGAGTTATTGGAAACAATATTCAAAGTAGTGATATAGTCATAGATGACTGTATCTAATTGTTGAATATCTTGAATTGGTGCGAGCTTTCTCTCCGATGCATACATCACAGCTAATCGTCCGATCTCTCCAGTGAAATCAGCTAAACCGTTTACATATTCATGAATATTAACAATCGAAGGGAATTGAGATTTAGTAAGTAATTCTTGCTTACTAATCCAATGATAAAGTAGTTCTCCTTCAGCATATTCCTCCAATGAATTCGAATAAGAACCTTGACGTAAGGTTGGATACTAGAGAGAGGTGAAGTGAATAACTAGAATCAGAGGCAACAGATGAACTGACCTTCACAACAATATCTTGAAAAAGTTTTTCGCCCTTTTGTTGACAGATATTTAATTTCTTTCTTGCATCTTCTAACTGTTGACGAATAATCGCATAAATGGCTTGTTTCGCGAGTTTTTGAATATCTCGTGATTCTTTGATAAGATTTTCTCTTGCAAGATCATACTCACTCATACGATTGACAAGACCTTGAAACTCTTCCTCTGAAATATGCTGGTATTTCTTCTTCTCGATGGACCCTTCATTCTTCTCAACTCTAGGTTTCTTTTGAAGCTGCTTGTCTCCTGCTGTATCTTCCTCCGGTAGTGAGGAGACAGGTGCAGGGGTCGTTTGAAGATGAAGTTCATAAAAGATATTTTCAATTGACTTCAAGGAATATTTCACAGAGTCGAATCTTCGACGCAATAATCCATTACGGAAATCAAATTCTAATAATGCTTGATAGATCTCTGAGATGAGTTCTTTGCTCAATTGAATGGAAGGAAGATCAAACTATCAGAAAATATAAGAATCATTCGATTTCAATGATAACAATACAAAACACTTACTTGACAAGCTCGATTAATAGTATAGCGAGATAGTTCAGCAGCAAAAGAAAATACTGCACAGAGATACTCGCTGTCTGTTGGAGTTGGTTGTAACGCTGAAGGCGGAAGAAGCTGTCCAGTTTGATAGAAATGATATAAAAGCTTTGGAATCAAAACTTTCTCCATAACATTCAGTAGACGACTTTCTCTTGCAACAACATCGTTTCCTGTTAATGCTAATAACTATTATCACAGAAAGGGTAAGAGAATAGAGGAAGGTAGAACGAATGATTTACCTGTTCAACATTCTGATTCACTTCATTTATTGACAATTCGTAATGATTTATGCTTCCATTACGAAGGTGCTGTAAAAGGTCGTGACTTTGGACACCTAATTTACGACTCTATGGAGGAAATTTTTAAGACTCTTAGTGATGAATAACAGAGACGTACCACGCGAAAGGAGGCATCTCGCTGGTCTTGGTCAGAGGAAACTAACTCCTTCTCAATCTCTTCTAAACCTTGATATAGCTTTTCCTTAAACTTCAGGCCAGATTCATTTAAAATTGCAGTTGGAAGTGCGGGCTTCATGATGCTGAACAATTTGAATTTTTGAGAATAAACACTTTTCAAATTAAAATGTTGCTGGTTTCGAATGAACTGTAAACTATTACGGAACGAAGTTCGACCACACAATCGGAGAGATCGAGTAATATGCATGTAAAGGATGAAACAACAAATGAAAGGGATTGAGAACGAATGGAACTTTCATGCACTAACCACTAACGTTTATGCACTCTCTTTAAACCATCCACCGCTTTGCCGAATTCGTTACCGGTGCTAAGTCGTTACCGTACCGATTAGGAAGAATTCACCACCAAAGACAACAAAGACAACAGACAAGGAAGAATGTTTCTGCTCAAGAACAAGAAGAAGGCTGGGCATCACAATGCAGTAGTCAACAAGGGCCTTTTATTTGCAGGATATTTGGCAGCTGTCAGAGTTGCTTATTTGGCTTTCGTCTCCTTTTATCCTGAGGCTGCACCTGTCGCCAAGTAAAAGAAAGAATCACATCACAGGATAAATAATAATAACAGCGAATTTAGAATTTAGGTATCTTTTACAATAATTGTTGAGATATTTCTTGATTCTGTTGATTATGTAAAATGTAAAAAATAAACAAAGTCTATTTGATATTCAGTGAAGTTAGTGTTTCTTCTTCTTTGCAGGTTCTGATGACTTCTTCTCTTTCACTTCATCGCTCTCTTCCAATTCCTCCTCAGAATATGAAAGCTTTGAGGTGAAGATAGCAAGTAAGAGGAGGAGATGCGCTCCTTGCAATACTAATGAGGACCAAGCAGTGGCTGGGAAGACATTGAAGGCAAGCTCTATTCCGAATAAAACAATCAGACTAATCGGAATAGAGAAGCTGGAATGCCATAGAATCAATGGAATCATATGAAAATACCAGCAATAGAACTGATAGTGCAAAGACCTGGCAAATACAATTCCAATCACATTCGATCCAAATATTGTGTTGATGATGAACTTGTCACTCAGATTCACCACCCCTAACATTCGTATTAAAGGTTGAAGGATAAACCAAAGACAGTGTCATTACCTTCACTCCATATTCTCTTTCGATTATTTTCACTTTCTTTCCCATCAATCAAAGCCTAAACAAGATAAGCCATTACATAATTCAAGAGAGAGAGATGATTACCTTTCCGAATCTAATCCTCATATAAAGCAAATAACCTATCATCAGACACTGTTATTACCTCCAACAATCATCGGAACTATCAATCACTTACCAATCACTGTCAAAATCAATAAAACCACGGAAAGTTTCTTACTTAAAAATATTTCTTCTGGTAAGAATTTAAAGTTCACAGTCCATTTATAGAAGAAAACTCTTGTCAACTCAAATGCCTTTGAGAGGTAAGAGACTGGATAGGTTGATAAGAATGGATATCCTAATACTAACTGAACGATTGCACATATTGCAATACATTCAATGGTTTTCTTCGCTCCAAGACTTAATATCCAGACAATAAAGATGCCAGGAGCAAATAGAAGCATGTTCATCTTCACAGAGACTGCGAGAGAATAAAAGACACTGCCTACACGCCAATGCTTTGACAGAAAGAAGGAAACTGCAATATAACCAAATAAAACTGCGATACAATCATTAAACATTCGAAGCATATAGATGGAATGAATTCTTTTTGAGAAGAGAAGAAGAGCACAAAACCAAGCAGGGATCTTCCCATTCTTATAATAGAGGAACAAGACGACGGCAAGATTGAGGAGATAGATACCACAGAATATACATTGAGCAGTGAAGATATTTCTACCCTCATCAGTTAATAGACGAAAGAAAGAGAAGATATAGAGGAATCCAGCAGGGTAGACCAGTGGTCCTGTATTGCCTTGAATCAATGTGTAGTCTCGCTCCCCTCCGAGATATCCTTCAACCTCTTCCATGTATGCTTTCCAATCGATCTCAGTATCTAATCATAGATTACAATAATCATTAGAGCTTAATTTACTTCACTTACATGGAACTTTCCATAAAATAACAATCGATAGAAGGAAATCCAACAACACCAACAAACATATTATTTGAATACTTATTGGCTTACAAATTGTCGGAATGCCTATAGGCTTCGACAATAAACGATTGAACATCCTTTTAAGTCTGATCCTTGACAATAACAGTTATTCGATGCAATTCAATCCTATCTATTGTATCGAGAGATATCCCCTTCTCGTAATGAGGACTCCCTTGATGATCACACACGACAAACAAGACGAGGATGAATGAAGAGGATAGAGACTGGATTGGACTGTATTCATTGGAGGAGATCAATGAAAAACATGTTACTCAATTATCGACTTCAGGTTGTGGAGCAACAGCTGTTGTAAATGTCTTGTTATTATTGAATTTAGTTCGAAAAGATCAGTTAGAGGATATTGATTGGTCGGTCTGTATCTTAAGAAATCGAGCGAATTCCTCACCAATTTTCTCATATCTTCTTTCTAGACATAATGCAGGTTGTACAGGAGAAGAATTGATTCAATCAATGCATTTACTCCTCGAGAGAAATCGATCCCTCTTCAGTCACACACCACCAACGATATCAGGGAGATTCTTCTCATATCGGGATATCCAAAACCGATCAATAACTGAATTCTTAGCTGGGCATATCGAACAAGGTCATGTGCCTATTGCAACGATGAATCTGCAGTTGCTGGGGAACGATGCGTGGCACCATCAAATCATCTTTGCCGTGAACACATCACAACGTATCATTCACATGCTCAATCCGCTTGATGAATATCCTGAAGCTCTTGTACAGAGGCTAATATCAACAGAGAGTATACTACTCGTGCGAAGGAATGATGTGATGAGTCGTCTTACACCAGAGGTAAGAGAATACGCGTCCTCGTATTACCATCTCATCCTCGAGCGAGAGGAAAAGAAGAAACAGGGAACCCTAACAAAGGAACAAATCATAGAAGAAGAAACTGCAGATGAGGTAATTCATCGAAGGTTGTATGGAGATGACATATTTCTCGAAGATCCATGGAAATCCTTTCAAATCATCCGCCAGATTGCGTTGATGATCCATCATCCAGATACCACTTACCTCGTCATACCAGCCGCGTACACTGGTGGGTTTGCAATCTTTGAATCATCACCATGAAGAGAAAAGAATGTAGTTTGCTAATGAGACTCTGCTGAGACAATGAACGTCGCAAGGACTATAGAGGGAGTGCAAGGATTTCTTTCTTTCAATTACAATTTACAATGAAGATGCACAGAAAAGATCGAATCATGAATTATATCAAACAATACCAAAGAAAAGAAAAGAAAAGAAAAGATAATGGAAAAGCTTTGTCCAAACCTAAAAACAATAAATCAACTAATATAACACCAAGCCACCGTCACCCCTCTATTCTCTCCATCTATGGTAGGAGGATTTCCTTCCGATGAGATTCGCCGTACAAGCAGTTGCAGTAGATCGCTAAGAGAGCTTGTAAGCTAAAGGTATCGGGTTTGCCTGTATCAATAAAATGTTTTAACTTCCCTAAGACATGACGATAGAGCTGAGCTTCTAAGTCAATCCCAACTACCATCATCAGACTAATTACATCGCTCGCCTTACAGTTAATTGCTTGAGGAACTTCCTTCGGATCTAAGAAAAGAAAGACTGTTGGATTCTCATGAGCATATTGTACCATTGCTTTCTCCATCTTTAAGACATATTCCTGATCCACCTATACAAGAAGATCATTGTCATGAAAAAATAATAAAAGAGAAAAGACTTACTACTTCCCATAAACCTGTAAAAACATTTGGGAAAACTTTAGGCAATAAAGATCTTGCAGGAAGAGGATAATCCACTAATGCCGTAAGATTACAAGCAATAAAATAAATCTGTAAGAATTGATGGAAAGTAAAATAAGAATCTTCAACATCAATATTTGGTTGAAGAATAATCAGATCTTGTACAGCATTCCTTCCTTTCACAAATCCATCATGATGAATACCTAACTGTAATAATAAACCTGATACTACTTCAGGTCGAACAACTTTTTGTGTTTGATTCAATTGATTAGTTGTTGTTGTTGTCGTAGACGTAGTGGAGGGAGAGGCTCCAATGACGACTTGCCCTTTCGCATCGAATAACCTTTTCATACCAATTAAAAAATCACCAACAAGTTTCACATAAAATTGGAATTTATCTGCGCTCATCATCGTTAATCCTTGTGATGCTTCTGAGGTGTTAGTAGTATCTGACGACTTCTTTGCCGTCTTTCCTGTTTGTTTCTTCTCACCTTTCTTATGAAGGCCAGCTACAAGAAATATTGTTAAATCATCACTACCTCTCGCTTTATTGATTACAATCTTACCTGATTTGACAGACTTTCCTTTCCCTGGAGTAGCAGCTGGAGCCGAAGTTGCACTCGTAGAGGGTAAAGTAGAAAGGAGCTGACTCTGTAACTGTGAAGTCTCCAAATAATTCCGAAGCGCTACATCCTCTGGTTGAAAGTGTATAATTTTCTTACAATGTTGCCAGATATCAGGACAATCATAGAACTGATATATATTCTGTCGTTGAACATACTCCAAGAGGTCGTTCATGATGAAGTGATTCTATGAAACAAAGATGTGCGTGATCAACGTAATAATACAAGGAAAGGAGTTGCGTTACCTCAAACTGTTTTGAGAAGGAATATTCAGGAAGATTACATAATAAAGTGAAAAAATAAGAGAAAACAGTCTTTAAAAAGGAATGATGATTTATCGTCGAGGAGAAATAAATATCTTTCATTTGAGGTATAATTTGATCTTGTTGTAGGTAGCTTAATAATCCTAATTGAATAAAGCTTTTGCTTTTGCCTTGACTCACTGTAGATAAGGAGGACGAAGAGGAAGAAAGCTCATTCATTGGATTGAATAAGATGACTTTGAAGCATATTTTCAACGCTTCCTGGATTAAGACCGTTCGATACTCATGCTTGACCAGTGATTCGTTATTTGTCATCGTATTGTGAGATGCGTTGTTTAATATAGATGTTGAGGCAACGTCACCATCTCCCGACGGAAAGATAAAGAACCATTGGTCTAAGATGCTAATCATCTGTTGCTTGATAAAGGATTCTTCAAACATAAAGAAGGTTGAGTGCTGCATCAAAATCTTCCAATAGAACTGGATAGAACAGAGAAGATGTTGAATTTCGATCGTTTGTAGGCTAACAGAAGAATGAACCATTAAGCTCTTCTGTAAATTAAACATGAGAGAATATAATCCTCGCACAAACATCTCATATAGTAGTAATACTTTCTCTTTGATGGTCTCATCATCATCATCATCTAAAACGTTTCTTAAGGCTTGGTCCTTTTCTTTACGAGTTGTTGAAAGAGATGATTGATATCGATTCATCTGAAGAATTAATAATTTGCTCAATATTCTTAGATATTGATTCATTAACATAAGTCTGAGGATATTCATCTTCAAATAGCGAGATACTTTTATTGTTGTTGAGAAGATATAATCGAGCATATTAACACTATCGGATTGATATTCTTGATAATTCAAAGATGATTGCAAAATTCTATTCGAAGAATCAAGAAATTGTGTCATTGATTCCAGGTTTTTGTTTGAGGTAAGATGTTTTCTCTGTAAAGGGAAGATATTTATAATCATCTTATCATATTCTTCTAATGATGTTAGATGAAGAATTTGTATTGATTTATCTAAGATTTGATATTTTCCTGCAATCATCTCATAAAGCTTTTCTAAACGATCCATTGATGATGATGCTGCATTATGACTAGTGGTCGCAGAGTGACTATCATCGAAGAGATAATGAAAGTCAAGCAACTCCTTCGACAAAAGAGAATAAAGAAGTTGAATTAGTTGCTGACAGAAGATTGTAACGTTATCAGCCGGATATGATTGCGGTAGCGTAGTAATGTGTCCAGTCAAATGATTGGGAGAAAGTGATAACGAAGCTTCTGATGCCGCAATTGCATATTGTAGACCGTATTTAATATGATCTTCCCATAGAGTCAGAACATTCATTGTCGTATGCAATAGATTTTGATTTTCTAACAACGTCCCGACCTTCTGCAGCGAGAAGAATTGATCTAATAGAACAGTAAATTGATAAAATTGTTGAGAAGGCTTGTTCGAATTAGAGTATTCGTCAGGATTCTCTAATCCAGTGAGTCCTGAAGATTGATGAAATCGTTTTAATCTTGGTTGTAAACTACTTTCATGATTGTAATGACCGATAATTTCATTCATTATAATACTTTCATAATACTGAGGATTTTTTAATTTCTTTAAGATCATTTGTAGGGTTCCAAGAACATTTAAAGCTTTCCAACATCTCGTCCATATCTTTCGTCTCGCAAACAAAGCAAAGATTTGTAGAATGGAAGAAATTAACGTCGTATGATTTTGAAGTACATGACGCTTTAATACTTTTATCCAACCACCAATCCACGAGAAAGAAGTAAACTGCAAACTAAGTTCGACAATCGCACGATTGTCTGGTGAACGCTCATCTAAACTAGCAAACGACTCAAATAACTTTTGGGTAAATTCAATTATGCTTGAGAGAATGTCTTGATCATAATAAGCGGGTGAAAATAATTGGCATAGCTTCATTGCCGAATTACTATCACGAAATGCTTTCATGCAATCATAATACTGCAAAGGGAGATGGGATAGTTTATAGCTATTGAGGTAGAAATTACTCTGAACAGTCAAGATATTATGCTTGTATTGATGGTTATAAACCAACGCAATCATAGATTTCACGATATTAAGCTTTTTCTTCGCCAAATTATTATGGTAGATCCTAATACCTGACATTTCATTTATAATCTTTAGGAAAATTATTATATACTCTGATTCGAAATAATCCGTTTGTGGATGCAAAGAGTCAGAGATTGGCAAATATTCATAAACCAGACGATGATGGCTCAAAATGAGGTGATACAGATTGGGTTGCGTCGAAGATGCACTATTTTTCCCTTGACGAGCGGATGATTTCTGAGTTGTAAGACGTACAAGGTAATCTTCTAATACCTTGAATAACGATGAATTGTTCATGAAACTCGTTCTATGAAGAGACTCTAGAACTATTGACAAGGAAGAACTCGGAATCCCCTCCGCAACGTTAATCGAAGCGCGGCCTGACATGTAACTTAACACCGCTGCGAGCGCAAGGTCATACAAGAATAGAAGTTGATGCTTCGAATCGCATCGTGAAATTGAGACCATCTTATACTCCGAATCGACTATCTGAGAAATCTTTTCGGCATTACTATCAAGGAAATAGAGTAATTGTTCGAATTCTGTTGTTAAGTTCATAAGTTTAGATTCGTGGAAAGGCGAAGATTGATAATGAAGCTTCATAAAAGGGAGGGAATAAATCATAATTGCTTGTTGCTTCAATGTAGACAAATGATTAGAGATATCATGCCTAATACGATCTAATCCAGAGATAGAGTTTATCTTAATTATACCACCAAAACCTGTTGTCGCTGACCTATTAGCAGTAGTCATTGCTTCAAGGGAGGAATAACCGACATTAATATTCACTGGGATGAAGTTTTCAATGTAAGAAAGTTGAAAATAAACTTCGTGAAAATCCTTCAACTTTCTTAACTTCTTCAACGTCCCAGGATATTCCAAAGAGGATTCAAACTTGTTGACTGTCGCAGAATTCTTGGTGTATAGGGAAATAGGGAACTGGAACTGGTCGATAAAATTGTTTAACTCTGAAAGAGGATCAAGAATATCACTAATACTAACCAGTTGTGCAACACTCGATAATACCATCAACTCCTCCAGAATTGAAGAAGCCTTAAATTCATTACTTGCATGCTTTTCATGAGTAATTGCACTCAATACCAATTTGAGGAACATTTCGACAACCTTTCGATCTAAATCACTCCCAATAATGGATTGAACGATATTGATCGCAGTTTGAACATCCTTATTCTGAAATGAAGAAGGAAGGATCTTCTTTTTTCTGAGAAAAGAATTAATTTGCAAGCTTAAAGGAAGAAGAATCATTTTTGAGGTCGAAAAAGAGCGAGCAACTTGGCTCGCGGAGAAGAAAGCCGATGCTTGCGGCATTGTCATTTGAATTTGATGATCGAACTTCGCTTGGCTTAAAATAAAGAATTTTAAACTTTGTAGTAAAGCATCTACAAGAGTCACTTGCTTCCGATTGTGAATTCCATGAGATAACGTTGAGAACGAAAGCGTTGCATAAATCAATCGATGTATTGATTGATCCATAGATCTTGTATCGAGCAACTCTTTATCTGACGCTTTCTCGCCGTAATAAATGAAAGGGGGGAATCCAATGCTAAAAACTAAAACAAACATACGAATTATCCAATCGCTCCAATCAATACACTTTTCTTTAACACCGTCGATAAAGCAGGCTCTGCTCGGATGCGACTTATTAAACTGGATGTACGAACTTTTTAAATGGAAATCTTGTTCTATCAGTGTTGGTAAAAGTAAAATCTTGATCTCTCCGGTCGCCGTGTTTAAATACAATGAATCGGTACTTAGACAATTGATTGCTCCAAATTCTTTTCTAATATCTAATAAATATTGAATCGTAGTCTTAATTAAATTGTTATAGTTGACTGTCTCGTGTAGAGTACCAGAAGATTGGGATGATCCTGAAAGTAGATCGTGAACCAACTGAGTAAAGCTAACATAAGAAGGACTCCAACGAAATACTAATAGTGGCAGAGAAGCCTCCCCCCGAAAGGATACTGAGATTGGAATCAACAAAGAGCTTAGAGTAGATATTTTAAGTTTTTCTTTGTATCGATGAAGCGAAGTTTTCCATGCAGTTAGGTTGAGGTCATCAGTTTGACGCCACACCATGAAATAGTAGTCTTCTGTTCGGATCTTTTCCGCCACTTTTCGACAGGTACATATACTCATACCAATAGCAGGGAAATAGCTTGTGAGACCAAATTCAGAGACAACATCAAATTGATCCCCTCCACCCATTTCCAGCAAAGAGCTATTGATTCTTGTCGACTGAAGCTCTTTAACTGCAAGAATCTCTAGAGGTTGGATTCCTGTTGAAATCCGAGATAACTTTTCCACATTAAGCTGTTTCAGCAAAACTTCTGCGACTGAGTTTAAAATACTTGCGTAACAATATTTCCTATCTCTAACTTCATGTATCAATCTCTGCTTCAATAATACTCGGAAATCGCTCTCGTCAAACCAGGATTCAAAACCAACAGATATTAACTTTTCAGGGATGAGTCGCTCTGTGTCAGTGAAAGCTGACACATCGTCATCGTCGAGAACAGAGAATAACTTTTGGATCGATAGATTGGTTCCAAGATGAGAAAAGATAGAAAGATCGAAATTAAAGGCTTGCGAATTACTAAACAGAGCTAAGGAGAGGTGGTGCAGTAATTGATGGACCTGCTTCTCATCGACCGGGATCTTTCCGTGGAAAAGGAGGATAATGACCAAATTGAATAGAGAATGATTCAACTTGGCAAAAAGGTGATAATACCGGAGAACAGAAGCAACAAAGCGATACATCATTACGTGAATTCCAGATTGTGCCCTTAAAATCACTAAGTCTTTCAACGATTTTGAGGTTTCGAATTCTTGCAATGTCAATAGTTTCAAACTACTTCTTTCCTCATATATAGATTGCTTTAGCAGGAATGTTTGGCGATTCCGCAGAGAAATAAACATATCATAATTTATGCGGGATTCGTGATATAGGTTCAAGCTATCACGCACATTCGTTAGGAGAAAGATATTTCTCGAAAGAGACTGTTGTCTTAGCACTGGGAGATTCTGCAGTGTATAACAGAAGCCACTTATAAGATTTCTTTGCAGCATAAACTTATTTCGCTTCAATAAGCTTGGTGTGATTGCTTTCTTGATCCTCTTGAAATTTTTCTCCACAAAGGTGTCAGCTATATCAAAAATGAGGGATTTGCTCTTCAAATCATTCTGGGATAGTAATTTTCCTGCTGTCCTTGAAAAAGTTGAGCGAGCAACTTCGATGTTGTTGGGAGAAAATGTCGGCGGACCGACAACTTGCTCCTTGTAAAGGACATATTTCACGGATTTAATATGAAAACGATGCTTGAACAAAACCTTCATCGGAGTGGTTTCCTTTGGGGAATGCTGCAAAATGTCTGCAACTGACTGAAGTCGAATGAAATCAATAATATCAGTGGAAAATCCATTCGCTTCAATTGTTAAAACCTTGCCATTATCCAATTCAAATAAAAAACCACGATATAGAAGATCTTTGTTGGTTAAATCTGCTCGAATAGCATCTTTTGCCTGATCTAAATCTAGTTGCACGAATAACCGCCCTTGTAAGGTTGCTGCTTCGTTGGAAGTAATAACAGGGATCTTTGACAAACTCTCGCCGAATAAAATAGAAGGATGAATGCCCACTAAAGGACCATAATACAAGACCTGAAGTTCATTCGAATCCTCAATTTTTATAGGCATCTTGGCTATTGCGATGAAATTAGCTGCGTCACAAGTAATAATAATATCTGGTTTGAAAAATTCAATGTGAATAATCGAGTGATGACTGCAACAAATCATTGATGGTAAATCAGATGTAACTTGCTGTTCATGGAAGCACAAATAAAAGAACTCAATTATAGAAAGTCTTTTATTTTCATCGATTAGAACAGAATCAACGATTGCTGCTATTTGATTTAAAGTGAAATTTCGGGAAACGAAGTTCATCTCATATATTTGCGAACATAACGTCTGCCGGGAACATTTTTGAGAAAAGAAATTTCTCTTTGAGTGATTAGTGGTGATGTCATTGATAAAACCACTAAAACAGAAATCATAGAAAGCTACTTCCACACCAACCTCAATTTCAGCATGAGGATCACTCCAGAGCGGAGGACCATGCGGTACTTTCTTTGGTTCATCGGAATGGCGCAATAATTGAATATTATCGATGCGTCTCATTTGCCCATTCCCAAACAATACATCAACTACTTGCTGCTTAGCCGGATTTTCATGAGGCAGTTTAACTGTTCGGATAATTTTACCTCGCTTCCAACGATAGTTTGAAGGATTCTCAGAACGTGTTACTGACACAAACTTGTCGATAATTGTTGTATCAACATCGCTTCTCTTTGACGACCCGATAATAGCTGCCTCAGCAAAATTAGACTCTGCATCAAAGTTGTTCTTTCTTTTGCGAAGAAGATGTTGAACATCCCAAACAGTAACTGCCCCAGACTCAAACCCCGTGGCTAAAAGACCAACTTCATCAAAATAAAGGAAGGACGACATTGGCAGTTCTAAAACTAATTTTATAAGTCGAAGAATTGAACCTGTCGCAAGATCAACTATCTGAATATCATTACCAGCATAAGTTTTTGTAATAATTATTGATCGTTCCAAGCTGATCGAGAAAAAGGATATCAGACCATCTCTTGCTGCAGTGTAATCACTTAGGTTAATCGGAGCACCACGATTTAAGGCAGCTAAGAGATCGCGACCCTTAGAATTTATTGGAATTGGTGATTTAACTCTGTGCAATCTTGTTAAGGTAATTGGATCATAAAAGGCTATAGAATTCCCCAAAAGACTGCAATTGCACGCAATCAGACCACTTCTGCTATCGAAACTGACCAAGGTGACAGGAAGAGAATATTCTCGAAAGAGTCGATGAAACAATTGAAAACTCTTTGTTGATTCGGTATTCAATGTGTCTAGATTCACGCTTTGTAAGAAACTATCAAAAATATCGAATCCTTCGGAAAATTCATGACACGTCCCTTCAAGAAAAAATACTCGCTTTGCGAGAATAGAATCGCCACTATTCAGATCGGAGTGAGTTAAACAGCCTTCATCATCTAAGAAATATACCAATCCAAGAGAATTGTTCGTAAAGACATGAATGATATTGGTCTTCGGGGGTGAAGTAGATCTAGTTGGAGGTGCAACTGTTAGAATTTTCGGGTAATTGGTCGAAGGTTTTCCATCATTTTTAAGATTCAACGAATTTCTTAAACTGTATTGATATCTAAGATTCAAGAATTGTCCAAAATCTACCTCAGAATCTGCCAAATCTAGGTCAGATGGTCGATTTTCATCTAACATCATAAAACACTGGGACACCTTCTCACGATTCATTACAGTACCGTCCTCTTCTATCAAAGCTATGTCGTACAAAAGTAGGAGACGATACTGCTCAATTTGCAAATTCTGTGACGAGATAAACGATCTGTAATAATCATATCGAGATTTAGCATAACGACCTGTCCAAAGAGCTAGAAACAAATTCCAATTTACAATAACTTCACCCAACAAAGATGCAAACATCACGATCAAATCTTCGATCGACCCGCATTCGTATATAGATCGTGCTGCATCAAAGAAGCTATATATTTCAGTGTCACTCCGAATTTTCTTCAAAGTATCTTCAAGCTGCAAAGAACCCTGTGTTGTTGAGTAGTTTATTAGCTTCAGAAAGATATCTACAAAGCTTAACATGTTTGCTGTATGGATATTTCTTTCGGTTGATCCATGTGGCCCAATATCAAGAGAAAAGGAGTGGGAATGAAAAGCTAGTACATGTTGATAAGAACATCTTAGAAACTGGTCGCTAAAGATTGAATTTCGCTGAAGATTGAATAAATTAGATTCTCGTCTCTCTGAGTTGTACTTTCTTCTTGACTTGACCGCAATACTAATAGCAGCATCAACTATTTCAGTTCTCACCAAAGTTTCTATAAAAAATTGAACAACAAGCTTCTGAGCCTTCTGCTGTATATTATTCTTATTAGTATAGATATAAATGGTGCTCCCATATGAAAGACGATGTGAAATAGGATGCTCAGTGATAATGCTGCCTAGACCTTTTATTCGATTCACTTCCATGCGGTCACCGGATCCATAAACAATTATCATTCCCGACTTGAGCCCTTTATTACTCTCGATTTCGAGGAGGCTTGCTCCAGCTTCCGCAGGGCGGATTAAACGGGTCTCAATAAACTTATCACCCAACACATGAACAAAAGGAGGAGTAGAGCTGTCTTTGATCTTCCCTTGAGCAGGGTCCGCTTTTTCCAGCGGCTTTACAGACCAATTGATAGGATTGCCTTCTTGTCTTTTCTCCTTCAAATGTTGCACCTCTTTCTTTAAATTGCGGATTACACCTTGCTGTTGCTTCAATGACTGCAGCATAACACGATCTTGTTTTGCTTGGTCTTGTTGTGTCCTCTTTTTCTCCTGCACCGCTAAAGAAATTGCTTGCGTCTGCACTGCAGATGTTTTGTGTTGTTCTTTACTCTTAGCAATTGAGTGGCTCATCTTTTCTTGATTCAGGCGTGTTAAAGCAGTTTCTACTTCAGCTTTCCGCGCAAAAATGATGCTTAAATCGGTATCAATAGGCAGAATTAGATTACTGTCATCCGCACTTTGAAACCCAAAATAATGTAAGAGCTGAATTCCAAATTTTGCTTCCATTAGTCTACAGCAGAAATCTTTCAGGCAAACGTAAAATCGGAGATGAACATAGCTTACTTCTTGTAAAAGAGATCATTCTGAAGATTGACTTTATAGTATAGCAAAGACCTGGGATGCTTCAAAATATCGGTTAAAATATTGTCCATCAACTGTAAATAATCTGATGTCAGTTTTTTATCTTCAAAACATAGTTTAGTTAGTGCAGCTGGGACTGAAATTGCAGAATGTTAGAAAACATTAAAATTATATATAAATAAGCTTACCATAGTCAGGATCGGATAGAGAGGGATCAATCAACAAAGAACAAAACCTTTGAATGGAGTTGTAACTCTCCTGTAATGATTGTAACTGAGAATCAGTCAGATTTCCTGAAGAACTACCATATATGAACTTTAATGGTTGATTTTGATGATTTATGAATCCCATAGCAAGGTAAATATCTTGAATCTTTTCGGCTGCAACTCCATTTACATCACTCATATTAATGCTGACTACATGAGACGCAACGAGATTCGGGCTCCGCAAGACTTTGAGAACATTTTCTAGAATACTATCTGTCATAAGCGTCGTCAATTGAATAGAAGTTGTAAGACGTAAATATCCGAGCGAATAAATTAAGGGATTGTAGACATGCAAGCTATCTTTTGAATGGTTGTCATACTGCAGTAGATAGCTCGACAAGAATTCTTCTGCCGATAACTTTCCATCCTGGTCAAGATCACGAGTACTAATCCATTCTTTAGCTTGGTGTCGATTTCTAAAAATTCCATATTCACGAAAATGGGCAGTTAGGTCCTGTTCAGATATAAAGCCGTCTTTGTCTTTATCCATACAATTGAAAATTTTCATCAAAACATCTCCCACGCCCTTATGAGATTTCGAGTTTTTCCAGTCCACAGTCTTGGATATCGTCTTTACAGGCGGTTTAGCACTACGTTTAGTTGAGTCTTTACGAGACGTCTTCCCTTCAGTCACTTTCCCCTCGATTTTTGTTGTTTCCAAAAACGCGGCTTCGACGACCTCTATTCAAGGTAAAATATTATCAAAGTTTTGTTAGCTACTTAGCTTCTATCTGCTTACCTGTTTCTAACAATTCGATTCCATTTTCGAGTTCAACTTTTCGTCGAAGTAGAAAACGACGATTTTCGTTATCTAAAAGCGGAGAATTTACGGAATTCCCATCTACGTTAGCATTGTTAAATAAATAGAGATTATCTTGATGATTTTGAAATCCAATGGCATTCATAAGTTTCTCACTCCCAATAATATATCCAAGACGTTTCTGGAAAATTTTATTCTCAATTTTCACACGAAACTTCGAATAGTCATTCGGGTTTTGCAGCATATTTAAAATCATTTGATGTAAAGTCTCCAATGCTAAGATTAACTGCTTAGCTGAATACTGCTTTCGCATATTCACAACAAGATCCCGAATAGCCACGCCTCCCAAGTTGCGTTCTTGCTGTTCATTAATTTCCTTCAAAAGATGGCGGATTTTGTCCAAATCCCGCGATGATAAGGAAGAGTGAGCAGCACCAGGGTTTCCCCAATAGACAAATGTCTTTTGGCTTAAAACGTCGAACGATGGTTCAGAAAATCCCAAAATGTGCAACAACTTATCTCCACCTTGAAGATTCAAAACTAGATGGCCCAGTTTTTCATTTTCAAAGTTGAGCTTGCGAAACTTCGGATCAGTCGGGTGTTGCTGCATCCTTTGCAAGATATCTGCGAGAAATATCAAAGCATTATTAGTATTGCTAATGCTATTAAAGGTTGTAAGGAA
>VFQN01004955.1_pt1 | contig 16908 bp, 26 predicted proteins | sample 3512371 | NCBI WGS metagenome assembly VFQN01 (sample SAMN10412370, study PRJNA504923) | tailings metagenome | isolation source: Replicate 2 from Balatoc abandoned mine | place: Philippines: Itogon, Benguet | collected 2017-08-28 | reverse complement strand
CCGCCCCGCCTGCTCATGGCGGCAGACCAGTGGTCAGCCATGGGCGCAGAGTGAGCAGCAGGGGATGGTGGGGGGTCGCTGTGATGTGGAGCAACAAGGCACGGTACCGGGACGCGCATGACGGGGCGCACGCTGCTGCACAGGCTGTGAATTCGTACTGGGGTCCGGGTAAACGGAAGGCGGGGATCGAACGGATTTCGGTTGTCATTCAGCCAGCCCCAGTGACAGGTGAGGCTCAGCTCCTGTGCGGGTGCGTTGTACAGGTTGTATACTGTACGACAGCCTTCCAGCGCACCAGCCAGCGGCGCCGTCCTCCCGGAGCCCCACACCGCTATGGATTTCCGCCACTGCACCCTCTGTGAATTTGTAAACGCTCCAGCGCGCACATTACAGAATGTCAACAGCGATGCCTTACCATTACCAGTTGCCTCCTGCAGCTACATCGGCTGCATGGACTGGGCCATCACGTACGGCGACCCCGCGCACCGCTGGCACGAGCCCAACACGTACCTACTGGGCCCCGCGTACCCCCTGCGCGCCATGGGCAGCGCGTACGCCCTCAGCGGCCGTGTCGTACGGTACGTGATGGCCGCACGTGCCGGCACGCTGCGGCCGTCGGGCACGGAGGGTGAGGCAGGGCGCGGGGGTGGTGGGGTTTCGGGTTTCTATGTGGAGTTTTATGTGTGGGGTGGGTTGAACGTAGAGCAAAGGTGTGGTGCATGGCCTGGGTCCCCTGGTGGGAGTGCTAGCCAGGATGTCGCTGCGTACCGCTTGGGGCTGGGCTCTGACAACCGTGAGAAGATCTCTGCCGCAGTATCTTGTCCAACGCACAACAGTGAACAAAGCAAATTGCTACGCCCAAAGTTGCGGTGCGGTGCTGCATGCACTGCGTGGCCCGGCCCGCAGACAGCGCCGTGGGCATGTGGATGCTGGGCTCCAACGCCAAGTACTTTGACGACCAGCGGGTGGGTGACTGTTGATAATTAGTTGTCATAAAAGTATAACCAACGCTGTACTGCTTTGTAGGTCTGGTTCGTGCACGCAGCGTAACAGACCAGCTCCTGCTTAAGGAGCGACCTGGCACCATACGGATCGGCCACCATATCGTCATTGCCTGCCTTAAACCACGCCAACAGCGTCTCCGCTTCCCGAGGAGCCTGCCCCAACGAACTGCCCCCTGCCGCCGCAGCTGTGCACCGTCACCTGCAGCAACGCCTCCGTGGCGCTGTACGACCCGCGGACCCAGGGCCTGCCCGTGGACGCCATTGCCGTACTGTACGACAACCCGGTATGTGCGGCAACGCCGCCTTGGCCGCTGCCGTACCTGTCTTCACTGCGGCCGGGGAACAGAAGCCCCAAGCTGGCGGCCATGGAGGCCATGTGGGCCGGAATGCGCGTGTGACTACCAGGGACGATTAACGACGCTTGGGCAGAGTGGGCGAGGTGTTGGGCTGTTTGGCACTTTGGCCAAGTTTCCGGTACCGGTATAAGTGCCTGCTGGTGCGTGGGATACGGTACTTGCTCGGCTGTTTGCATGGAGCGAATGGAGATGTCCGTTGCTGATTTACGGCATTGCTGATGGGCCGTAGATTGTTGGTGGGCATCCACAGCCGGCGTCAGGAGCCAGAGTTTTAATGTGCGCTCGTTAGCAGTGTGTGGTTGTGAGCGCCCCAGTCGCGGTTTATTCAGGAAACAAATGCATGACGCTGAGAAGGCGTTTAGTTGGCACCACGGCCAGCCTCCCCTGGGCGGCACGTGTTCTCGATACGTCAACCGGGAATATGGGTACATGCAAGGGGGTTCTGTGACGTGTTGAGCATCCATTTGCGACTGCTGCTAATTTCAGGCGTGTCAATGTCGGCAGGGGTACCAACGTAGACAGGGGGGTAAGCTCGATGGGGATACCACGGCACGGGGGCGGGCTGACCGACAGCCGCGTGAGGCGTGACTGATGTTGGACCAGCGTAAGGACAACAGCTGTACGTAGCCTTCGGCTCAGGTACTTCACCATACCACGCACTTTCACACCGTCATAACTAGCTCCTCCCGTCTCAACTGAATTGGGAAGGGCATTTGCAGTCCTGCTCAGGTCTCGCGACAAACAAGGTGCAGAGGCGCGCTGGAGCTTACAAACATGTAGACACGTCCTCACGCTGGTCTGAGCTCAGGGCTGTCATAAGCACAGTGGCGGAGTAGTTTACGGGTCATGAGCGATAGGCGTCCTGACGGGGATGTTGAGAGCAAAGAGGTGCGGCTACACTATGTCACCTAAAAGCATGTACTGTCTTGAGTGGCAACGGTGGTAAGGCTGTGCACACCTTATTTTGGCTTCGGCTGTCCTCAACAGCAGGCTGACGCGCCAGGGCCGTCGAGCCGCTCTGGGAGATCAGTTTCGCCATGTCATTCTCGGGGGTCATCGGACGCCGCGGCGGGAGGAGGTATGGAGTCCTCGCTCGCGAAATTCAAGGCGGGGGCAGGGAGTTTCCAGTCGGTGATCGCGGAGCTTGTCACGGCCGTGGACGTGGAGCGCAAACAGCTGGAAGAGTCACGACGGCGATTGGAGGAGGAGCGGCAGGCTTGGGAGCAGGAGCGCAAGGTAGGAGGGAAGGGGGTCTCCTCCCTTGCTCAGCAGGGTCCCCGGCCCTCGCGTCGACCCTCCCAGCTCTCCACATACCCCCGCTGCCGGACCAAACAAAACCCGCACGCCTCAGTCCTCGCCCCGCAGCCCCACCGCCCACTGTCACCCCCGCAACAGCTGCACCCGTTCACAAGCGGCACTCCTCTGCATCCGCCCCCACAACGCCTCCCTCGCCCGCACTCCACCCACCCCTTATGAGTACAACCTCCGCTTCTCTTCCAAAAGACGCCTTCCTTCCCTCCCAACCTCCCCTCTCGCTGCCCTCACCCCACCCACAGCGCGTCCAGGCGGTGCTGTCCGACTCTGAGCAGGTAACGCTCAACGTGGGCGGCTACCGCTTCACCACCACCGTGCACACGCTGCGCAACGCGCCCGCGCCCAGCCTGTTCGCCGCCATGTTCAGCGGCCGCCACACCGTCACCAAGGACGCCAGCGGCTGCTACTTCATCGACCGGGACGGGAGGCACTTCCACGACATACTCAACTAGTGGGTGACCAGTGGGCGACCTGATCAGTATACTCAAGTAGTGGGTGGAGGGGCGGGGCACGGGGGGTGGGGAAGGGGCCGGCGTGTAGGGGGTGCAAGCAGCGAGGCGTGCTACGAAACGGCCGTGCACCTGCGGCTAGGTCGAAGAACTTACCGGCGCCGTGTCTCAACTGATGCCTTAGGAAGCCCAACTGCAGCAACCGCCTCCCGGCAAGCTCACATCGTTCCACAAGGTCTCCTGCGACACGCCTACCTGGCTTCCCCTCCGTGGCTGAGCTCTCTGCCCCCCGCCCGACGCTCCCCGCTTGGCCCCTCCCCTCCTTCCCCCTCCCGACCAGCCTCCGAGACGGCCAGTTCAATTACCCGGTGCCCGGCGCCTCCGACTCCCACGCCCTCGTGCCCCCCGGCCACCCCCCGGGGGTCGGCATGGGCCACGGCCACGGCCACGGTGGCGCGCTGCCGCTGCCGCTGGCGGCCCCGCTGCCAGGTGTGCCCTCCGCCGCGGACCACAAGTACCTGCTGGAGCTGCGCGCCGAGGCCAACTACTACGGCTTGACGGGGCTGATGGCAGCCATCGACCGCTACCCGCACGGCCTGGTGCGGCTGGCCAGGGCGGCGGCGCTCAACCTGGAGGACTCGTGGATGTGGGTTTAAGGGGGTACGCGTAAGACGCGAGAAAGGGGGTGGGGAGGGTGATCGGGACGGGGGGGGGAGGGCTGGGCGCGGGAATGATCGCAAGATGGAGAGTGTCGGGTAGGTTGAGGTGTGCAAATGGGTATGCTATGCTTACGGATGGCCAAGGGGAGGCGGGAGTAGAAGGGTGCTGAGGGAGATGCGAAGGTAAGGGAGGAAGGTACGGTCATATGGCTCAGCCTGGGTCGCGCGGGGTGGGTATTGTTGATTGCGGATGGCCTGCGGCAGTGAAGGTAGTGGTGGGAGTTGCGGGCGCATGGATAAGAGGCACGGGGTCTAGGGGACCCGCCTGGGGCCTGGTATGTGGGGCGACGGATAAAAGGAGCTGCGTCAGGGCGCGGAGTGCAGGGTTTCTCAATTTGGCGGAGCCGTGGCCACGGTTGCTTTGGACTGGGAGACGTGCAGGTGAATGATGTCGGACCGGGCAGTTGTGTTAGCCCCTGTTGCGTGGCTACGCCAACGTAGCCGAGAGCGACACAGGTGTGGAACCAAGATGCGTCTTGACGTTCCCAAGCGCAGCTGCAAACACGCCCTTAAGGCACCAGCACTTGCTTCTCCCCCAAGACGCAACCCTTCCCGCCTGGGCCCCTCCCTGACGCCTGCAGGTACGAGGACGGCCAGGACGAGATCGTGTTCTCGCTGGACCGGCCGCTGCAGCTGCTGGGCGTGGGGCTGTGCGGCACGGAGGGGGGGCTCACCGTGGAGCTGGAGCTGTACGAGGTGGACCCAGAGGACTTCAGGTGGGGGCACGCGTGCATGTGTGGTTTGGACACAGTGTGCCAGTGGTTAGGGGTGATTGCAACATACGGGTAGGGGTGTGCGGAATGGACCCGGAGGACCTTGGGCGGGTAACTTGAACGTTTGGCCGCATGGTGCACAAGGGCTCATAGTTGTAGTAAGTATTGAGCTGTACGAGGTGGACCTGGAGGACTTCAGGTGGGGGCGCGTCTACTCAATGAACTGGGCATGCGTATCAAGAGCCTCGGCATCATGCGGTGTCTCCAGGGCTTACGGGTTGTAGCAGTAAGCAGCCATCGTGTAGCAGTGTACAAGGAGGCCCGAGGGGGCTTGAATTATGGTACGAACATGGAAGCCACGGGCAAGCGTACCAGGGCTCGACCGCAGCATTTGTTTGCGTTTCAGCAACCCTCTGCACCTTGCCAACAAGCATGGGCCCTGATATACGGTACACGAACCCCTGCCTGCCCTTCCGGCCTGCTCCCTCAGCCGCGAGCTGGCCACCCTGAGCAGCTGCGCGCAGTCGTTCACCAAGGCGGACGGCCACGTGCTGCGCATGATGCTGGCCGACCCGGTGCTGCTGCAGCCAGGTGGGGAGGGATATGTGTTCCAAGGTATCTCGAATGGGCTTACCGTTGTGTTGTGAGTGCTCAGGCGGACGGCCACGTGCTGCGCGTGATGCTGCCCGACCTGTGCTGCTGCAGCCGGGTGGGGAGTTGTGTGCGTTAATGCATCAGAGCGGAACGTGGGCGGCTTTCACCAAGGGCAGACAGTTATCTTGGGAGGCGAGATAAGAAGAGAACACGGAGAATCGGGAGGCAGGCGGCTTGGGTAGCAGGGCGTGTAACGTTTTGTACCGGAAGGGGGTTGTAACCATCGCTGGATTGCGTGCTGTTGCGATCTCCCAGCATGGCCACGTGCCAATACATGGCTTGCTTGCACGGCACTACCCTGCTCGTGCTTTTGCTCACACAGGCAACCTACTTAACGCCCGGCCTTTCCAGTGCCTGCCTGCTCAAGGGACTTCGCCCCTCCTCTCACCCCAGGCAAGTACTACATGCTGTCCGCGCTGATCAAGGGCGCCGAGTCTTACTGCTGCGAGGAGTGCCTGGAGACGGTCATCGTGGGCGGCACCGCGGTGCACTTCCACCCGTGGGAGTCCCCCAACGGCACCAACGAGAACAGGGGGCAATTCCCGGAGCTGTACGTGCGGCTGTGCGACAAGTGAAGGGGGCGGGGCAGGGGGCGGGCGGTGAGGGTGGAGGGGAGGGTAGAGGGGGTACGGCTGGCCGAGTGCAGCGATCGCGATGTAGCGGATCTTTTCTGTTTGGGGGGAGGCAACAGCATTCCTTGGGTTGAGGGGCTTGGGGCGCGTATGACTCGAGGCGTAAGGGTTGAGGGCGTTCTGGGCGGGCCACAGGAGCAGCAGCCGCAGCAGCGGCGTTGGCGGCCGAGCTTGCAGCAGCAGCAGCAGCGCCCGTAGCAGCGGTACTACGCTCTACGTGCGGGTGTACGGCAAGGCAAGGGATCGGGTGACAGGGGCAGCAGGACCAGGGCGACGGCAAGAGGCGGGATGGGTGCGCGGCCGTCAGGCGTGGGGCTGACAAGGATGCTGGGCTGTTTGCGAGCACTTCAGGCACGTAGAGCAGCAGCGGCATATGCCGGTGGAGCCTCTGGTGTGCTCCGAGGTGGGGTGGCCAGTCGCCCGGGGTCGTCGCAGTTTGCAGGAGCAGCGGCAGCGGCATGGGCAACAGAAGGCTGGCTGGCTGCAGGTGCGGCTGCAGTAGCGGCTGTGTGCATCAGCTCGCAGGCGTAAGCGTGAAGTGCAAGGGGTGAATGTGATTCCTTTATGAGAGGGCGCCTACGTGGGCTGGTTTGGGGGCTGCCCGGGGATGTACAAGTAGGTGCATACAAGTACGGGAGGGCAGGGCCAGCAAAGAACTGGCGATGCTGGCGCCTGGCATAAGGCGGCAAAGAAGTGGGCCAATACGGTGCAATTACATCCTGTCCTATTATTCTTGAAGACGGTGGCTTGATGGTGGTATGTTACCTTCAGGAGCAAAATACGCCAACGGATGTGCCGTCCTGAGGGTAGGCGTGGCAAGGGTGGTGTAGTGTAACATGAGGCTACGGGGTGCGGCCAGGTCCGCAGGAGGTGCGGTACGGAATGCAGGGAGAAGCGCTTAGGCTGCACAGCTAAGATGAAAGATCGTGCTGTACACAACTCAATTGTATGTGACTGAATGGAATGTGCTCGATACACAATAATGCTGTGTGGGCGATGACAAGGTGCAGACCTGGCTCTGCAGGGAGCTCCTGGCAGGGGTGCTGAGGGGTAGCGGCCAATGCCCGCTTGTAACACCAGGGCTACACCAGGGCTACACATGTTTTGCGCCTGCAAGCCGCAACCACCTATGCGCTTGACAAGTTTACGGTCTAGGGACCGTTAGAGACGCGCAGCTTGTGGCGGGCTCATTGCGGTGGGAGAGGCCACGGTGTACTGGTACTTGTAAGGCACCCCTTCATTGTGCACTTGAGGCTCGCGTACGACAACACCCACGCCGCAAGGCTGCTCGGCCTGCTGCCTCGGTGAGTGAAGGGCATGGGGCAAGGACCAAGGAGCACTTCGCAGGAGTTATGCTGACACGAGCAGGCTGTGCCAGGCTGTACACAGGCAGGCAGCGGTTTCGCCGGTGAGGTAGCATGGTGCAGCTGCAGGACAGTGTCCGTCAGGGACCAATGCTAGTTGTGTAGCGGATGCGGTGCGGGAATGGGATATATAGAATCCCTTACACGCATACAAACAGGAAAGTGTCACTCACTGCCACCTCCGGGAAGAAGAAGACTGGCTGAGGCGATGGGGCTGAGAAGGCGACTGAAGGCTCCGCCCGGCTGCTCCCGCTGGATGCTGTTAGCGATACCATCTGTGTCGGGTTGCCCCCCGGCAATGCTAGTTGTGTGGAGCTGTGGACTACGGTAGCCTCTGCCAGTTACCCCGGCGGATACGGTAAGCTGTCTTGTACAGTGCAACTGTGAACCCCAGAGGTGCAACCATGCCGCGTGGAGTCGAGGCACGACAGGGCACTGCAAGCCAGTACCGTTACACCGACACCCTCAGAGCACAGAGGCGCACAGGGCAGGGCGCCAGACGTGGCCCAGGAACTGGGCCGACAGCAGCAGCGTACACCGGCAAGCACTGGGCCCACAACAGTAGCATGCACCAGCAAGCACCCGTTTGTCCCAAACCAGCCATGCAGAAAGTGCCGTCGCCTCCAAGCCTAGGTGCAATGTGCTCCACATGGGCAGGAGGGCAGCACGGCCCTGGATGCAGCAGCTTGTCTGCAAGCCATGCAGCCCCAACAACACCTTCAACGCAAATGCGGAATTCGGTCTTCCGTCTGTGGCTCTTCATGCTACACCCCAGTAGCTCTGTACGCTCTTCAGTGCCTCACGCACACGTGTCTACACAAGGCAATAGCCGTTGCATGCCTAAGCAGCAACCAGTCCGCCACAGCACGCCCACGACAGTGCATAGCCCCCACAGCTGCTAGTGCTTGTAGTGTGCAACTGCCACAAGTCCGCTCAGCATGCCACAAGCTCCACATCGTGGTCACTGGCCTGGCCGCCGCCAGCTCTAATTGCCCAAGCACTGCCTAACGCCCCACGGCTGCATACGGTCCAGCACAATGCGCTGCACCATGGGCTCGCGTGCTCCTCCCTGCTGCAACTCCAGTACTCCAAACCCAACCGCTGATGCAACCCTGGTACTCAAACCCCCAACCTTCCCCCAGCACATCCTGCGCCCTGCACCCACCGTCCCCTCCCGCCTCGCCTCCACCTCCGCCTGCGCCTCCGCGCCCAGCTACCCTGCCAGCGCAGGCCCCCTGCCCGCTTCCAACTCCAGCTACAAGCCGACCAAGCACGGTGCTTACGCCATGGCGTCAATGAGGCTGGCGCGCATGTCGTTGACGATGTTCATGGGCTGCGCGTCGCGGAGTTTGAACACGCTCTCAATGACGGACAGCTCCGTCGACGTGGTGTCTAACCCGCAGAACGCCGCCCAGTCATTGGCGCATAGCCCAGCCCCGATGACGTCGCTGCCGCGGTTGACCGTCCCGGCGACGAGAGGGATTTGCAGCAGGCTGGACAGCTCGTCCAGGTCCTCGATGCTGGTCTTGGGGTGCACCAGGCCCCCCTGGTTGGAGAAGGCGCAGTAGCTGCCAACGAGAACGTTGCCCGCGACCGTTTGCCGGAAGACCTCGACGCCCAGCACATCGGCCACAATTTCCTCCGTCTCGCGGTCGATGTCGGGGTGTATGAGCGCAACGTAGTCGTTGCACGCAATGCAGTTCCCTAGCGCCGACAGCCGCTCGTCAATCCGCTGCACCACGACCTCATCTGGTAAGCAGTTGCGAATGTGCATGAGCTCCTGGTCTGTCGTCGTGTTGGGCAGCAGCAGGCCGTTCCGGTTGCCGACAGTCAGCCGACCCACAAGACGGGTGCCAGCCACGGACGACTTAATGACGGGGATATGGTCGCTGAGCTCAGACTCGAAGACGCTGTAGAAGTTCTCCGCGCCGCCCAGCGCGCAGATGCAGTAGGCGTTCGTCAGCTTTGCGAAGACGCCCACGTCATTTGAGTTCTCAAACTGGCAGCGGGTCGCCATTGTGGCGATACTACTGATGCAGCAGCCGCTGTAGGTAATTGGTGATGGAAGACAGTGCTGAAGGGCTGTGTAGGGCGGCGGCAGGGACTCCAGCCGGCTTTCAAGCAAATGCTCAGCTAGCAGTGGTTGACAATAATAGCAAAATGGGCAGGAAGATGTGCAATGGAGGCCGAGACGGAAGAGTGGTGGCAACGCAGAAGTCGTAACGGGTAAGCCTCCCGTCACCACAGCGAATGACGTAGTTAGTATTCGTGTGATTAAGGAGGAGACGTATTTATGCAGGGCGCCGAGCTCTGCTGTCTGCTCCACAACGGAGTACAAACCTGGCTCCGGAGCAACACCACAATCCCGTGTTCCCGTCCCCGAGGAAGTTGGTCGTAGCCAAAGGCCAGTTGTCAGACTCGTTCGTCAAACACTGCTGCATAGTGCGCTAGCCAAAGCTTCAGGCGTATTTCATTTTTGGGGTAAGCCCCTGTCACGTCCAGGGTCCCGTCAGAGTAGCCAAAAGCATCCTGGGACTATGACATGACAAGGGTTGCGGTTGAACTCATGTAATACACACATGATCGTCAGAGGTCGCGCGGCCTCGACCCAAAGCCCCATCCCATCTTGCGTGTTTTCACCGGTGCACTCAGGCTCCCGCAACGATGGCAGCCAAGATCAAGGAGGGGCTCAGAGACATCAAGGAAGGCCTCGTAAATAAGTTTGCGGGACCAAAGTATGCTGATAACCTTCTAGGGGAGAGCCTGCAGGTGGGTGACTCGGGAGACACGCGTTCGTGTTACTAGAGGACAACAGCACCGTTTAGAGGGCCATATAATATGCATCATGATCTGTCTGCGGGTGCTGTCCACACACACGCATAAAGGCATTGTCGCGCATAAGCCCTTTTAACGGTTGCATGTGCCTCCCACAGTAAGTGTATCTTTCTGACTTGACGGTCGCTGCAGGACCAGCTGCGAAAGGCAACTGCAAAGGATCTCCTCGAACCTAGCGAGGAGTTCAACTCGCAGGCAAGAAGTTAGAGCACGTGGGGTCTGGTTACGCCGATGTGGCCCCCTTGCTCCTTGCACGTCCGTGTTGTCCTCCATCCTGGTGCTAAGGCAAAGTTTATGTAGCAACTGGGCACGTTGTACACACTGCAGCTTGACGCATGTTCTTCTCCGCGCAGGTGGTAGACACCATCAACCAGGACATCGCGAATGGCAAAGACTCAAAGGTGCGCCAGTACTTGACAGGCGCTACCACGCCTGGTTGCTACAGCATCCCAGCACCCCATCATCTCAGGTCCCTGCATTGTCATGGTTAGCATGGCACGTGCATGGCACTTGGTGCACCCGGTGTTGCTTAACCCACGCCCCTTTCGCACCCATGCGATCTGTGTAGCGATCTGTGTGTAGCGGATGCGGTGCGGGATGCAGGCAGAACAAGCCTTGGCAAGATACATCTGTGTGTGCACCTAGGACCGTGTCTACCCGTCTCACACACACGGCCACAGTGCACCAGCAACACTGCCCCCCATGACAACCACGCCGTTGCCCCCACGCACCCTGCCGCCAGCGTCACCTATGCCGTCCTCAAAGCTTCAGCACGACCACTTGCTCATAAAGCTGTACAAACTAGTGGTAGTCAAAAGGCAATTCGCTGTCGAGGACTGGATCGGTACTTTCAACATGTCCCATCACAGCCTACCACACTCACGCATTACTCTGCCTCCCTTCCCAGGACATTGTGGCGCTGCTCAAGAAGCGGCTGCGCACCGACAACCCCCAGAAGCAGTGGCTGGCCGTGCAGCTGGTGGGGCGCGTGATGCGCGACTGCTCCGCCGCCATCGGGCTGCACACGGAGGAACTGCTGCAGGATGTGGCGAGGGTCATGGCGCGGCCGGCAAGGCCGGAGTCCGAAGCAGGTGGGGACTGGTGGGGGCACGGCGGGGGCCGTACGATGGGGGCGGGGGGGACGGAGCGAGGAGCGTAGCATGTAGGCGTAGGAGGAAAGCCGCAGGGGTTCGACTCCGTGCTGGGATGGGGCAGGAACGAGGTCTGCGGGAGGTGGCGCAGCCATAGTCTGCAGCAGGTGGAGGCCGTAGGGAGAGGCTGAGGGTGAGGGCGGATGGGGCGGGCCCGGCTGGGCGCCAGGGTGGGAGGAGGCAGGGTTGGCTGCGAGGCCGGCCGGAGGAGGGTGGGGCGCGGGTGGGCGAGAACACGGCTTCATGTGGCAGGTACGGTGCGAATCAGGTGGGATTACGAGGCTCGCGGTTCCGCCGGAGCGGCCCGGATGCGGCGCAGGCGGGGAGGCGGAGCAAGGGGCATGGTTGGCTTACTGGATGGACGCCGTTGGTGGGTGGATGCAGGCAGGCGGGCGACCGGGGTGGGGGCAACTGAGGAGCAAGCTTGGCCGGGGCGGGGCACTTGAGCGAGGGTGGTTTGGGCCTGGGGCGGTCCGGGGACACGCGTTGCGACAGCACTCGCCGGCAGTGCAGGCTGTTGCGCATGATGAGCTCCTCGGGAGGGTCAGCCGCTGCTCTGCCCCAGTGCTGTGGACAGCGTGGGTAAATGCGGCTGCCTTGGTCGTTGGCAGCGGGCGCTTTCCAGAACGAGTCTACCGTATACTGGGGTTACTTTCCACTTCCGGCAGCCGAGCTCAGGCGCCGATCGTAGGCGCGGAAAGGTAGCCCTGAACGGTGGTGTGAACTCAAGGCCGGGGGCCGGAGGTAGGGGCCGGGGACGAGGCAGGGGGGCTCGGAACGGGGGCGAGGGACAGGTAAAATTGAGAGCGGGTTCGGGGTGGGGGCGGGTACGCCAATACTCAACACGTCTAACGGGGCGCTCGTAGCTTAACAGTGCGTTAGGAAAGGCATTGCATTGCAAAGGCAGCACAGCACAGCGGAACAGTGTACAAGGACATTTCGGAATGCGCAGGGTATGCGGTTGTGGGCAAGCAATTTGCGGGGATGGCGTGGCCGCAGCAGCCCCAGCCGGTGCAACACGCGGGGCCCTGGGCCCTGGACTGGGACACCGGTAGCCGCTGGGCTTGGCGGGCCAGTGGGCCGGGGGATTGGACGCCTGGATGAAAGCGGCTGGATGGAGCAGCAGACGACGGCTGGACGGGTGGCCAGGTCGGGGATTGGGAACCTCCCAGAGCGAGTGGCGGCTCTTGACGTCCCCATGCACGCCCTCCACGCGTCCAAACCCCCACGGCCGCGAGCCCGCCTTCACTCCCCGCTCCCCGCACTTCCCCCCGCCCCCTTCATCGACCACGTCGTCGATCTGCAGACTTCTCCTGTCTTCCAACCGCCTAATCCCCTTCCTCCGCAGGCAAGCAGACGCGCAAGGCGGCCAAGGAGCTGCTCCGCTCCTACGGCCGCGCGGGCACCTCGGCCTTCCGCGCCGTGAACCGCTCCACGCTGGAGGCCATGAGCAACTCAAACGTGTACGCGGCGGGGGCCGCCAACGCAGGTGAGGGGCGGGGAGGGGCGCAAGCAACCAAAGCCATGCAGCGATGGCGCATGTTGCAGAACAGCAGCAACCGCAAGCACTGAGGCGGGCGGTCGCATGTGCCGTGTGGTATGCGGGGGGCAGCCAACGGAGAGGGGCCGTGGAACCGTCAAGGGAGGAGCAGCAGGAGCTGGAAAGGGGTTGGGGCGAAGGCGAGACGGTCTTACAGGAAAAGGGTACACGGGAGGAGGGCGGCGCGCGCAAGGCTACTGGGCCGCAGGCTGCTTGTGCGCACATGCGGGCGGTCTTGCAGCGTATGGGGCTGTGCAAAGGGCCCATGGCAGGAGGACACCGCGAGCGGCTTTTCCGCTTCACAGCCTGACGTGGCCAAATAGGGCGCCTGTTCCGTTTCAGCCATACCGCGTCGTGGCTCAGAGGCATGGCCCCCACCGCTAGCACGCAACGTAGGTGGGAACTAGTTCCTTGCCTGTGTGAGCTTTCTTTGAGTTCTTTCGCCATCCTGGCCCGTGTGCCCCCTATCGCTCCGCAGCCAACACGGAGACCGCCAGCGTGATTGCCGAGGTGCAGATGCTGATCGAGCAGGCGCAGGCCAACACGGAGCTGCTCAGCGAGATGATCGTGGCGGGGCAGCAGCAGCAGCAGCAGGGCGGCGCGGGCGGGCCGGCGGACGAGTTCGAGAACGAGCTGACGAGGGAGCTGGTCACGGAGGTGGGCGTGAGGCGTGGAGTGTGGGCGTGGGGGAAGCAGGGAGCGGTCAGCGGCGTGGGGTAGGGGCACCGGCGTTGAGACGTTGGGACGAAGGTTAACCGGTTGTGGCAAAAGGTCTGGATCGGGGAGACTAGAGCGCTGGCACTGCCGGGTGTTGACCAAAGTGTAACATGTCGGGAACGTCACGGTGTGTACAAGGTTGGTTGGGATTTGACGTTACCTGCTTTATGTTGCGAGCGCCTGCTGGCGTTTGCCTACCACCACATCGTCTTGTATTCCCGCAGGTGTCTAGGCTGCGTGGACAGGTCACTCATGCCTGGAGCACATGATGCGCAACACATTGACCGCCGCATGGCGTCACACGTCGCGTTGCCCGCAGGTGTCGGAGCTGCGCGGCCTGTTCGACGCCTACCTGGAGCAGATGCAGGGCATGGCGGGCAGCGGGCCGGAGGTGGAGGCGCTCATGATCCGCGCGCTGGAGGCGGTGGACATGCTGGATGGCGCGCTGGCGCTGCACAAGGTGGGCGGAGATGTGTGTTACCAGGGATGTGTCTTAGCTTGGGGTAGGGGTCAAGAGGGTCGGGGAGTGGCTGATCCGCGCGCTGGACGGCGCGCTGGCGCTGCACAAGGTGGGGGGAGCTGTGCATTAGCCGGAGGGTTGTGTCTTCACTAAGGATATGGGTCAAGAGGGTCGGAGTCGGCTTCATTGCTTGCTGGGTGCGGGCAGTGTTGCGGGCGGGCGTTGCTTGCATGGGTGCTGCCCCTGCCCCAAACCAAAGGCAAATGGCGGTGAGTGCAGACTACGGTAGCGCACCTGAAAGCGGGGTGGCATTTGCGAGGCGGAGTGGGTGCCGTGTATGCGAGGAACGGCTGAAGGAAGCTAGCGGGAGCGGGAGGAACACGACCCAGCACAATCGCCAGCTGTCCATCCTGTCCGCGCTCTCATCCTAAATTGCCTCGCCGAAGGAGTGCAGTCCAGCCGCTCAGCAAGGTCACATTCCTGTCGCGGCCTTTCCCACCCACCAAGGACGTTTGCATCTGTCCTTGCACATTAGGACACCACCGCTCGCTCGTTCGTCTGCATCCGCAGGACATGCAGTTTAGGTGTATGCGAGGAAGGGCTGGAGGGACCAGGGCCCAGCAGTGCATGGCCGCCGTCAATTCCGTTCGCACCCGCCCTGTGACTCCCTGACGCCTCACACGGCTTCCTCGCGTTTTATGCGTACCTTCCCACAGGACGTGCAGTCCAACCAGCAGTACGAGCTGGAGGCCAAGGCCAGCGGGGGCGGCGCGGCAGGGGCCGCCGGCGCCGCCCCGGCCGCCGCCGAGAAGGACCTAATCTCGCTGGACGACTTTGCAGAGGCGCTGCCCATGCCGCCGCCCGTGCTGGCCTCGGGGGCGCCATCGGCGGGGCCCGTCGGTGAGTGTGCCCGCCTTTGACACCATTTGTCCAGAGTGTCTCGCTTCTTAGTCTGAAGGCCCGGAGGGGCCTCGGAGCCGTACGGCTACGGGCTGAGAGCCGAGAGAGAGCGGGGAAACCAAAAAGCTCTCGTGGGTGAGTGTACTTGGAGTATTAGAGATGCGTTCTGCAGCGTCCGGTGGCCGCGGAAGCGGGGGGATATGTTCAGGGCGGGAAGTCAGCAGGTCATTGGGAGATTAGGGTGGAAGGGGCCCTAGGCCAGCCGGGGTGGGTGGGGGCAGTGCCGGAGTCATTTGGCACGTTGTTGCCCAGGATGGCAGTACAAAGCGTTGTACTGCTGGCGCCCTGCAAATGGTCTGGGGCTGCGGGGGTGGAGACCTGATGGCAGAAATGTAGGGTTGCAGGCGCAAGGTCAGGACTCGCGAGGGAGGTGTCTGCGAAGTGGGCCTGCCAGAGACCCTTTGTCAAGCGCTGTACAATGCCTGACGTCGTATTGCCCCCGCGCTCTCGCACCCGCAGACCCCTTCGCCGCCTCCACGTCCATGCCTGTGGGCTCTCCGCCCCTCGGCAGCGCCATGCCGTACCCTGGTGCGGCCGCCGCTCCGCCAGCCGCCGCCTACCCGGCGTACCCTGCTGGCGCCCCTGCACCCGCACCCGCACCCGCCCCTGGGGCTGCACCCGCCTACGGTGGTTGGGGTGGGTACAGCCAGCCCCAGGCCCAGCAGCAACCGCCAGCGTACGGCCAACCTGCCGTACAGCAGCAGCCATACGTGGCTCAGCAGCAACCGCCCGTGTACGGCGGCGCGCCGTTCGGCGGCGCCGCCGCGCAACCGCCGTCGTACCAGGGCATGCCGGCAGCCGCATCTGCGCCGGCCGCTGCCGGGGGGCCTGCTAACGCCAACAACCCATTCGCCTCCGCCCCCATTCCCAGCCTGCCTACGTACGGCACGGCGGGCTCCGGCGGCGGCTCGCTGCCAACCGTCGGCAGCAACCCGTTTGCGGGTGCCGTACCCGCGCCGGCGCAGCCGGGCAGCGGTGGCGGCGCGTCCTCGGGTGCAGCGGCACCCGCCAACTCTGTCGACGCGGAGTGGAGCATGTTCTTTGCCGGGCGGACGGGGGCCACTGGCGCAGCGCCTGCAAAGTGAAGGCTGCGGCAGCATGGGGACGGAGCTTGCTGGTTTGATGTTCCGCGGTTGGAGTTGTCGATGGGCTGGGGAGTTGGCCGTGGTGTTTTGGCGTCAATTGCATTGCGCGTTGCGTTGCGTGCAGGATTACGCTGGGCCGTGGGGGCCACGGCACAATACCATTTACTGTGAGCATGGCCGCTGTGGGGGCAACGCATTGTTGTTACATTCTTTTCCAGGGACTCCAGTCTGACTGTGGATGCATGCTTGGGGCGCGTCGGCCGCGTGGATGCATCTGCAGTCTGGTTTAAAGGAGGGCGATGCGTTGGTATTGTGTGCGTTAAGGTGTGCAGTTAATGTGCGTTGACATCCCCTTGACAGATAGCCAAAGACGGTGTGCTCTGCAACAATGACATCAGCCACGTCAACACTACATCCGCACATCTGCATGGCACTAGCCGTGCCGCGGCTTCCAATAAAGCCGGGAACGGTGCGGGGCTGCGGGTGCGTGGCAGGATGTACTGGGACATTATGCACGTGACAATGGTGAGGAGCGCGAAACGTGGGGTGATGAGCTGTTGACCTGGCGTGCTTACAGTCGTACGGTCTGACTACCGGTGCACACGTATGTTGACACAAGGCAGTACTAAGACGTAAGACCTGCCAAACATTGGGTGTGGGCCGCGCGCTGTAATGAGTGCTTCCCCACACGGACTCTCGCCGTCACCTTGTACTACTGTCGATGTTCTGGGGCCCACACTCGAGGTCCAAGGACTCAGTGCGAAGCACTGGCGGTATTACGGGCAGTGCGCTCCCAGGCGGGGCCCTGCAGGGGCCCAGGGGCGGGGTACCGGAGCCAGGGGCGGCGACTAGGCACAGAACGGTTAGGGCACGGTTACGGGGGCGGCCTTTTCTGGCAGCCCAGCCAGTGTTCCGATCTTCCGTGGGGGCTTTCGGATGGCGCGTCGAAACAGGT
>VFQN01004954.1_pt1 | contig 16910 bp, 23 predicted proteins | sample 3512371 | NCBI WGS metagenome assembly VFQN01 (sample SAMN10412370, study PRJNA504923) | tailings metagenome | isolation source: Replicate 2 from Balatoc abandoned mine | place: Philippines: Itogon, Benguet | collected 2017-08-28 | reverse complement strand
GGCACCCTAACGTGCCTCTAACGTGCCTTTTACGTGGTCACCCGTAGCCCTAGTGTTGAAGCACACTCGCCGAGCATGCAGCTAGCGTTTACAAGCTGGGGCCGTCAATATGAAGTCACTCACAGAGTGATGCACAGCGGGCCAGGTCAGGGGAAGCGGCTTTCCGTTGCAATGCCTTTGTGTAACAGAACGGCTGACGTCAGCCAGGCCCTAGCTCTGCCTTTGAGCGGCCCTTGCCTCCACGCACTACCAGCATCACGTGCACTCAGACCCAACAAGACACGTTGGCTACTCGGAATGCCGTTCGCGCTGGTGTAACGGAACAGCAGCAGTCCCAGACGTCTGTAGCAGGAGGCGCGTCAAGGGCGAACAGTTGGCCGTAGGTTTTCGGACAGTCAACTCCAGCGCTGGGGGTATGAAATGGTATGAGTCAGTCGGCTACCCCGTGGTATACGGAACCTGAGCTCGTTCGAGTCAGCAGCTTTACGCTGAACAGCAAATCACTGAATTTCATCGCGATGTGTTGTAGAGGTACGCATGTGGCTGGGTGCAGCTTGGGTTTGCGTCCGGCGGGCGCTTTGAGTTCGGAAACGCGAGCAAGTGACCGCGTTCTACGGACACATCCTGCGATGCCAGTCTCAGATGTAAAGTTGTAATTGCATAAGATGAGATGTCGTTCCCCGTTGAGCGCAGGCGCTTCGCCTGCTGCGTTCAAACAAGGCATCTTAGTCAGACCCGTTACCTGGTTACCTCCCGGGCACACCACAACACGTTTCGGCAGATACGGAAACTCCTAGTGGGATCAGAGGTAAGAGCTCAGACAAGCATTCAAGCGGCTTCATCCGAATCCTTTTGCCCATACATCCGGGCAGGCGTGTGAGCACACTTTGGGCTTTCTGAGCAAGGGGGCGCTTGACGCGTAGGCACCAGCCAAACGCAAGCCAGCCGGACAGGCCCGACACGCCGAAATGCCGTCGTCATGGAGTTTATCTGCCTTCCTCCTAGTGATCCTTATGGCGGCGTCCGCTTGTGAGTGGCACTGTCACCATCCGTGCGTGAAGGCAGCCTGGCACTGGGACATGCGGCTTTGCAATGACACTGTCCCGTAGGGCACATGAACCAGGACGCCGCGTTTTCAAATGCAATCAAACTCTTTACCGTTACTGATCAGACTACACCCATCGGCCATGTGCAGGCACTGCCGATGACCTAGTCGGCGAACCGCATGCTCATCGCCGCGACCTCCTGGCAAGGAGAGGGCGTAAGAAGAGGCCTCCTCCTCCGCCGAGCTCTCTGCCAAACCCACCGCCGAGCCCTCCCAAAGTAAAGAAGCTCAGGTCTCGCAGGCAGGCCAGGGACAAGAAGCCTCCCCCGCCTCTGGCTGGCGTCTCCCCTCTGCCCTCGCCCTCGCCTGCGCCTTCGCCCTCCCCTGCGCCCTCCCCCTCCTCTGCGCCCTCGCCCTCCTCTGCGCCCTCGCCCGCGCAGACAACCCAACTTGCCGGTGAGCATAGCCTGAGAGGGGCTTGACCACATGTGGATCCTTGTGATAGGCCTTGCTGGATCGGTTGTGCTGCTACACGTGGGGCACGGCCCGGGACGAGTTGCAAGGAGCTCGGTCTCCGCCCAAAATGCACATCAATACCTTGACGCCGTACACCCAACCGGTTTCTCTGCCCCCCGCTTTATGCAATGTCCTCCCTATGCAGGCACCAACTGCCTGGATGCTGCGGCCATGCTGTCCGTCAACAACGCCTACCGTGTGAGGCACCAGGGCGCAGGTGTGGCGTGGAACGCGCAGCTGGCCGTGGACTCCACCGCCTATGCTGCTGTTCTTGCCAACAAGGACAACTGCAAGCTGGAGCACTCGACGCCGCAGGCGCGAGGGAACGCAGGCGAGAACCTGTGAGTCGAAACTTGTGCGCAGGGCACCTGCTTCTTGCTTGGCGAACCTTTGTGGCAATGGATGCCCAACAAGCGTACGTGGCTGGCAGCGGTGTGAGTCTGTGCGTACGTGCAGGCGAGCAGTGCGTGCAGCTCGTGCCAGTGTACGAATAAGTTCAAACTGATGGCGATGACTGTATGTCCCCTCCCCGCCGCTCGCTGCTCGTAATTGCCCGCAGGGCGGTGTACATGTCGACCGCGCCCTTGGACGACACCTGTACGGCAGCGGTCAACGACTGGTACGACGAGGTGGTTGACTACAACTTCAACGCCACGCGGCCCTTCAACGACAACTGGTACCAGCCCAACCAGATCGGCCACTTCACGCAGCTGGTGTGGATAGGGACCACCAGCATGGGGTGTGGCATGGCCAAGGGGGCTTACCGCTTCTCCAACGGCTGGACGGGCACCTGCAAGGTCATCGTGTGCAGGTGAGCCGTCGTACGGGGCACAGGGTACGGGCCACATTGCGTGCAGCTACAGCGTCGGCGACCCGGTTTCTATCTATCTGTTGGTCATGGTGTCCACTCCCAGGTTCCCCGGCCAAGCCGCCCCATACCCCCATCATCTCAAAGCCGAAACTATAACAGTGGCAAGCCCGCCCCGCACACGTGCTCCGTGAGCTGGCATCCCCAGTCTAAGTTCGGGACATGCAACTCGTTGGCGTCCTAGTGCACAATCGTGTCGCCACGTGCTGCAACTTGCCAGCTGGACACTCACTTACATAGATGCATGCGGCTGGAGTACCGTACATTACCTGACCATCCTTCCTGTGTGTGTGGCTGCTGGCTGCAGGTACGCCCCACCTGGCAACTACGGCACGGACGACCAGTTTAGCGCCAACGTGAAGCCGGTAGTAGTGTAGACCACATGTACGTAGGTATCCACGTGCCACGTGCGTGTCACCGTGCCACGTGCGTGTCGTGCCACGTGCCGCTGTGGTGACGGCCTACTGCACCGCAAGGCGCTGCTCGCCGTGTAGCCCTGTGGCCTAAGGAGCACAGCAGCGGCGCCCGTCAACCATTGCTTGGGAGCACTTTAATGCATATGCATGTTGCCCATCGGCACGCCTGCCGTGGAGGCCTGGCGTTGGAAGGTATTGCGCAAACAGCAGCAGCGGATGCCGTGACACCTTGCGAACTGCAAGGCACTGCCGGTCGTACCTGATGCTGCGTAAGGGTGCCCCGCTATCGCACATGCTACATATAGAGAGGCACGAGTGGTTGGGGCTGCATTGAACGAACGGCCCTGACATCTGGTAGGCTGTGTTACCGGACGTGGGCTTGTGCCACCTCGTTAACTGTCCATAGGTGCCCGTAGTGCTGAATAAGCAGGACTAATGTTTCATATTCATTGCAAGGCGTCACTGATCATTCTTTAGCATGTTGCTCAATGGCTGGCTGGCCGAGCTGCTGTATGGAATATTAGGGCAGCCTGCTGCGCATAAGAGCAAGCGCGAAGACTGGTGCACCGGTAGGTAAGGGTAGGAGCTGCTTGCAAGGTCGTGGTGTACCGTAGTTAGTCTATACCAGCTGCTGTACATGCAGTAGAAGCAAATAATAGCCAATGTCTATGTCAGGGTGTCACGCATGCATGCATGCACGGCGAAACATGCCCGATGATACTGTGGTGAGACGGATGCAATGGTCTGATGAGCTGCTGGTGTGTACGCCATGGGCCTGTTGCACGCATCGATAACCTTTGTTGTTGTACGGCACACCGGTAATGCCTGTTTGTGAGCATTGCCGTACCTTCACGGTACTTCTTTAGCTTGTTTGGTGGTACAACCGCGGAAAGCAAGGGGGAAGCAGGGAGGAACTTCCTTCACCGCGGCGGGGCGTCATGCCGCCAAAACCGTGCATGCAGGTGCATGTTCATGTTGTACCAAACAACGCGGTGTGGAGAAGCTTGTTGGCATCCAGCGGTGCGCGATACGGTAGTGCAGAATAGTGCAATAGTGGTAGCGGCGATTGTGGCAGCCGTACTTCCGTAGTGAGGGGTGACAATGGTACTCGTACGGCAGTGGTGGTGGTGGCGGCGGGTTTGGGCGGCGCGCGTTAACCCGCATGTAGCAGGGGGTGCACCGTGCGACATGCCTGCTTGCGTGCTTGCTGGCTACTCGTACCCAGGAGAGCTCCCCTGCTCGCATCAGGTGCTATGTGTGACGCACCTGTGTTTAATGGAGCCACGGTGGAGCGGCCGCTCTCAAGCCGCTTTAGTTGCAATACGGTGTGTACCGGTACCGTTGGTGCTGCAAAATAAACGGTCATGTAACAAAGGCAAGACCTTGCGCATGTGTTGCATGCAACCTGATGCAACGCGGCTGTTTCATTGGCACTGCTGCCAGGGCGATCGTACCGCTCCTATCTAGATACGGTTACTGCACTGTGAGCAGTTGGGGACGCCCCCCCCCCGCCTTTACTGTTTGGTACGTATCACGCAGGCGGTAAGCTTCAAGCTGCTTCAAGTCGTTTTTTTCTTGCTATTGCCTTACTACGAATTGTTTGCAGGATGACAGGGAGCAATGTACCGAACTGTACCATGCGTTGCACAAGTAGTTTGTATTGACGCCTGCCAAAATGGGTTCAGATCTTCAATCTTATCTGCTACCAACTTCAGGAGAAGCAAGCTTTTCGCGGTATGTTGCGACACAAAGTATTGGCACCGTTCCTGTGTAATCACTGCTTCTACAACCGGAGACTGGTGAGCGGCAATAGGGCTCTGGGTTGCCCGCGTGGTCAACACCGCCACCAGCGGCACCAGGTAGCGTGGCTGGGCTTCGTGAGGCATGGTTTGGGCCAACCCGCAGTAAGGTTGGTGAGTCGTCGCGAGTGGATGCGATGCCAAGCTACGGTAAGTGCGCCCTTGGTACAAGGCGGCATGATATTAGGACCGGGGGAGTCCCGTGTCTTGGTCAGCGGGTGGGTACCGGTACGGGAACGGGGAAACGCTTCTCATGCTCCTCCGGCAGGCCCAGCAACCTGTTGCCTCGGGTCCTGGCCAACACTACTGCCGTTGGCGAGCTGTGGGTCTACAACCACATAGGTACGTCCGTCCGTAGGACAGCGTGCAGCTGCCGGCTAGCTGCCTTCCGCTGCATGCATGCATGAGCGCAAGGGCTGGGCACCGCAGCTACCCCATACCGTACCTGATCCATATCACCACGCAATTTACGGATTACTCAGTACACAGCAGGATACGACGAACGAGCAGTCGAGCACATGGAAGCGATGGATACGCTGTACTGTCTATGACAAGTAGGACCACCACGGGGGGCTCCGCCCCCCCGAGTAGCTACGCGCAGGGGGCTCAGCCCAAGAGTCGTATCAACTCGGCACGCAGAATAGCGAACATCGATATCCTGCTCTAAACTGCTCGTATTTCAGCAGAGGCTTCATAACCGTTGGCCAGTGTCGGGGAGGTCATCCCTGGCCCAGTGCAACACGTTGCATTCAACGATGCGTGCGAAGCAGCACGGTACGCTGAACGCTTGACGACTACTACGCCTGCAGACACCTTGCAAAAGCGTGGCTGCACCGTAGCAGAGGTGGCATGGGAGCGCGCGCTATATGTGCGCAGTTGCAAAACGCTGTAGTACCTCCCTGAATCACATGCCGCAACGGACCAGCATACCGACAGCCACAACCAGCACCGTCTCGTCAAGGCAACAACCCTTCACAGGTCTATTCCTTGCCGGTATTCACAACATGCAGGCCCACTCCCGCAATGCCTGGCAGCTGCCGTGCGCCTTGCACCTTGGCCCCATTGACCGTGACGCGCACTCCCAGCACGGTGGCCTGGCGGAAGGCGCGGGCGGTGAGGCCACGTGGCAGCGTGGCACGCGTGGGGGCGGGCACGTGGAAGCGGGACAGGCCGGGGCAGGCCAGCGCGAAGGAGCCGGCCGGCGCCGAGCCGGCGTCAAACACCGTCACGAGCACCGGGGCGGGGACGGCATTGGTGTTGGCTGCGGGATCGGCGGCGGCAGACTGCGGGCACGGAGCAAGGCGGCCAGAGCAGGGGGTGCATATCGTAAGGGCAGCAAGAACCAAGACAAACGATGGACCTGACACCACGCTTTGCAGGGGGTTGCCGATCTCAAAGGCTCACCTTTGCCCGGCGTCCGCCCTTGGTGCTGGTCCCCGCCGGCTGCACCATCAGCTCCAGCCGTGCCACCGGCTGCTGCAGAGCACCCAGGCTCAGCGTGTACAGCACCACCTCGCGCACCTGCCCGCCCACGGGGCCGGACGCAAAGTACGCCTCCACCACGCGGGGACCCTGCCGGGTGGGAGGCCAGGGGGCGCCAAGGGGCACGGGGATTAGGGGACGCGGCATCCTTTCCTGCTGTAGTAAGTGCGGGGCGCGGCGCGGGGCCTGGATAATGGCGGTGGAGTCCGTTATAGTTGCATGCCTTGTGGAATATAGGCAAATGTAGAAGATGTAAAGGCGCAGAGGATGAACACAGCGGCGTGTTGCGGTGAGGGGCGCACCTGTCTGGCGCTGGCATGCATTCACTGCTCTCCGCAAACCTGAACAAATCATGATGATACCATGCCTGCTTATGGTGTCATGCCTGCTTATGTCCAGCCGTTAGGCACATCAGTAGGGACTTGTGACGCAACATGTTCCAACCCCACGGTGTCTGTACCGCACCCCCTCACCTCCAGGGGCGGCACCCAGCTCCTGGCGGGCCGTGGCTTGCACCGCGTCTCACGCAACACCGCCTGGCCGGGCTTGCCTACCAGCTTGTTGGTGTTCTTGGTGGGGCCCTGGGCAGCACAGCATGTCAATGAAACCGTATGATGAGCTTCAGGGTACGAAACGGCCGACGGACTCGGCGGAACACTTGCATGGGAGGGGCCGTGCACAGCACTTGCGGCGCTGCTTGTGATACAACACGGGTGTGATACAACAGGATACTGGTATCGTACCTCGCTCAAGGCCGAAGTGGCCCACATGATATCGTCAATTGTGGTGTTCGCGGGAGGTGTAATGTCTGAGGGGCTGGGGCTAGGGCTTGATATCGGGGTGGGCGGGCTGGGCGATGGCGGCGGAGGGGCAGGGGGCGACGGCGGCGGGCTGGGAGCCACAGACACGGTTGCCCCCAGTCCAGCTGCAAGCTGCCCAAGCTCACGGACCGGGGCAGGCGGCGGGCGGGGCGGGCGGGTGGGCGGCGGCGGAGGGCTGGGGGACTCGACAACGCCCGGCGGCAGCGGCGGCGCGGGCGGCGGCGAGGGCGGCAGAGGCACCTCCACCAGCTGGGTGACGCCGAAGTCCACCGCCACGCTGTCGGCCAGCAGCACGCGCCCCGAGCGCACTGCGCCGCCCTCCGCCCGCCTGCTGTACACCGCCGCCGCCAGCTGCTGCTCCAGAGCTGCAGCGTCCTGCTGCAGCAGGCGCAGGGCCTGGGGGTCGTGCGGGAGGCCGGAGCCTGGGTCCAGGCGGTGCAGGAATGAGACTCCAATGGCGCGGAGGGGCTCGTCCACGGGCAGGGGGACGGGAACGGCGGCCTTCCGGAGCTCCAGGGCTGCACGGCGGCGGTTGGCCGTGTACCTCACGCCGTTGATGTCCACTGCTGTGACGCTGATGCTGCTGAGCGGCACGCCCCACGTGTCCGCCACGGTGCGCTTGAGGCCGTCGACCAGCTCCTGCACGGCGGCGGGGTCCACCTGGCCGTCCATCACCACCTGCACGTCGATGAAGCCGGCCTGGTAGAAGGTGGTCTCGAGGGCGAGACCAGGGGGCAGCGGAGGCAGGGGCGAGGGGGGTGGAGAGGGAGGGGAGGTGTCCACGGGGGCGGGCGGGGAGGGCGGGGAGCGGGGGGGCCGGCGGGGGAAAGGGGAGGGCGCGGGCGACGGCGGGGAGAGCGCAGGTGGAGAGGGCACAGGGGGCTGAGGGTTGGGGGGTGGCGTTGATGGCGGCTCGGGAGACGGGGGTGGGGGCGTGGGCGGCTGGGGGCGAAGGGTTGGGGGAGAGGGTGCGGGAGCAGGGGGCGGGGGCGTGGTCGGCTGAGGGCTCGGGGGTGGCAGAGAGGGTTCGGGAGAGGGAGGCGAGGGTGTGGGTGGCTCGGGGCTGGACGGTGGTGGTGGAGAGGTTTCGGGGGACGGCGTTGGGGTGGGCGGATCTGTAGGGGAGGGCAGTGGCGATGGAGAGGGTGCTGCAGACCAGCAAAGGAAAATGCAGTAAGCTGGTCATCCGCGAGGTCTGCACGAGAATGGAGCCGCAGCCGGACAGCGAGCAGGCCACTTGCAACAACCGCATGCGCGTTAACACGAAGGCATAACAGCACTTTATACCGTAACAGCACCGTAGTGGCGCCGCACATACATGTCCGCAAACGGGTCAGTGCGCGCACGGACCCGCCGCGCAGCCGTGCACGCGCTCACCTGAGTCCTCGCTGTACACCCGTACCGCCGCTACAACCTTCTTAAGCTCGGCCGCATCTGGTGGCGCTGCGGAGGCGTCCACCGAGACGCTGAAGTAAAACGTGACGTCATTGATGCTGGAGGGGTATTGCATGAGATAGTCCCAGTCCAGAGCGCCCGAGGTCGGTGGCGGCACCTCCACGCCACTGATGGTGACGCGGGTGACGGTCACCTGGTCCTTCGGGAGGCGCCAGGCCCCGTACTTTGACTCGATGCCTTCCAGCAGGTCCTCAACAAACGTCGACAGGGGAAAATTACGTGGCATACTGTACTGTGCGACGTAGGCGTAAGACGCTGACGGTGGTCGTGGCGGTCTTGGTGGGCTTGGCGATGGGGGCGATGGGCTGGGGGGCTCTGCGAATGGGAACGCGGACGGCAAGGTGTGGGTTTGCGCGCTTCCCAACAGCACCGACGTAACATGGGCGCGGGCTTGGCGGTGGGCTCTGAGGCACTGTGGGTGTGCAAGGTGGTGTGCAGAGCGGTGTGCAGAGGCAGTGTGCACTCTGACCGACCAGGGTCAGCATGGCGCGTACTGCTAGTAGCTGCGGCAGACACTGCGGCACTGGCGTGCAGCTTGGGAGACATACATTTGAACACTTGGCCTGCTGTGCTGCCATTGTGCAAGCAAGCACTTACGCGGTAGCTTGCGGTACCAGCACACGTTGTAGTCTTGGTCGGTGGTGCTGTTGGCACTGAGGTGGCCGTCCTGCAAGGGTGCGAGGCCCAAGGGTGAGGTCTAACAGTGCTGCCTGGGCGCCGCACTCGCTTGCTGCCTCCGTGCCATCTGGGATGAAGCCGACGCCCACCTACCGCGTCAAAAGACATGCACTGGGGGTCTCTCATGCAGAGAAGAGCAATGTAGGCCGGACCTCCTTCATTCCACGCGTAGCGGCTGCTTGCCCTGCGGCCGAACTCTGACGCGAAGCCCTGCACCGGAGGGCACGCTGGGAGCGGAAGGAGAGGGGGGGAGGGGAGGGCAATGCTCTTGGCGCTGTGGACGGACGGTCAAGAGCAAGCAAGCGACACGTTGGTTGTACATCGATGATTACCTGACATGTCTTTACATACACGATGTTTGGATGTCAGCAGTTGAATGCTCTTGGCGGTGTGGACGGATCCAATCTAGTCAAGCAGCAAAACGTGTGTTGACTCAGCTGATGGCAGGGGTTGTGGCCACAAAACCTAAAGTGGGACGCCAGTTTAAGACCTGGTTGAGGCTGCCGGAACCTGCTTGCATCCCACGGTCTGACACCTGGACGCTGCCTACAACCCCAGCCCACGTGCTTGACACCAGACAACTTACTGGCCTTGATGTAAGTGCAAGTGGTGGACACAGAAGCGACCCGTACCCCAGACTGCTTCCGCAGGTACAATCTCTGCCAAGGGCCAAGGGCAAGGGTCGGACCCGGCGGTCAGTCCAAGGCACGCGTGGTACGGAAACCCTTGCGGCCACGTGCCACATCGGAATAATGCACCACAACGCATTCACTTGTGCAGCGCCCGAACGCCAGCAGTAGCCTGCCTGGCAACCAACACTGGATCTGCTGCCTTTTGCGCGCATGTGTCTACAACACCACCGGATTGGGGGCCAAGAGCTCGGGGATCAACATGCGTGCAGTTGTTGCGGTAAGGGCCCATGCAAGGTGCTGGTCCGTTCTATGAACATGCGGCGAGAGGGAGCGAGGTTTTGGCATGTGCGGCATAGCCATGCATGTCAAAGACCACCAGGCTGGCCGGGCAGTACCTACCGAGTCCACGGCGATGCAGGTAGGGTTGGCGTCGCACTGCTGTAAGGCAGTGCCCAGGTCGCGGCAGGTGGCCGAAAAGTCATTGCATTCGTCCGAATACAAGCCATCGGCCTTCTTGTACGGCTCACCGACGTAGCCTGCCCTGCTTTCGCAAGGCGAGCCTGCACAGGCGGGGGGTGGTTAGGGTGGTTGGGCATGTTGCAATGCACATGGCGGCATGCGAGCCCAACGCCCTCGAAGCGTACGCATGCGCAGTAAGGCCCCCGCCACGCCTGCGCAATGTCAACACCTTCCCAGAGGGGCGGGCTTTTGCCACAGCGAGGGCCCAAAGGTCACGGTCTCTGCCTGTCCCGTGCGCCTCTACACCACAAGCCGGAAGCCGCTGGTGCAATGGCCGATGGCTGCCACGTGCGTGTGCGTCTGGGTTACCACCACGCACCCTGTCCCTCCAAGAGGCACGCTAGCTGACAATTGCCATGTCAGCGTACAACCTGCCCATTCGAGGGCGCGGCAGCCGTAAGCAGGCCATTCCCACCATTGCATGTCAGTATGCACACCCTCGCTCACACACACTGGCACGTCATCCCTACCCAACCACACGTTGGCGCCACGCCACGCAACCCAAACGCATTACAGGGATGCACGTACCGTGCACGCAGTGACCAGCCATGCACGCTCTCACCTTGAGGAACTACATTTACATCAGTTGCTTTGATCCTGTTCCTCAGATCCCGCGTAGAGGGCCTATCCTTGAAGGTGGCGGCGTCAAACAACACGCTGAAGAAGAAGATCACATCACCGCCGCTGTATGGGTAGTGCCTGACGTAGTCCCAGTCCAGTGGCCCCGAGGTCGGCGGCGGAACCTCCTTGTCGTCGACGATGACACGGGTGACGGACAACTGCTCCTTCTGGAAGCGCATGATTTTGGTGTTGCGGGTGGTGATGCCGGATAGCAGGTCGTCAACCAAAGCAGATAGGTTTGAGATCCGCCCAAATTTGCTCTCAAATTCTCTAAAGAAATACCCGATGTCGGTATACAACGCAGCGTAGGGTAAAGGGACTTGCGGCGGGGCCGGTGGGCGCGGTGGGCTTTGCGGTCTGGGGGACTCTGCAGGGCAAGCACGCACAATGCGTACATACATGACATGTTTCAGTAGAGCCGCCGCAGCGTGAGCTGGCAGCAACGGTGCACCTATCCAGGACGTAGCGTGCACTGAGGAAGACGCCGTGCCTCCCTGAACAAGCCTCCTGCTGCTGGTACGGTGTCGTTGTGCGAACAGCCACCTACCGGGTATCCTGCGGTACCAGCAGACATTGGCGGCCTTGTCTGCGGTGCCCTCGGCGCTGTAATAGCCGTCCTGCACGGGTGCAAGGCCCAAGGGTGCATGCTAAAGGCACCACAGTTGCGGCTGTGCGAGCTCCCAACAGCGTGCGTGTCTGCCATGTAAATGGCGCAAAATGCGCTAACCAACAGCCGCAGCAGGTGGGTGAACGCGCGTATGATGCGGCCCTGTATGTGGGCCAGGTTCCCATATCCCGGCTGCGTATGTAGTTTGTCCTGCTACCTGTGCAAGCCCTTGCTGCCTGTGGGACCACTTGGGGTTAGCCAGACCTACCGCGTCAAAGGACATGCACTCGGGGTCTGCCTTGCAGACAGCAGCAAAGTTGGCTAGCCCGCCCATCAGAGCCGTGTCGGGGTTGAAGCTGCTTCTCGCCCTGCGGCCAAACTCTGCAGTGAAGCCCTCCACCTGAGGGCACGCTGGGAGCGGAAGGGGCGGTGTGTGTTTGGGGTTGGGATGGGCGACGAGCAACCAGCAAGCGTTGCGGTGTGGACGGTAGGGAGGCGTTGTGTGAGTGTATGTGTGTCGTAACGGCTGCCGGCTGACGGGCGCTTGGCCCTCGACACCTGCCTGCTTGGAGCACCAGGCAACATAAAGCGCTTCGCTGCTTGGTAACCCCGCAGTCCTCGACAGCAGGCCGAGTAGGGCTAAATGCTCCGTACTGCAGGCGACTCACTGGTCCTGATGTAGAGGCAGCCGTAGAGGAAATCAACGAGGCGATCTCCCGTCTGGTCCAGAAGGCGAAAAACCTGCAGAGCGCAAGACAGACCGGCTATTTACAGGAGGCGGACTGGGTACCGAGCGCTTAGGTTAGTAGCCGGGACCAGAAAGGGTCGTGTGGCCACACAAACTGGAATGTAACACAAGGAATGAAAAATAAACCACAGGCCACGCACATACGCGTACTGGAACACGTGAGCAGCATACTTGGGTCTGCAGGCTGCCTTAGCAACAAATACCCAACCTGACCCACTCCAGGCAGCCCTCTGTCAATAAGACGGCAGCTGGATGTGGGCCGAAGGAATGGTCGCTGGGACCCATGCAAGATGCACACTGCTGGATGCCGTGCGGCCGGGAGGCTTGCTTCGGGCTTGTGTGTGAGCCAAGCACGCCACAGGCCGACAATGGTGCGTGGCTCATGTCAGCACCTACCGTCGGCGTGGACCCGAAGCTCGGGTTCACGCCGGCGCAGGCAGGGTTGGCGTCGCACTGCTGGAACGCAGTGTTCAGGTCCGCGCACCAATCCCGCGCATCCACACCGCACGGAATTCCGTTGGCATACGCGTACTGGTACGGCTCAACGACGTAGCCTGGCCTGCCTTCGCATTCCAGGCCTGCGGGGATGGGAGGTTGAGGGAGTAGCAAGGCATGGATAGAAAGCATTGGTGGCGCTGAACCCAACACCCTTTGTACATGCACGTGGAGAAAGGGCTTGTGCGGTTCCAAGGCCCGTGCCACAGGGGCTGGGAACTTGCACCTTCCTGGCGCGGTTGCTGCATAGTACACGTGAGCCTGTACGGGGGATCTAGGTCGCTAGTGCAAGGAGCGGCGGACGCTATGTGCACATGCTGGGAGCGCAGTGCTTGGTGCACCCACGACTTGGCAACACGCACGCTGGCAAGTGCAACCCCGCCCGTATGGGAGGGATTGAAGGGGGAGAGAGCTAGAGCGACAATCAGGCCCAGTCCATCCCATGAACATGTGCACCAGCCGCCCACTCCCAACCACACTGCTTTTGGCGCCATGCCACACAACCGAAACGTGTCAGGTGCGCATGCCCATATACACGCAGCAAGCCATATGTCCTTATGGCCCCCTCCTGTTGGCCCCCTTGGCTCTCAGGGTGTGCCCTACTGGGCCTGTTACTGCAACTGTAGCATACACGCGCGCGTACCTCCGTTGTACAATTTAACTCTGTCACTGTTGGATTTCCAGGCTAATTCTTCCACATCTGGCTCCTGCTTGGAGGAGTCCACCGTCACGCTGAAATAGAGAAAGACATTGCCGCCGCTGTACGGGTACTGCCTGACGTAGTCCCAGTCCAGTGACCCCGAGGTCGGCGGCGGGACCTCCATGCCGTTGACAGCGACACGGGTGACGGTCACCTGGTCCTTCGGGATGCCCCAGGTCCCAGGGCCCCAGACATCCTGGCGCGAAATGCCGGATAGCAGATTCTCAACCAGAACAGATAGGTTCGTGAGCGGCGGTCGACCATTAGATTGAAACTTGGGGATGATGGAGCGGCCGCTGTACAACGTGACATATTGGTAGGCGTAATAAGTGACGGGCGGCGGAGCAGACGGGCTTGGGGGCTCTGTGGGGGGAAAGCACCCAACATGCACATGGTTTGTTACCACATGCTGCGGTACAGCGGTACCCAAATGTGCGGCCCGTGGAACACCCCTACCCTGCCTATGCTATGAACACACCCGCGCAACCGCCCAGCTGCATCACTCCGCCTCAACTGCATTTATAACATCGGCCCAGCTGGCTACCCCGGAGGGGTGGGTGGGTATATATACCAACGCAAACAGGCATGCCTGCCACCGAACGGCTGGTACACGTGCAAGATCACCATGACCCCATGGCAAGCCTAGCTGACATCTGTAGCTATATAGGTTATTCTCGTGCGGTGTTCCTGTCACAGGTGGGTGGGTGGGTCATGGGTGGGTTATCCCGCAACCGCCAGCTGCATATAGAAGCTGTATACAGCTGCAAGCGCTTACGTACGGTGACCTTGTGCTGCGAAACTGTACCGCGCAACGGCGAATGCCGCAAAGTCCGCGTTGCTCCGTCAGCCAGCGCTGTGCTGGCGCCGTTGTCTCAGCACTGCTATCCAACAGCAGTGCTATATATACGGATGAGGCGTTCGCAGAGTCAAATGGGAAGCTTCGGTTCGGCATGGTTCGGCACAGTTCGGCACAGTCGTCGTATCAATCCGCCTAGTCAAAAACGCTTACGAATGTTGTCACAACGCAAATGCTTACAAGTACCTCCCGTTCGACTTATGCCACACTAGTCAGCACGGAGGGAGGACTTCGGAGCATCTGCGCGAGAAACTACTCCGACTGCCCAAACACGCACAGCTAAGCGGGTTCACGGTTTAAGCGCAATCCTGTGCTCCCCGCAAGTAACCACGTCCTGCTGAGAACAGTTGGAGGGCAACGGGCCAGTACTGCGCCGGTACCACTCTGCAAAACGCTGAGTACTGAGGAAGGGGGTGCTGCTGGGCTTCCGAACCCCCCCAGAACCCAAAAGAACAAGGAACTGTTGCACACCACCGCATAGCTCTTGAAGAGCCCTATCGATTGCGGTGGGTCGCATCCTTGTTCTTTTGGGTTCTGCCTGCCGTACAGCGGCTGCGGTACAAGGGGTCTAAACCACACAATTGGGGCCCAATCACACGTCTGGCGCCCGATTCCAGACCCAAAAGCGATAATATAATATGAATTTAAGTAACACATGCCAATGGCGTGCTTGAGGCGGCTGTGGAAGCTGGCTATGGGCCAATACTGGGCTGGTCCTGTGCTCCGGCAGTGAGGGGCAACCGGCACATATGCCCACCTGAGCGTAATGGGGCCTCTACGTGCGTGGCGAGCACCCCCAGTATGCATACTTATCATCAATATGAACTTTAGGGAGCTGCCGGGCTTGTTCCTCGTGTCCCTTGTTGGCACATTATTTTCGCGCCATGCTCAGGAGCGGCTTCCTCCAGTCACAGCCAAACCGCGCCCTACGTGTCTGAGACCTCTTCTCGCACTGAGGGATGATGTTATGATTGCTCCCTGATGGCAACCGGTGCCCGGTAACGAGACATGCAGCATGCTCAAGCGGTTATGAGCCTAAAGGGCTCGCGAGAAGCACTGGCCGCTTCAAGTGACGTCCTCAATGATATAATAGTGCATTGGGGGCGGCGCCACCCTTAGGACTCAAGGTATAGGCCGAAACAACCTCAGTACCCGCTTGACTGTACTGCTGGGCAACGGGCAACGGGCCAGTACTGCGGTGCATTGGCCTCACAGTTCGCTTTACACTCACCAGATGCCGCTGCAATGAAGAGCAAGGTGGCTGCAAAGATGGTGGCGGCCATACGCCTTGGCCCCTTGACTCTTGGCACCATAATGGTTGGCATTATGGTACCGCCGCTCCCTCAAAGGGCAAACGCGAGCGTTGTGCGGACGTATAATTTGGGGAGCAACCTGCAAACAGATAAGCAATGTCGCGTCAGCGTACACCGGCAAGAAGTTGTTGGAGGGGCCACCATGTAATGGTCATGTAATGGTCCACGATGGTGCGGCGGAACTTGGCCTCTGCTTGCAAACATTTGCGCAACTCTGCCTACCGCTTCACGTTAACAGGTTTCCGCCGTGTGCGGCTGAGAGTAATGCCGTGTCGACCGGCCTCCGCCGTCCCTTGACGCTTGAGACAAGAGTATCGTCTGAAAGTAGTGGGTAGCTTTCAGCAAGAAACCAGTTTCCCTGTATCAACTGGATGATTGCCACGCCTTGCCAACACATCGCCTTTAAGGGGTGCACAGTGTACGGGCGCCTGCCTGTTTTGTGCCCGCCCGGCATGGGGGGCTATGGAGGGGTGTCAAGGTCAAGCGGCAGCGTTGAGTGGCTACGATCTACTGTACCGAACAATTAGACTGTAACAGTGCCGCTTCTACGGGGGAATACGCAAAACTCCTCAGTCTGGGGCATGTGACAAATAAACGCGGTGCCTTTCGCGGAGGTTTGCAAAGCAGGGCAGGTGAAGAAGGTTGAGCGCGATGGCCTCTATTATAGCAATAATGCAGAACAGATTGCGCCTAAGCTCCGGTACAGTACCGCCTCTCACTCCCCATAGCCCGGGTTCCATAGCCCCCCATGCCGGGGGGTGTCCGTGAGGTGCGGTACCTTAAGCTACAGCGGTGGCGCCTGAGTCGGCCTTTTCGTTTCCTGTAATGCCTATATGCGATTTCACTTTGTAAAAGTGTGTGCTGCGGCCTTTCAGTGCTCTTTCGAACATGATGAGGTCAGGATGAGGTCCGCAATCGCCGCGAGGATTTCACGGTACTTAGAGATATGTAGCCTCTTCGGGTCATACATCAACTTCCGTATAAGACATATGAGAGCGAGGCTGTCCGTGTACACGTGGAGGGCCTCCGGCGAGTCCGTGTGCGTCGCAATAGCTGCCCTCAGCCCACTGGCCTCGGCTCTGATGATGGTGTTCGTCGGGCCTGCACCACTGGGATTGACATAGGTGAGGGTGCTGGTGGTTGCGTTATAGACGGCCGCCCCCAGGCTGATGGGGCCTTACGGGTCTTGCACACACGAGCCGTCTAAGGTAACACGTTGTAAGCTTGTACTTAAGCGCTGTCCTATCTGGACAAGAGGCATTCCTAGGATGTCAGGGTAGCACTGCTTAGTGCTGATATTGTAAGCCGCGGTGGTGACCAGTCACCCGCTTACACTCCC
>VFQN01004953.1_pt1 | contig 16914 bp, 14 predicted proteins | sample 3512371 | NCBI WGS metagenome assembly VFQN01 (sample SAMN10412370, study PRJNA504923) | tailings metagenome | isolation source: Replicate 2 from Balatoc abandoned mine | place: Philippines: Itogon, Benguet | collected 2017-08-28 | reverse complement strand
CTTGACTTCTCGTTGTGCTTCGACGCCAAAGAAAGATATTCCTATTGTAATGTGTTGTTTGATTGCTGTTGGTGTTGTTATTATATGTGCTTTATTCACACTTGCTTCTTCACAATATCCAGGAATTCATGAGATAAGTATGGTGAAATTTCCTTTAACGTTTGGTTTTCAAAGGATCTTTAGTATCTCATACCATTCAGCGCTTTGGTTGAATGCGCCTTTCCTCTTTGCCGCAGCTTTTACGTTCACCTTCTTCTGTGGACGGCAGACATCGTGTATGGCAAAATCAGGACTTTTACCTGAAGTGTTTCAGCGAGTGATTCCGTTTCTGGACACTCCTTATATTTCCTTGGTAGTATTTGTCGCGCTTAGCTTCTTGCTCAACATAGTCACCTTCTATGATAGCGATGTGTTGCAAGTGCTCTATTTAGTGTCATCACTGTCTAGCTTCGTTGTTTATATCCTTGCATTGATTGGATTTATTCGATTTCACAAGAGATATTCCTCGTTGGAGAGGTTCTTCGCTAGTCCCTTAGGAGATATTGGTGCATATGTTGGAATTGTAATCTTTGCCTTCTGCTTTGTCGGGGGAGCAATCTTTCAGGACACATTTATTCCTATTGTAATCATTGCATTGGTTGCAGTATTCGCTGTGATTTACTATCTTTTCCTGTCAGGAGAGCATGTTTTCTCAGAAGAGGAAAGAGAAGAATTATTTAAAGCATATATTGTCAATGGTAAGACTGATGATTTGAATGGTTATCACTTTTCTTATGGTTTCGTATTTTAAATAGCAAACCTTGCAACTAAGAAACGATTGCAAAAGCGAGGTCAAGTTACTCCTCAACTGTTGCAAGGGAACAATAATCCTTCAAAGCTTTCTGATCCTTCTCGTTCAGCGCCTTTTAATACTGACATCATCTCCATCACTCATGAGGAAAAGAATCCTTCGTTAATCGAAAGATTTCCTCGTTCTATCGAGGATGTGATTGAGAGTGATCTCTCCAAGAAAGAAAATCAAGTCTCTTCCCCTGTCACAGTAATGATGTCAGAAAGAGCTAATACTATCCCTATGAAAACTAAAAGTCTATCCGAGAAAATTAAAGATTATTTATCATCTAAGATGAATCAAATCCTCCCTGATCCAGAGGTAGCATCTGAGTTACAAGAATTGGGAATCTTACAAGCTGGTGGAAGATTCAATGATGATTGTAATGACGTGGTTTAATTTAGTGTTGAATATTACTAAATATCCCTAACACCTCTCTTATGTCATCTCATCTCATCTAATCCCATCTCTATGAATTGAATGTTTTTTCTATCTTTGTATGTTTCTATATCATGGCATTTCTCTTTCATATTCACTATATTTATATGTATCGATGTCATTGTGTGTTTTGTTCTTTTACAAGAGGAAAATCAAATCAAATGACCTCTTACCTAGTAAGCTCTGTATTCTGTGTGTATGTATGTATGTGTGTGTGTGTGTGTCGTGTCGTGATTGTCGTTGTCGTCGTCGTTGTCCTACTCTGTGCCGTATGTCTGTGTCTTTGTCTGTGTCTCTGTGTGTCCATCTTATACGTCTTATATAATTTCACTTTACTGATATCATAACTGAACTCTCTTCTTCTGCTTCATCTATCAACATACCTTTTTCTTGTCTTCTTTCATATTTCATCTGATTTCTATGTACAACTTCATCAGATAACATCTTCTGTATGATCATATTATTCTTCACACTTTGTCATCTTCTAAATATTCTCTCCTGTGATATTTCTTGTTTTGTTTTTCTTTTCATTGTGCTTTGTCTTTGTCTTTCTCTTTTCTTTCACACAACAGAACTATATCAAGGCAGTGTTTGTCAAATGTGTTGTCATTGATCGTCATCATCGTAATCATAGTAACTAATGAATGTAAACTCTTCCTTCCTTCACAATGTCTCTTTCTCTACAAAAACAATCTTCACGATGTGGAAGAAATATTGATTCTATGAAAACTACACAACAAGCAATCTTAGATCAATTGTATGAAAGTTTGAAACCTTTTCTTTAGACCTCAAGAGCTGTAATTTGCCTTTGCATCTTGCGAAGTCAGTGATACTCTGACATCACCAATAACTGTTCAAATTTATCATTAGAATATTTGCACTGCCCACCGAGATCTGCACTACCGACCGCTTCATTCCATCTCACATCACAGAATACACCGCCCCACGACACAGAGAATGCGTTGAACAACTACTATTACTTCTACAAAGTTGCAGTACCACAGAAAAAAGTATTCATTCTCATCGTTTGTCTTAAGAATAATCTTTTCGTGATTTTAATTATTTTTATTTTTATTATTATTTATCGAGTCTATTTTAGTTATCTCCATCAAATTTAAATTTCTTTCTTTCAGCATATTGTGTCATTGCTTTACCACTATTTGTTACACCAACTTTTGATTGATTTGCATCAGATGATGCAAATTGACTTGATTTGACAATCCCTGACAATGATTTCTTTGCTCCCTATAGTGTTCAGAGAAAGTTAGTGAGGTTATGTGCAGTGGCGGTGTAACTTACTTTATCAATAAACTTCTTCCAACTCTGTTGTACTTGTGCAACATCTTCTTCTTGACTAATAATACGATTTTTATTTTTAATTGCTTTAATTTTCTTTTTCTTTCGTTGTTTTTCTTCTTCTGTATCTGTTGGTAAGATCTTTAAATTTGCTGGGATTGGAATGATTTGACTTTTCTTTTCATCGACTTTATTACCATTAGTATTCTTATTATTATTACTTGCTGTCGTTGTTGTTGCTGTTCCCGTGGCAGTCGTCGCTGTCGGTAATTGTTTCTCTAATGTGAGTACAGGTGGTCGAATGTATTCTATTGGAACTTCTTCACTATTCCCATATCCAGTATAGGTTACGATATAACCATTCTTCGTCTTTTCTGCAATCATTGCATCGTAGTACTGTTGATCTGTCGCATATTTACACTGACATTTTGTGCCGACTGTGAGATGATCGTTGTGGATATCATCATATTGGAGGACGTAAGGACCTGGAGTAATCCTTTGAATACTTGATAAAGGTAAAGAAACCTCATCAGCAAACTCGTAATATTTCACTTTAAACTCTGTGCTGTTAATAACCTCAGTGATAACACCAGCAAATGGTCTCTCTCCTCCAATCACTTCAATATGATCGTTGACTTTGATTGGTCCTGTCTTTACAGGAAGGGGTGTTGCAATAGTTCCAACAGGTCTTTCAAAAGTTTCATCATCACCATCTGCTTCTAGATCACTGAGATTGTATTGATCATCATCATCTTTATCACCTGATAAATTAGCTTCCTCTCGTCCTCTTTTCCTTAGATTTAAAGGAGATCCTGATGATATCGCTGTCACATGTTGAGGATAATATTGTAATAATAAAGTTTGTGTTAAAGAAATAACTTTTTCTAAATCATCTTTTAAACTAAGAAATTGTGAATTATCTGAATCAGTTTCTAATAATTGATTTACCTGTTCTAATTGACTTTGATAAAGTGATAATTTTGATTCAATTTCTTCCAATGATTCCATTCTTTTTACCAAGTATTTAATGCAAAACTTCTTCTCTACCAATCCAATAACCAAATAACTAAAAATTAGGTAATATTAGGTAATTCACTAAATAACATTTAAACAATTTCCTCCAAGCACAGACAATATCAAATTTCGGAAATTTTGCATTTTCGAATTTTCGACTTATCGTAGTCGTCGTATCTTTATTTTACGTCAGTGAGACCACTTGTGACCTTCAAGTTTCTATGAGAGAGATACTCATAAATTCTAAGATCATTGATCATTTCTCAAATCGAAACTAAACAAACTCCTTCACAATCACCATGTTCAAGTTATTAGTTGTCCTTGCTGTTATTGCTGTTGCCGCTGGCAAGAATTTACATGATCGTGCCTACTATGAAGAGAAATTCTTTGATTGGGTGAAGACTCATGGTGTTGTTGCTAAGTCTGGTGCTCATTTTGTTAAGATGTTACAAAACTTTGCTAACAATGATGATTTGATTGAAACCCATAATGCTGGCAACCATACCTACAAGCTTGGTAAGAGGAAAATTCTTCACCTTATCATCCCTTCTAACCTTCTTGGATTGATCTTTAGGACACAACAAGTTCTCTCATATGTCTGTTGAGGAATGGAGAGAGTTTGTTCACTTAGGATTGAAGAAACCAGAGGCTATCACTCCTCTCCGTGTCCACAACGCCCCAGCTGATACCAGTGCCTTACCAACCAACTGGGACTGGAGCAGTCAAGGAGCTGTTACCCCTGTCAAGGATCAAGGCCAATGCGGTTCCTGCTGGTCTTTCTCCTCCACTGGTGCTTTAGAGGGAGCCTACTACAACAAATATGGCACCTTAAAGTCCTTCTCTGAGCAACACTTCGTTGATTGCGACAACCGCAAGAACAGCAACAACAAGGGAACTGACTTGGGCTGCAACGGTGGTTTAATGGACAGTGCCTTCAACTGGGCCTCCAAGAACGGCTTTGTTTGCTCAGAGAGTGAGTATCCTTATGTCTCTGGCACCACCAAGACTGGTGGTACTTGCGCTGAGAGCAAGTGCGCCAAGGACACCACCACTGCTCCTAAGGGATATGTTGATGTTCAGACCAACTCTGACTCTGCCCTTATGTCCGCTATCTACCAACAACCTGTCGCCGTCGCCATCGAGGCTGACCAAGCTGCCTTCCAATTATACAAGTCTGGTGTCTTCACTGCTTCTTGCGGAACCAACTTGGATCACGGTGTGTTAGCTGTCGGATACGGTACTGACCCAGCCACCGGTCTTGACTACTACAAGGTCAAGAACTCTTGGGGTGAATCTTGGGGTCTTAGCGGATACATCTTATTACAACGTGGTGTTTCCCAGAAGGAAGGCCAATGCGGTATCTTATCTGGACCTCCATCTTACCCAACCTATTAAATTACTTTCATTCCCGTCAATACGTTAGAAAGTATTAAGAATATTGGTGATTTTATTTTCCAACAGAACAAACAACAACAACAATGATATTGTCTTACGAGAGATAGAGAAGTCTTTCATGTAATACTGAAATACTTTTAACTATCAACGATCATATTCTTTTCTTCTCTTTTATTTACAAAAACAAAACAGATGTGACACAAGATGTCTATTCTAATAAGTATCCACTCATAAAGAGTATAAAGGTTAAGAATAGTCCTCCAAAGATGAGAAGGTTCTTCTGACCTCCTGTTAGAGCATTCGTTCCAAAGCCATACTTAAGATTCTCTTTAAACCCGGAGATTGTCTCAGTCTCTGAAACAAAATAATTCTTCTTTGCACCACATTCAGGACATCTAAACTTCTCAATCTCATCCCAGGGAGTGCCTGGAACGATACCTCTCTCAGGATATCCCTTTGCTACGTCATAGACATAGCCACAGGATTGACATTCATATCGACCTGTATCTCTTGTGACAAAGACTTCTCTTGATCGTAAATCTTCAATTTCTTCTAGTTTTTCTCGACGAAGTCTTTGCTCTTCTGTCTCTTGTTTCTCTGGTACTTCAGTTAAGGCAACAGGAGAAGAGGGAGGTGGTTGGTCGGTCTCTGGTTTAGAACTGAAGAGAACTCTCTTGTAAAGTTGAGAAGATGATTTCGAAAGAAATGCAGAATGAACGTTGACAGAGGAGAGATAAGCAGATGTTGAATGTGGGTTGATCAAGAGAATTGTGAAGAGTAACGTCAATAAGACAACTGTTTTCAACATCTTTGGCAAATTAATTGTATCTATCTCTCAATAATAATGAACTTAATCAAGGTAGAAGTATATCAAGCTGACTAATTGCTATTGTCTGATGTAACTGCACTGAGGTTGAAAAGAAGATTTGAGCTGGCCCAAATTAAGCAATTACCTTAAACTGTCTACTCCGAAGGCAGATCGTTGTAGATATAGGACTATGAATTACGATCAACGAGTCGATCATATCTCGATTGCATTTGCATAAGCTGCGTTTTAAAAATACAACAGCGGATGTCGAAGCAATTACTTCTCAAGGCTTTTGTTTTAGAGGAAGATCATACTTAATCATACGATACAGTTCCTACTCACTTCTTAGTTGCTGTCTTTCAGTATTAAGAATATTTTGATCTTGAAGGATTTTGATCGTGAAAGAAAACAACAGATTTGTAAAAGTAAGACTCAGCTCACTCAAGTATTTCAGTATTACATGAAAGACTGAATAATATTGACTAACATGCCAAATGCTGTAAAATAATTGTTATTGTGATATTACTGAATGATGGGTAGATACCACAATTCAATATCATTGCTCGTTGAAATGGAAGATCTATCGGGATAAATCTAACCTAAGCTACTGCAAGTAACTTACAAAGCAGGGTAAGATGGAGGACCAGATAAGATACCGCATTGGCCTTCCTTCTGGGAAACACCACGTTGTAAGTAGATGTAACCTTTGTCACCCCAGCTGGTTCCCCAAGAGTTCTTGACCTTGTAGTAGTCAAGACCAGAGGCAGAGTCAGTACCGTATCCGACAGCTAACACACCGTGATCCAAGTTGGTTCCGCAAGAAGCAGTGAAGACACCAGACTTGTATAATTGGAAGGCGGATTGGTCAGCCTCGATGGCAACAGAGACAGGACCCTTGTTCAAGGCAGACATAAGTGCAGAGTCAGAGTTCTTGGTGACATCGACGTGACCAGTTGGGGCGATTTGAGCATCCTTGGTGCACTTGCTCTCGTTACAGGTGCCGGCCTTCTTGGTGGTACCAGAGACGTATGGGTAGTCAGCCTCTAAGCAGACACCCTTGTTCTTCTTGGCCCAGTCAAAGGCGTTGTCCATAAGACCACCGTTGCAGCCCATATCGGTACCCTTGTTGTTGGTGTTCTGGCGGTTGTCGCAATCAACGAAGTGTTGCTCGGAGTAGGACTTCAAGCTACCGAACTTGACGAAGTGAGCACCTTCTAAAGCACCAGTGGTGGAGAAAGACCAGCAGGAACCGCATTGGCCTTGGTCCTTGACACCAGTAACACCACCCTTGGCAACCCAGTCGATGGAGGAAGCCAAGGTGCTGACATCAGATGGAGCCTCGTGAACGAAGAGAGGAGCCTCAACGGATTCTGGGCGTTGAAGACCAACTCTGACGTAAGCTCTCCACTCGTCGATGGACATGTGGGAGAATTGGTTGTGGCCTAATTAAGATGGTAAGAGTTGAATGAACGAGTGAAGACCGCGAAAGACTTACCAAGAGTGTAGGTGTGGTTGCCAGCATTGTGGGTCTCAATGATGTCGTGGTTGTTGGCGAAGTTCTGTAATAACTTCACAAAGTGAGAACCAGAAGAAGCCTCAACCTTGTGCTCTTGTAACCATTCGAAGAATTTCTCCTCATAGAAAGCACGATCATGTAAGTTAGCAGAAGCAACAGCTAAGAAAGCAAGGACAGCAGCAACTTTGGACATCATTTTTTTGAAAGTTTGGTGGATGTAAATTTAAATTGTAATACGAGCAATTAAATTGTGTTAATAGAAATTCGATGATGATCTTCTCTCTGTATTGTGTTGAGTTGAGGTGACTGTCATTGACTTGAAGATACTTCACAGACCACTAAAAACCACATACAGCAGGAAAATTTCTTGGAAAACTTCATGCTTTTTCCTGGAAAATGTTTTGGGAGCGCTCGTGTGAGGTAGAATTAGGAGATTGTCAGGAAAATATTTTAGGAGAGACATAGGAGATTGGAAGGAAAGAGAGGGAGAAGATTGAAGTGAGAGTTCATAATCGTGTCATAAGGAGAAGAAGCAAAATTATAACTGACTCAGCACGAGAGAGATGGGCGTTTGTTCAATGTTTCGCCCAGGAAATACCAATTCTATTCAGGTCCGTACCTGGGATTGGTTACTCTGTTTTGAGCAATTCCTATTTCTAAAAACTTATAATTTTTTACTGAGTCAGTATAGTTCAATTTTACTTATTTTTGGAAGGAAATGTCTCCTTTTGTTTTTGAAGTATCCGATTTCTATTTCGGACGAGAGAAAAAGAGAATCTTTCAGTAACAGAAAAAAAGCGAAACTGTAGATAGGTTACAATTTCAATTTCATGATTAATCTATCGAACCCACCAACTGCGAGTTCAGCTACATCCTGTCAATACATCTTTCGAATCCAAAAGATTTAAGAGGAAATGCCCTTTCCCCGAATGCCCCATTTAGCACAGTTTCCCAAATTTCATCAAATCACATCAAATGAGATTAACAAAAACTCAACAATCAATCCTTGGAAAAGGATATCAGAGTGATGTTTTACATACAAAGTACAGTCATTTACATCCTAGAGCCGATGAGGACGCATATTTTAGCGATGAAGAGGAGCAATCATACGCACAATTCGTAGATATGGGAAATCGACCTCCCAATGAAGAAGGAACTGGACGCTTTACTATCACCCCAAGTCGAAATCGTATTGCGTGTTTATTTTTTGTCGATAGAAAGAAAGAGAAAAGCAACACCAATCAGAAGAAACAAAGAGAAAGAATTCGAGAATTTCTTGAAATATTCCTTCACGTACCAGTTGATATTATCGAATATGATGCAAAATTATTGAGTATTGAAGATGAGACCATTCATATAGGAGATTATATTTATGAATTAGATATGTATCCGAAGTTAAAGAAAGGAACAAAGAAGCGGAAGAAGGAAAATAGCTCTGAGAGAGCAATCGAAGTTTTCTCATTATTTGATGCATTAGAAGGTATTGTAACTGAACCTTATTTATCCATGGTAGCTTTTATAGACTCTCCATTATGTGAGGTAATGGAGAAGGAAGAAGGATCGAATGAAGAGGAGTATAGCATTGTCTATGGTCGAGCTTGTGGTAATCGTATTGCATGTGTATCATTGGTTGATTGTGTCACTTTTAAAGACTTGCTGTGTGTTACATTACATGAACTATTACATACAGTTGGTTTTGATCATTGTAATTCTTGGAGATGTTTAATGAATGCTACTGGTTCTGATAGTTGGATCTTCTTATCCCCCGTCAATCTGAGGAAGTTAAAAGTCTTTCATGATATTGATGATTCTAACACTTCCTTTCTTCTTGAAAGATATGAAAAGTTGCGACAATTATTAGTTCTGTGGCAAGATAGTCAATTTAATCGAGAACTTACATGGTTGGAAGAGAAACTAAGAATAATGAAAGAATTGTAGAAAAACGACTTTCCCCTTGAAGAAATACAAGAATCTTCTTAAGAAGTATTTAATTTGACTGCGATTCTTTTATTTCAGTGTATGCGGCACCTCGGAAAAAACTTCCTTCGTTCGTTCACTACGTCTTCCGAATCAGAAACCTTTCCTCACTGTATGCTGAAATCAGCACCTTCGTCCTTTCCTTCGTTATTCTCTTCCTTTCTATCTTGAAAAGTAAAACATTTCCAATAATATCTAATCAAAGATTTATTCCTTAGTTTTGATCAATGATACCACCAAATTGTATCTCATCGACATTTCATCGATTGGAGTATTACAACATATGATAATGGTGCGAACATTTTCACCGTTGGAACAAGGACTTCTCGATAACGATGATTTTGTCTTCGCAGGGAAAGAAGGAATTGAACAAAAGCCTTTTTTCTCAAGGATCTTCCACGGAGGAAAGTAGCCAAGAACCTCAAGATCCTTTCTAATTTGAATGCAGTTTTATTCTCCATGCTTTGAAACACATATAGAAATTAACACCCAGGAAGTAGAACGATGATAAGGTTAAGATAAATATTCGTGTAGTTAGAGCGGAGGACAGTTAAAGTACAGTCCTACTCGCGATTTACGTAAGCATGGACGTTGAGATGATATTATTAGAATGGGGAAGATGTTCGTTGATATGTCTAATAAAGTATCGCAGGAATTCTCCTTCGATTTAAAGATATCGCTGAATGAAGTAGTGAAATGTTTTAAATTTTAGTGTATTTATTTCTTTAAAACAAACAAATTGTTTGAGGTGCGCCATATATTTTCTATTTAAAAATTGTTTAAAAACGGACTTAAAAATTGTTTGAAGAAATGGAACGCAGATTCGTTGATTGGCGCTAGTAAAGATGATCTTATGACTATTCTAGTGGGAGAAGAAGAAGGGAGATTATGTGGATTATTGAACACGGCGAGATCTTTATCTTCATCTTCTTTTCAAGGTAAGCATAAGAATCCTCACTTGTCTCTTTGTGCTGATTTTTAATTGTTCAAGCTTTAGATCAAGCGCTTATTGATAGGATTCGTTAGTTAGTTCTACAACAAAAGTGTATGGTAGTTGGTGAGAAGGCGAACATCTGTATCAGTGAAATCCCACACAATAGCAGTTGCAACAACATCGTCACTTTTGTCGATGTTTTTGCAACTGCGATTGTGTGGGATTTCACTGATACAGATGTTCGCCTTCTCACCAACTACCATACATGAAGAAGAAGAATAAAGAACAGGAAATAATCACTCCAATTATGCAGCTTCATTCCAACCAACACAAATTTCCTTCACTACTTCACTTCCTCAGTAGGGAGCCTGAAGAATCTGTTCTATCCCGAGTCGTTTCATTTTTCTTTGAATTCTCCCACTATCAAATAAAACCATATTAAAACCCAAGCTATCCTCACCTATTCTAATATTCTCCCAGATAGTCTAAATTTGGATCTTTTGCTATCAGTTTTTCCATGTCCGAGTTTCAAAGTCTCGCCACAGTTATCAGTTTATTGGGTGAAGAAGGTTGATTGATATATCATTGATTACTGTGACTACTACATCTAAAAAAAACTAACGCAATTTTGAGCGACAGGTTCTCACTGAAAGCACAAAGATTTTGAGACCAAAACTTGACTGGTTGTTTCATTCAAAAAACATCTTTGTTCCATTAATTATTCTAATATTCATTAGTTTAATTGATTGATAGTATCTTGAATAATTTTAAAAGATTTATTTTGTGATTCGAGAAGAAGAAAATCAATTAATAAAAATTACGCGTATTACAAGCAATTTGAAATTAATTTTCTCCTTTACTTTTAGTAAATTCATCTCCAACAAACACGATTCATCTCTCATCTATCTTCTCATCTCCTTGGTCTCCCTCGCATTTTGACACAATCATTGTTGAAATTGACTGATTTCCCCCTCGATTAAACCTTTGGACGCTTTACATTTAATTTACTTTTATTCTTTCTTTGATTAATTTGATTCTTTTCTTTACTTTCATTTGTTTTTCTTTGTATTTTAATTTTTCTTTCGTTTATATTAAAAAATAGAAGAAAAAATTCAGATCGACGTTCATTACTCGGGAAAAGTGAGTGAATCACCAACAAGATTATCTAGAATAAATTTAGGAATGTTGTATTCTGCTTCATCCTCACATAAGATTATACCATTAAATGAACCACCAGAAAACGAACAACCTCATCATGATCATACCGACCCTTTACCACAATCACCTTCCTCGCCTTCTCCTGATGGTAACCTCTCGCAGATAGAGTTAACTGAAGCTCGATTAATGCAACTTGATAATCTTCCTCCCTCTCTGATGCAACCAGGAGGAGAAGGCAATGAAGAAGCAAAGAGTGAAGCATCCAATTCCGATCATGGAGATGATAATTATGATGGTGCCAATGATCCATTAATGATGGATTATAAAGCATTTAAAAAGAGAAGTAAATGGCAAAGATTCTTACAAAGATTCTTCTCTTTGTCTTATTATGATATTAAATTAACAGTGCGTTATCTCATGGAATCTTTCAGTATACAAATTAGTGTATCGGTACGTTTCTTTAATATATGTATATATCTTTCTTCCCGTTCTTATTTTTCTTTTTCTTCTTTGTTCTTCTCTTAGGTGGAAGATTTTATTATGTTAATTACAATTTTTGTTTTATTTGCCACCGATATTCTTGTTCTGAGCACCCCTGCCTATACAGGTAAGTTGTAATCCTTGACAAAGTACACTCTTTTGACTCTCCGTGAATAGATGGACCAATCTCCACTACTTATTTTGTGTGTTTTCTTATCTTTGCGACTGAATTTGTGATTAATACCTGGTGCAAGACTGATATCTACTCTCTTCGACCCTTCGTTTATGAAGGATATCTCTTCTCCTTCTTTTGGTGGTTAGATCTTATTTCTACCCTTTCTCTCATACCTGATATCTCCATTCTTGCTGATCCCACTGGCCTTGGTACATTAGCTGATGCGATTTCAGGTAATGCATCGTATACTCAGGCTGGACGAGTCGTTCGTCTTGTACGATTAGTCCGATTGGTCCGTATTTACCGTATCGCTGCCGAAAAACGATCCCGACAAGAACATGAAGAAGCATTAATTGAGTTAGCTCGTATTGGTGCACTGAGTTGGGAAGAAGTAGAAAGTCAAAAAATGTTATTTAATCAACGTCAATCACGTTTAGGTAAACAATTATCAGAATCGATTACACGTCGTGTGATTGTTATGATATTAATATTATTAATTATTATACCAATATTAATCTATTCACCAAGCAATGATGGTCCTGATTTTGGTGCAATAGCATTTAATTCATTTAATTTAGCACAAGATGTCACTCCTGATGCTAAAACTGCTGCTGTGAATGCATTATGGGATGGTTTTACCTCTTCAGGGAATGATAATCGTTATATAGAGAAATTAATCATGACACCATCCATTACACCAAATCCATACATCTACTATCCTGGATCATTAGATTCCATTCGTGATAATGCCATTCTGGAGTGGCAATATAATACTACGGTCAATGGTGTTGTCTATTATACACATGTTATTTATTCATTAAATTATTATTTACGACAAATTGCATTATATGATATATTAACTACTATTTTCGTTGCGATTATGATGATTGGTGGTGCCGTTATCTTTAGTAATGATGCTGAACAACTTGTTATTAAACCAATTGAACGTATGGTCACATTAGTCGAAGCTGTTGCACAAAATCCATTAGGTAAATTTGAACCATTTGATATGGGAGAAGATGATAAAACCGGACAATATGAAACCAAACTACTTGAAACAACAGTTGGTAAAATTACTTCATTATTACGTGTTGGATTTGGTGAAGCTGGTGCAGGTATTATCTCTGCTAATTTAAGTGCATCAAGTGGTTCCGCGACAATTAATCCATTATTACCTGGTGTACGTATCTATGCTATTTTCGGGTTTTGTGATATTCATCAATTTGAAGATATTAATCAAAAGTTATCCAATGATGTATTAATCTTTATTAACACTGTTGCCGATATTGTTCACAACTCTGTTCATACATGGAGTGGACAAGTAAATAAGAATTTAGGTAATGCCTTTGTTGTTGTTTGGCGTATTGGTGATGAAGTGACATTAAAGAATCAAATTAGTGGAATGCGTGTTGGTGGTGCAGCCAAGAATCGTTCGTCGTTTTTAGAATCGACAAAGTCAATGAGTATGAGTCAACGTTCTGAGACTTCCTCGAATAACGGTAGTGATAGTGAACTAGAAACGAATTCATTACATGGTAGTGAAACAACAGTCAAAAAGAAGATTACCATTGATTTACGCCGTGTCCCAGGTGTTGATCGTTTAGCAGATCATGCATTAATTGGTTATTTAAAGATTATTACCGAAATTAATCGTAATCGTGGTGTATTAAAATATCGTCATGAACCACGTCTTACTGACAATGGTAAACAAGAATATAAATTACGTATGGGATTTGGTTTACATGCTGGTTGGGCCATTGAAGGTGCTGTAGGATCAATACAGAAGGTTGATGCAACGTATTTATCACCTCATGTGAATATGGCAGCACGTTTAGAGACGTCTTCACGTCAATATGGTGTACCATTACTTGCATCGAATGATTTTTATGAACTATTATCACCTGATGCACAAACCTTCTGTCGTCGTGTTGATAAAGTGACAGTTAAAGGTTCTGAAGTACCAATAGAAATTTATACATATGATGCTTTACAAGAACAAGAATTTAAAGATAATCGTTCATTAGCACGTTCTTCCTTTGAACAACGTGCATTACAATCAAGAAAATCATATGAGAAAGGATTAAGTGCCAAATTACCAATGAAAGAATCGCCGAACGGTACTTTCATTATGGCGAATGGTACACCAAGTACACCTCATAGTACACATGGTCATAATAACATTAGTGTTCATGGTCTTAGTGCACATGGTGCATCACCTACCGGTAGTGGGACGAGTAGTCCTGTACGACGTCCTTCCATGCAGTTCAATCAAGTACCTGGAAGTGCCAAGGCTAATATTGTTTTCTTAACACCAGATGATCAAACATCTGATGTCTTTGAAAGTGATTATGATTTAATTACATTAAGACAACATGTGACAGTTGATTTTATTGAAACCTTTAAAGCAGGTGTTACAGCATATTTAAATGGTGAATGGTTAGCTGCAAAGGAATGTTTAGAACGTGCTGATAGTATGATGTTAGAATTAGCACCAGCATTAGGTGGTGATGGTCCATCAAAGACATTATTAAGTTATATGAAAAATCGTGAATATAAACCACCTGATGATTGGAAAGGATATAGACCACTTACATCCAAATAAAAAACAATAATAATATAAAAAAAACAAGGAAAGAACAAATATGTTGTTTATTTTTATTGTTTGATGTAATGTGATAGTTGCTTATCAATCATTCGTTCCTTTGCTCTGTTTCCTTTGCAGAATTCCTTTTTTCTTCACTTTCTTTCTTGCTGTTTTGTTTGACCTGTCTTTATTGTGATAATGATTGCTCCTCTTTAAGAGAGAAAGGAGGATGTTGTACATGAAATCAACAGGAGCAGTTTAACTTCTGTGTCACACCAAGTGTCGTTGTTGTTATTATTAATTCTTACTATTTATTATCATTCGTTTATTGATCATCATCTTGTATAAGAGGGATTTGTGTCATTCATCAAACCATTTTAGTTGTTTTCGGGGGCGATCAGAAGGAAGGAATCAAGAACAAGATAACAAACATTAAAGAGTTCTACACCTCGAAGGAAAGAATCATGCATCGAATTTGTATGTGCCATTGTTTTTTTTAAACTGCAATTGTGTGCTCGGAAGAGAAAAAAAGAATAGATGATTGATTGTTTTTTTGTGTTGAGGTTTTATTTTCTAACATGATTATGATATTATTAGTATTATTATTTATTACGTTATCTAATTGTTTTTCTTTTTCTTTTTTTTTTTTTAGTTTTAATTACGTCTTTGTTTTTTTCTCTCTTTCTTTTCTTCTTATTATTCATTCTTCTTTGTTTTTTTCTTTGCTACAGATTGCTTGCTCGCCAACTTCTTCTTTTTCATTATCCTCAGTGTCATACTGTTTAGTTGTGTGAGAGGTAAAATATAAATCAACAAAGGTCCTGTGCGTGGTATTAAGAAGAAATGATCTTTCATCATTGAAGGAAAGATCCTGATACAGATTCGATCTAAATTTATATCTTGTACCCAAAGTGTTTTCGGTGTTAGTCGGTATTTGTCGGCAAGGGACTGTGTCAGTGTCAAAAAAAAAGATCTTTCATTTATCAGTGAAAGGAAATGAGGAAGAAGAAGATACGAATCATTGAATCATTGTAATGAATAAGAGTGATATGATATGATATGAGGTGATGTGATGGGAGACAATCAGTGACTCTAATCTCCTTGACACTTCTCTTCATAATTTAATTGCGACTTACCTGAGGAAGAAAGAATTATTATGAAAGTCATAGTCTTTGCCTTTGTCACCATTTTCATCAGTTTCACACAATTTAGTTGGGTTTGTGAGAGTAAGTATGTTCGGAGGTGAGATAAGATATTCTTATATGGTTCTTTGGATAATTGAATTATTGGATTCTGTAGAGGAAGTGATTCTGATCGGCATAACAGGAAAGGTTCGATATCTTCGGCTGAGATGGTGAAGAGATTGAAAGAAAGTGAGTAGTAATATTAATGAGATCAATGCAAATATTTAAATTGATTTATAGAAACACGATATATGCAGGATCGAGAAAGGGAACATTCCAAAGTGAAGAATTATTTATCTCCAACTAACAGTATATCACCCTCCTCTAGTCCAGCTATTTCATTCTCTCCCACTCCATCACCCATGGGAGGCGGCTTGACTCCTGTAGCGAGCCTTACTCCGACGAACAGTCCCAGTGCTGCACCCGGCGGCTCTCCCTTCTTTAGTGTTTCGCCTCAGCCAACAACTGCTCCATCAGGTACCGCTCCAAACTGGTGGTGGCGTAAGGGTCCTTCCTCTGTCGCTCCTGTCTTTACTACCTCGCCTCAACCAACCGAGACACCGACCTACTCTCCCACCTACAGTCCCTCATATTCTCCTTCCTATTCTCCAAGCGAAGTTCCATCAATTTCTCCGACTCCATCACCCATGGGAGGCGGCTTGACTCCTGTAGCGAGCCTTACTCCGACGAACAGTCCCAGTGCTGCACCCGGCGGCTCTCCCTTCTTTAGTGTTTCGCCTCAGCCAACAACTGCTCCATCAGGTACCGCTCCAAACTGGTGGTGGCGTAAGGGTCTTTCTTCAAGTGCTCCGTCATCAACATCGGTTTTTAACGTTTCTCCCATTCCTAGTTCAACCCCAACATATAGTCCCTCACAAGGACCGTCTGATAACGCGCCATCATCCCCCTCATCTCCATCACCTACCTTTTCTTCGACGTTAATATAGTATACCCCATTTCTACCTGTTTGTTGGGTATTACTAGAAACTCTGTCCCGTTCTCTTTTCTATTTCTTTTTCTACCGCTCGTTACCTCTCACGTTTGAGCCTAGCCTGTTCTTTAGTAGTAGAAAATCTCCCTTTTCAGTAAAATTCTAACTACAAATTCGGTTTCATGCTCCATTCCA
>VFQN01004952.1_pt1 | contig 16915 bp, 17 predicted proteins | sample 3512371 | NCBI WGS metagenome assembly VFQN01 (sample SAMN10412370, study PRJNA504923) | tailings metagenome | isolation source: Replicate 2 from Balatoc abandoned mine | place: Philippines: Itogon, Benguet | collected 2017-08-28 | reverse complement strand
GCACCTCGCGCTTCGACGGCTGGATCGGCGAGATCACCAGGTCGGCGGCGGCGATCACCGGATCGACGATCGACGTGTCTTCGCCGGGCGTGTCGATCAGCACGTGGTCGCATGCCGAGGCGTTCCCTTCCATCCATCGCTCCAGCCCTCTTGCCGTCTTGTGGCTATGGACCTCGATCCCCTCGGGCTGGGCGTCCTTCTCCTGGCAGTCCGTCCACCACCGCATAAGATTGTTTCGGGCGTCCATGTCGATCATGGCGACGCGCTTCCCACGCAAGGCATATTCGCCGGCGATGTTCATGAGCACAGTCGTCTTGCCCGCACCTCCCTTGCCGTTGATGGCGGCGATCACAACGGTCATCAGCTGGCTCCCGTGAAAATGTGCTTCCACTCACACACGAATCCAGATCCGTGTGGACGTGGATTCACATCGGTATAGAAACACACGAGCATAAAAAAACAAAGCGATATAGGTATTGAGAAATCAAACATTTTTGTGAAAATTGCTAAAATCAATATCATATCAGTTGGCAGGATACGGAAAAATGTGATACATTTTTCCTGACGATCGAGGGACAGGCCCTCGATCCCGCGGCCTGCGGCCGCAAGCATCATGATCTGGGGCAAGAACTCGGTGGTTCACGGCCGTTCATCAGCGACGAAACGGAAGGAGAAGATTGCACATATCCGCTTCTCCGCGGCCGACTTCGGAGCTCTGGAGGAGGTCGCGCGGGCGGCCGGCATGACCGTTTCCGCCTTCGTTCGCGCGCTTTCGATGGAAGGCGCCGGCGTTCACCCGTTCTTCGGCGAAGCGGACCGTGCTGTGCTTGGCCTGCTTGCTGAAGGCATGCGCACGATCGGCGGCAACCTCAACCAGGTCGCACGTGCCATCAACATCGGAAGGGTACCGGCTGACGACGAGCTCGCAGGCAGCATCAAGGACGCACATGTCATCGCGACCACGGTGGCGTCGGAACTCGCCGAGATGACCAGGCGGGCGGCAGCCCGTCGACGCTGGGATGGCGCCTGATGGAGTTCTTCCCTGGCGCCTTCGAGCGAGAATGGGAGCGTCGCCGCGCCATGCTGCTGCACGAGATGCAGATGGGACATGTCGCCCATACGGATTGGGACGAGCCGCGAAGGGGAGGGGTGGCGCGGCTTCCGGTTGAAGGTTTTGGCGGCCTTGGGCGGGCGCGGGGGTTGGGTGGGAGCAAACAGCGGCGGGCACTTGACGGCGCGGCCAGCCGTTCGATGCGGACGCGTTTCGCGGCGCTGGCACGTGGCAGCCAGCCGGCGGTGGTGAAGCTCGCCTCCTATGGCGGCGGAGCGCGTGCGGCCGCGATGATAAGCTACACGTCGCGGGGCGGGGAGCTCGCCGTGGAGAACGAGCGCGGCGAGCGCCTGCTCGGCCGGGGTGCGGAACAGTGGGCCGAATGGGAACATCTCTTCGACAACCGCGCCGCGAGCCGGGATGTTGGTGTTTTCCAGGTGACGATCGACGGAGCCTCGTTCGGGAACGCTCCGGACAGGGACGAGCAGGTTCTTGACATCCTGCGGACGGGATTCGGGGACCGACGGTTTGTCTACGCGGTTCGCGATCGCTCTGTCGACGAGCTGGAGCTCAATGGCGTCGTCGTGCTTCGTGACCGTGGCGGCGAACGGTTGACCGGCGACCGGAAAGCCGCGGAGATCGTCCAGCAGCGCTACGCCGATACCGACCTGGGGCAGGACGTGGAGGCACGGTTCCGGTTCCATGGCTATGGCAACGGCGTGGAATGGGGCACCGCGCGCGTCAGAGAGCTCGTCGCGCGAGCCGAATGCGACGTCCGCGACGAGACCGGCCGACTGGTCGACGGCGCCGAGCGGGCGGGTGACCTCGTCCAGAAAGAATGGCGCAAGGAGTTGCACAGCCGCAAGGGCAGGGACGTCATGCACCTCATTGTCTCGGCGCGCGCTGGCACGGATGCGCCTGCCTTCGAGGCGGCGGTCCGGGAGTTCCTGGGCGATCGGTTCGCGGGTCATCATTATGTCTTTGCTGTCCACGATCCGTCGCTGGATCCGAAGGAGATGGCGGAGGGTGGCAAGCGCCCGCACATCCACGCCCATGCCATCGTCACCATGCGCTCGGAAACGGGCGAGCGGATCGAGACCAGCCCTCGAGTGTTTCGTGAATGGCGTACGTCGATGGCGGAAAAGGCGCGTGAACAGGGTATCGACATGGAACTGACGGATCGCCGCGAGATCGCCAGCGCGCCGGCCTATGCCCGCAACCAGGTGCGCCCAGTCAGCTATCGCGGCAGGACTGAACACGAAGGTACGAGCAAAACCGCTCACGCCCGTTACCGGGCGAAGCGCTTGAACGAGGTGGGACTCGCCGGCTCGGATCCGACCAGACACTACGCGGCGGCGGCTCTCGATGTGTGGAACGAGCTGGCGAGAGAACAGCCGGAAATTGAAGCCCGTGCCTTTGCGGTCGCACAGAGGAATCGCGTGGAAATGGCTGCGCGGATGAACCAATCTGATATTATTATCGCCCAAGATCAAGAGGATGCTGTAAGAAACAAAATCAATATGGCATTATTTGGTGAGCTGATTGAAGGCAAGGTGGACCAGATGCGAGAGATGACGCGCCCGGAGTTCGAAGCCTACGAGAAGCGGGTGGAGGCGGTCCTCGCCTCCGTGGGGCAATCGCTCGACGCCTCCGATCGGGTCGAGTTCGCGGAGGTCGCCGCGGCGGCGCGGGAAGTGGTCGATATCCGCCGCGAATATCTCGACTTCACGGAAAGGCAAGCCGATGCTGCGGCTCCAGCTGCGCGTCGCAACAACGGTGGTGAGCGCCGAGAAGACGCCAACGCAGAGTGGGATGCGGCCGTCGCACGGTTCGGCGCGCAGGCGGTCGAAGCCGCCAACGAAATCCTCATCCAGGTCGAACACTACCGCGAGGGACTGGACAGGATCGAAGCGGGTGAACTGCCGCAAGCTCACGCCGCGAGCTATCGTGCGGGGCTCGAGCGCGAGTTGCATCGGGCGGCGGAGCTCGCCGCCAACGATGACAACCGGTACATGCGCGAAGTCGCTGATCTGGAACAGGCGATCGAACGCATCGAGGCTTCCCGTGACGAGCGCGCGAAAACCGAAATCGGGCAACAGGAGCAGCGTGGTTCCGACCTGGCGGACGCCAGCGGTTATGACAAGGACGCCACGGGCGGTGCGCCGGTAACCAGCGAGGCGGAACGGAACCGCGCGGCTAGCCGCGACGGCAGGCTAGCAGAAAGCCAGGAAGAGCAGATCGATGATCGGCGGGATCCGCTGCCTGGCGTAAAGCCGCTGCCGGAGAGGCGCCTCGACGATCCAAATGCCGAAAGGCATTCGTCGATTGAGGCCGAGGTCTCCCGGTCGGATCCGCCGCAACAGCATGTGCCGCGCCTGCGCCAGATCGAAATGGAGTTCGAGGAACGTCAAGAGCGCCATCCTGACGATCGAGAGCGGTAGGAGGCGGCCATGTGGGGTGATGGCCGTTTTCAACAGCTTCCGCCGCCTGATGGCTCGGAAGACAGGCCGGATGGATTTACTGCAGTTGCCATCCTTGCATTCGTTGTGATCGGACCCCTGATCTATTTCGGTCCGCAGCTGGGTGCTGTCGAAACATGGTGCGTCGACGTGTACCACACGATCGAGGGCTGGGTGGCGCCGATGAGGGAGTTCGTTTTCGGGTAGGACGATCCCCGAGCCGGTCTTGCCGGCCGGATCCGCCAAGGTCGTCATCATGCCTGCGGTCGCTTATGCTCTGAGCGCGTTTCAGAGAGCATATCGGGCGCCATACGCGAACCCGTATATTGCTGCTTCATACGCGAACCCGTATATTGATGATTCATACGCACTCACGTATATTGGTCGTGGAGGCTTTCATGACCGACCAGATCGTCCGCAACGAAAAACAGCTCGGCGCCATCCTGCGCCGCGTCCGTAAGAACGCCGGCCTGACACAAGGCGCCCTCGGCGACCATATCCACCTTCGCCAAGGCACCGTCTCCCGTCTTGAGGCCGGGGAGCCGGCTGTCCAGCTGCGCACGCTCATGGCGGCGTTATCCGCCCTCGATCTCGAACTCGTCGTCCGGCCACGCAGCAAGGCCAGCGCCGCCGAAATCGAGGACCTGTTCTGATGGCGCGCCGCCGCGCCCATGTGCCACTCAATGTCTTCTTGAACAGCCGCCTCGTCGGCGTGCTGCGCCGTGAATCCACCGGCGCAATCGACTTCCAGTACGCAAAAGACTGGCTCGGCTGGCAGAGCACCTTCCCGGTGTCACTCTCGCTCCCTTTGCGCGAAGACCGCTACATCGGCGCGCCCGTCATCAATGTCTTCGACAATCTGCTCCCGGACAGCGACGCGATCCGCAAGCGTGTCGCCGAGCGCGTCGGCGCGGGCGGCACGGATGCCTACAGCCTGCTGACGGCCCTCGGCCATGACTGCGTCGGCGCGCTGCAATTCCTTCCCGACGGCATCGACCCCGGCAAGGCCGGCGCCGTCGACGGCAAACCCGTCACGGACGACGAGGTCGCAGTCATCGTCAACAATCTCGCAAGCGCCCCTCTGGGCATGAGCGAGGATGAGGATTTCCGCATCTCGATCGCGGGCGCACAGGAAAAGACAGCCTTGCTGCGCAAAGACGGCCAGTGGTTCAAACCCGTCGGCACCACCGCCACCACCCATATTCTCAAGCCGCAGATCGGCCAGCTGCCGAACGGCATCGACCTCTCGAACAGCGTCGAGAACGAATACTTCTGTCTGAAGTTGCTCGCCGCCCTCGGCGTGCCGACAGCCGATGCCGAGATCGCCGATTTCGGGGACCGCAGGACGCTCATCGTCGAACGCTTTGACCGCCGCTGGACAAATGACGGCCGGCTGCTACGCCTACCCCAGGAGGATATCTGCCAGGCCTTCTCCGTACCGCCCACGCGCAAGTACCAGTCCGACGGCGGGCCGGGGATGCGCGACATCATCGAGCTACTGAAGGGCAGCGACATGCCGGAGCAGGACATCGCTACCTTCATGCGCGCCCGCATCCTGTTCTGGATGCTCGGCGCCACCGATGGCCACGCGAAGAATTTCAGCATTACGTTAGGCCCCGGCGGTCGTTTCCGCCTGACCCGGCTCTACGACGTCTTGAGCGCGCAGCCGAGCCTTGATGCCGGCCAGATACAGCAGAAGAAATTCAAGCTCGCCATGTCCGTCGGCAAGAACCGCCACTACCCGGTCGAGGAGATCAAGCCGCGTCATTTCCTGCAGACCGCCGAGCTGGCGGGGGTCGGTGCGCCCCTGATGCGCGCTATCTTCGAGGACCTCGGCGCAAACGCCGTAGAACAAACAGACGCCGTCATCGCCGCGCTGCCGCGCAACTTCCCGGATCAGCTCGTCGCATCAGTCCGGGCAGGGGTGAAAAGCCGCCTCCGGCTCCTCGCCGACACGAAGTAGCACGCCGCCCGGCGCGTGAACTCCGCCATCCATTTGCGCAGCGTCTCCTTGCGGGAGGTCGCCGATCGTCAAGTTGGGGGATTTGCGATGCTATTCCGCAGTCAGGCATTGCGCTTCGCTCAGTGCGAGTGCCTTGGCTTACACGGCCCAACAAGGGCGTGTGATGACGTCGCGCGTTCGCACGCCTGGCTATTCGCGCTGACCAATGATCGCTTCGCCGCCGGTGACATCATTGTGATAGACGTGCCAGGCGTGTCGTTCTTGTATTCATTGTGAAAATCAGTCGGCATCTCGCTTTAAATTGGACGGCCATTGCGTTAAGAATGGACGCATGGTCAGTTCAATGCCGCCGCGCCAAATCATAGCTCGCAAGGTCCGACCGCTCGTCGAGGTGGCGCTCACCGATACCAGGTGATCGTCGGCCCCCGCCAGGCAGGAAAGACGACTCTGGTAGGCAACTATCCGCAGCTGATCGACCTTACATCACCCTTGATGACGCCGGTGCATTGAGTGCGGCCCGCACAGACCCTGTCGGTTTCGTCAGGGGATAGAGCGGGCTGTGATCGATGAAGTCCAGCGCGTGCCGGAGCTGATGCTGGCGATCAAGGAAAGCGTGGATCGCGACGATCGGCCGGGCAGGTTTCTTCTGACCGGCTCCGCCAACGTCGCCACCATGCCTGCAGTTGCCGATTCTCTTGCTGGAAGGATGGCGACGATCCCACTGCTGCCGTTCGCCCAATCGGAAATCCATGGTACGTCCGGGCGGCTTCTGGACCGACTGTTCGCGGGCGAGGAACCTTCGGCCGAAGCAGGGGCGGTATTCGGAGATGAACTACTCGCGCTTGTTCCGCGCGGCGGCTACCCGGAAGCGCTGCGCCGATCCACGCCAGCGCGACGCAGTGCATGGCTTGAAGACTACGTTGCGCAGATCCTGAGCGGAATTTCTCCTGTCGTTAGGCCGCGACGGGACCGTCGTACATCGCGGGGTCCCACACCTGAATGTTTGCCCCTTCGCCGTTCGGGGTGATCAGGAGTCCTTCCTTGTAAAATAGGTCGCGTGCAACATCGCCGAGTACGTCAAACTCGCTCGGGAATATCCATTCGCCGCGTTCGTCCCAGAGTTTGCGGAGCTGAGCGACCAACTCCTCGATTGCCTCGGTGTAGCCGGCCTCCTCGATCGCTTGTCGGGTCTCCTCGCTGATCTCGGCATCGCCATTGCTGCCGTCGATGTGTCCAAACGTATATGCCGCCATCCGGAGCGGATCCGACATCGGAGCTCCAAGTTCTGCGACGATCCGATTGAGATCACGATGTTTCCAGAAACTGTCGCGCGAGGCTGCGGCCTTCTGCCGAGCGACGCCTACCACGCCGCGCAGCCCTTCTTCGTAATAAGCTAGGTGCCCCGAACCGAACGGCGCGCTCAAGCGGCAGGCCGCATATTCGTCCCAGGAGGCCTCGTTGATCTGGGAGAATATCTGCTCCTCGTAGGAGCTGACCTGCTTCTGGAGGATGGTACCGGGGAAGGCTTCATCCTTCTCCGTCGTCACTTGCACGTGCGCGCATTCGTGGGCGATCAGATAGATGGCCTGTTGCATTCCCGACTGAGCTTCCGCGTCATCCTTTTCAGGAGGCGCATCGATGCTCTCGATGTACGCGCCGCTGAAAACAAGGTGAATTTTGACCTTGCCGTCGCGTAGTACCGCCGGCGCCATGGCGACGCCGACAAGCTGGTCATCGTTAGTCCGGGCGAGCGTTCGTAAGCCTTCGACGCCCCGGTCGAGTTCGGCGAGCGCGGCGGCCGCAAGCGTGCGCTCGGCACGAGAGCACCGATGGCGATACCGCAGGATGCCAACCAGCGCTGGAGCCTCGACTTCGTCTCGGACACGCTCACCGACGGCCGCCGCTTCCGGATCCTGTGCGTCATCGACGACTTCAGCCGGGAATGCCTGGCCACCGTCGTCGACAACTCGATCTCGCGCGAACGTGTCGCCCGCGAACTCGACATCATCGCCGAGCATCGCGGCTACCCAAGTGCGCGCATCCAAGGCGAAGATGGACCGATCCTTTTTAACTCGTTGGTTGAAACCACGAGGCAGGCACTAAGACGGTGACGTCGGTTGGCCTGTAGGCGGGGCTTGGTTACCGGGGTTGGGACAGTCCAGTCGGCACTCCGGCCGCAAAGGTGAATGACAACTGGGCCCCTGGTTTGAAGAAAACTGGGTTGTTGCGCTGACCCCCATCCAATGTTCGATTTTGCGAAACACGCAACAGACGTGAATGGGAGCTCACATGAAGGATTTCAGGAAACTTCGCGACTTCGGCGGTAACGTGAATCGCCGGGACTTTCTACGTACGTCGGCAACAGCAGTGGTCACCTCCAGCGTCATAGGAGGTGCGTTCGTCAGCTTCGGGCAGGCACAGGCAGCAGACAAGAAAGCCATGCTTGTCCAGTACGACTGGCTGCTGGGTAACGGGCAGATCGGCGACATTGTCGCAAAGGCCAAGGGCTTCTTCGCCGAGGAGGGTCTCGATGTCAATCTGGGCGGAGGTGGACCAAATGCACAGACGTTGCCGCCGCTGCTGACTGGCCAGGCGATGCAGGCCCAGATGACGAGTTCGCAGACCATTCTCGCCCACGGTGCGGGAAGACCTGTGATGCTATTCGCGTGCGGATACCAGATCACCCCCTACGCCTACTTCTCGAAGCCGGCTTCGCCGATTCGCAAGCCGCAGGATCTTGTAGGCAAGACGATCGCTTTGAACCCCAATGGCCGCCTGACACTGCAGATCATCATGAGCCTGCACGGCATCGATCCGAATAGCGTCAAGACAGTCACCCAGGGCGCGGATATGACCGCCTTGATGGTCGGCCACGCCGATGCCGTGACCGGGTTCCTCACGAATACCAAGGCCCTCTCCGTTCTCGGAGAAGATCGCGTGGTGATGACCGCAGAGGATGCAGGTGCCCAAGGCTACGCCAACGCCTACCTAACCACGCCGGAAATCTTCGAGGCCGAACAGCAAAGCCTGGTGAAGTTCATCCGCGCCTGCGGCAAGGGCTGGGGCTGGGCCTTCGAGAACAGAAAGGAGGCGGTCGACATCATGTGCGACGAACTGCCGAACCTCGATCGCGAAGTCGAGCACGCGACCGTGGACACGGTGATGAACATTGCATTCGGTCCCGATACGAAAGCCAATGGGTGGGGCTGGTTCAGCAACGAAAAGCTGCAGGGGCAGATCGATGCCTTCGATAAAGCCAAGGCTTTTGAAGCGCGAAAGCCTATGCTCGCCGACGTGTCATCGCACGCCATCCTCGACGCGACGGTCGACGCACGCCCAAGGCTTGGCTGATGTCGGCAATTCGCATCTCTGGGGTCGATGTCACTTTCGCCACGGCATCTGGCCCCATCAAGGCTCTCAGTGACATTGCCGTCAACATTCCGGAGGGTCAGTTCTGCGTTCTGATAGGACCTTCCGGTTGCGGCAAGTCGACTTTGCTTCGTGTAATCGCCGACCTGCAGGCACCAGATCAAGGCTCGGTGCAGGTCTTCGGCAGCAATCCCGCCGAGGCGCGAAAGGCCCGTCGGATTTCCTTTGTTTTCCAGGAAGCCACCCTTCTGCCGTGGCGAAGCGTTTCCGACAATGTTCGGCTACCGCTCCAAGTTGGCAACTGGAGTTCTGTGGGGCGGGAACATCGTGATCCCGGGGATCTCATTAAGCTTGTCGGACTCGGCGGACGCGAAACGGCATTGCCCCATCAGCTCTCGGGTGGCCAGCGGCAGCGTGTCGCCATAGCGCGCGCTCTGGTGACCCGTCCCGACGTGCTGCTGATGGACGAGCCGTTCGGTGCACTGGATGAGATCACCAGGGAACGCCTGAACGACGAGATGCTGAAGATCTGGCAGGAGACAGGAACCACCATCGTCTTCGTCACGCACAGCCTGTCCGAGGCCGCGTTCCTCGGTCAGTCAGTCGCCGTGATGGCTGCGCGCCCAGGGCGGATGTCGAAAGTGCTCGATCTCGGAGGCGAGAAGCCCTCGGGTGCCATGGACCGTGCATCGAGCAGGTTCTTCGACATTACTTCAGACCTGAGAAGGCACCTCGAAGTTGCCGAGAGGATGGCCTGACATGATGACCGTCATTCGCGCTATCCTCGGCCTAGCCTCACTGGTCGTCGCCTGGGCCCTCGCAGTCTGGCTATTCAATGTCCCGAACTACATCTCGCCCGGCCCGCTTGGTGTCGCAAAGGCGTTCGGCACCAATTTCGATGTGCTGTTGAAAAACCTCGTGCCGACGATGCAGGCGGCGGTCGGAGGATTCCTGATCGGGAATTTCGCGGCGATCGTGCTGGCGACCGTCTTCGTACACTGGGCGCGGGTGCGTGAAATCTATCTGCCTGTCGCGGTGTTCTTCAACACAATCCCAATCATTGCGTTGGCTCCGGTGCTAATCCTGATCTTCGGACTGGGGATCATGTCCAAGATCATGGTCTCCGCAATCGTCTGCTTCTTCCCGATGCTGGTGAACATGATCCGCGGCTTCGAGTCCGTATCGTCATCCGAACTCGAACTCATGCGTGTCATGTCGGCCTCGCGTAGCGAAGTTTTCTTCCGGCTGAGGTTGCCGAGATCCGTGCCCTTTCTGTTCGCCGCGCTGCGCATATCCGCGGCGGCGAGCGTCATCGGGGCGATCGTAGCGGAGTGGATCGGCGCTGAACTGGGCTTGGGCGTGCTGATCATTCAGACGACTTTCGACTACAGAACCGAGCTCCTTTACGCGGCGATCGCGACCTCTTCGCTTCTGGCTCTGTCGATGTTCACCATCGTCGTCGTGGCAGAAACACTTATCGTTCGTTGGCGGACGAGCTGAACGGCAAACCAACTCACAATTCATGGAGAATCTGATGGACACTACAACAGCCTCGGCCGCCACCATGGGTGATCAGAGACGCATCCAGCAGCTTCGCGAGATCGATTTGCCGGGTTACGTCCTTATGCCCGGCGATCCCGATCGCGTCGACATCATGGCTTCGCAGTGGGAAGACGCGACCGTGGTTACACTGCCACGCGCCTACAAGGCGGCCACCGGAACCTACAAAGGCATCCGGATCGGGGCCATTTCGACCGCGATCGGCGCTCCGTCGCTCGAGAGTGTCTTCACCGACCTAGCTAGGCTCGGCGTGCATACCTTCATTCGCGTCGGCACGTGTGGCACGCTTCATGCCGACATCGATACAGGATCGCTGATCATAAACGATGCGTCGGTCCGGCTCGACGGGACGACACACTTCTATGCCAGACCGGAATTTCCGGCGACGGCCTCCTACGAGGCAACGCTTGCCCTTTCGGATTCTGCCGCAGCGCTTGGCCACCCGTATCGCATAGGCACAGGCTGCACTGCCGGTTCCTTTCTGACAGGGCAGGGACGCCCGGGACTGAACGGCTTCATGTCCAAACACAGCGAAACCATCCTTGAGGAGATGGCTGGTCTCGGAGTCCTGAACTTCGAGATGGAGGCTGCATCCTTGCTGACGTTCGCACGCATTTTCGGATTTCGCGCAGGTGTCGTCTGTTCTGTGATCGCCAATCGGCGCACGGGCGCATGGTCGGAAGGCGGCGGGGTAGCGAAAGCCTGCATGACCGGTGCCGAAGCTCTTTGGAGGCTGGCCAACTGGGACGAGAAGCGCGGCGGCCACGGCAAGGCTCCCCTTATCACCTCCCATTTCTCCGCTCAGGCATGATATTCAACAGAAAGCATTCATTATGAACATCGCCGTTGTTCCGACGATCATCCGCGACAGCGTTCTGCGTGAGCCAGGACTCGTTCGAATCCTTGACCGACGAGTCTTCCCGCACAGCATCGAGTTCGTGGATTGTCCGGATGTCGAGACCTGTGCTCGAGCAATCGAGGACATGGTCACGCAGAGTGCAGGTCCAGGAAAGGTAGCTGGCGCGGCTCTGGCTCTCGCTGCCGAAGGGTGCGCAAGCGCCGACGCAGCGGGGCGTCGCGCGGCGATGACTGCAGCCGCGGATCGGCTCCTGAAGACGCGTCCCACGAACAATAACATTCGGGACGTGGTGGCTGCCGTCAAATCCGAGCTCCCTGCGATTTCCGAACGTGATGACTTCGTCGAGGTTGTCGACGCTCTCGTCCGCCGACAGTGGGACACACGCCTGCAGAACAGCAGACGCCTGGGTACGGGGGCGGCCGCACTCGTCAACGACGGGGATTCGATCCTGACGCACTGCTGGGCGGAGACCAGTTTCGTCGATACGCTTGCCGTCTGCATCGAGAGTGGCAAGAAGGTCTCAGTCATCTGCACGGAGACAAGGCCCTATCTGCAGGGCGCGCGGTTGACGGCGCATTCGGTCGCAGAGATGGGTTTGCCTGTAACCGTCATAACCGACGGGATGGCGGCACACGCCATGGCAAACGGGCTGGTCAGCCGATACATGACTGCAGCAGACCGCGTGACGCTTTCAGGTCACGTGTTCAACAAGGTCGGCACGTTCCAGATCGCAACGGCCGCGAAGGCCCTCGACGTGCCGTACATCGCCATGGTGCTGAAACCCGATAGGCTTGCTCCCGCGCCCGAAGCCGTTGAGCTAGAGATGCGTGACGGGGACGAGTCCCTATATTGTTTGGGTCATCGAACCGCGACACCGCTCGCCAAGGGTTGGTATCCCGCGTTCGATATCACACCGCCCGAGTTCGTCTCCGCGTATGCAACGCAGGAGGGTGTCTTCGAAGCTCACGAACTGAAATCGCGGTTCGCCTGACGTGGTCGAGGAAACCGCGGTCAGGGTGCGGATCGCAAACGGCACGGTTCGAGTAGATGATGCCTTCCGCCGTGCCGACATTCTAATCGATGACCGTAATATCCTGGCGATCGTCGAGCCGGGAGAAGCGAGCGGACCAGACTGGACCGAGATTGATGCAACCGGTTGCGCCATTCTCCCGCCGTTCTTCAACGGGCATGTGCACTCTTCCTCAACGTTGTTCCGGGGCACGGAGAATAGCTACCCCCTGGAACTCTGGTCGCTTTGGGCAATCTGCTACGGCCGCGGCTCGACATCGGCATCCGTCCAGGCTTCCCTCCGCCTGACTGCTATCGAAATGATCCGAGCCGGGATCGGGGGGTATATCGACCACTTCCCCCCGACAGCATTTATCGACGAAGCGCTCGAGGTCCACCGCGAGAGCGGTCTTCGTATCGGTTTCGCGCCGTTTTTTGTCGATCTGCGTGACGAGGATTTTCTGAAGATTCCTTTCGATCGGACCGTTCTGCAAACATATGCGCAGATGCCTATGTCGGATCATACAAGCCTTCAGGTCAGGACGGAGCAACTGGCCGCAGCGCGCGACCCCCGGATCATTCCGCTACTAGGTCCAAACGCCCCTCAGCGATGCTCGCCGGAACTGCTTGAACTCTGGAAGGAGCTCGCAGCGCGCCATGATCTTGGCAGCCATACCCATCTGCTCGAAACCTTTCCTCAGCATCGGCACTCGCAGGCACGGTGGCCTGGTGGCGCTGTAGCGGAGCTCGGTCGACTTGGACTGTTGGGCAGCAGGACTTCACTCGCCCATGCGATCTGGCTCGACGACGAAGCACGGCAGACGTTGGCGCGGAGCGGGGCTACGGCGATCCACAATCCGATCAGCAATCAGATGCTCGGCTCCGGTGCGATGCCTGTTCGCGCAATGCTGGACGAGGGCATCAGACTGGGTCTGGGGACGGACTGCTCCAACACTTCCGGCAGGCACGACATGTTCGAAACCATGCGTCAGATGCTCGTTTCCGGAAGGCAGCCGGGAAGTCGTCACGAAGACTGGATTCGCCCACAGGAGGCGCTGGTCGCCGCCACTCAGAACGGATGGGCAGCCCTTGGCAAGGGGCCGACATCGCTGGCGGCAGGCCGGAGCGCAGACCTCCTCATTCTGGATTTCCGTTCGATCACGCTTGCTGCCTCAAACATATCGGCCACGAGCATCGTGAGCCACGGCGATCCGCGCGCGGTCCGCGATCTGATGGTGGACGGCAGATGGCTGTTTCGCAACGGCGAGGTCACGGTCTTTGACGAGGCAGCGGTCATCGCCGAAGCTGAGCGGCACGCGGCCAATCTGCGCATGCTTTCCGCCGAGGGCAGGGACGCCCTGCGGGAGACATTCGATGGCTATCGCGACTGGACGGACAAGACGTTCGCCGGAGCCGCATGTCCGCACTGTGGCGCTCGTCACGACCGCATCAAAACAGCGAAAACAGGAGGAGTCATCCAATGACCAAGCGCAACGACATACGCCGCAACCTTTGCAACACCTATCTTGCCATGGGCAGCTCCGGGCTGATCTTCCTTGCGGCTGGCAACGTCAGCGCACGCTCCGGTGACGGGATGATCATTTCTCCGGCTGGTGCCTCGGTATCATCCATCACCCCGGAGGCGTTCGTCGAATGCGACTTCGCTGGTCAGGCAAGTGACAGCAAAAAGCCATCAAGTGAATGGGCGATGCATTCGGCCATCTACAAAGCATTCCCTCAAGCTCACGCCGTGGTTCACACCCACTCCAACTACTGCGTGGCGGTTGCCGCGACCGGAGATAGTCTCCCCGCGTTTCACTACATGGTCGCAGCCTTTGGGGGGAATGATATCCGTTGCACACCCTATGTCCAATGGGCGACACCGGACCTCGCCGATGCCGCTGTAAGAGCGCTGGAAGGCCGGACCGCCTGTCTTCTCGGGAACCATGGCATGATATCTCATGGAAAGTCTTTGCAGGCTGCTTTCAATGCCGCGCTGCGCCTTGAGACTCTGTGCATGCAGTATGTGCTCGCGCGACAGGCTGGTATTGTCAGAACGCTGTCAGCGGAACAGATGGTTGCCGCGAACGCACGCTACGCGAGCTACGGCTAGCCTCACTCGCCATCGCCGACGCAGGCGCGGTGAGCGTCCGCCAGCCGTCGGATCCCGTCTTCGATGCGTGAAGCAGTGATACTGGAGACCGAAAGACGGACATGATCGTTCCTCGTCTCGTCCGCATGAAAATAGCGCCCTCCTGGTTCCACTAGGATACCACGTGCGCCGGCTTGGCGTGCAAGCTCTCTTGCTCCGACACCGCCGGGTATCCTCATCCAGAAGGTCGAAGCTCCGTCACAGTGGCGCCAGTCAGCATCAGGAAAGTGGCGTTTAAGTGCGGCAGCCATTGCGTCCTGTCGTTCTGACATCACCGTCTGAGCTCTACGGAGGAATGAGCGGTAGTAGCCGCGCTCGATAAAGATCGCGAGCGCGCGCTGGTTGTTCCCCGGTGGATGACGGTGGATGAGGCGACGAAGTGCGCGCATCTTGGCGATGACGGACGGATGGGCGATCACGTATCCAATACGCAATCCCGGCGCGATCAGCTTGGAGAGGCTTGCTATATGGATTACCCGCTCCGAGCCGGGCAAGGCCTTGAGAGCGGGCGGGTACTTTCCTTCGGCGAAAATCTCAGTCTCGAAAGTATCTTCTACCACGATTAAATCGTCTCGGTGTGCCTGATCAAGCAGGGCGGTGCGCCGTTCATGTGGCATCACGGCAGTGGTCGGGCACTGGTGGCCGCAAGTCAGAAAAACGGTGTTACACCCGCGCAATTGTTCGCCGACGACCATACCGCCTTCATCCAAAGCCAGCAGCCTGACTTGGGTTCGCGAGAGATCAAGCATCCGTGCCATATCTGGCATTCCGGGATGCTCGATGCCGGAAACCGTCTCTGCGCCACCCAGTAACTGGCTGACCAGGTATCGGCCTTGCTGTCCTCCTAGGGTGACGAGCACATTCTCCGGCTTTGTCAGAATGCCATGCCGCGGCATGACAGCGGAGCGCAGCTGCTCGACAAGCAAGGGATCATCTTCGTCGACGACATCCTTGCCCCAGTTCTGCACTTCCGAGACTCCGAGTGCGGAGCGCTCGCATTCCCGCCAGCGCCCAATCGGGAAGATGGACGCATCAAACTGGCCGTAGAGGAAACTCGCATGCGCCTGCGCGACAGACGGCGGTTCAGGTTCCGACCTCAACCTGAGGATGAAGCGTCTTTGCCAGTCGACCACATCGTCCGCGTCCTCGCTCGATACCTCGAGCTTTACCGGAGCGGCAGTGCTCGCCAGATAGGTGCCGGACTTGTCTCGACTGGATAGCGTGCCCTGATCCACGAGGATTTCTACAGCAAGCCTCGCGGTGTTGCGGCTGATCCCGAGAACCTCGGCTATCGCTCGGGTTGAGGGCATACGTGCACCCTCAGGTATCTGGTGCTGCCTTATAGCCTCATTGATGATCTGTACGGTTTGGATGTGCAGGTTGCCGAGGCTCCGATCGAGTGGAGCCACATGCTCCAGCCATTTTCCGGAGCCCCAGCTGCGCTTGAGCTTGTGCCAATCGGACAGATCTCACCCCAAATCAAAGCCAGCAGTGCATCGATAATCAACCGCACACGCTCCGAACAAAGCATTCATCTGGAAGGAAAACAACGCTGTTTAATTATCCGCCTATCTGCGTCTACCGGGCGAGCGGGTCATGGCGTTCCTGCGGCGGCTCTCTAGTGGGCCGCGCCTGTCGATCAACGAGGGCAAGAGCGCGGCGGCCAGTGCTTGAGGTCGCAAGTTCCTAGCTACAGCTTTCGGGTCGCTGCCGGCGGCGCGACCAAACGCAAAGTGACCGACCAGCTGCTTACGGCGTTCCAGCGCCATGGGCAACTGACCCCTTGCTCGGGCGGGCGCAGCGTGGCGCAAGTGGGCCGAAGGCCCGCACGCTTATGTTCTTGGATGGGAATCCTACTGCCGGCTGCCGCAAGCACCAGGGCATTCAACGACCTGGTGGAATGGACGGGTCCCCGGGTGAGGGCGTTTCAGTTTAAGCGCTAGAGCCCGGCAAGACCGCCTGCAAGGCTCTGTCGGCCCTGGGGCCAAGCCCGACGTGGTTCGACAGATCGCGCCCAACAGCCGCCGATGGTGACGCAACCGCAACATGTGGCTCAACTCGGTCCTGACCTTGAAATGGATGGAAACGCTCGACATCCTTCGGTTCGCCTTACGTAACTTTTCGAACCGCCCGGTGCCGATCTGAATGCCGGGTGGCGTGGCAGGGGCGCGTTGCAACCGGAACGCCCGCTATGCCAATTTTCAGGTGAGCCGTCTTCGAGTGTCGGATGAGCGCCATCTATCTTGACACTGAACATGCATCGCTGGCGCTTCAGGATTACGCCCTTGCAGTGCTCGGCTCGCTTAGCTCTATCTCCTGCAGGCGAACAACTCATGGGTTCCGCAGTTTCGCACCTCCATCCTTCTAGCAAAGCGGCTCCGAATCCGCTCTGGGTACACAACATTGGCTTTTAGGTACCCAACTTTGGGTGTGGCACCAGAACGTTCTATAGGGCAGGGCAGTGCCCTCATGCGTGATCTCGAGACGACCATCT
>VFQN01004951.1_pt1 | contig 16919 bp, 8 predicted proteins | sample 3512371 | NCBI WGS metagenome assembly VFQN01 (sample SAMN10412370, study PRJNA504923) | tailings metagenome | isolation source: Replicate 2 from Balatoc abandoned mine | place: Philippines: Itogon, Benguet | collected 2017-08-28 | reverse complement strand
CGGGATCAGCGGTTTCGCAAATGGGTAATACAAAATGACCTCGAAAGCGCTCATTTTTGGGAAGCTTGGCTAGTTCAAAATCCGGATTGTGAGGAAAATATACGACTGGCTAAGGCGTTTTTGTGGGCATTGGAAGAGGAAGAGGTTGGAATTTCGCTTAATGAATCAGAATTAGACCTTATTACGGAAGAGATATTGGCCGCGCCTCCTCGTGCTCCATTTTCTTTTTGGAATTTTCCCCATTTTCGGTTGGTAGCTTCGGTACTGTTGGTATTGGCCGCAGGGCTCGGAATATATACTTATTTCTATCATCAAGATACCATTTCGGCGGCTGTGTCGCTTGTAAGCACGCCACTCAATGATAATTACCTCGAACATACCAATCGCACTACCCAAAGGCAGCAATTTACATTAGAGGATGGAAGTACCGTTATACTTTATCCTCAGAGCCGAATCCGCTATCCTAAGCCTTTTCAAGAATCACTAAGAGAGGTTTTTTTGGATGGGCAGGCTTTCTTTGAAATCGTTAAAAACCCTCAAAAGCCTTTTTGGGTACATACACAGTATATTTCGACTCAGGTACTCGGCACAAGCTTTATGGTAAATGCTTTTGAAAACGCCAAAGATGTGCAGGTAAAGGTCAAAACCGGAAGAGTGTCGGTTTATACCCGAAAAGACTTAGAAAAAGTAAAAGAAACTAGCAATAACATAAGAGCCGGCGTAGTGCTGACTCCCAATCAGCAAGTGGCTTACTCTAAAACCGATGAGCGGCTGCTAAAATCAATCGTTGAAAGTCCTGAAGTGATTGTGGAAGCCCCCAAAAAAGAGTTTGTTTTTGAGGAAACGCCCATTGCTGAGGTATTTGAGTTTTTGGAAAAAATATATGGCATTTCGGTGATCTATGATGCCAAAAATATGGAAGATTGTTATCTTACCGCTAATCTTACCGAAGAATCACTCTTTAACAAACTAGACCTGATTTGTAAAATTACCCATTCGACCTACGAAATGGTTGATGCTCAGGTGATTATTCATAGTAAAGGTTGTAAATAGACTTTTTTTTGAAAAAAATTAAAAAAAAACAGTATCTTCATCTGCCTTCTGCCATCCATGAGAAAACCACTATTTCATCATGGATAAATTCTACAAGAAAACCAATTTTTGCTGGACACTCATGAAAATCTCCTTTACACAGCTGCTGATTGCGATACTGTGTATGAGTATGTCTTATGCACGCGATGCGGTAGGTCAGGAGATGCTTGACCAGAAAGTCACACTCCGACTTTCAAATGAAGATCTCAAGACTACTTTGGGTACCATCGAACGCACTACGAAGGTACGTTTTGTGTACAACCCCAAAGAAATTCAGTCCAATCAAAAAGTAAGTCTAAACGCCAAAAATGAAAGCCTCAAAGAAGTATTGACGCAAGTCTTTGACCCTTTGAAAATTGGCTATGAAGTAAAAGGAAAGCAGATTTTGCTCTTCAAAAAAACAGTAGGCTCGCTGGAAATCTTACAACCTACTACAACACCGACTACGGTATTGTCCACTCAAAACATTGATCAAAACGTAACGGGAAAAGTAACCGATGAAAAAGGCGAACCGCTCGTAGGCGTAACCGTACAGGTGAGAGGAACGACCCGAGGTGCTACTACCGACCCTCAAGGGGTGTTTCGGATTTCGGTACCCGATGCTAAGTCGGTTTTGGTGTTTTCTTATATTGGTTACGCCAAACAAGAAATAGTAATAGGAAATCGCACAACGCTCAATGTGAGCCTTGAAGTCGATGATAAAAGCCTCGAAGAAGTAGTGGTAGTGGGCTACGGTGTGCAGAAAAAAGTAAATATGACAGGTGCGGTGTCAACTATCGACTCCAAAGTGATTCAAAACCGCCCAAGTAGCAACCTCGCCAATGCACTGCAAGGAACTACGCCAGGCTTGATTATCACAAGGGTGACAGGTCAGCCTGGAAGTGAAAGTCTTAACCTGCAAATCAGAGGTGCTACTACTGCCAACGGCGACGTACCTCCTTTGGTGATATTGGACGGGGTAACTGTACCTAGCAGTACTTTGTTGAACATGAACCCCAACGACGTCGAAAGCATGAGCGTTTTGAAAGATGCGGCGGCGGCGGCTATTTATGGTGCTCAAGCAGCGGGTGGGGTGATTTTGGTGACTACCAAAAAAGGAAATGCTGGCAAAGTAAAATTTGAATATTTAGGACAATATGGAACCGATTGGGCTATCAATGTCCCCAAACGTATGAGTTTGCTTGAAGAAGCTGAGTTGGTGAACCTCGGTCAAAGAAACGCTGGTGCTGGCCCCGAATACAACGATTTTGATTTGGAGCAAATTCGTAACAATGTGCCTTATGTTATCAACCCTGCCGATACCAACACCTATTTGTTTTACAACCAACAACCTCTTACCGACCAGCTGCTTCGTAAATATACCTCTATGCGTACCCACAACTTCACGGCGCGTGGTGGTACTGAAAAGGTCAATTTTATGGTTTCGGCCGGATATTACGAAAAACAAGGGGTATTTAAAGTAGGGCCTGACAACAACAAACGTTTCAACTTACGCTTTAACTTAGGAACGCAGCTTACCAAGCATTTGTCGTTGGATACTCGTTTGGCGTATACTTTAGAAAAGACGCGTTCGGCATCTACTACTATCAACGAAGGTGGCATCCTGTATCAAATTTATCGTTTGCGGACTCGTACGCCTTTCTTTACGCCTGAGGGACGTTACAGTGGTGCAGGGTCAGCAGCTACGGCTTATGCAGAGTTGGAGTCTGGGGGATACAACAACCTAGACAAAAACTATTTCGACGGAACGTTTACGTTAAAGGCCGCTGATATTGTAAAAGGTCTCACACTTCGTGCCGTAGCAGGTACTCAATTTAGACCCGAAAACAGAAATGCTTTTTTACGCACGGTACCGTTGTGGGGAAGAACTAGTATTTTGCGCTATATCAATCAAGTCAACTCTTACCGTGTGACGCGGGATTTGACCAGAAACCTAAATTTGCAGTTTTTGGCGGATTATAATTTCAAAATTGGTGACAAACATAGCTTCAGCGTATTGGGAGGCTATCAGTGGGAAGACTCTCGTTTTGAAAGTGTATATACCCAAGCTAACAACCTCGTAAGCAACGATTTGCCTACGTTGAGTTTGGGGGATGATGCTACAAAAAGCAATAGCGAAACTATCAGAACGTATGCTTTCCAGTCAATCTTCGGACGTTTTAACTATAATTATGCCGACAAATATCTCTTTGAAGCTACCGTACGTCAAGACGAAAGCTCTAAGCTAGCGCCAGGTTTGCGTAAGCAAGTATTTCCTTCGGCTTCAGTAGGTTGGAATGTACATCGTGAAGCTTGGTTTGGCAATTCGCTCGGTTTTATTTCTGAACTCAAACTTCGTGGTTCATGGGGACGCTTGGGTGGAGCTTTGGGAAGTACGCTTGGTTTTTATGATTATCTTAACCAACTTTCTCGTAGTTCAAACCTAGTATTGGGCGATGTGCGGACTTCGTACATTGGTCAGACTTTCATCCCGTCGGCGGCATTGTCGTGGGAAACTATCGAAACCACCAACGGGGGAATTGATTTAGGATTTTTCCAAAATCATTTGCAGGCCAATTTTGACTACTACGTGAAATATAACCGCAACATGCTTACCCCGCAGCAGCTACCAGCAACGATTGGGATTTCTACTCCTCGTAAAAACAACGGTGAGCTGAAATCTTGGGGTTGGGAGCTTGATTTGCGCTATCGCGACCGCATCGGCAAAGATTTCAACTATAACATTTCGTTCAATCTTTCTGACAACCAAAACAAACTTATCAACTTCTCAGGTCGTCGGGTAATCAATGCGGGCTTCAACAACCTCATCGAAGGGTATCCTATCAATACGCTATGGGGGTATCAGACTGCGGGTTATTTTACGTCAGCTGATGAAGTAAAAGCTTGGGCTTTCCAAGACAACCGCACGGGCGCGGGAGATGTGAAGTACATAGATCGCAATGGTGACGGCCGTTTGACGGTAGGTAAAGGAAACGTAGATGATTATGGCGACTTGGTGTATTTGGGTACAACTCAGCCCCGCTATTTGTTTGGTGCTACTTTAGGTTTTGACTGGAAAGGTTTTGATTTCTTGGCTTTCTTCCAAGGGGTGGGGCAGCGGAGCTTCCGTCCAAATCCAGAGTCTATTGCTCCTCGTTTGGTGACTTGGAAACAGCCTTTGGCGATTCATAGCGACTACTGGACTCCCGAAAACCCCGATGCCCTTTATCCTCGTCCTTTCACTGGCGCAACGCACAACTACCTTGCCTCTGACAAATGGACGCTGGATGCCAAGTATATGCGTTTGAAAAACCTTCAAGTAGGATATACCATCCCGTCAAAACTAACGCAGAAAGTAAAAGTAGATCGTGCTCGGGTATTTTTCTCAGGGCAAGATTTGTTTACGATCTCGGGCTTGGGGGCTTTCCAAGGCTACTACGATCCTGAGACTCGCAATGGTGTTGAAAACGATTATCCATTTTTTGCCACGGCTTCGGTGGGGCTAAATGTATCGTTCTAAGGTTTTACTTTTTACATATTCAGAAAATGAGAAAAACATTCAAATATATTTCCTACTCGTTTGCATTACTGCTAGGTTTATCGGCTTGTGACGTGACTCGCTTGCCCGAAACTGCCATCAGCGACGATACTTTCTGGCGCTCAGAATCGGACCTTAAGCAAGCCGCCAACTATCTTTATACTTGGATGCCCGCTTTCAATACCGACGACAACTGGTCGGACGATGCTATCGGATTGTCGGCCAATGGTATCAGTGATGGCTCACGCTTGGCTCCCTCTACCGATGCAAGCTACAATACGCCTTATCAGCTGATTAGAGCGGCCAACAATATCATCGAAAAAGCCCCCAGAGCCACGGGTGTAGCCACCGACATCGTGGATAGATACATCGCCGAAGCGCGTTTCTTTAGAGCAATGGGTTATTTTTCTTTGGTACAACGCTATGGAGGAGTACCCTTGATTCTCAAAACCTTGACCGACGAATCGCCCGAGCTACGTGAACCCGCCGCTACACGTGCCCAAATCATGGAGCAGATGTACCAAGATTTGGATTTTGCAGCTTCTAAATTGCAAAACCCCACTCAACTTGGTACCGCCAACTATGGTCGTATTTCTAACACGGCAGCTTTGGCTTTCAAAGCCCGCGTGGCTTTGTTTGAAGGAACCCGTGCCAAATTTCACAACGACGGAGATCCTATCCCTCATCTCACCGCAGCTTACAATGCCGCCAAGGCAGTGATAGATAGCAAGCAGCACGACCTGTTTGGCAATTATTTCAATCTTTTTCAATACGAAGGAGAAGGCCGCCAAAACCGCGAAAATATCATCGTTCGTCAATATGGCGTTTCGGTAACTGACCGGGTAGCGACCCACAATTACTATCGTGGTTCGATTGAAAATGGAAACACAAGCCCGACCAAAGCACTTTCTGATTCGTATGTAATGGTAGACGGCTTGCCTATTACCAAATCACCTTTGTACAAAACCCCAACCACTACGCTGGAAGTGTTTGCCAATCGTGACGGACGCATGAGTGCTACTTTCATGAAGCGTGGTGACCCAATGATGACTACCAAACCCATTTTTGACGTTGCTAACTTGTCGTTTAATAAAACAGGCTATATGTTCCGTAAGTTTGCCAATATCGACGACTGGAATACTCAAGCCTCGCTTATCGACCGTCCTGTATTGCGCTATGCCGAAGTACTGTTGACCTACGCCGAAGCTCGTTTTGAACTCGACGGCAAAATCAGTGACGCAGATTTGGACTTGACTATCAATAGATTGCGGGCAAGAGCTGGCGTAGCCAAATTGACCAATGATTTGGTGACTACCAATGGCCTTGCTATGCGCGAAGAAATCCGTCGCGAGCGTCGCTCCGAATTGGCACAAGAAGGTTTCCGTTACTGGGATTTAATTCGTTGGAAAACCGCCGAAATCGAGCTTCCTAAGCCTATTTTGGGAATCTATTTCTTTAAGTCGGAATTCCCGCCTGCTACTGTCAATCTTACTCCTGACAATTTTATTTTGGTGCAAGCTACTAGTTTCCGCAAATTTGACCCTGCTCGGGATTATTTGTGGCCTTTGCCTATCAACGAGATTTCGCTCAATCCGGCGTTGAAACAAAACCCAGGTTGGTAGTTAAAGGGAGTGAAATGAATAGCTGAGTGATTCCGAATTTAGATGATTATAAAAAAAACCTTCTGATTTGTGTTTGAGTAGAGACAAACTTTCAAATGTAAACAGAAGGTCTTTTTATGCTTATCAGAGTAGATATGACAACTATACATTTTTACAAATGTCATTCTCCTGAGTCAAGCTTATGTTTGATTTCTCCGAAGTTATTTGTTTTGGTGGTGGTGGCTGTTAGCTACAAACTTTGCGCCTCTCCGAGGCAGAATGTGAGAATGCTATCGTGGAAGAATAGGTTCACAGAAGCTTACCCTTTGTAGCATAAGGTTTTCACTTTCACAATAAGGACTTTGGAAAAGTCAAATCTAAACTCATTTGACTACAAATTTTGAGTTTCTGCTTCTATATGGCAGGTTTTATATACTAGTTGTTACGCTGTCTAATCATGGAGATGACTTATGTTTCTGTTTTTTTGTAGCTATAAATTAACGAAAACAATAGTATATCGTATAGGTAAGCGGCTTGAAGTATTGGACATCCATAAAACTAGATTTTAGAACACTGATGAAACCTTTCGTGAGCTCCTCAAAACTAATCGCCTATCTGTTGTTGGTGCTGGTCTTTGCCCAATTTTCGTTTACCTCTTCTTCCTCCAAAGAAAAAGAAGACTGGATTTCGCTCTTCAATGGTAAAGACATTAAAAATTGGACCGTCAAAATACACCACCACGAAGTAGGGGATAATTATGGAGAGACCTTCAGGGTAGAAGATGGTTTGATCAAAGTAAGATACGACAAATACGAGCAATTTAATGAGCGATATGGGCATTTGTATTTCAATACGCCTTACTCTTACTACCATTTGAGTTTGGAGTATCGTTTTACGGGGCAATGGCGCAAAGACGCTCCTAGTTATACCATTCTCAATAGCGGTGTGATGTTTCATTCACAAGACCCACGTACTATGCCCAAAGAGCAAGATTGGCCGATTTCGGTTGAAATGCAGTTTTTGGCGGGTTTGGGCGATGGCAAACCACGCCCTACCGGAAATATGTGCTCGCCCGGTACGGATGTGATTTTTGAAGGAAAAAAAGACCCTCGTCACTGCATCAATTCTACTTCCAAAACCTACGAAAAAGAGGAGTGGGTCAAAGCAGATTTGATTGTATTGGGAGATTCGCTCATTACGCACCAAATCAACGGTGAAACGGTATTGCAGTATGCCAAGCCACAGATAGGAGGAGGGGTAGCCAACCGCTTCGACCCTGCTATCAAAGTAGATGGAAAATTGCTCAAAGAAGGCTTTATCGCGCTTCAGAGCGAAGGCCAAGAGATTGATTTTAGAAACATCAAGCTCCTTAATTTGGAGGGATGTATGAATCCCAAATCAAAGGCATTTCGTAGTTATTACGTGAAATCTAACCCTGCCAAATGCAAATAAAACAGAATACTTAGGACAATTGTAAATAGATTCAAACTCTCCAGGTTTGTTTTCCGACTTACCTCCAGCCCATTTCTTGAAAACCGCGAAAGGCTCCACAAACAATTTCATCTTTGTTTTGTGGGGCCTTTTAATCTTACCTTTGTGGTATGACTTCCTCCCCTGATTTCAATACCAATTGGCGCAAAGTAGCTTCTACTATTTATGACAAACCTACTGATTCAAAGATTTTTGGCTCGGTCGAAATCGACATCACGGAATTAGAATCTTACATCAAGACCCAAAGGAAAGCAGGTATAAAAATAACATTGACGCACTTTTTTCTGTTGGCAACGGCGCGTGCTATCAAAGAAGAAGTCCCCGAATTTAATACTTACTGGAAGCGAGGGAATATTTATCCCTATCCTCATATCGACGCTACGGTGAGTGTATTGATGAACAACGGCGAAATGGGGTCGGTGAAGGTAGAAAAAATAGACACATATACTTTGCCTCAGCTCGTAGAGGCACTGCGTACTCAAATTCAAATCGCCCAAAAAGGCGATGACAAAGCTAAATCTTCTAAAGACTTGCTAGCCAAGATTACGTGGCCGTTTCGCAAGTGGGTGTATGGCCTTATCAAATATCTGACTGTTCGTTGGGGAATATCTATTCCAGCTCTAGGGCTTTCAGCAAGTAATTTTGGGGCGTTTTTCTTGTCCAATATTGGTAGTCTCGGGCTTGATATTGGCTATCCAGCTTTGTTCCCTTCGGCCAATGTATCTTTTGTACTCATCATGGGTGGGGTTTCTCAAAAACCTTGGGTGGTAGAAGGGCAAGTCGTGCCGCGTACGATCATGACCTTAGGGGCGGCCCTTGACCACCGGGTGGTGGATGCTTCTCATGGAGGAAAGCTTTTTCGATTTTTGAAAAAAATGGTGGCTCAACCTACGCTTTTAGAAGAAAATTAAACCACTCACTGCCTTAGTGTTTTAGAGGTTGAGTTGTTGTAGCTTTTTCCAAAATATAAAATTTAGAAGACCACCTATTTTGCTGCGTGCTTAGACGGAGTTAGGGAATTTTATATTGAAAAATTAATTTAATTTTTTTTAGAAGTGTTTCTCTTCTGAATCTCTTCCGCAAACGTTTGCGGTTACGTTTGCATCACCTAGTTTATATTTTGTCTTTATAATTTTGTCTTATTTTATTTAATAATGGTAATTTATTTATATTTTTAGAGTAAAAACATCCCGAAAGATACTTTGTTAGCCAAGTTGTATCTTACCAAGTTCGCTTAACGCTTCTACACCATTATTGTACTTTTTTAATAGGTATCGTTTGTGATTATTAATTACTAACTCTGTACTCTAATGGAAAAACAACCTTTATTTCTCCTTGTTTTGTGGCTTAAACAGCTCTCTTCTATAGTTGTTTTATGAATGCGCTATTGCGTTTTGAAGACTCATTATAAGTACACTACCTTACTTTCTGAATTTAGCATTTTGGGAAGAAAAGTAGGTATCTCTCAAAGACTTTATTTCTTGAATTAGCTTTTATCTTCTCACTTAATTTTAAACTTAATTATGAAAAAACAAGTACAAACTTGCTGGCAAACTGCCCGTAATTCCCTTTGGGGAGGCATCATCGCTCTGCTTTGTTTAGCTACGGTGGCTAAAGCCCAAAATGTATCGGGTCGTATTACGGCTGCCGAAAACGGAGAATCTCTTCCAGGGGTTAGTATTTTGGTGAAGGGAACGAATCAGGGAACTACTACCGACAATGATGGAAAGTATTCCCTCAAATTACCAAACAACAACGCTACCTTGGTGGTGAGTTTTATTGGTTATCTAAAACAAGAGATAGCCGTGGGAGGGCGCTCGGTGGTTGATTTGGCGCTCGAAGTAGATACTAAAGCCCTCGAAGAGGTAGTAGTGGTGGGATATGGTACCCAAGAAAAAGTAAACTTGACGGGAGCGGTTGGGGTAGCTGATAGCAAGCGCCTTATGAACCGCCCCATTGCCAATGCCGGAGAAGGGTTGCAAGGGGTGATTCCAAACCTAAACGTCAACGTGCGAAATGGCGACCCTGCGCAGGCGGTTGTGTTCAATATCCGTGGTTATGAATCTATCAACGGTGGTGCGCCGCTGGTATTGGTCGACAACGTACCGATGGATTTGAACCGTATCAATCCCAACGATATCGAAAGCATCAGTGTATTGAAAGATGCTTCTGCGGCGGCGGTCTATGGCGCTAGAGCGGCTTTTGGGGTAGTTTTGGTAACTACCAAGAGCGGTAAAAGCGGCAAAGTAACTGTCAATTTTGGTACCCAAACCTCTTTGGCAAAGCCTATTTTCAACATGGATGTAGTCACTGACCCCTATGAGTTTGTACAAGCTCGTAACGCGGCCAACATCCGTACAAGTGGCGTGCCTTCGTATGATGCTGATATGGTAGCAGGTACAAAGGCCTATTCCGAAAATCCTGCTACGGCACCTCAATGGAAAGTAGTCAACGGAACACTTCGATTCTACGGCTTCAACAATTACCAAGAGCAAATCATGACCCAATTTGCGCCGACTTCTCAGCATGATTTGTCGGTATCGGGAGGGAATGAAAAATCCAAGTTTTTTGTGTCGTTGGGCTATTTTAGTAAAGATGGTTATTTAAGAGAAAAGTCTAAAAATGAGAAGTTTAAGCGCTATAATATCTTGATGAAAGCCGATTTTAAAATCAATGATTGGCTAAGCATGGATTCAAAAGTGGTGTTTAACTCCCAAAATAGCGACAAACCTCACTTCTACAATTGGGACGTAAACATTAACTCGCTGGCGCGTGTACCACCCATCATGCCCATTCAATTCCCTGATTTGGAATATTACGTAACTCCCGGCGACCGCGATAAGTATGCCCCTTACATTGGTAAGTATTTTGGCGGTACCAATTTCTTCCCCTACTTGTTAGACGGAGGGCGTACTACTTATACCAACAACGACATCTGGCTTACCCAAGGGGTGACACTCACGCCTTTGAAAGGATTGAAGATTCGCTCTGATTTCTCTTACAATATTTTCAATCGGATGTACCAAGATGTACAAAGCAAAGTAGATATTGTAGATGCTAACTTGTTGGCAGCCAACCTTATCAGCAATGGTTTTAGTGGTGATGATTGGATTCGTAACGAAAACAACTACAATCAGTACTATGTATTCAATGCTTTTGCCGAATACAAATTACCTCTGCCCGTCAATCATAATATGACTGCAATGGTGGGTTTCAACCAAGAATTAGGACAAAATAGATATTCTGGTGCGCAAGCCCGCGCTTTGATTACGCCTTTAGTGACTGACCTCAACGCCACAACAGGAGTACAACAAACCTTTGGGGCGAAATCGCACGTAGCTCTACGGGGGGCTTTCTATCGCTTAAATTACAACTACAAAGAACGCTATTTGATAGAATTAAATGGCCGCTACGACGGTTCGTCGCGCTTCCCACAAGCTAGCCGTTTCGGCTTCTTCCCTTCTTTCTCGGCAGGTTGGCGGATTAGCAATGAGAGCTTTATGGCAGGTACAAGCCGCTGGCTTGACAACCTCAAACTTAGAGCATCTTATGGTACGCTGGGCAATCAGCTTTTGGGGAATAATTTCTACCCTTACGTAGCTACTATGGGCTCAGGACAGTCGCCTTATATGTTTGCAGGAGGCACGATTCCTATCGTAACGGCGGCTGGATTGGTAAGCCCTTCGTTGACATGGGAAACGGTAGTCTCCAAAAACCTTGGGATAGATGTGACAGCGTTCAAAGGTCGTTTGGATGCGTCGTTTGATATTTTTACGCGCGATACCAAAGATATGTTGATGGATGTAACCTATCCTGCGATTTTGGGAACTGCCGCCCCTAAAGAAAATGCGGCCGATTTGAGAACCAAAGGCTGGGAATTGTCGCTGACTTGGCGTGACAAAATCAAACGGGATTGGAACTACGACGTTACTTTAGCGTTGTCGGATTGGACTGCTGAAATCACCAAATTCAACAACCCAACAGGTAACTTAAATACCTATTATGTAGGCCAGAAATTGGGTGAAATCTGGGGATTTGAAACCGTGGGTATTTTCCAAACGGCTGATGATGTAGCCAAAGCACCCAAACAAACCAATATCGGAGCGAACTGGCGTCCGGGGGATATTCAGTATGCCGACCTAAATGGCGATGGCAACATTACCCTTGGGAACAATACCCTCGCTAATCCTGGCGATCGCAAAATCATCGGCAACTCTACCCCACGTTATACCTTTGGTATCAATGGAGGTATTAGTTACAAAAACTTCCGCTTGGGAGTCTTCTTCCAAGGAATCGGCAAAAAAGATCACTGGCCTACTTCCGACAACTGGACTTGGTTCTTCCCCTTCAATGCAGGGCACGTAGAGCGTTATTATATCACCGATACATGGCGTGAAGACAACCGCGATGCTTATTTCCCAGCGGCGCACATTTCTACAAACGACAAGAAAAACGTACAAGTGCAGTCGCGGTATTTGCAAAGTGCAGCCTATATCCGCCTCAAAAACATCACCTTTAGCTATGATTTGCCAGCTGGCCTACTCAAAAAAATCGGTATGAGCAGAGCGCAAATCTTCACGACAGGGATGAACCTCTGGGAATTTACGAAGATGCGCAAACCGCTTGACCCTGAGACTATTCAGTCGGCAGCTATCGAATATCCCATGCAGCGTATTGTTACGCTCGGGGCTAATGTAAGCTTCTAGTTTTGAAATTTATAAAGCAACATTAGAAATTGATTCATTCTTAAAAGCGATTTACATGAAAAAACATATTATTACCCTCGGCATTTTTGCAACTACCCTTTTGTTTAGTGGTTGTAATGACGAATTTTTGGAGCGCTATCCGCTTGACCGTATTACCAACGAAACCTTCTGGAATACCGAAAACGACCTAAGAGTATACAACAACAGCTTGTACGACTTAGCTCGTAACGACGACAATGTGCCCATTTTGCACGGCCATTATCAAGGTTTTGATAGCCATTGGGGGAGTATTTGGTTTCAAGACGAATTTGCCGACAACATGGCACCGCGTCATGCCCGTCATGCTTTTTTCCAACAAGTCCGTTCGGGAAAACACACGACTCCCGCTGCTCCTCAGCAGTTCGGTTACAAAGGTTGGAACTTTGTACGGGCTTGTAATGTAGGCTTAGCCAACTACAACAAAGCCAACATCGCCCAAGATATCAAAGACCGCTATATCGGCGAAGCCCGTTTGTTTAGAGGCTGGTTTTATGCCGAAAAAGTATCAAAATTTGGTGATGTACCCTGGGTAGATAAAGAACTCAATACCGAATCAGAAGAGCTGTTTGCGGCGCGTACGCCTCGTGAGCAAGCGATGGAAAAAGTACTAGAAGACCTCAATTTTGCCGCTACTAAGCTCCCCGATAACTGGGGCGATGGCAATGCCCCAGGCCGTCTCAATCGTTGGTGTGCACTTTTGGTAAAATCGCGCATTTGCTTGTTTGAAGGCACTTGGCGTAAGTATCACGGTGGTACTGACCCCAACAAATGGCTCCAAGCCGCCGCTGACGCCGCCAAAGAGTTGATTGATAAAGGCCCTTATCGCCTTTACAATACAGGCAATCCTGATACAGATTACAACGCTTATCATCGCGTCTTAAATCTTGCCGGAAATCCTGAAGTGATGTATTGGCGCAAATATCAGTTGGGGGTGTTTACCAACCACGTGCAATCATATTTTGAATATGCGGGTGGCGCTACCAAAAGTTTGGTAGAAGATTATTTGTGTACCGACGGCTTACCGATTTCTTTATCTCCACTTTATAAGGGGGATGATAAAATTGAAGATGTATTTGAAAACCGTGACCCACGTCTTCGCCAAACTATCTTACACCCTGCTGATGCCGCGAAATATAAATATCACTTAGCCGATGGTCGCAGCTACCCAAGAGTGTTGGGAATGGCTGGGGGGTATATCTCCGAAACGGGCTACCATATCATCAAGCACTATAATGCCGACGATATGATTGGAAAGGCTTTTGATACAGCGGAGTCTCCTGCGATTATTTTACGTTTTGCGGAAGCGCTGCTCAACTACGCCGAAGCCCAAGCAGAACTAGGAAAAATGACCCAAGGCGATCTCGATATTAGTATCAATAAGCTCCGCGACCGTGTCAAAATGCCTCATTTAAAGCTAGCCAATGTACCCGTTGACCCTCGCTATACAGCCGACGGAATATCACCTTTGATTGCAGAGATTCGTCGTGAGCGCCGTATTGAGTTATTTATGGAAGGGTTCCGATATGGTGATTTAAGACGTTGGAAACAAGGCAAAAAATTCTTGATTCCAACGATGGGAATGCGTTGGGATGATGCCGCCAAAGCTCGTTATCCCGGAGCGGTCGTCAAAACGGCCGTTGACCCTGTTTCTAAGAAAACCTACATAGATGTTTATCAAGGGACCGATTATGCCAATCCTGTATTTGATGAAGCCAAACATTATTTGTGGCCTATTCCATTGAATTCATTGGCTGAAAACCCCGCCATAAAACAGAATCCAGGCTGGCAATAGACCAGACATTCGTTGAAAGACAAGCGCTATTTGGGCGCTTGTCTTATTAATAAAATCTATATTCAAGTAGTCTAAAACAGCCCTAGCATTCGTATAACAACAATAGGATAGCTCAATAAGCAAAGTACACAGCCCCAAATAAAGAGTGTTTTAGGTAAAGTTCCGGGTACTTCGTCGGCCAAAGTAGCTTTTCGGTTTGATTTGTGGAACTTGTACCAAATCCTCACTTTTTGACCTACCTTATAAGGAGAAGGTGAAACAAAAGTAGTGGAATAATGCCGATGCGAGCCATTCGGAAAAGTAAAATCAACGACGGGCGCTTGGCCTTGAGTGGCATTGTCGGGATGAGAGCGGAGCTCGACCACGACACCTTCCGTTTCGGTTCCGTTTTGTAACAGCTGCCGAATATAGTTCTGCTTTTCGTAGGCTAGGATAAAGCAGTAAGTACCTAACAAAGCCATCACTCCAAATACTTGCGGTGGAATGAGCGATAAGAGATGATTCATTGGGTTGAAAAATAGAAAAGTAAAGGCTTTATAAATCAAAATATATCCTAAAAGTCTATGAAAATAGTAATCAGTAAAAATGAAAAAAATTGAACACCACTAAAAGATAATTAAACAGCAGGAAAAATATAATAAAGCGTTTTTAATACTTTTGCCTCCTTCACAAGTCTGTCCAAAAGAGTAGAATCTCTGTTTGAATGTGTTTCAAAAGGTAGTTATTCGCCCATTATCAATGTCGTTTTTATGAAGTATTTATTTGTTTTTTTATTGGCATCGACCACGGCTATTGCCCAACTCAAGCATCTACAGCATCTCAAATCTGTTCCTAATCATCCTCGTATTATGCTCTTGAAAGGGGAAGAAAAAGGAATTCAGAAAAACATTCAAAACGACCCCAGCTGGGCCAAAATCCACGGAGTCATTATCCAAGAATGTGAAAATATGCTGACATTGGCACCTTTGGAACGCATCCAAATTGGGCGTCGTTTGCTCGACAAATCACGCGAGGCACTACGTCGTATTTTTTATCTTTCGTACGCTTATCGCGTTACTCAAAATCCTAAATACCTCCAACGTGCCGAGCTAGAACTATTGACCGTTTCCAAGTTTTCGGATTGGAATCCTTCTCACTTTTTGGACGTCGGCGAGATGACTATGGCTGTAGCGATAGGCTACGATTGGTTGTATCACGATTTACAAAAAAGCTCCCTGCCAATCATTCGCGAAGCTATTCTTAAAAAAGGAATAGAGCCTTCGCAAGATGCTAAGTATAATAGTTGGCTCAAAGCCTCTCACAACTGGAATCAGGTGTGCAATGCGGGCATGACCTACGGGGCATTGGCTATTTATGAAGACCAGCCCGAACTAGCCCGCCAAATCATCGACCGTGCCATCGAATCTATCAAGCTTCCTATGGAAGACTACAAGCCCGACGGTGCTTATCCTGAAGGGTATAGCTATTGGGGATATGGTACAAGTTTCAATGTACTGTTTTTGAGCGCTATTCATCGTGCATTAGGCAGCGAGTTTGGGCTGTCAGAGGAGCGGGGTTTTCTCAATACCGCCACTTATTTTCAAAATATGGTGGGAACTTCCGGCAAAACCTTCAATTATTCGGATGCAGGTAGTGGAACGGGCGGTATCAGTCCTGCTACTTTTTGGTTTGCCAATCGTACCAAAGCATCTTCTTTACTTTTTCTCCAAAAGAAAGCCATCGAAAATATTTCTGCTTCTGCGGGTAGAGATCGAATTTTGCCAGCGGCTTTGATTTGGGGAAATGGTCTACGATTTGATAAAGTAGAAGTGCCTCAGCAACTTATTTGGGTGGGTCAGGGTAAAAACCCCGTAGCCATGATGCGTTCGTCATGGACTGACCCTAGCGCTATTTATGTGGGGTTGAAAGCGGGTTCACCTTCCGTCAATCATGGTCATATGGATATTGGTTCTTTTGTGATGGATGCCAACGGGGAGCGATGGTCGATGGATTTTGGAATGCAAGAGTACGAATCATTGGAATCTAAAGGGGTCAAACTTTGGGGTAAAGAACAAGATGCTGAGCGGTGGCACGTATATCGGTACAACAACCTCGCTCATAGTACTCTTACTTTCGATAATTCATATCAACGCGTGGATGGTTATGCCAAAATCACCAGTCGTATCAATAAGCCCGCCTTTTTGGGGGCAATTACTGACATGACTGCCGTTTATAACAACGCTGCTGCATCGGCCAAAAGAGGTGTAGGAATCGTAGATAGCAAATACGTAGTGGTAAAAGACGAAATCTTGTCTAATGCCAAATCAACCACGGTGCGTTGGGCGATGGTCACGCCTGCCCAAGTGACGCCTTCGGGCAATGGCTCGGCTATGCTTACTCAAAATGGCAAAAGCTTACAGCTGAAAGTACTTGAGCCGTCTAATGTGGTCGTAAAAACGTGGTCAACGCAGCCTTCGCACGACTACGACGCGCCTAATCCGGGTACTACTTTGGTAGGTTTTGAAGTGACATTGCCAGCCAATTCCTCCCAAATCATCAATGTATTGCTGATTCCAGAAGGCATTACTGTCAACAAAGAAACCAAAATTCCTTCTCTCAAAGATTGGGAAAAATAAGATAATCATATTTAGACTTTCCAAGTTTGCTATCGATTCAAGACTAAAACTTGGAAAGTCTTTTGT
>VFQN01004950.1_pt1 | contig 16919 bp, 19 predicted proteins | sample 3512371 | NCBI WGS metagenome assembly VFQN01 (sample SAMN10412370, study PRJNA504923) | tailings metagenome | isolation source: Replicate 2 from Balatoc abandoned mine | place: Philippines: Itogon, Benguet | collected 2017-08-28 | reverse complement strand
GCAACGGGAGCAGCAGCAACTGGAGTCATCCACAGATGCCAAGAAGCCACAGCAGCGACAGCGGGAAGCCGACCCGACGCAAGGCCCTCCCGTAGGCAGGATGGACATGCCTGTCGAACATCGCGTTCGAAGCATCGGTAGTGCTCCCACGGCGCGTGCCGCGCCTTCCGCGCACGCTGCACCTGCCGCAGTGCGGCCCAGCGGCACGAGCTCTTGGGCGCCGACCGGCGGCAGCACCCGCTACCGCAGCTCCCGCATGACGTCCGCTGTGGTGTCCCTCAAGGTATAAGGGTATGGGTGTGGACCACCATAGGCATCTGCAAACGGTGTGGGGCACACTGCAGCCATGCGAGAGGATGCTGTGTAATTGCTTCAGTACTCTCCCCTTCGGTAGGTCCCACTAGCATACCGTAAAACACACGGTGCGTGAGGTCTTACCATTGGTACTGAGTGGTTGCAGATAACTAGCACCCATGCATAACCAGCTCTCATGTTCCTTTCAAGAAAGGCATTCTCCTGCGAACCGCATGGCATGACCTTGGCGTGCCTGCATCGCCCACAGGTCCAGGAGCACCCTGGCAGCCACGAGGAGTTCGGCAGCCGCCTCGCGGCCCTACTGCACAACGCCGTACGGCAGGAGGTTCAGGTGGCGGCTGATGCTGCAGCAGGGGGAGGACAGGAGAGTACGGAAGCCAAGGAAGGAGTTCAGCGCGTGCAGCGGGCGGCGGCCCCTCAGCCCGTCCTGTGGACCACTGTCATCCGGGGCTGCGTCCAGGTGGTGCTGTGGGGCTGGGTGCCTGGAGAAGTTGGGGACATGGATGAGGCGGCGGTGGCGGAGAGCCTGCTGCGGCGTCTGGCGCGGTCTCTGCCTCAGGCGGGGACTGCTGGCGGCGGCGGCGGCATGCGGAGCGTGTCGCTGCAGGTGGGGCAGGCGGTGGCACAGCTGGACGACCGCGGAAGCGGCACCGCGCAGCACGCAGGGGCCGAGGGGCAGGAGTTAAGCGGGCGGCAGCAACAGCAGCAGACTGGTTTGCGTAAAGTGCTACCCTTCCACGGCCTGCAAAGCGATGCCGGTAGCGGCACGGCTCGGCTGCTGCAGGTGACCCCTCCGGCAGCCTCCGTTGGCGCCCTGGTGGCGTCCGGCTCCGTACTTGTGCGGCTGCTGCTGCACAGCCCCGCGCCGCAGCCGGCCCGGGTGCTGGTACTGGCGGAGACGGGTGGCGAGATCCAAGAGGAGCAGCAGGCCCACTTTCGCACCCGCCTGCTGCGTGAGCTGACGTTGGAGCTGGTGGGCGGTCCGGAGGAGGTGGAGCTGGTGCTCGGGGCGGGGGAGCTGGAGGGGGCGGTGGGGGCGGACGGGGTGGGCGTGCTGCAGCTGGTGCTGGTGGGGCCGGAGCACGGCGCCTCGGGACAGCGGCAGGGGCCAGCTGTGCCTCCCCTGGTGCACTGGGTGGCGCCGCCGCTGCTGCTGCTCCCTGATGCCGCTGCCCAGGAGCTGTGCGGCCTGTGGGAGCGGATGAAGGGGGAGGAGGAGGGGCAGGGAGGGGAGGAGGGCGAGCCAGGCAGCTCCACGCCTCCCGCAGGCCAACCCGCTGGCGCTTGGGAGGCACTGGCGGGTACGGAGCGGCAGTCCTCCCTGTGGTGGTCCCACCTGGCCCCGCTGCTGGGGGACCTGGCGTACGTGCTGGCGGTGGGGGCACCACAGGGGCAGGCAGGGGAGGCAACCGGCGCGGACCCAGTCCTGCAGGGCTTGTTTCCATTCCTGCAGGAGAACGAAATGAGCGCTACGGCAGCCCTGGTTGAGGCGAGCTGGGTGGACTGTGGAGCGCCTCAAACACAGTGTGCCAAGCAAAGTGTTCCTTGCAGCACCACCCCGTCGCCTGACGCGGCGGCTTCCTTCAGCCAGGCCAGCCCTGCCCTGCCTGGCACCTCTGGCAGCAGCTGCAAGCCAACCGCCAAGGCCTTTGGGTCATCAGCGAAACCGCCAGCGACCTCATGTAAAGAAAGTACCGCCTCCGCGACAGCAGCAGCCGCAGCAGCAGCGCCCCCAAGCCTCCTGCCCCTGCTCCCCTGGCCCTTCATCCCGCCCTCCCTGGAACTGTCGTACCAGTCGTGGCGCCTGGTGGGGTTGGCGGCGCACGCGCCGTACGTGCTGGCCTTCTGCCTGCTTGTTTACGCTACCATGGTCGCGCGCATTCTGCTCGCCGTGTGGACAGAAGACAGTGGCTGGGGCGCGGCCATGCTCTCGCTTTGGGCACGGCTGGTCCAGATGACTGCAATAACCACGCTCACCACCTTGGCGAACGCTGCGGGTCAGGCGGTCCTGCACGTCCTGGTGCCGGCCAGGTCCCGCCAGCAGCACGAGCGGCAGAAGCAACAAGGGCGGCTGCAAAGGGTCCAGGAACGCGGAAAGGGTGCAACGAGCACCATGGGCGGTTGCGCTCCCATGGCGCTGCTAGGCCCCGGTGACATCCTGGCGTACCGGCTTGCGGCCTGCGGTGCCGGGCCGACCGCATTCCTCCTATGTGGTGGCCTTCTTTCCGCACACGTTATGCAGGTGGATGCGCACATGGTGGGAAACGTGCTTCTTGTGTACGCAAGTAGCCTCATTAGGGCCGTCGCAATACCCTGCCTGCAGCAGATGAGCGCAGTAGAGGCGCTTGCGGCGGCACCGCTGCTGGGTGCGGGGGAGGCGCTACTGCTGCTGGCCATGCAGCCGGGCTGGGGGCTGTGGCGGGCAGCGGCGGTTGCGGTGGCGTGGCGGTTGGTAGCGGTGTGCGTGTCGGCGGCATGGGAGCAGCGCAGCAGATGGAGGTTCATGCAAGGGCAGCAGCAGGAGCAGCAGTAGTAGGAGTAGCATTAATAGCAGCAGTAAAGCCATGGCTTGCACGGATGGCGTTGGGAAGTGGCTTGCACTGGAGCACGCAGCTTGTGGACGGAGGTATGGGGCTGGCAGGGTAGTTGGTACGGACAGTCCGAGCTGTGCCCTGGTGGATTTGTGCGACGGCGGACATGTCGCGACCCTGTTGGTCTTGTACCAGAATTTCTTGTGTTGATGTGGCGTACGGTATCATATCCTGCCCACGCCACATAATTGTGAATCGGCGAGCTGGCAGGACGTGTCAGTGCTGGCGACCTTGTGTACCGCCAGCGGTACACAAGGTCGCCAGCACTGACACTGGTCGCGTAGGTACGCTGGGATGCAGGAGTTTGCGGGCTTGCGTATCCGTAACACTGTGCCCCGTACTCTGCCCAAAGTATCCATTGTGAACGCGCAACGCACGGCACGGTCTACGGCGCATACGGCAATGGTTGGTTCCCACGAGAAAAAAAAAAAAAAAAAAAAAAAGACCTACTTGGTTAGGCTGGGCTAGGGCGGGGCCGGCGCAAGGCGTACAGTACATCGGTCTCGGTTGCCTCAACGCGCCAAAATGATATTGCACTAGATGCAATGGGTTGACGTGTGGCGTCTGTACTTGAGTTCGACCGCCATGGCAGTTGCCGCATATGCGGTGCAGTTTCCGTGCGACGGGATTGAGCCACCGCGTTAAAGATGAAAACTAGTTTACAAGCTGCATGTTGATATGCATACGATAAGGATGGATCGTGTTTCTGCACGCAAGCAACGTTAGAGTGACTCACCGGCGGTGGCTCATCCCTCCACCTACCCCGAACTCTTGTTCATAAGGCAGAGAGCTGCCAGATAGAGTTGCAAGTCCTGTTACAGCGCAGTGAACGTCAATCTGAAGATGAACCCACATGCAGGCGACGAGCGAGGAGGGGCACGCCGAAACGCTGGCGCTTGTGACAAGGGAACCTCGTCACCCAGCGAGTCTCAACCACCCTCCTTTGCTGCCTTCTTAGCAGGTATGTTTGCATGCTTCAGCGCTCGCGAGGAGGCAATAGGCGCACGGACGAAAGTGCTGCGTTGACACCTTGGTTTCCGTAAGTTGTGCCCCACCAACGAAGGACTGCCAGACTGTCGACTGAAACACTCTATGCACCACACTCGCAGATGCCCATTTCTTCGGTTGCTTTTGCATTTCGCTGGCGCTTCCGCTGGTGATGCTGGGCTCCATCGCGCGGTCGGTGGACCCGCGGGTCGGCCCGCGGCTGGGGGCGGAGGCGGCAGCCGACACGCCGCCCAGCCAGCAGTCGTGCAGCGGGGCGCCGCCGTCAACGGAGGCGCTCGAGGACTTTCCGTATGGGGCGAACATTGCAACACAGGTGTGCTGTTGGACGGCTTCTGTTCGAGGCAACCCTGCTGACTTGCTTGTACCTTCCTTGCCATTACTGAAGACGACTGAAGTGTGCGCAAGGCCAGCTCCTGTACGTTCCTCTACCGACTACCGTTATTGCCAGGCGGCAAGCCGTCACCGAGCTGTCCGTGCCATGGAATTATGAAACTCAATAACTCATCACCGGCAAAGCCCGCAGACGCACTTGCTGATCGCTGTGGACGTCCTCTCATGGCCAACTTGCGAACCCCCCATCAGGTGCTGCACGTGGCCCGCCACCTGCTGTGGTACACCCTGGTGCGCCCCGCGCGGCAAGGCGACTGGGCGGGGGTGCTCCTCAACGGCCTCCACCTCGCCGTGTCGTGTGCTATGTTGCTGCTGGCCGTGTGCTCCAGGCAGGGCCCTGTGTGGGCCTGGTGGCGAAGGTGAGCCAACGGCAGGGCACGCATGGCACTCTGTGACGCCATGACTCCTGCTTAGCATGGCGGGCTGAGAAAGGGGACAGTCCTTTCTAGCTACCTTGGCACACCATCGCAACGCTGTCTCCCTTGCTCGCGTACTTATTGATGCGTGATCTCATCTAGCAGCCCGGCGCACCGCACTATTATACTCGTGCTTGCGTCACTTCTCCTTCTGATGGATTGAACTAAGGAGGAAGCCCAGAAGCTCTATTTACGTACGTAATTGTATGCTCCCACGTAGCCCTCTCATGTAGGGCAGACATAGGTCACGCAATTCAGGCACATTTCAGCCCCAAGGCTAACCGGATCTTGCGCTTTGTGGCTTGATACATTAGTTCTGGTGCAGCACCGTTGAAGTCCTATGCCGTAGGCCTATAGCGTTGTCCTTAAGACAACCCCTGAACGGCTTTCAGATCTATAAAGCGACCGACTCGGACCAGAGCAAGTAATGAGCCTACCTCATGTTGACGACCACGCGCGCGCCCCCAATGTGCCCCGTATCGTACCGTATCCCAGGCACCGCCTTGCCGTGGTGCTGACCAGCACCCTCCTGGCCCGCTGCGTGCTCATCCTGTCCACCTTCCTGCTGCTGCCGCCTCGAGCCTGGCCCACACACACCTGGGCGGGGTACGTCATCAGCGCCAGCACCAGCCCCCTGGTCAACGCACTGGCCCTCAGCGTGTACGACCAGCTGGTCAAGGTGCGTGGGCTCCATTGCGTTGGTGCTTGCTGCTGCACCTTGCTGCCTTCTGGCAAGCCTCCGACCGGCATGTGACAAGCAGACGCCGCTGTACTTCTTGCCGCTGTCCAACAGCCCTACCTACCTATACGCGGACGTATGCCTCTTGCCGTACGCAGGTGCCCCTTCCGGCGGCTGCAGCCGTGACGCTGGCGCACACGGTGGCAGTCTTCGTGTTGGCGTACACCGCGGCACCCACCATTATCACACGGCAGCTGCAGCTGCAGCAGCGCTGTGTTCCGCCTGGCGAGGACGACGCTGACCTGGGGCCCGTCCCGCTGCAGTGCGGCGGCGGGCTGCGTCCCGAGCACTCGGCGCTGCTGTCGTGCCGGCCACTGCCGCAGCAGGTGCTGCTGGGCCTGGCCATGGTGGCGTGGCCGGTGGGGCTGTCGTTGGCGGTGGAGAGGAGGCTGCGGAGGCAGCACGCTGCAATGTGCGCGGAGTGGGAGCGGAGGCGGCAGAGGCAGGGTGGGGAGCAGCAGGCGCATTTACACACCAGCCAGCAGCAGCAACAACAACAACAACAAGAGAAGCCGCCGCAGCAGCAGCAGGAGCAGCGCCGACAGGGAATTGCTCTGGGCAGCGCAGAGGCAGTGGTCAGACGCCGGAGTGGAAGCAGCGCAGAAGCGCTAGGCATGGACCGGCACCGTCATGCACAGCGCGCTGCCGTGTCTCTGGGTCTTGCCACATCCACACCCGCTCTGCCCTCTGCACCAACAACCACGCGCGATGAGGGCCAAAGGAGCACATGGGCGTCTGGGGGGGCGCCGTCTGGCAGCCGCGCGCTCCCCACCAGCGCCCGCTACCGGAGCGCCATGAAGGCCACAGTGGCTGCCGTCAAGGTGGGCACTGCTGCTGGGCAACAAGGGCTGTTGGCACTGTCGGTCACAGGGACACCTGAAGGCATGTATACACATGTCACGTCATATCGTGCGGAGTCCTTGCTTGTGGTTACATTACCGGTACACTATCCTGTCAGCCAACGGTGCCCGGGACACGTCGGCCATCCTCCCCTGCCGCCCGCCACCCGCAGGTCCAGGAGCACCCCGGCAGCTTCGAGCAGTTCGGCAGCCGCCTGGCGGCTGCACTGCAAACTGCCGTACGGGAGCAGCTCATGCTGGCGGCGGAGCCCGCAGGGGATCGGTCGGGGTCGGGCCCTTCGGGCCATGGGACTTTGGAGCGTCAGCAGCAGGCGTGGGACCGAGGCGTAGAGCCGTTGCTATGGACCTCAATCATCCGGGGCTGCGTCCAGGTGGTGCTGTGGGGCTGGGTGCCGGAGGGGCTTGGCGGCATGGAGGAGGCGGTGGTGGCGGAGCGCGTGCTGCAGCGGCTGGTGCGGTCTCTGCCTCAGGCGGGCATTGCGGGAGGCAGCGTGCGGGGCGTGTCGCTGCAGGTGGGGCAGGCGGTGGCACAGCTGCCTGATACCACCAGCGGCAGCACGCAGCCATCAGGGCTCATGGGGCAGGAGCAGCAGGGACCGCAGCAGCAGCGGCAACTGGAGGAGGAAGGGGAGCCAGGGCAGGGGGAGCAAAACTTGCAACAGATACATCAAGGGCAGCTTGAGCAGGAGGTGCCGCCGCTAGAGCTGCTACAACTACATGGCACAAGCTGCGTTGGCAGCAGCGGGGCAGCTAAGCTAATGCAGATGACGCCACCTGCTGTTTCCCATTGCTCTGGGGCGGTGTCCCGCCTTGCTACCGTAAGGCTGCTGCTACACAGCCCCCGCCCGCAACCTGCCCACATATTGGTGCTGGCGGAGCAGGGTGGGGGGGACGAGGGGCAGCAGGGGATGCCGTACGCCCAGCCCCCTGCCCGGCTGCTGCGTGAGGTGGCGGTGGAGCTGGTGGGCGGTCCGCAGGAGGTGGAGCTGGCGCTGGGGGCGGGGGAGCTGGCGGGGGCGGTGGGGGCGGACGGGGTGGGGGTGCTGAGGGTACTGATGGTTGGGCAGGAGCACAGCGCTACGGAGGGCCCAGCTGCGCCTCCCCTGGTGCACTGGGTGGCGCCGCCGCTGCTGCTGCTCCCGGACGTCGCTGCGCAGGAGCTGTGCAGCCTGTGGGAGCGGATGAAGCAGGAGGTGGAAGCGGAGCAGGGAGGGGAGGGGGCCGAGCCAGGCAGCTCCGCACCTCCCGCAGGCCACTCAGCGGGCGCACAGGAGGCACTGGCGGGTGCTGAGCAGCAGTCCTCCCTGTGGTGGTCCCACATGGCCCCGCTGCTGGGGGACCTGGCGTACGTGTTGGGGGCGGGGGCACAGCAGGGCCAGGCAGGGGAGGCAACCGGCGCGAGCTCCATTCGTACGGCCCTTCTGCCCTTCCTGTACGACAATGACATGGAGGAGACAGCGTCTCTGCTGGAGTTGCACGCGCTACAGGCACGACAACAGCAGCGCGCTGCTTCTGCCAGCCCTGCGACTGGCCCACCGTCCACCCGGGGCCCCACGGCGGCCGCTGCCAGCCGGCCGCGTGCCAAGGCACCTACAGCTCGCAGCGGCAGCCACGAGGCACCATTTGGCGACACCCCTGCACCAACGCCGCGCGCAGAAGATGCGAGCTCTCCCATCGCAGCAGCAGCTGCAGGTCCCATGGAACCCGCAGCCGAACCTGACACCGCTTCTACTGTGCGTTCGTGCCGCCAATTCCTTCCCATCCTGCCCCTCCTGCTCCCCCAGCACTTCTCCCCCGCAACCCTGGAGGCGGCCTACCAGTCGTGGCGGCTGGTGGGCCTGACGGCCAACATGCTGTACGTCTTCGTCTTCAGTGCCAGTGTCTTCCTGCTGATGCTGCTACGTTGCCTGGCCTCATGGGCAGCTGGCGGTGGCACGCGTGGGCCGGGCAGCCTTGAGGACGCTGCGCCCTTCGAGCGGCTGCCCTGCACCATAACCCACTCTGTGCTCAACACGCTGGCGGACGTGCTGGGTCTGGCAGTGCTGTACGCCGTTGTCGTGCGGGCGCGGGCGAGGATGCAACAGGAGCAGCGCTGCTGCCGCTAGCGGCAACGGCAGCAGCAGCAGCAGCAACAGGGAGGTGAAAGCGCCCGCAGCCCTACCCTGCGGCCCAGTGACATCCGCGCGTACCAGCTTGCAACCTGCGTGGCTGGGCCCGCAGTGCTCACCCTGTCCGCTGCCCTGGTGGGCACCGGGGTTACCCTGCTGGACCCTCGCACAGTGGGCAACCTGCGGGTGGTGTACGCCAGCAGCTTTATCCGGGCCGTGGTCATCCCCAGCCTTCAGCAGGCGAGCGCGTGGGAGGCAGCAATGGCAGCACCCCTGCTGGGTGTCGCGGAGGTGCTGATGCTGACGGCCCTGCAGCCTGGCTGGAGCCTGTGGTGGGCGGGAGCGGTTGCGGCGGCATGGCGGTTGGTAGCGGTGTGCGTGTCGGCGGCGTGGGAGCGGCGCAGCAGATGGAGGTTCATGCAGGAGCAGATGGGGGCAGCTGCGGGAGCCATGGGGTCGGCGGAGGTGGGAGCGCATGGGGCTGTGTCAAGGGAGGAGCAGAAAGCTGGTGCGCTAGGCAAGCGGCAGCACGCTGGCAAGCTCAGGGCTGTGTGAAGCATCTGCATTGGAGCTTTCAAGACGACTTGCTGCATCCAAGTTGCAGGTTGGCTGTGGGCATCGAGGATCAGCTGGCATGTAAGCATATGCTTGGATGGGCGGAATGCTAAAATTGCGTTGCCTGTGGTCATTTGCGCAACAGCCTGGCCTGGCTACAGCCCTCTTTATAGGTTTTGCCGCACGAGTAGCACTAAATAGGTGTGGCTTGTTGCTCCGCAGGGGTACAGTACGTTACTGCTTTTGTGTCGTACAGACGCGGATTGACCTGCCGAAGCATTAATTTGCATATGGCATATGGTATACCCCCAACAAGTAAGTGGGGCAGATCAACGAGGCTTGCTTTGCACGCTGGACCGCTGGTGTCTGGTATATCACGTGGACTGACAGTGATGAACATTGGTGAACACGACGTTGGTCAGCACTTTGCAACGGTTGCCGTTGATGTAGGCTAAGCGAAGGCCACGCCGAGCCAAGCTGAAATACAGGGAGCGCGAGAGGGCATGTATACCGTAGTAACCGTATCGGGCTGCTGCAGAACTATCTGGAGGGGTGTACTCCTGCTCTCCCCCATGCACAGCGGTAGCGAATCCCAGCACGCCGCACACCACTTCTGACACAGCTGTTATTAGATGCTGCAGCACCATTTGTCATCGGCAGGCCGGCAGCCCCAGCGACGACTGGGCCAAGCTGGGCCCCACCTTGGGCCACGTTCGTGACAGATGCCGCTCTCATTGACCTCTATGGTCGACTACCGACAGGCGACAGCTTTGCCTTTCGGCACCACCAATGATCACACCTGCCACCGCAGCGCGCAGCCCTGCCTGTGGCAGCCGTGGTGGCAACGCTGTAGGTACGCCAACCAGGCAGGGCAGGGGAGCTCCCCTGAGGCAGGTTTTGCTGGAGGATGTGTGGAATACGGTAGGCGTGCCTGTAGGCATACCGGTAAGCTGCAGGGCTGTCACGTGAGGCTCTGCCGGAACGGCGCCACCAGGCGCCACGATCGGCTCTCGTCGACACTCAACCGGTGTTGGGCATCAAGTACGGTAACGGAGTACGTAAGGTAATGCAGTGCGCCAAGGTGGTGCATTGCTGTAACTGCTGCGGCTTAAAACCGCACCCTGATGCACCCCTGCCCTATACCTTACTTGTATCATCCCTTACATCGGGCGGGTAGTACAGGACAAGGGGACGAACGTGTTCTTCTGTTGTGTGCAGGGGCACGCGCTCCCGTCCTCCACGCGCTCCCCTGCACCCAAGCCTGCACCTGCCTGCATCCAGGGTGTCAGATGCACACGCCATGAAGACCTGCTGTCTCCATGCGAACTTGCCTGGATCATCGGAGGGCTACTCCCTGGGGACCGTCCTGGGAAAGGTTCTGGGACGCACGCGAAAGGTCGTGTGCCTGGAATTGCATGCCGGCACAACCGCCCGTACCGAGCTGTCGAAGGACGTGGCCGAGCTGCGGTAACCTACTGTTAACGCTGTATTCGTTACAAACACTTTGAACAACTATACAGTGCATTACTTTCTTTCATGATTTCCACAAGTGCCAGCTGTCGTCATGGCGCCTGCGTAACGCAGGTTCGAAAGTCTAAATGCGCGCTAAAGCTGTAGTCAACTAAAGCAGCGCCATAATGCACGACCGTATTCATGCATCCCCTGCATGATTGTTTACGCCGGCCGGAGAGCCATTCGGTCCTAGTGAGAAATGACATTGACCAGCATACTAAACATACCGGGACACACAGACGGTGTGCTGGAACACCACGAAATTATAAGCAGTCAGGTGCGTAGTGAGGGACTCTGCCGGTCGTGACGAGTTGCGCTGTAGTGGTTGGCTCAGGTTGGCTACCACCGGCATAAAGCCTGTGCGGCCTAACAAAAACCGAACCTGTTGAGCCTTGAGCCGTAAGCCTTGAGCCTTGAGCCTTAAGATGTACCAATGCTGTTTGTAGGTCCAGCGGACTGTTTGGAAAGGGCACACTCCACACATGGGGCCCAGCACGGCCCCCAGACGCGCAGGCATGCGGAACAGCGAGTACCCTGGCCGTAGCCTGCACACCTGGAACATACAAAGTGTACAACCTTCACCTACACGTTGGATATACATCAGCCGCGGTCATGGAGCACATACCTCTGACGTCCGAGGGCTTTACAGCCGGTAGCAACTCGGGGCGGCCTCTACAAGGCACGTCCGACACCAACGCAAGGGTCCACGACGCTGACACTTCTCATGGCGCTCCGTCGCCACCGCAAAATGGATCACGTCCTGCAAGACGGCGTGCCGGCACGGCAGCCCCCTGCAGTCGAGAAGCGACCAGGCCGCTTTCTTATCCGGCATATCTTGCAGGTATGAATGCGCAACATGCTTCACAACGACAGCTCTTGGCATTTGGGGCCTTTACGGTGTTACGCAACAGCTCACTCGGTCGGACTATGCTGACGCTGATAACAAGACTACTGCCGCACAATGCTGTATGCAGAGCATCATTTTGAGTGGGACTTGTCCATCGCGCTGGTGCTTCCGCTGCTCATGGTCATGTCGGTGGCGAGGTCCGTTGACCCACGGGTCGGCCAAGGGCCCGGCGGGGCGCAGCGGTGCGACCTGGCGCCATTGGCGGCCCTCATGGACATCCGGTGCAGTGCCTGGACCTTCAAACAGGTATCATCAGGTTGCTTGAAGTACTTGCTGGCACAGCCGGTCCCGCCTGCGGTCATCGCCTTCCGACCTGCTGCCTTGCATCCCGCCCTGTGGCCTCGTTGCCGTCCGCTGTCTGGCCTCATTTCCCTCACTCCAAGGAAACGTTCCAAGCCTGCCACACATTAACGCACGCACCGGTTGGTTGTTCCTTCCACAGGTAGTTCACATCCTGCGCCACCTGCCGTCCTACGCGGTGCTGCTGCCGCTGCGCCTGGGAGACTGGCCCAGCGCTGTCATCAACACCCAGGTCCTCGCCTTCACCGCCATCCTCGTGCTGCTCGCCGTCAGCCCAAGGAGCAGCCGATTGTGGGCCTTCTGGCGACGGTGAGACCGTTCACGCACTTTTTTGCCTTTGTTGCAGCTCACACTGTGGTGACAGTTGGCTCTGGGACCAGGGGAGATCGATGCTACCCACCTTGCTTTCGCGTCTGATGGACTTGCATCCACACGGACAGTCAGAACACTCTTACCACTGCAGGTGGCGCTTGACCTACATTGTGGCTGTGAAGCTTGGCCTGCGCGGCCTGCTGGTGGTGCCCTCCTTCCTGCTGCTGCAACCCCACACGTGGCCTACGCACTACTGGTCCCACTACGTGGTCAGCGCCAGCACCAGCCCGCTGCCCCACACCATCATGCTCAGCCTGCTCGACCAGGCAGTCAAGGTGAGCAAGCGCGTGATTGCAGTCCATACATGCCACTTGCCTGGGTAGCCAGGATGTGCTTTGCAAGTATCGTGCCGGCACACAGGTACCGACGGCATGAGTTGAGGCAATGCGGCCCGACCTGTAAGCGGCTTTCATGGCCCCTCCTTGGCATGCATGGGTTTCCTGCTGGTATGCACCCGGACGGTGTTCCCGTGCAGTATTCATCATGGTCCAACGGGAAGCGTGTGGCCACGGGGCCATGATGTGCATGCTGCACACGGGAAGGAAGCGTGCCACCTGCGTGCGCATGTCGCGAAGGTCGTTGGTGTGCCTTTTAACATAGCGTACCAGACGTGTACTATGCACATGCATCCCCCCTTCCTCACAGGTGACCGTCGGTCCATCTGTGGTGCTCGCCGTCGTGCAAACAGCAGCAGCCTTTTCCCTGGCGTACCGTGTTGCCCCTACCATCCTCACCCTAAGAGCAGATGGACAGCGCGCAGAGCAGCGCCTGCGAGGCCAGCCCGTCCCTCTGCAGTGCAGCAGCGGGCTGCGTCCCGAGCACTCTGCGCTGCTGTCGTGCCGGCCGCTGCCGCATCAGGTGCTGCTGGGCCTGGCCATGGTGGCGTGGCCGGTGTGGCTGTCGTGGGCGGTGGAGAGGAGGCTGCGGAGGCAGCACGCTGCAATGTGCTCGGAGTGGGAGCGGAGGCGGCAAACGGAACTGGCGTGCGGTTCCCAGCCGGACACTGAGCGCCCGCAGCAACCTGGCCAACGTGCACAGGGGACCTGTACGCCTGCGGCCGCCCTCACTGCTGCTGCAGCTCAAGCTGTTGCTATGGCTCCTGTGGGGGATCAATCCAGTGGTTCACACGGAACGGTGGCGGCGCGGCGTCCTGCTCCCTACCGTAGCGCCCGCTACCGCAGTCCCATGAAAGCCACAATGGTTACTGTCAAGGTACGCACGCGGTATGGCGCGCGGTGGGTGCAGAGGGGTTGCATGACCGGCTTCCATACCCGCAGCACGGCATTTGCTCTGGAGGTTGCCTAACAGGCATTGCGGCACCTTTGCTGAGAAGTGTATATCTTGTGCAAAACGCCGCGGACATTATTTGGTGTTGGGGCGTTTGAGCAGGCGCAATATCATGCCGCCCTCCCGCCGCCCACAGGTCCAGGAGCATATGGGCAGCTTCGAGGAGTACGGCAGCCGCCTGGAGTCCGTACTGCGCGATGTTGTGCGTGAACAGCTTGCAGTGGCAGCGGAGCCGGTGGGTTTTGTGGCGTCCGCCTGCGGCGGGTCTGACGTACCGGCGCAGGCCGCCGCCGTCGATGCACTGCTGTGGACCTCCATCATCCGAGGCTGCGTCCAGGTGGTGCTGTGGGGCTGGGTGCCGGAGGGGCTTGGCGGCATGGAGGAGGCGGTGGTGGCGGAGAGCCTGCTGCGGCGGCTGGCAAGGCGCCTAGCTTGCATTGGGGCTGGCGGCGGCGCCAGGGGCGTGTTGTTGCAGGTGGGGCAGACGATGGCACAGGATGGCGGCTCTGGCGGCAGTGCGGAGCGGGCAGTGGCGGTGCGGCAGGAGCAGCGAGGGCAGCAACAGCAGCATGGGGTTGATGGTGCAGAGCTGGAGGAGGTGTTGCGCTTTCACGGCGTCAGCACTGACGGCAGCAGTGGTGCGGCCCGGCTGCTGCAGGTGGACCCCCCTGCAGCCTCCGTTGCCGCCCTGGCAGCGTCCGGCTTCCTGACCGTGCGGCTGCTGCTGCACAGCCCCGTGCCCCAGCCCGTCCGGATGCTGGTGCTGGCGGAGGGCGAGGGCCTAGTGGGCGTCACCCCCGGCGGAGAGCATGTAGGGGGCTCTCCACCCTTGCACCGGACGCGGGCCCGGCTGCTTCAGGCGGTCCCTGTGGAGCTGATGGGTGGCTTGCAAGAGGTTGAGCTGGTGTTGGGTCCAGGGGAGCTGGCTGGGTTGCGCGGAGCCGGGTCGCAGGAGGTGAGCGACGCAGTAGGCATGCTGCGTGTGCTGCTGGTGGGGCTGGAGCACAGCACCACTTTGCAGCGGGAGGGGCCAGCTGCGCCTCCCCTGGTGCACTGCGTGGCACCACCGCTGCTGCTGCTCCCCGACGTCGCTGCCCAGGAGCTGTGCGACCTGTGGGAGCGGATAAAGCAGGAGGAGGAAGCGGAGCAGGAGGAGGAAACGGAGCAGGGAGCAGCAGGAGGCTTCGCGCCTCTCGCAGGCGCCTGGGAGGCGCATGTGGGTGCAGAGCGGCAGTCCTCCCTGTGGTGGTCCCACCTGGCCCCGCTGCTGGGGGACCTAGCGTATGTGCTGGGGGCGGGAGGACAGCGGGAGCGGGCAGAAAAGGCAACCGGCGCGCACCCAGACCTTCAGGCCTTGCTCCCATACCTTCTGGAGCATGGCATGCACGAGATGGTGGCCCTGGCAGAGGCAAGCTGCGTGGATACTGAAGAGCCGCAAACGCAGTATGCCAAGGAAGGTGCTTCCGCGAGCACTACCCGGCTGTCTGCGGCGGCCGCCTCCAGCCCGACCGGCTCTACCTCGCCAGCCACTTACAGCGCCAGCCGCAAGCCACCAGCCAACACCTTGCACTCGTTATCGGAAGCGGTAGCGACCCCATCTGGAGGAGGTACCGCCTCGGCGACAGCAGCAGCAGCAGTGCCCCCAAGCCTCCTCCCCGTCCTTCCCCGGCCCTTCTACCCTCCCTCCTTGGAGGCGGCCTACCAGGCCTGGCGCCTGGCGGGGCTGGCGGGGAACGCGCCCTACGTGCTGGCCTTCCGCATTGCTGTGTTCCTCATGATGACAAATCGCATAGTGGTCTCCACCTGGGCACCTGGCGGAGCTTGGGCTGGGGCACTGCCGTGGGCGCGGATCGGCAACGCAACTGCCATAACAGTACTTACAAGCGCAGGAGACGTGGCGGGCTTGGCACTCCTGTATGTCCTGGCGCTGCTTAGGTCGCGACGGCCCTCGCGGCAGCAGGAACGGCAGCAGCAGCTCCATGTCCAGCAGCAGAAGGCGGGGGACACGGAAGGCGCACGGCCTCAGGCTGGCGTCGGTGCTCACGGCACAGTGTTCAGCCCTAGCGACGGCCTGCTGTACCAGCTGGCAACTTGCGTGGTCGGGCCGGCCCTGTGGCTGCTGTCTGCGGTATGCGTTGCCGCAGGCATCACGCCGCTCGATGACGTAATGCTGAGTGACGGTCGCATAGTATACTCATGCAGCTGGGTGCGGGCGGTGATTGGACCGTGCCTGCAGCAGATGAGTGCGTGGGAGGCGGTGGCTGCGGCGCCGCTGCTGGGCCTGGCGGGGGCGCTGATGGTGGCCGGGTTGCGGCCTGGGTGGGGCAAGTTCCGGGCAGCTGCGGTTGCGGTGGTGTGGCAGCTCTGTGCGGTGGGCGTGTCGGCGGCATTGGAGCGGCGCAGCAGGCGCAGGTACCTGAGGCAGCGGGCAGGAGAATAAAGAGCTGCAATACAAGGTGGCAGGGGCATGGGAGCCTGGCCTTTGGCGGGCACCGACTGACACGGGGCCGTGCATTGGGAACTTGGGGTGTCCGTTGCAGCATTACGCAGGTACTGGGCATGTGGCTGGCGCAAAGCCATGGAAGCCAGAAGCATTTGAATTTGATAGCACTGGGACAAGTGCCTTACATCCAGTGCCAAAGATGTTGCTGAGGCAAGGCCGAGGCTTGCAGTTTGGAGCACTTGGAAACTCATAAACAGCCTTCTTTCCTGTCCGGTCTGTGGCGCTGCAGGAATGACGGCTGAGCGTGGATGTCTGCATGTGTGTTTTAAGCATCCCTGGTCGCCTGACTGTCGTCTTGCAGCATGCGGCCATACGTGGCCATTGGTAATGGATCGCATACTGGTAGCTGCGTGCGGGCACAGTTTCCCTTGCGCTGAACCCCCTAGCGAAGTAGTCGTGGCCATTCGGCGTGGCAGGATGCGCTGGGCATACTAACGACGTCTGTTTCTACGGTTCGCTGAGACAATGCGGGGACATAAACGCGTTGTTCAGGACTGGTTGTGTATCTAGCTTTGCAAATCGTGCTGGGTGCCTCACGAACTACTTCTTGTTATGAAGGCATATGCCAGGAAGCATGGGGTACACGCACGTACATGCCGTTGTGGCTGCTTGTACCGATACTGGACCCGCACTCTTACGTAAAGCACAGGAGGCTCAGGTACAGGAGCTCGGAATGGGCGTACCGTAATGGCATGGAAGCATTGGGGTTTGTGTGCAACTTGACTTCGCATGCACGTGTGCTATTCACGTGTCATTCTGTGCGGTTTTTGCCCTTGGCTCTTACTTCCACCACACAAAGGGTTGGCAGTCTTGTGTGTTACGCAGGGTCGGGGTACTGCAGGATACGTCCAGCAATCTGGTACCGGTATCTAGGTTGCTGACTGGCATGCACAGTAGTTGATGACATAAGCTTTTGCGGGAGCGGCCAGGGGAGCTGCCCTGTAGGCGCAAGACCGCGGCACTGGCTCCTGGATCCGTGTCTGTCGTTGTGTCATCAGTCAGTCAGTCAGTGTTACACGGCGAGGGTTATTTACCCTCCGCAAATGCAACGACCCA
>VFQN01004949.1_pt1 | contig 16920 bp, 14 predicted proteins | sample 3512371 | NCBI WGS metagenome assembly VFQN01 (sample SAMN10412370, study PRJNA504923) | tailings metagenome | isolation source: Replicate 2 from Balatoc abandoned mine | place: Philippines: Itogon, Benguet | collected 2017-08-28 | reverse complement strand
ACTTCTCCGGAGTCTGGCTGGAAACCGTTCCCATGGCGAAGCTCATGCGGCTCTTCCGCGAGGAACACGCGACGACCTCCGTCGAGTATGCCGTCATGCTGGCGATGATTCTGCTCGTGCTGATCGTGGGGGTGGCAGCCTTTGGTACCGCCCAGAACAGCTACTGGAACAATATTGATAACCAGTTGCAAGACAACGGGTTCTGATCGCAGATACGGTTGGGGGCAGTCACGGGCCGGTTGATCAGTTTCCAGATTTCTGCCGTCGCACTTCGCGATGAACGCGACTCATGACGCCGCGCAGTCCCTGTTGTCGTGTCATTCCCAGAGCCGATGCCAGGCCCAGTGGTTTTGACAGATCCTCTGGCATCGCCAGGACTTCAGCGCTCGGCAGTCCTTCGAGCATCCCGATGACCAGCGTGACCAGGCCACGGACCAGGGGCGAATTCCTCGGCACGTCCGCCTCAAGATGCACGTGGTCTGCGACGACGTCGACCCAGAGATAGACGGTGGTCTGACACTCCTGCACCCGGCAATCGGCGGGCGGCGAGACTGCTGCACGATCCGCCGAGACGGGCGGCAATTCGTCGGAACTTTCGACGATAAAATCCAGCTTTTCCCGGTCGTCCATACCGGAAAACTCGTCGATCAGCTCCGTCAGACGCATGACTCAGGATTCCTTGCAGGCAATTGACTGGCCGGCCTTATTCGCCGAACGTTGATTTCTTGCGCAGCAGATGATGGTACTGCTGCGCAAAACGATGGGACTCATCCCGCACATACTGGAGCAGCCGCAGGGCGAACGAGTGCTTGCTGAGGAGGCGCGGCTCGGATTCCCCCGGCAGGAAAATCTCTTCTTCCCGCTTGGCGAGCGAGATCACGAACGGCGGCTGGATGCCGAGATCGTGGAATGCTTCCATCGCACTGCTGAGCTGTCCCTTACCACCGTCGATCAGCAGCAGATCGGGAAAACTCTCGCCTTCCTGCTGCAAGCGTCGGAAGCGACGACTGACGACTTCACGCATGGAGGCAAAGTCGTCCACGCCATCGACAGAACGGATCTTGAACCGCTTGTAGCCATGCTTGAACGGCAGGCCATCAATGAACTGGACCAGACTGGCGACGGTTTCACCGCCCTGCAAGTGGGCGATGTCCATGCCTTCGATGCGGCGCGGCGGCTGCGGCAGATCGAAGATTTTCTTCAGCCCGCGGACGCCTTTTTTCGGGTCGATCTGGAAGACTTCGGGCTGCGCATTCTCCTTCAGATCGCCGCGCAGGTTCAGATTTTCCAGAGCAGCGATCTGGTCGCGCAACCGGGCTGCCTTCTCGAATTTCAGCTCCTTCGCCGCGGTTTGCATTTCGGTCCGCAGTTCCCGGAACAGGCGTTTTTTCTTGCCGTCGAGAAACATGATCAGCCGGCGGATGTCGCGGCGATATTCCTCTTTGGTGACTCGTAAATTGCAGGGCGCTGTACATTGCTGAATGCTGGCGAGCAGGCACGGCCGAAACCAGCGCCACCGTTCATCGTCGGGACGAATATCCAGCGAACAATTGCGGAACCGAAAGATCTTTTGGAGGACGGAAATCGCGCCGCGCAACTTCCGGGCGTTTGTGAAGGGGCCATACAGCCGGGTGCCCCGCGGACGCGGCTTCCGCGTGAATTCCACCCGCGGAAATGGCTCACGCAGGTGGATCTGCAGATACGGAAAAGTCTTGTCGTCTTTCAGTTCGCTGTTAAACCGGGGCTGCACGTCCTTGATCAGCCTCGCTTCCAGCAACAGGGCATCGACCTCGCTATCCGTGGGAATGTAATCGATGTCGCAGATTTCGGGGATGAGGTCGCATGTCCGGCGATCGATCAGCGCCTGCTTCAGAAAATAACTGCCGGCCCGGCTGCGCAGGTTGACCGCTTTCCCCACATAGATCACTCGTCCCAGGGCATCTTTCATCAGATAGACGCCGGGCGTGGTCGGAAATGTTTTCACCTTGTCGCGAGGGAGGAGCGGTGCATCGGCAGAGGCCCCGGAGTCTGGTTCAGTCATGGTATCGCAACGGCTGCGGGAGTTTCCGCGTCAGGCAGATGAAGTTGATGATCAGAAGGCCGGGGCAGGACCACCGCCCGGACTGGCCGGAAAACCAGGAGCCGGGGTGACGGGAACTGGCCCGACCGGTTGCGCCGGTGCTGCGCCGCCGCCTGCTCCATATTGCTCGCGACGCATCGCGTAGCGAATCGGGAACGACGGCCAGAACAGGTTGGCATAGGTATTATTGTCTTTGCCGATCTGATGAAAAGGGGCGTCGAAGCCGTGCGGAGTTCCAAGCGGAGCACCCATCGCCAGGGCGAGGTCGTCGCGACTGAAAGCATGTTCGCTCACATACTGGGTGAATCCGAGCCACTGCCGGTCCGGGGCGACCATGCCGAACAGATTGTTGCGCTCGGGAGTAAAGCCGATGAACTCACGGGGCAACGGGGCCGTGTGCAGTGCCGTCAGCAGAAACGCCATCGTGACATAACCGGTTGCAACCCCGAAAACCCAGCGACCGATCTGTTCAATCATCGCCGGCAACTGGACATAAGTGGGTGCCATCCGCTCGCCGAGTTCGCGCAAGCCGAGCACCAGCGCCGCAAACAGACCCACCAGAGCGATCATATCCATTTTGGCGTCGTAAGCCGGCAGATTGCTGCCCAGCAGGATCGCCACCGGCTCAAAGAAATTCATCGCCAGCAGGCCCGCGAATAAGACGCTTAAAAACGTGACGCCGGCTGACCACGCCCCTTCGCTGGAAACAAACCAGGTGACGCCGCCGAGAATCGCAACGAGCAGGAGATCGATCATGAGGGTCTCTGGAGCTGGTATTCGCGAAACCGCAAGCGGTGAGGACGAATCTGGACACAAATAATGCTGGACTGCAATCAGGGAAAGCTGCGAACCGGTCCCACTGTTACTTGACGACCCGGAGCAGTTCCTCGAGCGAAGTGACGCCCTTGACGACGAGCCGCAGGCCCTCTTCCTTCATATACAACATGCCGTTTTTGCGGGCTTCTGCCTTGACTGTGGTCATGCTTTGCTTTTCCCGCAGCAAGTCGCGAATCCGGTCGCTGATCACCAGCAGTTCCACAACACCGGTCCGCCCGAGATATCCCAGGCCGTTGCAGGTCGGGCAGGTGGCATCCGTTTTCTTCGGCGGACGATAGAAGCGATCGACCTTGTCCGCCGGTAGGCCGGCTTTTTGCAGCTCGTCCGCAGACGGCTTGTAGGCGGTTTTGCAGTCATCGCACAACTTGCGAACCAGACGTTGTCCCAGAATCCCCGAGATGGAATCGGCCAGCAAAAACGGTTCAACGCCGAGGTCCGTCAACCGGGACAGGGCGGTAATCGTGTCGTTGGCATGCACTGTCGAAAACACCATGTGGCCGGTATTGGCCGCCTGGCAGGCGATTTTCGCAGTCTCGCCATCACGGATTTCCCCGATCATCACTACGTCCGGGTCTTGCCGCAGGATGCTCCGCAGCGAGTTGGCGAACGTCTGGCCGGCCTTGGTGTTGATCTCGATCTGGGTCACGTTCTCCATCTTGTATTCGACGGGATCTTCAACCGTGATGATATTGTTCTCGAAGGCATCGATCTCGTGCAGGGCGGCATAGAGCGTCGTCGATTTCCCCGCACCGGTCGGGCCGCAGGACAGAAACAACCCGTGCGGCTGGTGGGCGAGTTGTACGAGTTGATCGTAAACCTGCTTGCGCAAACCGAGATCTGCCAGGCGACGGACCGAGGAGCCCTTGTCGAGAATACGGATGCTCATCTTCTCGCCGGCCTGCAGACCCTGCGTGGCCACGCGGAAGTCGATCTCACGGTTTTCCATCTCGGCCCGGAAGCTGCCGTCCTGCGGTTTCCGACGCTCGGTGATGTCCATCGAAGACAGCACCTTGAAGATGTTAACGATGGAATCTCCCGTCACCCGATCGAACGGTTCGGCAGGATACATGACACCGTCGATTCGCAGGCGAACCGACATCTCGTCTTCCTTCGGTTCGAGATGCACGTCGGTCGCACGCCGCAGGATGGCATCGTAGATCAGTTCCTTCGCCGCCATGTAGCCTTTGGAATTCTCGACCTGCCGGGAACGATCAACCTCACCAGCGCCCTGTTTCGATTTGCCGATGAGGCGAATCGGTGGACCTCCGACATGCACAGCCGACTCTTTTCCGCCAATCCGGATACCCAGACGACCGAGCACGCGGTTTGCGACGGATTGCAGATGCCGCGGTGTCAGCACCTTGCCTGACTCCGGCACCCGCTGGTTGCGCTCTGTGACATAGATCCCCATCGGCACCGCATATCCGGCGACCAGCGTCAGGAAGGCCAGAATGAAACTGGGGCAGCACAAGGCCAGCAGGAAACCGCCGACACCGGTGAGCAGAACCACCCCGTTCCAGAATTCCTGCCGGACCTTCAGTCGACCGGCATCGTCATTGATCCAGTTCGCGGTATAGACCCACAGGCCGAACACGCCGAGCAGAAAGATCGTCTTGAACCAGCTCAGGTAAAAACCGCTCAGCTCCGGGCGCGGCAACAGGCTGCCATCCGGAGCAAAGGTCGCCACGCCACGAAAGAAGATTCGTCGTGGTGTGGGCGGGAACTGGCCGGGAACACCGGCTGTCACCGGAGCCGGTGCTGCGCCGACAGCGCCGCCGCCAGGCCCGGACGAGCCCGGGACTGGTGGCCCTGGTATTGGCGCCCCCGAGCCTGGTGCGACGCCTGGTGCGACGGGGACCACCGGCTCAGCCTGAGCCAGTTGCTGATCCGCAGGGGGTTGCGCCTGCACTTCTGCCAATGAGCCGACCGCCGCAACAGTCCCGATCACAATGACTGCCAGCCATGTCGGCGGGACGAGTCTCGTAAGGTGCCTGACACGTCGAGCGGCCGTCATCAGGAAGGTCGAATTGTCGGGCATACCGGTGGTTCCCGCATCAGGCATGGCGAAGGGCGAAAGACGGACGCCCGGTGGGTTGAGCAGCGCCGCTGTAGATTCCGGCAGTGATTCTAGCCGGAGCAGCAGCCTCAGTCCAGGTGCGAGAGGCCTTGAACGTGATCGAATGTCACTGGTTCCCCGGGTTTTTCAATGAACAACTGACAGCGGGGGAACCGGAGTGGTGGTCGGCGGCCAGGTCTCGAATTCCACACGTCCCGGCCCACGCTGCTTGGCACGGTACATCGCTTCATCGACAACGGCCAACCCCGCGTCCAGCTGTTCCGGGCAGGCATGAAAGGTGACCACTCCGGCTGCCAGACTTAATTGCGGGAAATCCGCCAGCAGGGCGAACCGCAGCTGCGTCAAAAGTCGCTCCAGCACATGCTCGGCGATGGATGTGTCTGCCTCGGCCAGCAGGATCACAAATTCGTCGCCTCCCCAGCGGGCGACCGTATCGTAAGTCCGGACATTTTTCCGGAGGGTGTCGGCAATCAGGACCAGGGCGTCATCGCCGCGGGCATGCCCGAACTGGTCATTCAGCGGTTTGAACTTGTCGCAATCCAGCATCACCACGCTGCAGGGGCGGCGGGTGCGTTCCAGTCGACAGAATTCAGCGATCAAGGCGGTTTTCAGACCACGTCGGTTGGCAATTCGAGTCAGTGCGTCACAACTCGCCAGTTCATTTAACCGCTGTTGTTCCCGCCGGAGGTTCAGAATCCATACGAGCAGGAGGAGCATTCCGCTCGTCGTGCCAGCGAATTCCAGCACCTGCAGACCGTCGCCACTTGCGAGTTTCAGCAGCTGATCACCCGCCAGCACCAGCACGAGCAGCGGGAGTGCGACTCTCGGGCCCCACTGCCAGGCAGAAATTAAAATGACTCCCAGGCCCCAGACGACGTTCAGACTCGCCAATTCCGGGACTGTCAGCCCGGCGCGCCAGAGGCCTGCCCAATTCAACAAGCCGATACTGATTACCAGCAGCCAGCTGGCGGCAAACAGGGCCAGGCAGACCTGCGACCGCAAGCCGTTCCACACAACGCAATTTGCGTCGCGGACCCAAGTGATAAAACAGGAGTCATTTCTCCCGGAGAGCAGGGAGGATCGCGACGACTCTGCAGCGGGAAATTCGCTGGCTCGATCAGGAGGATGTCGCCGGCGCTCGGGATCGCTCATTACGGAAGTGCCTGCAAGGGAGGCGAGGTCAATCCGTTGTGGCCCGAGTAGCAACGGCGACTGCGAGGGATCGAATCTTACGGGAGAGACAACGTCCTTGACGATACTTTCGCAGACGACAGCAGCGACTGCAATTGAGTCCGGGCTGCCTCAGAGGCAGGATAGACCTGGGGACGCACACTCGCCAGGCGTCCCGCCACTTGCCCGTCGCCGGTGGACAGGTTCGGAAGATCTCCCTGGGTGATCTGATAGACGGGAACTTCGGACGTGCGTGGCTTGTCAGGCCCCGGGGTGATCCGACTCAGGGGGACCAGAATGATTTCGCCGGGGATTTCCACCGGTACCGTGCCGTGAACAACCACAGACGGAGCGGACAGCTGGCCCTTCCAGACCCGGTCAACCTCCACCTGCGGCGGGGAACCAGGTCGCCAGCGTCCTTCCACGATCACGTCCGCTGCCGCAATCTGCGTTCGATTCAGCACCACGGGATTGGAGCTGACAACCACCAGAGTGGCGAGAATTCCGATCCAGGCCAGCGCCACGATCAGGATGCCTGCCAGCGCCCAGCGACGCTGACCCGGAGAGACCGGTTCGGGAGGATGCTGAAGTTCTGCCGGCGCGGAATCAACGGTCACGTGGAAAATGCCCTGGAAGTGTCGATGCGATATTCGTCACCGAAGACGGTATCGAAGGTGTAGACGTCCCGGAAGTCGCTGAGCTGGTCCTGATCGGTCTTGCGCAGCTCACCGCGCTCGATCAGTTCAAAGACGATCAGACCGAAGTCTTCCGTCGACTGGACCCCCCAGGATTTGAAGACGCTCGGCGCCAGCATGCCGAACTGTCGCTGGCCCATCAGTCGCACCCCGTCGAGCAATTCACGACCGGTAATGTGCGCAGAGGCTTCATCGGCCTCTTCCCGGTGTTCGCGTCCCAGTAATTCCTGCGTCAATCGCAGGGCCTCGGTCACGAAGACGTAAGCCTGCGGATGAAACCGCAACTGGAATCGGCGTGAAGGAGTTGTCAACGACATGTCACCCGTTGTTCCACTACCAGAACCTGATAACTCCCGTGTTCCCCGGACATTCCTTGCGCTGTGTCGCAATCACGCACCAAGACGCAATGACGACTGACTCGCAGACTGCTCCCGGCGAACGCGGACTGTCCCGAACCGTGCGAATCGCGTGAGGCTGGCGCGACTCTGAACGGTCTCCCCATCATAAACTATACATCGGTCTGCAAACACTTCGAAAGTGAAGTCGACATTCCCCGAAATTTTCAACAACTGGACATTTGCATCGAGCGGTCCGTGCAGACTGTCGGCGGGAAGGGCGGACTTGGACGCGACACTGACGGCGATTCTGTGGACCGACAGCAGGCGCTGATTGCTGCTCTACTACGCTGCATGCACAAGAATTCCCGGAAAGATTTCCATAACGACTGATGGTTTCCCGGATCGATGCGCAGCCGGCCATCGCCTCCGTCTTGCGTGGATGCCGTGTTTCTTGCCAGAAAGCCTGCGTCTTGCCGGAAATCGCTCCATCCTGACATGGATTGTCACGCTCACCAGCCTCAGGCTCCTGTCACAGGTCTCAAGGAGAATCACGAGAACGTCCGGGCTGCCCGCGCGTTACAGCCTCATGGTGATGCATCACCCGCACTATGAGATGCCAACGCCGGATCACAAGGAAAATCCACAACGGGAGGGCGGAGAAAAAGCACCCCGCGGATTTCCTGTACCTGCAGGCTGAGACCGCCTTTGCCTGGGACGGGCTTCAGCTGACGGACGGTCGTTAGCAAGCCTGCAAGGGAATGCTGCCCGGCCTGAGCGCCAGGAGAGCATCATTGCGGTTCCAGCGCGTCAGGATCGGTGGCATCCTGACGTCGTCGGTCCGCGACCGGTGTGATCTGAAATGGCACCCGGGACCACGAATGACGCCGGCTTCAACGCGTGTCAAACAGGTCGAATTGTGAAACACAATTATCAGCCGGGCGTGAAACGCGATTCAGTGGTCCGGTTTGCCGTTTGCCCTTGAAATCCGGCAGAAAACGCGCAATCCCGATTGACATTCGGCAGGCTTTGCGAGTACCAATCCGCCGCTCTTCTCCCGAGCCAATCTCAAGCACATTTCAGAATTGTTGGTACGAGGAAATCAGGTTCAGCTAGGCATCGAGACTGTTTCGCGACACTCCATCGCCTTGCAGGCAGGGTTTCCGGGATGACGGTGGTAGCGCCCTGACGTGCTGCGTTTTCGCAGCGTGTTACCCGGCGTCGCAGTCGGTGTCCTGAATTCGCTTCCGGCAAATTACCTGCACATCGCAGCTCGTAAGGTAAGTTTTCAACATCAGCCCATCATCGCTTCAGGTGGTGGGCGCGGGATCGTGGTGCGTCATGTCTTCCACTCCAGTTATGCCAGATGCCGATACGCCGAACACGGCGACATCGCGCAAATTGCCGCTCTGGCAACTGGCGCTGACGGGCGTGGGAGGGTTGCTGCTGACGACCGCTGGCTTGTGGTATGTCCTGACTCCCGAGCCACCGACACCTGCCGAGCGGCTGGTGCGGGCGCTGGAATTGCTCGATTCGGGACGGGATCACGCCGCCCGTGAAATTGCGGAAACGCTCGAAGTCGAGAACTATCACGACGTGGAGTTCGCTGGCGGCGTTGAATACGCTCTTGGTCTCTGTCATTTTCACGAGGCCTTGCGTCGCACTCAGGCCGATTCGCAAGCGGCGTATGCCGCCGCTGCTACCTATCTCCGGGAAGCCGAACGCCGGGGGATTCCGGCGAGTCGCCGTCCCACTTATATCTACGCTCTGGCAATCAGCCTGCTGCAAATCTCCGACCGGGTTGCAGCGCTGCCGTTGCTGGAAGAAGCCAGTCTCCCGGCCAATCCTCATCACGTCTCGGCCGGAATTGAACTGGTTTCCCTGTATCTGGACCCGACCTGGCGAACCTCTGCCAGATTGCAGGCCGCCCTGAAGCTGAATGATCTCGTTCTGGCCGATGTCACCACCCCAGAGGAGCGTCTGGCAGCTGCGCGGCAGCGTGTCGAGATTCTGATCCTCCAGGGACAGTTTGCTCAGGCGACAGAGAAGATCAAAGCGTTGCAGGAACTGGAAGCACCGCAGAAGTCGCTGGTGATCCTGAGGGCACGCCTGCTGATGGGTCAGCAGGATTATGTGGCTGCGGTCAAGCTGCTGGAAGCTGTGGCCGCGGAAGATCGCCTGGATCGCACCCTGCCGCGTCAGGCCAGCTACCTGATGGGGCTAGCTTCCGAACTGCGGATGCAACAACTCGACCGGGAACTGCTGGCTGGCGACCGTCGGCCAACCGCGGCCGCAGAGCGGGCGGAATATCGTCAGCGAGCCATTGAATATTACACGCGCACCACGACCCGGTTCGATCTGACTGAGGAATCCCTGGCAGCGTCACTCCACCTCGGACAATTGCAACAGGAAGACGGGGCCGATGAAAAGGCCATCCAGTCATTCGGTTCCACCCTGCGACGGATCACCCGCGTTGAGGAGTTCCACAATCAGTGGATCGGTCTGGATGAATACCGTCAGCGCATCCTGACCGCCTGGAATCGCTGGATCGATGTTGAACGGTTCCCGGAAGCGATCGCCCTGGCAGATCTGATGACGCCAGCCTTCCCGCGTGACCAGGCGTATGAACTGGCAGCCCGCGCCCGGCAACGGTGGGCCGAACAGGCGGAACAACGCTGGCTGAAAGCCGGCTCGATGGAACGGCAGTCCGAGGAAGCCGAACGCAATCGCTTGTGGCGGGAATCGGCTGCTGCGTTTGCGAAGCTGGCCCAGGCTCGCCGGACGGCTGTGAACTATCCGGAAGCCGTCTGGCAGGCCGCCGATCATTACTATCGCGGTCACGACTACGTGACGGCCCTCGATTACGTCAACCAGTTTCTGGAAGAGTCGTCCGTGGCCATGCGTCCCGTGGCGCTTGTCCGACGCGGACGAATTCTGCTGGATCTGGATCGGCTGCAGGAGGCTGAAGCCAGCTTTCAGAAGGTTCGCAAGGATCATGCCACCAGCCCGGCAGCTTTCAGTGCCGCCTTCCAGCTGGCGGTCTGTCGGCTGGAACAGAACGATCTGGACGGAGCCGATGCGGCGTGGCGGTCGATCCTGACCTCCGGCGAACTTTCGCCCGGCGCTGTGGAATGGCGCGATGCCCTGCTCGCCCTGTCACGCCTGCAGATCGATCGGGCCAGCTGGTCGCGGAGGCAGCTTGAACGCGACGAACTGGCGGCAGAAAAGACGAAGTCGCTGTGGAACGAGGTATCGACCCGGTCGCGGGAAGCCTCCGAGTTGCTGGAACAATACGTCAGCCGTTATCCGGAAGCCGATGCGATTGCAGAGGCCCGTTATCTGCTGGGAAAGTCTTTGCAACTGCAGGGAGACTACTGGCGACGGATCGAACTGACTGCAGAGACCGAAAACGCTCGCAGTCTGGCAGGGAAAGAAACCCGGGAACGGTTGCAGCGGTCTGCAGAACAATTTCAACGTGTGCGGGATTCGCTGGCCGCCGCGGCCGAGCAGGATCGTCTGACGCCGATGCAGCAGACGCTCTACCGCAATGCCTGGTTTGAGTATCCCCATTCGTTGTTTGCCCTGGGACAGTATCAGGAAGCCGTCACCGCCTACGCCGCCACCATCCATCAGTTTCCGCAGGATGTCCGGGTACTGACGGCCTATGTGCAAATGGCAGAGGCGTACTCACAACTGCATCGCCCGATTGAAGCACAAAGCATGCTGGAACAGGCCCGGGTGATTCTGGATCAGGAACAGATCCCGACCACCGCCTTTCTGGCGCCGACCACCAGTCTGACACGTGTGGAATGGGAACAGTGGCTCGACCGGGCCCGCCACATACATCGTGACTGAATCCCGCACCGCCAGTATCTCAGGATAATCGATCGCCGCTGCAGAACAGAACAAACACGCTGACGGAACAGCTGACAGGAACAATGGAGTGTCGACAGCGATGGCCACCACAGCAGACTTCTACCAACAGGCATTTCGCGCCCGCACCGCCTGTTGCCGGGCGCTGCTGGAACTTACGCAACAGCAGCAGGATTGCCTGGCCTCCGAAGATTACACCGTCCTCCTGGAACTCCTGGTTCAGAAACAACAACTGCTCGATGAAATCACCACCACGGGACCGGGCGGACCGGAACTCTGGCAGGATTGGCGAACCGAACGCGAATTCCTGCCGCCGTCGTCCCGGGCCGCCTGTGAAGCCACTCTCGATGAAGCTGAAGAACTGCTGAAAGAATTGTTGCATCTGGAGAACGCCAGCACCTGCGAGCTGATGTCCCGTCGCGAGGACACCCGGCGAGCCCTGGCCGATCTCAACCAGGGCAGCGCCGCTGCCCTGGAGTACCAGTCACCTGTCAGGACAGCTGTTTCGCGACGGCTGGACCTCGACTTGTAAGTGCCCCGTCACGATCCACCGGAACCGTTCACGGTCGGAAATCCTCCCGATTTCCGTTCCTCGCTCCCGGTGCGCCCTGACGCAATGCCTCGACGCCTTGATCTCTCTCGTCTCCTGAATTTCCGATTCTCTCTCCTCTCTCACACACGGTGGGCCGCATGACTCACGCACATCCCGATATCATTCCCTTTCCCGGCCGGCCTGGTCCGGTTGCGGAAGAAACCGGATCGCAGGTCCTGGTCGTCAGTGCCAATCTGGCCCTGTCGCAGCAATGGTCTGACGAACTTCAGCAGTTCGGCTACGCCACCCGGTCGGCAGCCAGCGTGGAATCGGCCATCCAGTGGCTGCAGTCCACTGCCACCGACGTCTGTGTGGTGGGACCGCTCTCGCCTCAGGACGATGTTGACACCCTGCAGCGAATGATCCAGAAAAACGGCTGGGCCACCCAACTCGTCTGGATGCCTGACTCGACAGCAGACGAAGCTGCCGGACTGTGCTGTGACTGGTTTCCCCAGCCGCTGGCCGTCACGCAGATTTCCTGGCTGGTGGCTGCCGCCAGCCAGAAATCCCGCCTCACCGGCGAGGTTCGCAAGCTCCGTCGCCAGCTTTGCAACCGCAACGTGCGCGATATGGTCGGCTACAGCCCTGCCATGCAGAAACTGCGTGAGCAGGTGCAACAGATCGCTGAAAGCAGCGACGGCTGCCTGATCGAAGGGGAACGCGGCAGCGGCGTCGACTATGTCGCGCTGGGCATCCATGAAGCCAGCAAGCGGGCACATCGTCCGTTTGTCTCGATCGACTGCGGTGTGCATTCGGCTGAAACGCTGGAACAGGAACTGTTCGGCACCGCCGAGTCAACCACCGGCGTCGGTGTCACCCGGGCCCCGGGCCGCCTCGAACAGGCGGATGGCGGCACCCTGCTGCTGGAAAACGTCGATACGATCGCCCTGCCGCTGCAGCGGCGTCTGGCAACCATCCTGTCCGATCAGCGGTTTGAGCATGAGACCACCGGGGAACGCATCCGGTTCGATGTTCGCGTGATCTTCGGATCGCATGCCGATCTTGATGATCTGGAACGTGTGGGCCTGTTCCGTCCGGAACTGCGGGCACACGTGGGTCGCCACCGCATCGCGATTCCGACCCTGCGGTCGCGAATCGAAGACGTGGCTCCGCTGGCGGAAGCTTGCCTGCGACGACTCGCTGCTCGCGAAGGCCTGCCGCCGCGCAGCCTGACGCTCGACGCACTCCACCGCCTGCAGGCCCACGAATGGCCCGGCAATCAGGCCCAGCTCGAACATGTCATCGAACGGGCTTGCGGAGTCAACGCCGGCCGCAAACTGACCGCTGCCATGCTCGAACCGTGGCTGGCCAGCAGCAGCGATGATGATGCCACCCAGGGACTGACACTGGCCCAGATGGAACGCCAGCTCATCGAAAGCACGTTCACCCGCTTTGCCGGGAATCGCGAGAAGACCGCGCGAGCCTTGCAGATCGGCATCCGGACGCTCTCGGGCAAGCTGCGGGATTACGGCTACCCGCCGCGTGGCGGCCCCGGTTCCAACATCAAGGCCTGGACCCCGAAGACGGTGGGTTTCGACGAACCCGCCGAACAGAAGGCCGCCTGAAAACCACTATCACTGTTGATCCCGGGCGTTGCCGTCTGCCAGCAGACGGCAACGCCTTGCAAGCCTGGAATGATGTAGCGGAAGCAACTGCAAGAGTGCATTTGCTGTAAGGTCAGGCCAGTGAACTCCCGGCGCAGCGTTGAGATCACATTCCCCGGCAGACAATTGTGACCCTGTGATGCGAACTCTCGTGAAAGGCGAACGATGCTGAGACCAATTCTCGACTCGACGCCGGTGCCCCTGCTGACCCAGGTGGCCAAATTCGCAGAGCGTCGCCAGGAAGTTCTGGCCGGGAATATCGCCAATTTCGATACGCCGGGTTACCGGATGCGTGATCTGCCGACAGAGCGTTTCCAGGACGCCTTGCGCACCGCCGTTGCGCGTCGTCAGACCCCTCCGGAGGTCGGCCAGGCGTCCGCTTCAATCCTCTCGCCGGGCAGTCCGACGACACCCACACAACTGGTCGAAGAACTGTTTCCCGACTCCCTGTTTCGGGCACAGACGCCGCTGGGGCAGGATCAGATCACTTTTCAGGATGCCAACAATCGCAGCGTTGAACACCAATTCCTGCAGATGACACAGAACTCGCTGATGCAGCAATTTGCCCTCGAGGTCATGAAGAACCAGTTTGAACAACTACAGACCGTGATTTCAGAGCGTGTGTGACACCCTCTCGCGCGAAGTCGCGAGCCGGCAATCGTAATTCGCCTCTACCGTCGCAGAGCCGGTCTCGCTGCTAATCCGGGTTGATTGTTAAGGAGCCCTGATTCATGTTCCGGACCTTGAATATCAGTTCTTCCGGCCTGTCCGCCCAGCGATTGCGAATGGACACGATTGCGGGAAACATCGCGCATTCCCACACGACCGTGGATGAAAACGGCAACAAGACGCCCTTTCAGCGACGTATGGTCCTGCTGGAAGCCGAGACAACGGAATCTCATCGGCAAGGCGGCGTCGGCGTCTCCGCGAGCGTTGAAGTGGATACAGAAACCTTGCCACGCCGCATTCACGATCCCGGCCATCCGCATGCCGATGCCCAGGGCTACGTCACCTATCCCAATATCAATGTCATTACCGAATTTGTGAATGCCCTCGAAGCAACCCGGGCATATGAAGCCAATCTGTCGGCCTTCCAGGTCACACGTAACATGATTGACAGCACGTTCCGCATCATTAGTTAAATTTATCAATCGATGAAAACCGGCTGGCCGCCACCAGCCCGAAGTGCAAGCGAGGAAGCCAGCATTTCATCTCAAGATTTAAACTGGCAGTCCCGTCTCAGAAACTCATGAATCCAAAGTCCTCATGAACATTTCGGCGACATCACTCGCAGCACTGACTCCGCTCAACTGGCCGACACCGGTCGCGGGGCCTTCAGAAGCTGGCGGTGCCGGCTTCCGGGAACTGCTGTCACAGACCTGGAAAGACACCCAGTCCGTCACCTCCGGCTCCCAGTCACTGATTGAAACCAACCTTGTCAGTAACGATCTTTCCATGGTTGAAACCTTCACGGCCATGAAGGAAGCCGACATCGCACTACGGCTGATGCTGCAGATCCGGAACAAACTGGTCGACGCCTATCAGGAACTCCAGCAGATTCGCTTCTAGAATTTCTCCAGGTCGTATCGCACTAACCCGAATCGCCAGCGAAGGACTTTTTGCGACAATCAATCCATAGCCCGGATTTTCTATATTTCCGTGAAAGTGGCGTTCATTTCGTACGATTTAACTGCCAGTTTCCTGGCATTGCTGATTAATATGCCATCATGAATTTTCTCCAGAACACGTCTAAACAATTTTCGGACCTGTTTCGCTCCATGGCGCCGAGCCAACGAGCGACGCTGGTTGTTGTGCCGCTGCTGGTGATCGCCGGTTTTGCCTGGCTGTTGTTCCAGCAAAAGTCCGGCAACTACACCGCTCTGTCCTGGGGAAAAGTGTTTTCGTCGGACGAGCTGATCTCCGCCGAACAGGCGCTGATCCAGGAAGGGCTGACTGACTTCCGGCGCGAGGGTCAGCGGCTGATGGTGCCGGTGGCGGAGGCAGATCGCTACAACGCCGCCCTGATGACGTTCGATGCCATGCCGGCAGACATGGGTTCCCAGTTGCTGAAGCAATACGAATCGCTGGGACCGTTCAGCACCGAGAAAGAGCGGCAGGAGAGCCGCGAGGCGATGCTGCTCCAGGAGGTCCGTCGCGTGATCCGGGCAGTGCCGGAAATCGAGGATGCCCGCGTGGCGATTGCCAACTCTGGCCGTCGTACCTGGAGTCAGCGAACCAGGGTCACTGCGAACGTGACGGTCCGCACGCGGGCAGGCCACGAACTCCCCGGTAAACTGGTCCGGTCAATCCGCATGGCGGTCGCCAGTATGGTCCCCGACCTGCAGCCCGCGGATGTCATCGTGTTCGATGTAATGAACGGCACCAGTCATGCCGGCGAACCGGCCGATGACCCGATGAACAGTCAGCTGGTCAGCCGGATTGAGCAATTCCAGCGGCAGTATGAAGGCCAGATCACGCAGGCGTTATCATACATTCCCGAAGTCGGCGTCACCGTGAATGTCGACGTGGACAACCTGAAATCCTCCGTGGTCCGCAATCAGGTCGTCGACCCGAAGAAATTCGCTCCGGTCTATTCCCAGGAAACGAATCTCAAGGACACGCAACAGCAACAACCGTCGCGCAGCGAAGCCGGTCAGGCTGCCAATCGCCCGGCTTCGCTGGCGGTTTCGCCCGGGATCGAACGCAACCGGGCCTTCTCGGACGGTAGCACACAGGCTGTCAATGGTGTGTCCTTTGAGATCAGTGAAAAAGAACTCATTGCCGCGATGCCCAAGGCGGTCCAGGTGAATGTCACGGTCCCGCGTGATTATTACCGCAACGTCGCAGGTCTGCGGAAATCCGCTGGCGAGACCGATGAAGGCCTGCTCGATCCGGTCAAGATTGAGCAGGCGGTACTGGCCAACGTCAAGGCGGCTGTCAAGGCTCTGATCCCGGCCGACTCTCCGGACACCGCGGTGATCGTGAACTCCGTGGACCGTGTCACCACCCCGACGCCGGATCTGGCAGTGCCGTTCACCGACACTCTCTGGGACTGGACCCGTCAATGGGGCGGCGCTGTTGCGCTCACGATGCTGGCCCTGTTCGCCCTCCTGTCGTTGCGCGACTCGTCACCTGGCGTCGAAGAAGCCATCACCCCGGAAGAAGTGTCACCGGAACGACTGCGGACCGCGACCGCTCAGGTCACCGCTGCAGAATCTCCCCTGGTTCGGGAAGCGACCAAACGCGACATGATCCAGGGGTTGGTCCGTGACAATCCCGAGGCAACAGCGGCAATCATCAGCAAATGGCTGCAAGCGGTCCGCTAGAACTGAGAGAGCCTGAAGCGTTTCCGGTGCTCGCACTGGCGGACCCGGAGTTTTTTCCCCGGTTCTGTCACTTGATCAGAATCCCCGCGAATCGTCCGACAAGAGCACGGAGGTTCGGACCTCGTTGGGGACAAACTCTGCAAGCCCTGTTTTGCAAAACCGTTGAGAGAGAATCCTCAAATCTCGCCCGCGGCATTTGACGAATTGCTGGCACCCGCCTACTATACAGATTGCAGGCGACTGGACTGCGGGGAGCTTCGAGATTGGCAAAGCACCAGTTTTGAAGCAACTTGCTGGATCAAGCCGTCTGCAGCTGTGATTTGCAGAAATC